>Ga0214473_10002668_pt1 | contig 21884 bp, 14 predicted proteins | sample RVTome_7_FD_203509 | JGI IMG/M metagenome (GOLD analysis project Ga0214473, IMG submission 203509) | Soil microbial communities from uranium-contaminated site in the Upper Colorado River Basin, Wyoming, United States - RVT98D197 | ecosystem: Environmental > Terrestrial > Soil > Contaminated >... | reverse complement strand
CGACCGACCAATGGGACACCAGCACTGCCCCGACGAGCCCCATGACCGGGTCGAGCCAGTTCAGGCCGAAGTACTTGCCCGCCAGCAGGGCGAAGATGGCTAGCAGGGAGGTGAGGGCATCGGCGAGCACGTGCAGGTAGGCCGAGCGCAGGTTGTGATCATGGCTGTGATGGTGGTCAGGATGGCGGGCTTCGCCGCCCGATTGTTCCGTCTCGGCCTCACCGGGCTTTTCCCCACCCAGAATGACGGCGCTCACTCCGTTCACCAGCAGGCCGAGGCAGGCGACGAGGATGGCGTGGTTGAACTGTATGGTCACCGGGTGGATGAAACGCCCGACGCTCTCCCAGGCCATCAAGACCGCGAAGACCGCGAGCAGCACCGCCCCGGTGAAGCCGCCGAGGGCGTTGACCTTGCCCGTTCCGAAGCTGAACCGCGGATCGGCGGCGTGCCGGCGGGCGTACACGTACGCGAATGCGGCGATGGCCAGGGCGACGGCGTGCGAGGCCATGTGCAGGCCGTCGGCAAGAAGGGCCATGGACCCGAAGGTCACGCCGGCGGCGATCTCGACCACCATCATCGTCGCGGTAATCGCGATCACGACCACGGTCCGGCGCTCGCCAGGCATGCGCCGGTCCTGGCCGAAGAGGTGGTCGTGTTGCCAGGCGGGCTCAGAGCTATGTTCCATGGATCACCTTACAACCTATCCTGTTACCCCTCTCCCCCTGGGGAGAGGGCAGGATGAGGGGCAAAAGGCCCTGCAATCCAAACCCTCCCCCAGCCCCTCCCTGAGATGGAGGGGTGTAATGGGGTAGCCTCGTCGCAACTGCGCTGCCGGCATTCATCCTCCACATGGGTCGGTGACCGCCTGCGCCGTGCGGCTCCCCCGGCTTCGATGGACTCCGTCACGGCTCCCAGCGCGACCAGAGCCGGGGGAGCGGATGGAGCAAACGGGCGACCAGCCCACGGGGGAACTTCTGGATGCCCTCGAAGCCCAGGCGGCGCGGCTGCTGCTCGGGCGACGCCCCCCGGCCTGGCCAGTACGCCGTGCCGAAGAGCCAATCCCACAGGCTGAAGGCGATGCCGAAATTCACCCCGTATGGCCGGTCGGCCGGCCAGGCATAGTCGTGGTGCCAGACGTGCATGCGCGGCGAGTTGATCACGTAGCGCAGCGGTCCCCAGGAGATGTTCAGGTTGCTGTGGTTCAAGTGCCCGATGAGGGTCACCACCACGGCGATAGCGAGGATGACCCGGCCGTCCACGCCGAGGATCACCAGAGGGAAATAGGTCAGACCCTGGTACACCACGATCTCCATCCAGTGGAAGCGGAAGTTGCCGATCCAGTCCAGTTCCTCGATCGAATGGTGCACCTTGTGAAACTCCCACAGCCAGGGCACCCGGTGGAGGAGGTTGTGAATGCCCCATTCGAGAAAGTCCTTGAGCAGCAGAAACGTGAGGAACTGGACCCACGGCGCCTGCCCGGCGAGGAGGTTGAGCGACCTGGCCTGGGCGATCGCCGGCGCCGCCCAAGCGAACAGAAACGCGGCGGCGTGGGCGACCAGGATGCCGGCGTAGTGCCCGTTGAAGAACAACCAAAACAGGTCCTGGGCGAACTGGCGGCGAAGCAACTTCTGGTTCTTCCGCCACGGCCGGACCCGCTCGAGCAACAGGCACAGGACAGACACGACCAGCAGCCAGAAGAAGTAGCCACGTGTGTCCCAGATCATCTGCAACATGTATTACGCCTCATGGCGCGGTTGGCATCGTCGAACCCGGCGCCTGGAGAGCGGACCGAAGCCCGCCCAACGCCCCATTGACACGATGTCCGGCGGAGCGTATTATCGCTATCCGATATCGACGGACGATATTACCACGGAGCCCCGATGTCAATGGCGTTTTCCGACCAGGAACTGTACTCGGGCTTGATCCGGCTGCACATCCTGCATCATGCCAGCGAGAAGCCCGTGTACGGCCTGTGGATCATCGAGGAACTGGGGCGGCACGGATACAGGCTCAGCGCCGGCACGCTGTATCCCCTGCTGCATCGGCTGGAGAAACGCGGGCTGCTCCGATCGACACCGGCGGGCGCCGAGCGGCGCCTGCGCCGGCTCTACCGGATCACGTCCGCCGGGCGGGAAGCGCTCTCCGCGGCGAAGCAGAAGGTCAAGGAGCTGTTCGGCGAACTCTTCGAGTCGGAGTTGCACGAGGTGTTCGGGCATCGCGAGCACGGCCGGCGCCAACCGTCGCGTAACTCGGCGGTCAAGTCCGAGCGCGTGGCCGCGACGCGGCCGACGCCCAGCCCGCGGCGAAACCGCGACGGTCGCGCTCGAGCCGGACGGAAACGAAAGACCGCGAAGTCTGGTTAGCGCCCCACCAAAGGACCGCAGCAATGGACGGCAGCAGTTGGCAACATCTGTGTACGACGCGGGCGCCGGCGAGCGTGATCCTCATCCGCCTCATGGTCGGGTTGGTGTTCGTCTCTGAGGGAGTTCAAAAGTTCCTCTTTGCTGCCGAACTCGGAGCTGGCCGGTTCGAGAGGATCGGATTCGCCCAGCCCAACGTCGCCTATCTTGTCGCCTGCGTCGAGGTAACGTGCGGTGTGCTGCTTGTCCTCGGGCTGCTCACGCGCCTGGCGGCGATTCCGCTGATCATCGTCATGCTGACCGCGATCACGACGACAAAGCTGCCGATCCTCCTAGGCCACGACCTGTGGGGCTTTCAGGTACGCAAGCTGTCTGAGTACGGCTTCTGGGCGATGGCCCACGAGGCCCGCACGGACTGGGCCATGCTCTTGGGAAGCGTTTTCCTGCTGATCGTCGGTGCCGGGCGCTTTTCCATCGATGCTCGACTGTTTCGATGTCGCCCGTCGAGTGCAGCTTGAGGGCAAACGGAGAGGAATCATTCATGCGGTTTCGAACGAATAGACGGAAACTGATCGGAACATCCTTTCTCCTCCTGGCATTCTTCGCGGGCGTGTTCGCAGATGCGCGATGGATGGATGGCAGTGTTCGATCTTCGCCGGCGCATGGACAGGAAGCCTCGGGCCGACGTGCCTCCGATCAGGCGGACTGGCTCTCCGACTCGCCCTCGGGGCAGCGCGACCAGTTGGAGCGCCACCTGAGAGGCCTCGACGTCGCCATGATGGAGATCGGCTACCGTTTCAACGAGTTGTACTTCGCGGGTCAGGACCGCAACTGGCCCTACGCCCAGTACCAGATCGAGAAGATCGAGCTCGCATTGCGGCTCGCATTGGAGCGGCGCCCCCAACGAGCCGAGAGCGCCAAGCCCTTCCTGGAGGAAACGATACCGCTCGTGAAGCAGGCCATTCAGATCGCTAGAGCCCAGAGAAACAGCAGAGCCTACGACGATGCTCTGGGGCGCCTCCGCACGGACTGCATGAAGTGCCACATCGTGGAGAACGTCCCGCACTTTACGGTTTACTTCGGGCGGAACCGGACGTCTCCCATCCGGCCGGTGGACGACGGCGATTGAACGGGGGTATGAGGAATGATGGCTGCGACGTTTCGTCGATCCGTAAAGGCCACCCATCCTGGAGGGCTGAATACTGCGATGAGATCGCGCCAGCGTGACATTCTGGGGCGATTGCGGGGTCGGCCGCGGGATTGCCAGGGTGGGGTTCAGTCCCAGGCGCGCGGCCGTCCAGTTGCTCCGTGCCGGCAGGTTACCGCATCGCCTGCCCATGTCAGGGAAATCACGCTGACACCCTCTCGATATTGTCGAGGCACAACTGCGACCAGGACTCCAGGGTATGTCGGACGTCGCGGAGTTCCGCCGGACTCATGAAGGACAATTGGGTGATCATCTGCTCCTTCTTGCGGACATTCCGACTGGCGAGGCCCCAATAGTGCACAATCCCCAGATGCACGCGGCCGACTTCCGTGGAATCGTCGTTCAGCAGGGCAACCATCCGGTCGGTGTGGCCGGCCTCGACGGTAACCTCCTCGGCCACCTCCCGCTCGACCGTGGCGTGATAGGCTTCGCGGAAGCCATCGAACAAGGGCAGGTCGTCCACGCTGGGGTTAATGTGTCCGCCGATGCCGATGGACCGGTGCCCGACAAGGCGCGGCTCGCCCGCCCGCCGGCCCCGCACGTAGGTGAGAAACTTCTCCCCGTCGGTCATGAGCACATAGGGAATGATCTGTTTGTAGGCCGGATCCTGTTCCGCTTGCGGCCGGGGAAGGAAACGGAGCGTTCCCGGGGCAAAGAACTCTTCCAGGTAGCGATCCAGGGCAAAGCTGATGCCCTGGAAGCTGCCCACGCGGTCGAACACCGTCCGCTCGACGACCAACACCTGTTCGACCGTGTTCATGGCGGCCCCCGATCATCACGTAAAGGCGGGCAGGTCAACCGTCCCCGCTCCCGGCGCGGACGACACGAATTCGACGGGTGAGCTTACGCCACGTGTCGTGGCTGGGTCAACCCGCGGTCCGTCCGAATCGCCGAGAGCGGCCGCATGCCGCGCCCCGATGGACCTGTTTCCGATGGCGCGACCTGCTCGCTATCGGCCCGAATCTCGGCCAACGCGGCCGCCGGCGGAACCCGGGCATCGATCCGCCTCACGGCGATTGACCCAGCACGCCCTGGTCCGTGAGAGAATCGGCGGCGGAAATGATCGGTCCTTGGCAGAATGCGATCCGGTCTCGGACCGCCCTGAAAGGGCAGAATAATCCAGCCCAGGGCAACGCCCTGGGGTTGTGCCGGCGGCCTTCCAGACCAGCCCTGAAAGGGCGAAGTAATCCACTTATCCCGCCCTTTCAGGGCTTCTATGTCGTTGCATCGGTTTCATCCCCAGGGCGTTGCCCTCGTTGTTCTACACGAATCTGTCTGGGCGCAGAATCAGAACTGCCCGCTGGGGGCCGTTTCAACGGCCCTTCCCGCCGCAGGCGGGCGCTTAGGCCAGCCGTTTTACGGCTGGTTTGCCACGCCCGTTTTCGTCTCACTAGCCCGTTTCCAACGGGCTTCCCTCGCCCCGGTCGAATGGAGAAGCCGCAAAGCCCGTTGGAAACGGGCTGAAGGCAGATGTTCATGATGAACCGCCTCGCAACCAGTCCTACAAGGACTGGCCTAAGAGCCCGGCTGCGCCGGGGAAACCCCGTGAACGGGGTTGTTTTCGACTCGGGGCTACGGTGCCCAGCCAATCGCGACTTGTGTAGAACAACGAGGGCAACGCCCTGGGGATGAAATCGATCCGACAACATGGAAGCCCTGAAAGGGCGGGATAAACGGATTACTTCGCCCTTTCAGGGCTGGTCTGGAAGGACGCCGGCACAACCGCAGGGCGTTGCCCTGGGATGGATTATTTTGTCCTTTCAGGGCGGTCCGAGACCGGATCGCATTCGGCCAAGGACCGATCATCCCCGCCGCCGATTCTGTCGCGGACCCCGTAGCCCCGGTCGCCGCGGGGTGCTCGCGAGCGGCTCCCGCTATAGAATGGAGGTGCCGATAGAAACCGTATTCGCGGCCTCCCGGGCGGCGTCGTGGGCGTCGCCGGGAAACCAGCCGGGCGCCGGAGGGCGGGCGCCGGGCGATTGCTTGGTGCGAGGGCTTGCCGATGTGTGGAATCGTGGGGTACGTGGGGCGGAAACCCGCCCTGCCCATTCTCATTGACGGCCTGAGACGGCTGGAGTACCGCGGCTACGACTCGGCCGGCGTGGCCCTGGTAGACGGCTCGGGGGTCACGATTACCAAGTCGGCCGGGCGGATCTACGTCCTCGAGCAGTTGCTGGACATGACCCTGCCTCAGCGCCACGGCATCGCCCACACCCGTTGGGCCACGCACGGCGCCCCCACCGACCTGAACGCTCACCCTCACACGGACGCCTCCGGCCGGATCGCGGTGGTCCACAACGGGATCATCGAGAACGACCGGGCCCTGCGGACCTACCTGGAGCGGGCCGGGGTGAGCTTCCGCAGCGAGACCGATACGGAGGTGCTGGCCCAGTTGATCGGGCGCTTCTACGAGGGCGACCTGGAGAAGGCCGTCCGCCAGGCGCTGCACGAGGTCTCCGGCACGTACGGCATCGCCGTGGTCTGCGCCGACGAGCCGGACGTGATCGTTGCGGCGCGCAAGGGCAGCCCTCTGCTCATCGGCGTGGGTCAGGGGGAGCACATGGTCGCCTCCGACGCCGCGGCCATCCTGGCCCGCACGACGCAGGTGGTGTACCTGGGCGACGGGGAGATCGCCCGGGTGACCCCCGACGACCTGCGGCTCACCACCCTCGACGCCATCCCCGTGGCCAAGGACGTGCACGAGATCGAGTGGTCCCTGGAGCAGATCGAGCTGGCCGGCTACGAACACTTCATGGCCAAAGAAATCTTCGAGCAGCCGGCGGCCCTGGAGAACTGCCTCCGCGGGCGCATCGACCTTCGCGAGGGTGCCGTCCACCTGGGTGGGGTCGCCGACTGCACCCGCGAGCTGACGCGGGCGCGGCACCTCATCATCACCGCGTGCGGGACGGCGTGGCACGCGGCCCTGGTCGGCGAGTACCTCTTCGAGGAACTGGCCCGCCTGCCCACGGAGACGGAGTACGCCAGCGAGTTCCGCTACCGCAACCCCATTGTCGACGACGGCACGGTGGTCATCGCCGTGTCGCAGAGCGGCGAAACGGCCGACACCCTCGCCGCCTTGGTGGAGGCCAAGCAGCGCGGGGCGCTCACCCTCGGAGTGGTCAACGTGGTGGGCTCGACCATCGCCCGGGAGACCGATGCCGGGGTCTACCTGCACGTCGGCCCGGAGATCGGCGTGGCCAGCACCAAGGCGTTCACCGCTCAGGTGGCGGTGCTGGCCATGCTGGCCTGCTACCTGGGGCGGCGGCGGCACCTGTCTCCCGCGGCCGCGGCCCACTTCATCGAGGCCCTGGCCCTCATCCCCAGGCAGATGAAGGCGGTGCTGGAGCGGGCCGAGGATGCCCGGGCCGTCGCCGAGCGCTACCAGTCCTGTGAGAACTGGTTGTACCTGGGGCGGGGGTACAACTACCCCGTTGCCCTGGAGGGGGCCCTCAAGCTCAAGGAAATCAGCTACATCCACGCGGAGGGGCTGCCCGCGGCGGAGATGAAGCACGGCCCGCTGGCCCTGATCACCGAGGGCATGCCCGTGGTGGTCATCGCCACGAGCGGCACGCAGTACGACAAAATCGTCAACAACATCTCCGAGGTGCGGGCCCGCGGCGGCAGCGTGATTGCCGTGGCCACGGAGGGTGACACGGAGATCGCCCGGCTGGCGGAGCAGGTCTTGTATGTGCCGGACACCATCGAGCCGTTGCAGCCGTTGCTCACCGCGATCCCGTTGCAGCTCATCGCCTACCATGCGGCCGTGGTCCGCGGCTGCAATGTGGACAAGCCGCGCAACTTGGCCAAGAGCGTCACGGTGGAGTAAGCCGGGGGCGTTCTGGAGCACCTCGCAAGGATGCCCGGCCCAGCCAAAAAAAACGCCGCCCACGAGGGGCGGCGCGAAAGGGGCTTTCCGCAGGGTGCGGCGACGGTCGGCCGAGGCGCCCTGCCCGGACGATTCGATGGGGCAGGGCCGCGGCGCGGCGCCACGGTCACCGGGCGAGGACAATGCGTCCGCCGGCACCGCCGGAGCTGGGCGCCGTCCGGCTGAAGACCAGCGCCGGACCCGAATACGTCACCGGTTGCAACCACAGGCCCCGGCCGGACGAGTTAGTCTGGAGTTCAACCTCCATGACCCGGGCAAAGCGAATGCTGGTGATCCGATAGACTGAGTTGGAACCGCCTTCGGTCACCTGATCGTGCAGGAGGAACGCGACAACCTGGCCAATCTTCGTCTCCACGCTCGACTCGAGCGTGGACTTTATGCCGGGGTCGCCGGTGATGTCATACGTCTCCGGCGTGCCCTCGTCGTCGTAGAAGGTGAGGATGGGACTTCCCGTCTCGAGTTCCATGTCCGCTGCGGAGACGCCGTTTTCGATGTGGTCCTGAAGACCAGGATTGCCCTCGTTCTCCGTACCGATGTTGAGCAGCCCGAAGTTGCCTGGGGCCATGTCGTAGGGATACAGGTTGATCTCGCGGACGCCATCGTTGCCGGGAGAGATGTACCCCGTCCCGGGATCGTATTCGAAGGCGTCGTCGCCCTCGAGGAACTGCCGCTCATACTCGTCCTTGTCAATGGTGAACGGCATCAAGTTGCCTTTCTCGGGATCGAAGCCCGCCACGCGGTCGTCGAACACGGCCGTGGCCGTTGCGGTGGTCTCGCCGGTATGCTGCCCGAAGATCGAGGCGAAGAAGAAGTTCACCGGACCGTTGGCGCCGTCGGCGGCGCGCTGCACCGTGACCCGCACTGCGTTGTAGGTCGCCGGCGCCGGATTGGGGACCACGGACGACGTGTCCGAGACGAGGTCCAGCCATCCGGGGACGATGTCGCCCTGGGCGACCTGCGTGCCGGCGGCGCCGAACGTGGGATTGAGTAGGGAGAAACTGCTCGAGCGATCCGAGGTCCAGTTGAGGACATCCGCCAGCGAGGTGGACACGTTGCTGCCCATGCGGACGCTCATCATCGCGTCACTGGTAAACGCGGAGACGCCGGCCATGGCGGCGGAATCGGCGGCGTCCTGCAGGTCGGCGCGGGCGTTCATCATCGCCCCCAGGTCGATGGTGATCGCGGCCATGACCAGCAGCAAAGGCACCAGCACGGCGGTGAACATCGCCATCACCGCCCGCCGCCGGTGCCTGGCCTCTTGGGTCCCGGCGACGTCCTCCCGGACCCCCTCGTACGTGGGTTGTTTCGAATGGTGTGCCGACATCCTCTTTCCCTCCTCCTCAGGCACCGTGCCGAACTGCGCCGGGGCACGATGCGTTTCGGCCGAAGCCCTATGATCATGCGCCCCCGGCCCGTCGGGCGTCGGCGGCGCGGTGTCCATGATGGCACCGGACATCCGGCATGCCGAACAGGGGGCCTGCCGGGGTGCTTAGCCAACGTACGATACGTTGCGTTTCGGCGGCAATCGATTTGCCGAGCGCCGATGCCGGCGACGTCCGAGACCTTCATGCAGTCCGATAGCCCGCGAGTGTCGGACCGGCGGTGCAGAACGGGCGCCCACCGGCGTTGATGCCGTCGCCGGATGGCCGGACACATGGGGATGCGGTGCAGATCGGGCAGGTGCGGCCCGCCTCGCGACGGCCGCCGCGGCTGCAGGCCCCGCTGTTTTCCAGAAGAATGTCCGGCGCCGAACGGTACGACTTGGTCTGCGGGCGAGCCCTCCTGCCCGGCGCAGGGTGCGGGGAGGCGCCGGTCAGCTCTTGCCTCCGGCGCCGCGATCGATCCGGGCGCCGACCAGGTAGCCGCGGATCCCGGTGGTGCAGTGCTCGATGCACGCGGGCACCCACGGGCGGGGGTCGTCGCCCGAAAACTCGCGGACGAGAATCTGCGTCATGATCGGCACTTTATGCCTTGACCAGAACGCGAACCCTCCGTCCGAGATGTTGTGCAACGAGGCCGGGAATGCGCTCGCGGCACGGTCCGGATCGGTCGTGACCTCCAGGGCAATGCTCACGGCGAAACGCGTGTCGCCGCGCTTGCCCAGGTAATAGTCGGCGATGCCTTCCCGGTTCGCGACGCCCAGGAGCCGGGCGACTTCCTCGATGCTTTTTAGCGTGCCGTCGTCGGTGCCTGTACTCATTGGTCGCGGTCTCCATCCTCCACCGAGGCGTCCACCAGGGCTGGCCCTCCAGGCGGCGATCGGTGGCGAGGCCGGTGGAGCCCGGCCAATCGCGCCACCTCCCGCGGGCCATCGTCCATCGGGCGAGTCGGCGCACACCCTCTGGGGAGTATCGGCTACATTCCTACCAGTCCTTCGCCATCCGTCCCCCTTCGGCCCAATGCTTGATTCGCACCCGCTTAGGGGACCTTCCAGGCCCAGTTGGTCTTCGGCCGTCATGCAATGGCGCACGCTCGCCGGTGCCCAGGTTTCACCGGTGATGGCCGGCCATCCCTGGTCCGCACAAACTTCTCCACAGAAGCCGATAACCTGGCGATGGGATCGTCCGATACACGTTCCGTGACGTGGTATCAAGGGAATTAACCATTTCATTTGCCTTTGCCGGGAGATGAATCGTATTCTCATCGGTGAAAGGCAAACCATCCGTAAGGGTGGGACGCAAAGCGTTGAGTCCATGCGCCTGCATGGAAAGTCGCGCTGCCCAGGATGTTCCCCCCCGGGTTACATCTTCGGAACGGGAATAGAAGCTACTTCCGAGGAGGGCGTCCCATGTATCGTACGTACACCCATGACCAGACCAACCGGCGCCGCGGTGCGGCGGCAGTCTTCGTGGCGGTGTTGTTGCCGTTGCTGCTCGCGTTCGCGGCGCTGACCGTGGATCTCGGGGCGATTTATGCGACCCGGGCGGACTTGCAGGACGCCGCCGACGCCGCCGCCCTGTCCGCAGCCTCGGCCTACGCCATCGACGCCATGACCGAGGTGCGCAAGCGCACCCTGGACGGCACCCGGTTCGCGGAGGTGGAGCGCACGGCGCACGCCCGGGCCGGGAACATCGGGACGCTCAATCCCAGCGTGGGCAAGGACGTCACCCTTTTCGACACCGCCGACGTCCTGCTGGGTTACCTGGAATTCGATTCGCCCACTGCGGCGCTCCGCCCGGAGGTTCAGATCGCCAACTACAACGCGGTGCAGGTGACGGCGCAACGCACCGGGCAGAGTCCCACGGGCGTGCTGGATCTGTTCTTCGCCCCGATCTTCGGGATCGAGACCGCCAACGTCACCGCCACCGCAACCGCCGTCTTCATTCCCGGCCTGCGCCAGTTCGACTTGTGGCCCTTCACCATCGACGAAAACGTCTATGAGCTGGCGGTCATCAATGGGGAGGATGACTACGCCTACGATGAGAACAGCGGAGACGTCGCCATGGGCGCGGACGGGATACCGGAGATCCTCCTCTTCCCGAGCGACGCGGCGCCGGGCAACTTCGGCCTGCTCCAGATCGGCCCAGGATCAGGAGACGTAGACGACCTGGCAGTGCAGATCGAGAACGGCATCGCCGATGCGGACTTCGAGCACAGCATCAGCGACGTCTTCCCCAACTTCGTCGAGGACGGGGGCGACCCGGTGATTTACGAAGTTACCGGGAGCACGGGGCTCAAAGCCGCCTTGAAGGCGGCGCTCGATCCGAGGATCGGCGACACGGTGGGCGTCTTCCTGCACGACGGCTTTGTGGAGGGCGGGGGCACCAACGCCGTGTATCGACTGACCCAACTCCGCTACGTTCGGCTGGTGTCCGTGGACTTGGAGGGAACCGAAAAGGGCCTGCTCGTGCAGCCCATCGACCCCGACCCCGGTAAGCTGCCCGGGCGGCTGTTCCTGGCCCGGTAGGAGCCTGACGCCGCAGGCTCCAGGACGGGTCCGGTCTCCGGCCCTGCCTGGGCCGCCTGGTCCGCTCGAGGCAGGCCCCGGCCGCCCGTCGAGCCGCCCAAACGCCGCAACGTTTCGCTGGCCTGCCCGATCCCCGTATCTTAGGATCGCCAGGGGGTGCGCCTCGGCGCGGCACCCGCCGCGGGCGACCATCTCGGACCGTCTCGCCGGCGCCCCCGAAACTCGATTCCCTACGTGGCCGGTGCCGGGGGAGCAGGCTATGTCGCCAGGTCGGCTTCGTCATCCGCGTGCCCGCGTTGCTCAGCTCATGCTGATCTTCATGGCCGCCAGCCTGGCCGGCGGCTGCGGCAACACCCTCGCAAGCGGAGCCGCCCCAGGGAGCCGGGACACGCTTCCCACCACGGTGGTCGATGAACCCACCGGGCCCGAAACCACGGACGATGACGCCGATCCGGGGAGTGACACCGATGACGAACCTGTGTCACCTTCGGAAAACCGCCCGCCCCAAGCCGTGGCCCTCGCCCCGGCGACGCCGCGGAGCGGTGACTTCGTTCCGCTCGATGGCTCGGGCAGCAGCGATCCGGACGGCGATCCGCTGACCTTCGCTTGGACCCAGATGGCGGGCGGCGAAGCCATCGAGCTGATCGACGCCGATGCCGCCATCGCCGGCTTCGTCGCCCCCGACGTGGCCGGGGACACGCCGTTGGCCTTCAGTCTCTCGGTCAGCGACGGGGCAAGCGAGTCCCGGGCCGTGGTCACCGTCGTGGTGCTGGCGGCGCTCGATGACACCGGACCCGACTTGGCGGTCGACGCCGGCCCGGACCAGCAGGTCGCGCCCGGCGACGTGGTGACGCTGACCGGCATCGCCGGAGGCGCCGCTGACGACATCCTGACATTCTTATGGATACAGACCTCCGGACCGGGTGTCACTCTCGGCGATCCCTTCTCGCCGGTCGTGTCCTTCACCGCCCCGGACGTGGACGAGCCGCAGGAACTGGAGTTCGTGCTGACCGTAACGGCGGGCGGCGACAGCGCCGCGGATTCCGTCACCGTGACGGTCCGACCGGCCGACGACTCATCCCCTGCGCCGGACGATGATCCGCCGCCTCCGCCGCCGGCCGATGACTGTCCGGCGGACCCGGACAAGACCGCCCCTGGCCAGTGCGGCTGCAACACCGCCGACACCGACACGGACGGCGACGGGACCGCCGACTGCAACGACGGGTGCCCAAGCGACCCCGCCGCGGTTGATCCCTCGGACTGCGCCGGCCCCGGCAATGGCTCGGCGGAAAGCGACTGGGATCTGTACATGCTCCGCCTGGTGAACCGGGCCCGGCAGGACCCGGCGGGGGAGCCGGCCCGCCTCGGCTCGGCGGTCACCGACCCCAGCGCCCCGGTACCGCCGCTGGCGTACGATCGCAGCATCGGGGCCGCGGCCACGAACCACAATTCTTGGATGCACGACAACCTGGGCAACATCGCCACGGTCAATGCCCCGGATTCGTTCGGCCACTACGAAACGGTGGACGGCACGGCCTCGGGCGCGCCGGCCACCGCCACCCCCGGCTACACCGGCGCCGGCCCGGGAGAGCGCCTCACCACCGCGGGCTTTACCTGGGACCGGGCCGGGGAGAACATCCTCACCGCGTGGTCGACCAACGACCTTCCTTTCAATCAGGCCCGGGTGGATCAGAACCACAAGGGCTGGTGGGATAGCGCCGGCCACCGAACCAACCTGCTCAGCGCGAACTACACCGTGTTCGGGCACCACGCGGAGAGCCGCACCTTCACCCCGCCGCTGGGCAACATCATTCCACCGTCGGACAACATTCATTTCGCGACGCAGGACTTCGGCCGGCCCGCCGGCGCCACGAAGACGCACGTCTTCGGCCTGCTCTACAACGATATGGACTCGAGCTGGGACTGGACGCCGCGGGACGACATCCACTTGCTGCGCGAAGGCGTCGGCGGCGTCGAGGTCGAGGTCTTTGTGGCGGGCACGAACACCCTGGTCACCAGCGACACGACCATGGACAACGGGGCGTTCTCCGTCCGCGTCGGCAACGGAACGTATGACGTGGTGTTTACCGGCGGGAGCCTGCCCGGCGGCTCGTACACCATCGAAGACGTGACCTTGTCCGGCGCCAACCTCGACGCGGGAGATCACGACATCAGCGCCGTTCCGTAGGCGCCGCCGTTCGCAGCCCCTGCCCCACCCCCGGGGCTGCGATGCAACGGCACGAAGCCCGGTCGCCGCGGGGGCGCGCCCCGCGGTGGTGTCGCTTCGTTGCCTCCGTATAATGGCGTCCGCGTGGGCTCAGCGCCGGTCGCGCGTCGGCCTGACGGCCGTCTCCTGCGCGACAGCCCGGCCGGAGTGGCGGAATTGGCAGACGCGCGGGATTCAAAATCCCGTGAGGGCAACCTCGTGAGGGTTCGATTCCCTCCTCCGGCAGTACCGTCAGCAGGCGATCGAATGGCGTTCGCCTCCCTCCTCAGATAGCCCTGGGGAGCCTGGTGGGCGGGAGGAGCCCGTCTCTGGGCGTTCGCCCGGAACGTCGCCGCCATCGCCCAAGGGATTCAAGCGCCCTCGCGTCGGCTCGACCCTGCCGGGACCGTGGTCAGCCCCGAATCCCGTCACGGAGCAACGGGCCGCGGGATGCGCGGGGCCGCTCCCCCCGACACGCGGTTCAGACGCGGCGTTCCGCACGGCCCGTCGAAGCGGCCGCGGGCGATCCTGCTCGAGAGCCTCCAACCCCGCGTGCGTACCGGCGGAAGGGCCCGGCGCGGCGCGGCCCGGGTGCCAGGTCAGCGTCGTCCCTCATCGCGGCGGGTAGCGAGGTGCGTCAGCACCAGGCGGATGTCATCATACGGCACTTTCTCGCCCAGGCGATCGAAGATCGGCCTAAGCCGCTCGGCGCCGACGTCACCGGCGGCGTCGGCGACGGCGGCGTACGTCGCCCGGTCCACCCATCGCTCGACGGAAGCGGGCTGGGTGGATGCGATGAAGTCGCTCAAGTAGCCGACCACCGTGCTTCGTACGCGGCCGAGCGTCGCCATCACATCTTCAATCGAAGCGCCCCTCGCGAACATCTCGAATGCCGCCCGCCTGGTAGGCGACATTCTCGCCGCACCATGCCCCGGGCGTGCCGACCTTGAAGATGAGAACGGGGGGTCTGCATCGGATGGGGCGCCGCCGGCGAACACGTCCGTCGAAAGCCGGTGGGCGCGGCAGTAGGAGCGAATCGCGCCAAGAAACCGATCGCCGAACTTCGTCAGCTTGGCCTCGCCGATCCCATGTACCCGGGGTAACGTCGCGGTGCTGGTCGGTCGCCGGCGGGCCAGGTCACGCAGGGTGCGGTCGCCGAAGATCACGAAGGGCGGCACGCCGCTTTCTTTGGCCAGCTCGCGTCGGACACCGCGCAGGTGTTCGAACAGCCCCTGATCCACGCCCTCCCACGACGCCACCGCCCCGCGCGTCTCCTTGACCGGCTTGGCGGCGCTGCGAATCAGGTGGACGGTGCGGCGGCCGCGCATGACCTCCCAGGAGGCGTCGTTGAGCCGCAGCACGGGCAGCGTGCCCACCGTTCGCTCCAGAAGACCCTGATCCAGAAGCTGATAGACCCAGTTCGTCAGCGTTTTCTTCGGTGTACCCTGGAGGATTCCAAAAGTGCTGACCTGGTCGTGCCCGCGCCGGCGGACAAGCTCCGTGTCCGCCCCCAGCAGGACGTCCACCACGTGCCCGATGCCGAAGCTGATGCCGCTGCTCCGCTCGACCCGGGCGACGCCGGAGAGAATCTTCTGGGCGACCTCGGTGGCCTCGTCCATTCCCTCGGCCTCGCCGAGGCAGATGTCGCATGCCCCGCAGTTCGTCTTCGGGTAGGTTTGTCCGAAGTGTTCCGAGAGAGCCCGGTGACGGCATCGCGGTACGGTGCAATAACGCCGCATCTCTTCGAGCAAGGACGTCTGGGCCGCGATCATCCGTTCCGGATCGGCCGCCTCCTCGGCGCTGCGGGCGATGAGCGATTGCCAGCGCATGGCGTCGCCGGCGGAATAAAAGAGCACGCACTCCGCTTCGAGCCCGTCGCGTCCGGCCCGCCCGGTCTCCTGCTGGTAGTGCTCGATGGTCTTGGGCATGGTGGCGTGGACGACGCACCGAACGTTGCTCCGGTCGATGCCCATGCCGAAGGCGACGGTGGCCGCCACCACGTTCAGGGACTCGTCGGCAAAGGCGTCCTGCGTCCGTCGGCGCTCGTCGGCGTCCAGGCCGGCGTGATAGGCCCGGGCGTCGATCCCGGCGTGTTTCAGGGCGCCGGCCATCGCTTCGGTATCGTTGCGGCTCAGACAATAGATGATGATGCCTTCGCCGGCGTGCCGCTGCACGACGTCGATCGCCTGACCGTGCACGTCGAGCTGCGGCACGATTCGGTAGGTCAGGTTGGGCCGATCGAACGTGCCCACGAGTATCGCCGGATCGACGAGATGCAGTTGCGCCGCGATGTCCGCCCGCACCCGCTGCGTCGCCGTCGCGGTGTAGGCGTGAACGCTGGCCTGGGGGAAGCGCTGCTTGAGCAGGTCGAGCCGGCGGTACTCCTGGCGGAAATCGTGGCCCCAGTGGCTGATGCAGTGGGCTTCATCGACGGCGAATGCCCGGACGCCGAGTTGTTCCATCAGGCTGAGGAACGCCGGCGTCAGCAGACGCTCGGGGGACACGAAGACCAGTCGAAAGCGACCGGCCCGCAGGCGGCGCAGGGATTCGTCGTTCTCCGCGTTCGACTGCCCGCTGTGAACCGCGGCGGCCGGGTAGTCGCAGGCGCGAAGCCCGTCCACCTGGTCCTTCATCAACGAGATCAGCGGCGACACCACGATGTCGGTTCGGCCGGCGACGACCGGCGGAACCTGGTAGCAAAGCGATTTGCCCCCGCCGGTCGGCAGCACGACAACCGAGTCCCGCCCCTCGAGCGTCGCCCGGATGGCCTCCTCCTGCAGCGGCCGAAGCGTGTCGAAACCCCAGAAGGCCTGAACCGGCTCCAGAATTCGCTCGAGCGGCACGCGAGGGGATGCGCCGTGATTGCCGGGTGGCGCGGCGTCCGACCGGAGCGGAATCGGGGCGGAGGCGTCCGAGGTCTTGCCGGACGGCACCGATCCCGCCGACCCGTGACCGGCAAGTTGCGGTGGATTCGTGCCTGTCGCTCCCACGGGCCGCAGGGTATTCACCGCCGCGACCGGCGACAAGGTCTCGGTCGTGACCGTACTCCGAGCTGTCCTTCGGTGCGTCTGGACGCCGCCTCCGATGCAGGTTCGACGGGCTGATCCTGCGACGCCAACTCATTCGGCTTCGTCTCCAGTGAAGCCCATTGCAGCAGGTCGGCAGGATATTCGGAGGCCGATGCGTTATCAGCCGTAGATAGCCAGCCTGAGAGAACGCCGCTCTCGCCGGCGACAGGCCGCTCAAGCGGCCTGAAAGACGAATCCCGCCCATCGGTCCTGTGCCGAATCTGGCGTTGTCATACGTACCGCGTCCAGTGAAAAGGGCACCGCGGTCGTAGCGCGGGCTACCAGCCTGCATTCCAACTGGCTGGGGGCGTAGCGTGACGCAAGAGGTCTCGAATGAATCGAGGGCAACCCGCCACCGTCGTATTCCGCTAATCTACGAGTGCTTGGGAATCTCGCCGTCATTGCGGCGCTCAGACCGTTTTTCCATTCTGTCTGCAACAGGAGACTCATCGGCGTGCAGTCAGCTTGTAGATCAGCCGCGCGTGGCTTGAAAATGTCACAAAACTTCGGCTGGCGGCTACTCCGACCGATTTGATATCATAAGATTCTCAAATGGCGCGTCCCGAACATGGACCCGGTCCGTACGGACGCACGATTCCTTCGATCAACACGACTTGATCTTAAGGGGGTAACTACAATGTCCCGCCTTCGCCTGCTTTTTGTGGCCTTAAGCGTACTCTGTGTCGCCGTGACCGTGACCAGCGTCGGCTGCTTTACGGGCGCGGGGTCCACCAACGCGCCCACCGGATCGGCCAAGGGCGTGCTACGGATGTTGATCACCGATAAGCCCTTCCCTTACGACTGCATCGAGGAAGCCTTGGTGTACATCTCACGGATCGAGGTGCGTCGCGCCGACGAGGCCGAAGGCGATGCTGACGGCGACGAGGTGGACAACGGCGAGGACAACTGCCCCGACACGGCTAATTCCGACCAGGCGGATGCCGACACCGACGGCGTGGGCGATGCCTGCGATAACTGTCCCGCAGTGGCCAACCAGGATCAGACCGATCACGATGGCGACAGCGACGGGGACGCCTGCGACGACGACAACGACAACGATGGTCTGCCCAACGACGAGGATAACTGTCCGACGGCGGAGAATCCCGGGCAGGAAGACGGCGATGGCGACGGAATCGGCGACGCCTGTGACAATTGTCCGGACGAGGCCAACCCTGATCAGGCAGACAACGGCGGCGACGGCGCCGGCGACGCCTGCGACGATGATGACGACAACGACGCGGTCCTCAACGCCGACGACAACTGCCCGGTAACGGAGAATCCCGATCAGGCCGACGGGGACGGGGACGGCGTTGGCGACGCGTGCGACAACTGCCCCGAAGATGCCAATCCGGACCAGGCCGACGCCGGCGGTGACGGCGATGGCGACGCCTGCGATGACGACGGCGACGACGACGAAGGCGACGACGAAGGCGAGGACGATGACGAGGATGACGCTGGCAGCCCTTGGGTGGTGATCTTCACCGCCGAGGGCGACGGCGAGCCGTTCAATCTCCTCGATCTTCAGAATGGGCGGACCGATCTGCTGGCCAATGCGGTCATCGACGCCGGGCGATACACGCAGACCCGGATCATTGTCAACCGCGGCCGGGCCACGCTGACCGACGACCGGGTCTTCGATCTACGCGTCCCCAGCGGCGCCCAGACGGGGATCAAACTCCATTTCAGCTTCGACGTGGCAGGAGATGAGGAGACCGTCCTCCTGCTCGACGTCGACCTGAGCCGGGCGTTCCAGGCCATCCCCGGCCGGGGCGGCTGCGACGAGGAAGGCATCCGCGAAATGCGCTTCACCCCCTCCGTCGCCCTCAAGCTCATTGCCCTGCTGGATGCGGGGACCATCACCGGAACGGTCACCGACGGCGAAAACCCGCTCCCGGACGTCACCGTCCAGGCGCTGCGCGACGGCGATCCAGTCACCACCTCGTCGACCGAAGCGGACGGAACCTACGCCCTGGGCGGCCTCGCCACCGGCACCTACGACGTCGAGTTCTCCGCGGAGGGATACACGACGGTCACGACGGAGGACGTGGAAGTCCAAGCCGGTGAGATGACCAGCGGGATCGACGCGGTTCTGGAGGCGGCGGAACCCGCGGAACCGACGGACTGAGCGGAACCGCACACGCAGGTGCCGGCATTTGCGCTCTGAGTCCAGTGAAGCGGATCGCAGGTGTCGGTCCGCCTCCTTGCAGTTTTTCACCGCAGCTCAGGGGGCTTGCCAGGATAGGGCGTCGCGGATCTGGTCCGCGCCTTCCGTAAACGCGCCTTCGTCGAGGACCGGCTCCGCGGATAGCGCGTCGATGTCCTCACCGAGATTGACCCAGGACCGGCAGCCGGCGTACCCGGGGGTCTCTTCGATTTCCACCGGCGCCGGCAGGCGGTAAACCCGGACGATCAAGACGAAGAGCGGTCGATCCGGCTGGTAGGCGTAGCGCTGCCGGATGAGCGCCGGCGCGTAGACGTGGAACTCGTCCCAGGGCGCTGCCGCGCCGGGCCCGGCCGGCGCCCGCAACACCTCCACGACGCGCACGCTATGGCGGATGCAGACCTTGCCACGGTCGGGCCGGTCATCACGGCATCGCGGGCGGTAGGGCGGCTTGAGTGCCTCCGGGGTCTGATGCAGGTAGGTGGGATAGATGAGAAACTCGTGGCGCTCAACCTCGAACCGACCGCCGCGTTCATGAATGCCGCCCTTACGGATGAGCAGAGTCTGTTCGCCGGCGCCGAGCGCTTCGTCGACCACCGCCCACTCCTTGAATGCTGTACGCATCATGACCGTCCAGTCCGATTCACCCAGGCGCGACCGTGCGAGACCCTGCGGCAGTCCCAATTCCGCAACGACACGCGGGCTGAAAGCCCGCGGCGCAGAGGCGGCTCGAACGTGTCGCCGAATCCCGCAGAGTCAAGTCGCTACTCGTAACCATACATGTTCCTTTTCGTCTCGTCACAGAGACCGGCGACGTTGTAGGAGGCCACGTCGGCGAAGAGTGCGTCTCGAAAGGCTTGAATCTCCGCGACTCCGAGCGTCGGGCTGCGGGCCAGACGACAGGCGTCTGCATAGTAGCGGCCGACCAGTTCGACGAACCGGCCGTCGTGGCTCAGGAGGAACCCATCGTCCCGGGTGGGCCGGCCTTCACGCCTGCGGTGCTCACTGAACGTCGCCCCGATGAAGTAGAGCATGGAGAACGCGACCATCAGATCGAAATGCTCGAAGGAAACGAATCCACCATGGACGATGAGATCGAGCAACTCCGCTTCCCGTCGAGTGGTTCGATCGTAGGCAGCAAGTCGGTCGGTCCGGTCCGCTCCCGGGCGGGTCTCTTCCAGAATGCGCATGAGCCGCTCGATCCCCACGAGGCTGTGGGCGTTGCCCGTGCTGTGCAACGGGTCGATGAAACAAGCCGCGGCCGGCAGCATGGCCCAGTTGTCGCCCGCCGTCTTCGCCGCGGATCGTTGAAGCCGCCCGGTGCGGCAGAAGGGCCGGATCGCCTCCGCGGTGCCGAACTGCTCCGCGATCGAGGGATAACGGGCTACGATCGCCCGCCATTCGTCCTCGGGGGTGATCGATTCGTCGAGCGGATATCGCGTGCGGTCGAGGACCAGGCCGGCACTGGTCACGCCGTTGTCGAAACGGAGCACCCACATCCACCCGCCGTCGAAGATCTGGTGAAGTGCCGCGGCGTCGCAATCGAACGGGTGATCGGCGACGCTTCCCCCCGCGCCCTCGTACAGCTCCTGCCAGGGGCGTACCCCAGCAAAATGAGTGTAGATGGTCCGGGAGTTGGTGTGCATCGCCGCCGCGTTGGCCTCGATCCCCAGCGCCGCGGCCAGCACCCCGCCGCCGCCGGTCGCGTCAACGAGGAAGGAGGCGCGGATGTCGACCGGGGACTCTTCGCGCGTACCTCTCAGCCGCCACGTTTCGCCCGGCCGCAGCGTATGCAGGAGGGTCCGATCAAGATAGTGGACTCCGGCGGCTTGTGCTTCATTCACCAGGAAGGCGTCGAAATCGGCCCGGAACCAGTGCGTGTCGGCGCGATCATCATCGGGGTTACCCGCGACCAGCAACTCGTTGGCATGGTCATCGCGCGGTACGAACACCCGGCCGCGCTCGTGGCGGAAGTAGCTGAACCCGCGCTTGCGTCCGCAGACCACCTCGGGGTACGCCCGGCGCCACGAGCCGTACTGGGTCAGCGGTGTCAGACGCGGAAGATCGTAACGCTCGGCGAGCTCGGCCAGCACGAGATCGGCAATCGGCGTGGACGATTCGCCGATGGCGAATCGCGGATGGCTGCCGCGTTCGATCAGCACCGCCCGCAGGCCGATGCGCTCGGCGATCAGAGCGGTCAGGCTTCCGGCGAATCCGGACCCGATCACGGCAATATCCGCCTCGAGGATCGCCATGGCTCACGTTCCGCAGTTGCAGGTGACCGGCGGCGGGACGCGTTGCGTCAGATTGATCTCCCGCAGCCGGCTCGCCCGCGGTGGCCCGCAGTGCGGGCAGCGAAAGAACTTCTCGAGGTCCCACAAATCTGCGAAGACCCGGCCGCGGCCGAGCCGGACGCCGTATTCCGCCACTTCCTCCAAAGACGCCAACACTGGCGAGGCGAAGTGGCCGCGCTCCTGGAGAACCTCCATGGCCCCGTTGCCCATTCGGGTCGGGATGACGGCGCAGCACTCCACGCCGATGGAGAAGGCATAGTCGAGCGAGCGCCTGGCCCAGTCGACGCCCTCCGCCTCGCTCTGGAACGGGGTCTTGAGCAGGATGAACGCCCGGACAGCGATGCCGTGATCGAGCAGAAATCGAGTGGCTCGCTCGAAGTGTTCGAGCGTCATTTGCTTGTTCAGCCGCGGCAGGACGTCAGGGTCGACCGTTTCGAGCCCCATGGCCACCTCCAGCCTCGGTGGGATCGCCTCGGCGAAATCGGCGCAGCGGCGGTCGACCAGGCGCGGATGGCACTCGACGATCACCGTTTCGAACCGCTCGACCATTTCTGTGATCCGCGCCCGGTCGAGGCGCGAGATGGCCTGCTCGTCGAAGAAGTTGCCGGAGTTGTACAGCTTCAAGTGCAGCGCCGGCGGCATTCTCTCCAGGGCCCAGGCGACCTGCCCCGCAACCGCGCCGGCCGGAGTACGCTCCGGCGTCGTGTTTCGCCACAGGTCGCACATCAGACAGCGGAACGGGCATTCTCGGTTGGTGATGAAGATCGTGGCCACATCCTCGATCCGTCCGTCGGG
>Ga0214473_10002667_pt1 | contig 21888 bp, 31 predicted proteins | sample RVTome_7_FD_203509 | JGI IMG/M metagenome (GOLD analysis project Ga0214473, IMG submission 203509) | Soil microbial communities from uranium-contaminated site in the Upper Colorado River Basin, Wyoming, United States - RVT98D197 | ecosystem: Environmental > Terrestrial > Soil > Contaminated >... | reverse complement strand
AAAAATAAGAAAAGTTGAAATCAGTCAAAGTTTTTCAACTGCCAGTCTGATGGCGCTGGAGCGGGCTTATTATTTTGCCACCCTTGACCAGCAAAGCGCCATTCAGCCGATCCATCTATTTGCGGGAATGCTGGAAAATGAAAGGGTTAAATTAATTTTTGCTAGACTGGGCATCGGGGCCAAAGATTTTCAAAAACAGATCATTGAGCTTTTTCTTCATGATCAGATTGTTATAAAAAATGCGGAATTAAATCTCGCCCTGGAAACTCTGGCGACGGTTCAGACCGCTTATTTATTGGCCATGAAAAACCGCCGTAAAAAAGTTGACGTCTCGGATCTGATGGAAGCCCTGGTGACGGTCGATGAGCGAAGCCGAGAAATTCTATATGCGGTCAACGTTGATTTGGATAAAATAAAAAATGTCGTTGCTTGGATTCATATCCAGGAACTTTTATTGGAAAAATATCTGGCTTTTCGGCGCCAAGCCCTGTTTAAGCCCAAAGGCGTGATGAATAGGGCGATGACGGCCTTGGCGACGCCTTTTCTGGATTTTTTCAGTGAAGATCTGACCCAGTTGTCGCGTGCTGGTTATCTGAATTTATGCGTCGCCCGGGATAAGGAAATAGAAGAAATTTATCGCTTATTTGAGAGCGGCCAGTCAGGGGCGCTTTTAGTCGGTTATCCCGGCACCGGTAAAACAAATATTATTGAAGGCTTGGCCAATAACATGGTGGCGGAAGAAGTGCCGGCGCTTTTACAGGACAAAAGATTTGTCAGCCTGTCGCTTGCTAAATTAATTGCCGGGGCCGAGGCCAGCGGGGAACTGGAAGAGCGGGTGATGAAAATAATGACGGAAATAACCCGCGCCGGCAATATTATTTTATTTATAGACAATATTCATAATTTAGTCGGCGCCGCCTCAGTCGGGACAAAAAGCATTGATTTGTCCGAAGTCTTCGGTGAGTTTTTGAAAAAATATAATGTGCTGACCGTCGCCACCACCACGCCTCAAGATTACGTAAAGTATATTGAGAATAACCCCTTGGGCCAGATTTTTGAAAAAGTTAACGTCCCTGAACCAGACGTCAATAGTTGCATTCAAATTTTGGAAGCCAAAGCGGGCCTGCTGGAAAAAAAGTCGGGTGTTTATTTTGCTTATGAGGCTTTGGAAAAAATTGTCCAGCTGAGCAAGCGCTATATCAGCGAACGTTATCTGCCGGAAAAAGCCATAGTGATTATGGAAGAGGCGGCTGAATATGTCCGCAAACATCAAGGCAAAGGCCGGGTCGTAACCGGTGAAGACGTCGCCGCTTTGATTTCCGCAAAAACCAACGTGCCGCTTACCCAGGTTACTCAAAGCGAAAGCAAAAAACTTTTGAATTTAGAAAAAATAATTCACCAGCGTTTGGTTGATCAGGACGAGGCTGTCAATTTTGTCGCTAACGCTTTGCGACGGGCGCGAGCGGAAATTCGCGATCCGAAAAAGCCCATTGTCAATTTATTGTTTTTAGGGCCAACCGGGGTGGGCAAAACCGAATTGGCCAAAACCGTGGCCGAGGTGTATTTCGGCGACGAAAACAAAATGATCAGATTGGACATGAGCGAATACCAGAATAAAGACAGCCTGGATCGTTTAATCGGCACAACTGACGGCCAAGAAGCCGGGTTTCTCAGCGAAGCCGTAAGAAAAAATCCTTTCTCCTTATTGTTATTGGATGAATTAGAAAAGGCCCACGCGGATATTTTGAATGTTTTCTTGCAAGTGATGGATGACGGGCGCTTGACTGATAACCTCGGCCGGACCATTGATTTTACCAATATCATCTTGATTGCCACTTCCAACGCCAGCACCGATTATATTCAGAAAAAGATTTTACAAGGCTTTGCTTTGGAAAAAATAAAAAACGATTTAATTTTGAATGAATTAAAAACTTATTTCCGTCCGGAATTTCTTAATCGTTTTAACGGCATTGTTGTTTTTAAGCCATTGTCCCAGAACGACATTATCGAAATTACCAAGTTACAGCTAAAAAAACTGGCAGGGATGTTGGAAATTAAGGGGATAAGATTAGAGGCAACAACTGAAGCGATTAATGAGCTGGCTCAGGCTGGCTTTGATCCAATTTTCGGTGCTCGGCCGTTAAAGAGAGTTATTCAAGAAAAGGTGGACAATGCTTTGGCTAACTTTCTGCTCACTGGAAAAATCGGGCGACGGGACAAAGTCATTTTGGAAAAAGACGGAATAATTAGGATTGAAGAGGCAAAAAGTTTATGAGTTAAGGCTTAATGGGGGGAGGATAAAAATAATTGAAAAAGAAGAATAAAAATTATGCAAAATATTATCCACAAGACAAATTTGACAAACGATTTTATTAGCAGTATAATATTTTTAGTTAATCTCACTACCCTCTCAGCTGCAAGGCGTAAGCCCCTAAGTTGGGATGGTAGTTTTGTTATATGAAAAAAGCCTTTGTATTCATTGATGGCAGTAATTTTTATTTTAGATTAAAGGAATTGATCACTAGACTGAATGGTAAATACAGCTTGCTTGAATTTAATTTTCGCCGTTTTGCCGAGTGGTTAGTTAAACCAAATGATTTAATGGAAATTAGATATTATCTCGGTGCAGTAAAACGAGAGCATAATAATCAAAAGAGCGAACAGTTATATGCCGATCAGCAAAAACTAATTGGCAGATTACAGCAACAAAATATTATGATAACTCTTGGTCAAGTAATAAGGCACCCTGATAAGACTCATCATGAAAAAGGCGTTGATGTTCATTTGGCTGTGGAGATGATAAAGTTTGCCAGAGAGGATAAATATGAGATTGCTTATTTAGTGAGTTCTGACACAGATTTGGTAGCGGCGGTGGAGGAGGTTCAAACCTTTAGAAAAATAGTTCAATATGTCGGCACACCAAAAGGTCAATCATATGGTCTTTCACGTGTCGCCGATGATGTAAGACTGTTGAGACCAGAGGAAATAGAAAGATTTTTGCCAAAAATTATTTTATAAACAACTTTATGAAATTCAATATAAAAGATTTAAATTATCTGACCAACCTCGCCAAACTAGAATTAACCGAAGAAGAAAAAAATCTCTACCTTAAACAATTGAGCGAGATTATTAGTTTTGTGGAAAAGCTGCAAAAAGCCAAAACAGAGACAATTACTTTTAAAACAGGAAAAATCAAAAATACCAGAGCCGATCTAGTTAAAGCAACGGACCCGGAGGCCATAGACGGCATAATTAGTCAGTTTTCTGAAAAAAGTAATAATTTATTAAAAACACCGTTAATATTTGCAAGAAAGTAATTATGAAAAACGAAAATTTAACAATTAAAGCTATCCACGAGGGCCTTGAGCAAAAAAAATTTTCTTGCGTTGAGATAACCACCGAGTATTTAAATAAAATCAAAAATAATAATTTTAATACCTTTATTACTGTTGCTGAAGCAGGTGCTTTAGCGCAAGCAAAAAAAGTTGACCAGAAAATAAGTTCCAAAAAAGAAATTGGGATTTTAGAAGGCGTGCCGATCGCCGTTAAAGACGTAATCATGACCAAGGGCCTTAAGACAACCGCCGCCTCAAAAATATTGGAAAATTATACAGCTGTCTATGACGCCACGGTTATTGAGAAACTAAAAAAAGAAGGGGTGGTTATTTTAGGTAAAACCAATTGCGATGAATTTGCCATGGGCGCTTCGAATGAAAATTCTGCTTATGGTCCAGTGAAAAATCCTTGGGACACTACTCGCGTTCCCGGCGGTTCTTCCGGCGGCTCGGCCGCGGCAGTTTCCAAACCCGCTGCTGAATGCGTCTTTGCCTTAGGTTCAGATACCGGCGGTTCAATTCGTCAGCCCGCGGCTTTCTGCGGCGTGGTTGGCTTAAAACCGACTTACGGCCGGGTCAGCCGCCATGGTTTGATTGCCCTGGCTTCTTCTCTGGACCAAATTGGACCGCTGACTAAAAACGTTGAAGATGCGGCGATAGTTTTGGAAAAAATTGCCGGAGTTGACCAACAAGATGCAACTACTCAAGATAAGAAAGTCCCAGAGTATCATAAAAATCAAAAATTAAAAACCGAGGATCTGGCCATTGGTATTTTTAAAGAGGACTTTTACCAGAATCTGGACAAGGAAATCGCCGAGGCAACAACCAAAACAATTGCCGAGCTAAAAAATCAAAAATTAAAAATTAAAGAGATTAGCCTGCCTTCGCTAGAATATGCTTTGCCTTGTTACTATATCATCCAACCAGCTGAAGCTTCGGCTAATCTGGCCCGTTATGACGGCCTGCGTTACGGCAAAAACTCCCAGTCAACAAAAAATCTTTGGGAATTATATCGGTTAAATCGGGGCCAAGGCTTCGGCGCAGAGGTCAGACGAAGAATTATTATGGGGACTTTTGTTTTGTCAGCGGGTTATAAAGACGATTATTATAAAAAAGCAGTGGCCGTCCGCCAGTTAGTCATAAATGATTTTCAAAAAGCTTTTACTAAAGTTGATTTAATCTTAATGCCAACGACCCCGACTCTGCCATTTAAACTAGGGGAGAAGGTTAATGATCCGCTGGCCATGTATTTAGCCGATATTTTCACAGTCAGCGTAAATATTGCCGGCCTGCCGGCCTTGTCCTTGCCGATTGGTTTTTCCAAACAAAAATTGCCAATCGGCCTGCAGATAATTGGCAATTATTTTGAAGAGTTAAAAATTTTTCAACTAGCCAGGACAATCGAGAGTTTTGTGGCTTAATTTTTGCTCAAAGTTTTCAGGCAAGCGGTGCAAATATTCTTCATTTGCCCGTTAATTTTTTTTGCCTGGATATTAATATTGACCCATCTTTTGGTTTTTTGATGGGAATGGGATCTAAGGTTTCCAACACTCGGCCCGCGGCCGCAAACATCACAAATTTTTGCCATAGAGATAGAGTAAGGGGCGCCCCGTCCCGCCTGCGGCGGGACGGGGCGCCTAAAAATATTAGATTAATCTTGTTAATAAGCAAGTAAACCTGTATAATTGGAAGTATTAATAATTTATCAAACTTAATTAATTTAGTCAATTATGTTGATTAGTTCATTATTACAAGACCCTTTGATTTTTGTCGCCTATCTAGTGGCAATTTTTTACGTTTTAACGGTTCATGAATTTAGTCATGCCTTGGCCGCTCTATTAGCCGGCGACCAGACCGCCAAAGAGATGGGACGATTGACCTTAAATCCTTTTAAACACGTCGATGTCTTGGGCTTAATTGTCCTTTTTTTTGCCGGGTTTGGCTGGGGTAAGCCAGTCCCAATAAATCCCAACAATTTTCGCCGTCCCAGAAGCGGTCTCTTCTGGGTGTCTCTGGCCGGACCCTTGTCAAATTTAATCAGCGGCATAATTTTTATTATTTTATTAAGGATAGTTTTGACTTATACGAGCTTATCGGCGGCAAATTTACTGGTTGGTTTTTTATTAATTTTAATCATTATAAATTTCACCATTTTTATTTTTAACCTGCTGCCAATTCCGCCCCTGGACGGTTCCAAGCTGCTTTTTAGCTTATTGCCGGAAAAATTCAATAAATTTAAATATTGGTTAAGTTATTATGGGCCGTGGCTGCTGATTGGCTTGATAATTTTGGATAATTTTACTAATTTAGGCATTTTTTCTACAATTTTTACTAAATTTTTATCAATAATTTCTTATCTTATTGACTAAAAAAAATTTTTGTGATAGTTTGATTTAAAAGATGCCAGACCTCGCGCGCAAAGCGTGCGAGGTCTGGCATCTAAAAGTTTAATATTTTCTTATGCCGACAATCAATCAATTAAGGAGAAAACCTCGAAAAACCCAAAAGCGTAAATCCAAGACGCCGGCTTTGCCATTGGTCTTAAATACCATAAAAAGACGGAAAAAAATATTAGCCAAAGGCAGTCCTTTTAAGCGGGGGGTTTGCGTTAAGGTGACCACCATGACCCCGAAAAAACCAAATTCCGCTTTAAGAAAAATCGCCAGAGTCAGGCTGTCTAATGGCATGGAGGTAACGGCTTATATTCCCGGCGTTGGCCATAATTTACAGGAACACTCCATTATTTTAATTCGCGGCGGCCGGGTTAAGGATTTACCGGGCGTTCGTTATCATATTGTCCGTGGGGTCTATGATACCCTGGGCGTGGAAGGCAGGAAGCAAGGTCGATCGCTTTATGGCGCCAAAAAAGAGAAAGCTAAAAGTTAAAATTTTTTATGAGAGGCAAACGAGCAACCAAAAGGCAAATTAAACCCGACCCCAAATTTAATAGTCTACAAATTGCCAAATTTATCAATAAAATAATGGAACGGGGCAAAAAAACCGTGGCCCAAAAAATCGTCTATGAGGCTTTTGAAATAGTCACGCAAAAAACCAAAAAAGAAATTTTGGAAGTTTTTTCTCAAGCCATCAAAAATGTTTCACCGGCCCTGGAAGTCAAAGGCCGAAGAATTGGCGGAGCCAATTACCAGGTGCCAATAGTGGTCTCAGGCGAACGTAAATTGGCTTTGGCGTTTCGCTGGCTGATTGAAGCCGCCCAAAAGAAAAAAGGCAGAAAAATGTCGGAAAGATTGGCGGCGGAGTTAATTGCCGCAGCCAATAATGAGGGCGATGCCGTTAAAAAGAAACAAGACGTTCACAAAATGGCCGAAGCCAATAAAGCTTTTGCTCATTTTGCGTGAATCATTAATCATTTATCATAAATCATAAATCCTTAATTATTATTTATATGGAAAAAGAAAAACTTATTGAATCAACTATTGAGGAGGCAGGGGACGAGGGGATGTTAAGAACTGCCATGGCGGAATTAATGGAACTGCTTAGTAATCCGGATTCTGATTTAGCAGTTATTAAAACCGGCGCCGAACATTTGCAAAAATTATTGGGGAATTATTCTGACAAAGAAGACGTTTTTTATCTTAGCGCCAAAGCGGAAGTGGAAAGTTTAATCGCCCAGGCCTTAGAGAGGGTTGATTCTAGATTAAATGCTTAAAATAGCTATTTTTTATTATGCCGCGTGAATATAGTTTGGAAAAAACAAGAAATATCGGCATCATTGCGCACATTGATGCCGGCAAAACCACCGTTTCTGAACGGATACTTTTTTATACCGGCAAAAAACATAAAATCGGCGAAGTTCATGACGGCGAAGCAGAAATGGACTGGATGGAACAGGAAAAAGAGCGGGGGATAACCATCACCAGCGCCGCCACCACCTGTTTCTGGAAAGACTGCCGAATTAATATTATTGATACCCCGGGGCACATTGATTTTACCGCGGAAGTCCAGCGCTCACTGAGAGTTTTGGACGGCGGGGTAGTGGTTTTTGACGGCGTGGCCGGGGTTGAGCCGCAATCGGAAACCGTCTGGCATCAGGCGGAAAAATATAATGTCCCGAGAATTTGTTTTATCAATAAAATGGACAGGATGGGCGCGGATTTTTATAAAGATTTAGCTTCTATTGATGAACGTTTAACCAAGAAGGCCCTGCCCTTACAGCTGCCGATTGGCGCCGCGGAAACTTTTCAGGGGATTATCGATTTATTTACCCGCAAAGCTTATTTTTATAAAGATGATTTAGGCAAGGAGATTGAGGAAAAAAACGTGCCTGACGAGCTGAAGGACAAGGTTGAAGAGTATCGGGCAAAACTCGTCGAGGTGATTGCCGAGAACGATGAGGAATTAATGCATCTTTTTTTAGAAGGTCAAGAAATTTCCGTGGAAAAACTTAAGCCAGTTTTAAGGCGAGCAATTGTCAAAAATGAAATATTTCCCGTGCTCTGCGGTAGTGCTTTGAAAAACAAGGGGGTGCAGTTTTTACTGGATGCCATTTGTGATTATTTGCCATCGCCCTTAGACATCCCGCCAGTGGTAGGCACTGATCCAAAAAATTCAGAATTAAAATTGACTAGAATTGCCGATGATAATGAACCGTTTGCCGCTCTGGCTTTCAAAATTGCCACTGATCCTTATGTTGGCAAATTGTGTTTTGTCAGGGTTTATTCGGGTAAATTGGCGGCTGGTTCCTATGTTTATAATTCGAGCAACGATGAAAGAGAGCGGATTGGCCGGATGGTCAGGATGCATGCCAATCATCGGGAAGAGGTCAGTGAAATTTACGCCGGGGAAATCGCCGCCGTCGTTGGTTTAAAAGTTACCAGAACCGGCCATACTTTATGCGATGAAAACCAAGCGATAATTTTAGAATCGATTGCTTTTCCTGAGCCGGTTATTTCCGTGGCGATTGAGCCAAAAACCAAGCAGGATCAGGAAAGGATGGGGATGGCCCTGGCTAAGCTGGCTGAAGAAGACCCCACTTTCAAAGTTAAAACCGACGAAGAAACCCTCCAGACGATTATTTCCGGGATGGGGGAATTACATTTGGAAATAATTGTTGACCGGATGAAGCGTGAATTTAAGGTTGAGGCCAATGTCGGCCGCCCTCAAGTAGCCTACAAAGAAACGGTTAAGGCCAGTGCCACGGCTGAGGGAAAATACATTCGTCAGTCAGGCGGCCGCGGTCAATACGGTCATTGTTGGCTTAGAGTAGAAGCCCAGCCCCGCGGCGAAGGTTTTAAATTTGTCGATGAAATTAAAGGCGGCATTATTCCTCGGGAATATATTCCGGCCATTCAAAAAGGCGTCAAAGAAGCGATGGAAAACGGCGTCTTGGTTGGTTATCCGTTAATTGATGTGCGGGTGGCGGTCTTTGATGGTTCTTATCATGAAGTCGATTCATCAGAGGCGGCCTTTAAAATTGCCGGATCAATGGCGCTGCAAGAAGCGGTCAGAAGGGCAACACCAATTCTCTTGGAGCCGATTATGAAAATAGAAGTAGTGACTCCAGAAAATTACATGGGCGATGTCATTGGCGATTTAAATTCCCGGCGGGCGCAAATTAATGAAATGCGCGACCGCGCTAACATAAAATTAATAAGCGGGTTTGTCCCTTTGGCGGAAATGTTTAGCTATACCACTAATTTGCGCAGTTTAACCCAGGGGCGAGGCAGTTATTCAATGGAATTCAGCCATTATCAAGAAGTCCCAGGAAACATTGTTGAGAAGATCGCCAGCAAAAAATAATTAGTTGATTAGTTGATAAGTTGGTAAGTTGACAAGTTAGTAAGTTAATAAGTTAATAAGTTTGTAAGTTTCAATATTAAGCTCCAAGGGAATTCTTGACTTTGCCAATTAAATCAGATATTATGGGAAAGTCTTATAATCTATGTGGGAAAACTTGGGAAAAATTATCAAATTAATAGAAAAAACAGGCGATAAATGCATTATTATTACTGAGGATAAACCGCCGGTTGTTTTAATGAATTTGTCTGATTATGAGAAGTTAAATTTTCAAAAAAACGACATTTCCGGTCTTTCCCAGGAAGAATTATTAGATAAAATCAATAGAGAAATCGCTATTTGGCGGGCGGTTAATCAGGATAAAGAAAATTTTATAGATTCAGAGCTTGACGTAAACGGCAAAAAAGAGGATAATATGGTTAATTCTAAGGCAAATCCAAAACCGATGGAAATTAAAATTAACGAACCAGACCAGCCTGCCACCAATCAGCCAAACGCTGAAAACGACGAATATTTAATTGAACCGGTTGAATAATTATAAACGACTTGAATTATTTTATTAATCTGTTATAATATTAATTAACTTATTAAATAACTAATAAATAATTAGAAATAGAAAATTTAAAAGCAGAAAAAACTTGTTTTAAACAAGACTGTTTTAAACAAGACTGCTTGAGGAGAAATAAATAAATGACAGAAACTTTTGCAAGAACAAAAACCCATGTCAATGTCGGGACAATCGGACACGTTGATCATGGCAAAACAACTTTAACCGCAGCGATTCTAAAAGTTTTAATCGCTAACGGCAAAAAAGCTCAAGACAAAGGCGTTGACCAAATTGATAATGCCCCAGAAGAAAAAGCCAGAGGCATTACCATTGCCACCGCCCATGTTGAATATGAAACAGATAAACGCCACTATGCACACGTTGATTGTCCAGGGCATGCTGATTACATTAAAAACATGATCACCGGTGCAGCGCAGATGGACGGAGCAATTTTGGTCGTGAGCGCCCCAGACGGCGCCATGCCGCAAACCAGAGAGCACATTCTCTTGGCGGGGCAAGTGGGCGTGCCTTATATTATCATTTTCCTAAATAAAATTGATCAAGTTGAAGATAAGGAATTAATTGATCTGGTTGAGGAAGAAATTAGAGATTTACTAAAAAAATATAATTTTCCCGGGGACGAAATACCGATCATTAAAGGCTCGGCGCTTAAGGCTTTACAAAATCCCACTGGCGAAGACGCCAAGCCAATTTTAGAATTACTTGATAAATTAGACAATTATATTCCTGATCCAGTTCGTGAAGTCGATAAGCCATTTCTCATGCCAATCGAAGATATTTTTTCGATTGAAGGTCGTGGAACAGTCGTTACCGGCAGGATTGAAAGAGGAACCGTCAAATTAAACGATGAGGTAGAAATTGTGGGGTTGCAAAACACCACCAAGACCGTGGTAACGGGCATTGAAATGTTTAACAAGTCCTTGCCTGAGGGTCAGGCCGGCGACAATGCGGGTATTCTTTTAAGAGGCACAAAAAAGGACGAAGTTGAACGCGGTCAAGTTCTGGTAAAGCCTGGTTCGGTTACCCCGCATACTGAATTTGAAGGTGAGTTATATGTTTTGAGCAAAGAAGAGGGCGGACGGCACACCCCATTTTTCAAAGGCTATAAACCGCAATTTTATATTCGCACTACTGATGTGACTGGCGAGATTGAACTGCCAGAAGGCCGGGAGATGGTTATGCCGGGCGATAGCGTGACTTTAAAAATTAAATTAATCCAGCCAGTCGCTTTGGAAGAAAAGCAAAAATTTGCCATTCGTGAAGGTGGTCACACCGTCGGCGCTGGCGTAGTAACAAAGATAATAAAATAATAAAATAATTGATCAGGCAAGGTTTATCTTACCTGATCAAATTTTTCGCATCATTTAAATGAAGGATACCAAAACTCAGACACAATCGAATAATAACGAGGAAGTCAGGGAAAAAATTAGGATTAAAATCAAAGCCTTTGATCACAAAATTATTGATCAATCGACCAAGACGATCATAGAAACAGTTGAACGGACCGGTGCCAAAATTATTGGCCCGGTGCCGCTGCCAACCGAGAAACGGAAATATACAGTTCTTCGATCGACTTTTGTCCACAAAGACGCTCGCGATCAGTATGAAATGAGGATTCACAAGAGACTGATTGATATTGTTAATTTATCCGCCAAAACCATCGATTCCCTGACCAACTTGAGTTTACCGGCCGGCGTGGATATTGAAATTAAAATGATGTAATTAATTTTAGGTATTATTAAAATATTTATTATTAGCTTGATTAATAGATAACCTTACCCAAAGTGAGCAGTGCCTATTGACAGGTTAATAAAAAGAAAGCAAAAGAATTTAAATTCTGTTTAATTAACCAGGCAACATTATTGCGATTAAGCAGAAGCCGCGATTTTCTACCCTACCACCGGTAGGGCGGGGAAAATCACGGTTTTTGCTTTAATAAAATATGGCGTTTTTACTTGCCGAAAAAATTAAAATGACCCAGCAATTTAATAATCAAGGGGGAGTCGTCCCTTTGACGGTTGTTAAGGTTTTACCGGCTTATGTCACCCAGGTAAAAGATTTGGAAAAAGACGGTTATCGGGCAATTCAGCTGGGCGCCGGGGTCAAAAAAAAGCTAAGCAAACCGCAACAAGGCCACTTGAAAGGTTTGGGTAATTTTCGTTATCTGAAAGAATTTAGAACAGACTCGGTTGAATCATATAAACGCGGTGATTTATTAAAGCTGGAAAATTTTAGCAAAGACGACAAAATTAAAGTAACGGGTATTTCCAAAGGCAAAGGTTTTCAAGGGGTGGTCAGACGTCATGGTTTTCATGGCAGTCCCGCTTCCCACGGTCATAAAGATCAGTTGAGAATGCCGGGGTCAATCGGCTCAAAAAGAATTGGCCCAGTGGCCAAGGGTAAAAGAATGGCTGGGCGAATGGGCGCGGAACGAGTGACCGTCCATAATTTAAAAATTTTTGATTTTGACCAAGAGAAAAATTTATTATTTATAAAAGGCGCTGTTCCAGGAACCAAGGGCAGTTTAATATTAATCGTTAAGGAAAAATAATCATGCCAAAAGTAGCGATTTACAATCAAGGGGGTCAGGAAATTGGCCAGGAGGAACTGGCAGCAGAAATTTTTGGGATCAGCCCAAAAGCGATTGTTATTCAGCAAGCCGTTGAAGCCCAACTGGCTAACCGACGTCAGGTTTTGGCTCATACAAAAACCAGAGCCGATGTCAGAGGCGGCGGTCGCAAACCCTGGCGGCAGAAAGGCACCGGCCGGGCCCGGCATGGTTCAATTCGTTCGCCAATCTGGGTCGGCGGGGGAATTACTTTCGGCCCACGCAGTGATCGTAATTTTTCAAAAAAGATCAATAAAAAAGCCAAGCGTCTAGCCCTGTTCATGTGTTTAAGTGATAAGGCAAACAATCAAAAATTATATTTAATTGATGATTTGAAAATTGCCGAACCAAAAACGAAACTTTTGCAAGAAGTTATTGGCTTATTGCCGGGAGCGAAGCAAAAATTACTTTTAGCCATTAAGCCCGGCGATAAAAAAATTTTTCAGGCCGGCCGTAATTTAAATAAAATTAAAATTATTTCCGCCAGCTCTCTGAATGTCTATGATGTTTTAAACCACCAAAATTTAGGAATGACTAAGGCAGGCTTGGAGCTATTTTATCAAACTTTTAAAAAATAAGAATTATGAGCTTACTTGATAAAATATTTAAAAAGAAAAAAAGAAGCGACGAGCTGGCCAAAAAGGGTTTTCCTCAGAAACAGGCAGGCCAAGCAATTGCCCAGGAAAAGCGGGAAAAGAAAGATTTAACTTTGGCTGAACTTACCCAGAAAGAACAGGAAAAACCCAAAAGCGTCAAGGAGAAAAAAACCGATACCAAAGACGCTTATCGGGTTTTAATTAAGCCCCTAGTTACCGAAAAGGGAACCTATCTCCATTCAGCCAATAAATATCTTTTTGAGGTTGCCCCCCAAGCCAATAAAATAATGATCAAAAGAGCAATTTGGCATTTATATGGCGTTAAGCCAGTTAAGATAAATATCATAAAATTACCAGGAAAAGACGTCAAATTCGGCCGCACCCATGGCCGAACCAAGGATACTAAAAAAGCCGTTATTACCTTGAAATCAGGCGATTCAATCCAGGTTTATGAGGGGGTATAAATTTCAATTATCAATTTTTAATTTACAATTTTCAATTAAGGTATATGCCAATTAAATTATACAGACCAACTACCTCAGCCAGGCGTCATACGAGCGTCCTTAAGCGAGAGGGATTAAGCAAAGGCCCAAGGCCAAAAGGTTTAGTATTTGGCAAGAAAAAAGCGGCTGGCCGCAATAATCTTGGCCGAATTACCGTCAGACATCAGGGTGGAGGAGCCAAAAAAATAATTCGCCAAGTTGACTTTTTAATGGAAAAATATGATCAGCCAGCCAGAATAGAAACCCTAGAATATGATCCAAATAGAAATGCCAATATCGCCCTGGTTTGCTATCCAGATGGCGAAAGAAGATATGTTTTAGCGCCGGTTGATTTAAAAGTGGGTCAAACCATAATTTCTTCACAAAAGAAAGTCAAAGTCGCTTTAGGCAACCGGATGCGTTTAGCTGATATTCCGACTGGCACCTTGGTTTATAATGTTGAATTAGAACCAGGCAAGGGAGCAAAGTTCATCAGAAGCGCCGGCGGTGCCGCCACCCTAATGGTGGTGGAAGGAAACTTTGCTCAGTTGAAACTGTCTTCCAGCGAGATTCGTCTGGTGCCCAAAGATTGTCAGGCCTCAATTGGCCAGGTGTCCAATCCGGATTATCGCAACATCCGTTGGGGCAAAGCTGGGAGAATCCGTCATTTGGGCATTCGACCAACAGTCAGGGGCAAGGCAATGAATCCGGTGGATCATCCGCATGGCGGCGGCGAAGGCAAGAATCCGATAGGCCTGGTTCATCCTAAAACCCCTTGGGGCAAACCAGCGCTGGGCGTAAAAACCAGAAAAAATAACCGATACAATCATTTAATTATTCAAAGACGAAAAATTAATAAGTAATTATGTCAAGAAGTTTAAAAAAGGGTCCTTATGTTGATCCAAAGTTATTAAAAAAGATCAAGAATTTAAGATTAGGCGATAAAACAGTGATCAAAACTTGGTCCAGAGCCTCGGTAATTACCCCGGAAATGGTTGGTTTTACCATTGGCGTTCATAATGGCAAAATCCATTTACCGGTTTATATTGTGGAAAACATGGTTGGCCATCGTTTGGGCGAATTTGCCGCCACCAGGAAGTTTATTGTCCATGGCGGGAAAATGGCCAAAGAGCAGGCAAAAACCGGGACGGAGCTGCCAGCGGTGACTAAGCCCGTTGAAGCAAAGAAATAATAATTAAAAATAATGACTAAAGAAGCCTCCAAAAAAAGCAAATCATCCGACCAAGTCGATCAAGCTAAAGACGGTGCTTTTAGCGTTGGCCAGAGTAATGAGCCTAAACAGGAAAAAAAGCTAATAACCGAATTTAAGCTCTCGGCCGGTCATTTAAGGATTGCCCCGCGCAAAGTCCGTTTAGTCACTGATTTAATCAAAGGACTGAATTTACAGGGAGCTGAAGAACAGCTGGCCTTTTTACCAAAAAAAGCGGCGGTTTATTTAAAAAAGATTTTAAAAAACGCCCAAGCCATCGCCAGTCATAATTATAATTTGGCCAGGGAAGATTTATATATAAAAAATATTTTAGTCAACCAAGGTCCGACCCTGCATCGCTTTAAGCCGGCGGCTTATGGGATGGTCCATCCGATCCGGAAGCGCTCAACCAATCTGATTCTGACGATTGCCAAAAAAGACGCCGGACCGACTTTGCCAAAAAGCCAAAAAAACATCATTAAGAAAATTATTAGCCGAGGAAAGTCTGAAGCAGCGCGGCCCGCTAAAGCTAAAAAATAATAATAAAATAATGGGACAAAAAGTTAATCCAAAAGTTTTCCGCCTGGGACAAAGTGAAAATTGGCGTTCCAAATGGTTCGTCAATAAAAATTATGCTGAATTTTTGAAGCAAGATTATTTTATTAGAAAATTTTTGAAAAAAAGATTAAAAGATAGCGGCCTTGATAAAATTGACATTGAAAGATCGTTAAATAAAATTATAATTAATATTTTCACCGCCAAACCAGGTCTGATTATTGGCCGCGGGGGCAGCGGAATCGAAGATTTAAAAAAACAGCTTAACAAAGAATTTTTAACCAAAGGAGACTTACTGAACGTTAATATTTTTGAAGTTGATAATGCAAATTTAAGCGCTGAATTAGTCTTGCAAAGCATGATTTACGACATTGTAAAGAGGATCCCTTTCCGGCGGGTAATGAAACAAAATATTGAAAAAGTTATGCGCGCCGGGGCCCTCGGCGTTAAAATCACCATGGCCGGCCGACTAAATGGCGTGGAAATCGCCAGGGAAGAAACCCTGCATGAAGGGAAAATGCCTCTGCATACGATTAGGGCCAACATTGATTACTCCCGGGGGGCGGCTTTTACTACCTATGGCGCCGTCGGCATTAAAATTTGGATTTATAAGGGCGAACTTTTTGACCAGGCGGGGACGAAAAAAGAACCAGTAGTCAATAAAGAACCTGCCCCGTTAAAGAAGAAAGAAATTAAAATTGAAAAAATATTAGCCAAACCTAATTAATAAATATAATGTTAGCACCGAGAAAAGTAAAACATCGCAAGTGGCACCGCGGCGATCAGATCCGCGGTCAAGCCAGCCGTAAAAACCAAATAAATTTTGGTGAATTTGGCATTAAATCGCTGGTCGCCGGTTGGTTAAGCTCCAGACAAATTGAAGCGGCCCGCCGAGTAATTACCCGATACATTCAAAAAGGTGGTAAAATGTGGATTCGGATTTTTCCCGACAAACCCATCACCTTAAAAGGCGCGGAAACGCCAATGGGCAAAGGCAAAGGCAGTGTTGATCATTATGTCGCGGTAATTAAACCAGGCATGGTTTTATTTGAATTAAGCGGCATCAAGCCAGAACAGGCCAAAGAGGCGCTGAGGAAAGCCGGTCATAAATTATCAGTAAAAATCCGAGTGATTAGCAAATAAATATATGAATATCCCTGAATTAAAAGAATTAAGCAGTAAAAATTTGCGCAGTCAGGAAGTTAAAGCCTTAAACCAGCTGCTCAAATCCTTAAGAGAAAGATTGAGAGAATTACGGTTTAGTGTTAATGCCAATCAATTAAAAAACATCAGAAGTCTTCGCCAAACAAAAAAAATTATTGCGCGAATTTTAACGATTATAAAAAATAAGAAATAAATATGCCAAAACCAGAAGCCAAAAATCAACAGCCGGCAAAAACCAGAAGGCGTTTGGTCGCCGAGGTAGTGACCGTCGGGACCATGCCCAAAACCGTAGTGGTCAAAGTCACCCGGCCAAAACAATTGCCAAAATATCACAAGATAATTACAGTTAGCAAAAAGTTTAAATGCCATTATGAAAAAGCTGATTTAAGGGTTGGCCACCAGGTCCTGATTGAAGAGTGCCGGCCATTAGCTAAACAGAAGAAATGGCGCGTTCTTAGAATAATTAAATAATATTATAATATTTAAATATGGTTCAGACACGTTCAATTTTAAATGTCGCTGATAATACCGGTGCAAAACTCTTGCGCTGTATTAGAGTTCATGGCGGTTATAAAAAACGCTACGCCAGAATTGGCGACATCATTACCGTTACTGTTTTTAAAGCCATCCCCCATGCCCTGGTCAAAAAAGGCGAGGTGCTAAAAGCGGTAGTGGTCAGACAAAAAAAAGAGCTCAGGCGCGAGGATGGTTCTTATATTCGTTTTAGCGATAATGCCGCGGTGATCATTGATCCGAAAAATAAAGAGCCCAGAGGCACGAGAATTTTCGGGCCAGTCGCCAGAGAATTAAGAAACAAAGGCTTTTTAAAGATAATTTCTTTAGCGCCTGAAGTTTTATAATTAAATAAAATAATATGTTACTTAAAAAGAATGATACCGTTAAAATAATTTCTGGCAAAGACAAAGGGAAAACCGGTAAAATCTCTCAGGTTTTACCCAAAGAAAATAAAGTGGTAGTTGAAGGTTTAAATATTCATTTTAAAAATTTACGGCCAAAGAAACAAAATGAAAAAGGCCAGCGGATTGAATTTGCGGCGGCTCAAGCAGCTGCCAAGGTAAGCTTTTTGTGCCCCGGCTGCGGCCGGCAGACCCGCCTCGGCGTAAAAATTTTGGATAACAAAGAAAAAGTCAGGATTTGCAAGAAATGTAAAAATGTCGTTTAACTAAACAAAGTTTATGCAATCACTAAAAGAAAAATATCAAAAGGAAGTTGTCTTGAAGATGAAAGAGCAGCTTGGCTATAAAAATAATTTAGCCGTTCCCCGGCTAGCTAAAATTGTAATTAATATCGGGATAGGTAAATTTCGTGAAGATCAGAAATTTATGGAAAAAATCGAGGATAATTTAAAAAGAATAACCGGCCAAAAACCCGTTTATACTTTGTCAAAGAAATCAATTTCCGCTTTTAAGGTTAGAAGCGGCGATAAAGTCGGTTTAAAAATCACTTTAAGAGGGCCGAGAATGTATCAATTTTTGGATAAATTAATAAATATTACTTTTCCCCGGGTGAGAGATTTTCAGGGCATTGACTCGAAAAAATCATTAGATCAACAAGGCAATTTAAATATCGGTTTTAAAGAGCAAATCGTCTTCCCGGAAATCAAAAGCGACGAAGTCGAAAAAGTCCATGGCCTGGAAGTGGCGATAACGACCACGGCGAAAAACTGGGAGGAAGGTTATTATTTATTAAAATTTTTAGGCTTTCCTTTTAAAGAAGTGAAATAAGTATATGGCAACTAAATCAAGAATAGTAAAATCAGCAATGAAACCTAAATATTCCACCAGAATTGTCAGGCGTTGCTGGCGTTGTGGCCGTAACCGGGGCTACCTGCGGGATTTTAAATTGTGTCGGATTTGCTTTCGGGAACTGGCGAATAAAGGCGAAATTCCCGGGGTAACCAAATCAAGCTGGTAAAAAATAATCAATAACCTATAACCCATAACCCATAACCAATTACCAATTACCGATTACCAATTACCAATAACCAATTAATCAAATAGTCAAATAATCAATTAAAAATTATGACAGATCCAATTGCTGACATGCTCACCAGAATCCGCAATGCCTCAAAAGTAAAAAAAACTGAGGTTGATCTTCCTTTTTCCAAAATAAAGGAAAAAATCGCCCAGACTCTAGTCAAAGAGAATTATTTAACCAGCGCCGAATTAATTGAGGGCGGTAAAATTTTAAGATTAAAAATAAAATATAATGACCAGCAGCCAGTGATCAGCCATCTGAAAAGAATCAGCAAGCCCGGTTGCCGAGTTTATGTTTCCCAAGACAAGATCCCTCAGGTTTTAAACGGTTATGGCATTGCGATTTTATCGACTTCCTCGGGGATTATGACTAATAAAGAAGCCAGACAGAAAAAAATTGGCGGCGAGCTGGTCTGTGAAATTTGGTAAAATTATGTCTAGAATAGGTAAAAAAATTATTACAATTCCCGCTGGCGTAGATTTAAAAATTGAAGCTAGCAAAATTTTTGTCAAAGGTCCGAAAGGGGAGCTTAATTTTGCCATCCCAACCGGCATTAAATTAATTAAAAAAGATCAAGAGCTGTCTGTTAATTTATTAAATCTAAAAAAGAAAAAGGAGCGGGCGATTTGGGGGACAGTTCGTTCAATTATTGCTAATATGATTGAGGGTGTCACCGTGGGGTTCAAAAAACAGTTGGAAATTAACGGCATTGGTTTCAAGGCTCAAGTGAGCGGTGAGCAACTGGTCCTCAGCCTGGGATTTTCTCACCCCATAAATTTTTCTATTCCAGCCGGCATAACCATAACCGTTGATAATAATCAAATAACCGTCGCCGGGTTTGATAAATATTTAGTTGGCGAAACCGCCGCGCGCATCCGCGCCCTCAAAAAACCCGAGCCTTATAAGGGCAAGGGAATCAAGTATCTTGATGAGGTGATCAGACGCAAGGCGGGAAAAGTCGTCAAAAGCGGTGAATAAAATTTATGAAAAATTTAGCTAAACAAAAAAATACCAAGAAAGAGTTTCGTCGGCAACGAACCAGAAAAAAATTAAGGCAGATAAGCGCCCGGCCGCGTCTCTCGGTTTTTCGAAGTAATAAGCACATTTATGCCCAACTAATAGATGATCAGCAAGGCAAAACCTTGGCGAGCTCTTCTGATCAGGGGCTGAAAATCAAGGGAACCAAACAAGCGCTGGCTAGTAAGGTGGGCGAACTGATCGCTAAAAAATGCTTGGACAAAAATATTAAACAAGTTGTTTTTGATAAAGGCCATTATAAATATCATGGTCGAATTGCCGCCTTGGCCGCCGGGGCAAGAAAAGCCGGTTTAAATTTTTAAATTTATGAAGAATTATAAAAATCGGGAAGCCAACCGATCATTTAAAAGCGATACAGATTTTGAAAGTCGGGTGATTGATTTGGCCAGAGTAACCAGAGTAATGGCGGGCGGTAAAAGAATGCGTTTTAGAGCCTGCGTGGTCGTTGGCGATCGGCGGGGGCAGATTGGCTGGGCAGTTGCTAAAGGCGCTGATGTGTCAATTGCCGTCAATAAAGCGACCAGCCAAGCCAAGAAGAGACTGATTAAAGTTCCTCTTAAAGACGGCACTATTCCGCACCAAATGTTTTGCAAGTTTAAGGCTGCCAAGATTTTTTTGCGACCGGCCAAAAGCGGTACCGGCGTAATTGCCGGCGGGGCCGCGAGACAAGTTTTTGAGCTGGCGGGTTATCAAGATATCAATGCTAAACTTTTGGGTTCAAATAATAAGATAAATAATGTCCGGGTAGTTTTTAAGGCTTTGCAAAGCATGAAAGGACAATAAACAATAACCAATTACCGATAACCGATAACCAATTACCAAAGACTAAAGATTAACTATTGAAATTTATAATAAATAATATGATAACATTAAGTAACCTTTCGGCAGTTAAGAAAAAAAGCAAAAAAAGAGTCGGACGAGGCAATGCTTCAGGTCATGGGACTTATTCGACCAGGGGCATAAAAGGCCAAAGATCAAGAACCGGCGGCCGTAAAAGATTGGTCGCCAAGGGTTTTAAAAACACTTTGAGAAGACTGCCAAAAAATAAAGGCTTTAAAAGCCTGGCCAATCGGCCGGTCGTGGTTAATTTGAAAGATTTAGCCAAACATTTTTTTGATGGCCAGCTGGTAAGACCAATTGATTTAAAGAACAAGCAATTAATAAAAGATCTGTCAGATCCGATAAAAATTTTAGGAACCGGCAAACTGACAAAAAAATTAATTATTAGCGCTCAGCAATTTTCAAAAACCGCCAAGACCGCTATAATTAAGGCAGGCGGTCAAGTAAAGATAATAAAATGATAGTGGAAAAGATCAGGCAAATTTGGAAAACCAAGGATCTAAGGAAAAATATTATTTTTGTCTTTTTAATGCTGGTGATTTTTCGTTTCCTGGCCCATCTGCCAATTCCCGGCATCAGCACCCAGGGGCTGAAGGAATTTTTTGCTTCCAATCAAATTCTCGGGCTTTTGAATATTTTTTCGGGCGGCGGTTTGGAAAATTTTTCCGTGGTGATGCTCGGGGTCGGCCCTTATATTACGGCTTCGATTATCATGCAGCTTCTGACCATGATTGTCCCGGCCCTTGAGGCAATGCAGAAAGAGGGTGAGGCCGGCCAGCGGAGAATCAATCAATACACCAGGCTAATCACCGTGCCGTTGGCTGCTTTGAATGCTTATGGTTTTATCAATTTATTACAGCGTCAGTCACAAAATCAGCTGATTGGCGGTTTGAGCTTGTCCCAGTATTTGATTGCGGTAGTTACCGTAACCGCCGGGACGGTTTTTCTGATGTGGCTGGGGGAACTGATCTCCGAGAAAAAAATCGGCAACGGCGTTTCGATCATCATTTTTGCCGGAATTGTTTCGGGCATCCCTTTGAAAGTGCAGCAGACCCTGGTTGTCTTTGACCCGACCAGGCTGTTAAATTTAGTGATTTTTATCGCCATTGCTTTGGTAACCATCGTGGCGGTGGTGGTGATAACCGAGGGACAGAGAAATATTCCGGTTAATTATGCCCGACGGATCCGCGGCAACCGCATGTATGGCGGGGTGAGCACCCATTTGCCCTTAAGAGTGAATATGGCCGGAGTGATCCCCATTATCTTTGCCATTTCCATTATTATTTTCCCCTCAATGGTTGCCCAGTTTTTTGTCAATGCCGAATCAGCCTGGCTGGCCAATGGCGCTAAATTTATAATCAGTGTTTTTCAAAACCAGTTTTTTTACGGAATTTCCTATTTTGTTTTAGTGGTGGCTTTTACTTATTTTTATACTTACGTTATTTTTCATCCCACCCAAATCGCCGAGAATTTACAAAAACAAGGGGCGTTTGTGCCGGGCATTAGACCAGGTCGGCAGACCGCTGACTATCTAAAAATTGTCGTCAATAAAATTTTATTGGCCGGGGCGGTCTTCTTGGGCCTGATCGCGGTTTTGCCCTTGTCGTTGCAGTCAATTACCGGCATGAGCACTCTGGTAATCGGCGGCACCAGCTTATTAATCGTGGTTTCCGTAGTGATTGAGATTGTCAAACAAATTGATTCCCAATTAACCATGCGGGATTATGATGGGCTATA
>Ga0214473_10002666_pt1 | contig 21891 bp, 15 predicted proteins | sample RVTome_7_FD_203509 | JGI IMG/M metagenome (GOLD analysis project Ga0214473, IMG submission 203509) | Soil microbial communities from uranium-contaminated site in the Upper Colorado River Basin, Wyoming, United States - RVT98D197 | ecosystem: Environmental > Terrestrial > Soil > Contaminated >... | reverse complement strand
CACTTGCCGTGATGCAGCCGGCCGAGCCAGGTCTGTTTCTGGTCCTCGGGCAGACTGCTGCCGGGCACGCTCTCATAGCCCCTCGCATAGGAGCCGAGCGCGTCCTGTAGCCGGCCGTTCTCCAGCTGGATGCGGGCGATCGCATTCCAGATGAAGACCTCGGGGAACTGCTGGTCCAGGCCGTTGGCGCGATATTCGGCCAGGTAGGTCTCGAGCGACTTGATGGCGGCGTCGACGCCGCCTTCGTATAGGTAGCTGAACGTGACGCCGAAGCGCACCGGGAACGGCACCGAGCCCTTGGGCAAGCTCCTCTCGACAGCCTCGTAGCTGGCGCGTGCCTCCGCGTAGCGGTCCTTCAGCAGATCGTCGGCGGCCAGGAAGGCGTCGATGCGTGGGCTGCGGCCGAGCTGCTGCGCCCTGCGGAACGCCGCGCTGGCCGCGTCGGCCTGATTGTCGCCGTTCTGGAGCTGGCCCAGGATCACGAAGATCAACCGCTCGTCCGGGTAGTCCTCCGCCAGCGCCTCGAGCGCCGGGATCGACTTGCGGAAGTCGAGGCCCTGGTTCAATCGCACGTGCCGCATCGCCTCGATGAAGCGGCGCTCGCCGTCGGAAGCGTTCTTCGCAAGAACGCGGGACTTGTCGTACTGCTCGACGGCCTCGGGCCCCGGTAAGACCGCCGACAGATAGTACGCGCCCATCGCGAAGCCTGGATCGGCCGCGACGAGCTTCTTGGCCAGCTCGACGTTCGCCGGACCGACCTGGAAACTCTCGATGCGTGACTGCAGCTCTGCCAGCAGAGTCTTCGCTTCGGCCGAGCGCGTGGTCCACTCGAAGCGCTTCCCGGCTGGACCCTGCGCGAAGGCGGGCGCCGAAACGAGCGCCGCCAGGGCGACGAGACAGAGTCCTCGGAACTTGCTCATGGTTAGCTTCCTCCTAGCGTTGCTGCTTTGTAGTTGGGGGCCACGCCCCCGCCGACAGGCCCCAGCTTGGTGAGGTGTACGCTCGGCCGCCTCGAAAGTTCCGCGCTCGGCGGGGGATCCGGGAAGGCGTGTTCAGCGGCGTGAACGTGCAGGCCTGGGCCGCCAGGCACGTAGATCTTTCCGATGCGCTGCGGCAGCATTCGCTGGCGACCGCCGATGTTGATGGCCGAGGAGTAGGTTTCGTTCGAACGGATCACCCACTCGAGGCTGGCGTAGGCAGCGGCCGAGAGGACGGCCAGCAGGGAGAGGGCCAGCACATACTGGCGCCTCATGTTGACGCCGGGCGTTCTCCCAGCCTGCGGGCTTCGGTCGAGCGGCGGCATCATTGGCGCGATCCCACAGTGCTCCCTCCCACCGCCAAGCCCGGTCACTCATACCCTACTCGAGCTCTCGACGCCGCCTGGGCGGAGGGTCGCCTTGCGTGGAGTGAGTCCACCCTCATTGCCGATGACGTCCCAGGCTTGCTGTGAACGAAGCGGGGTGCAACCAAGCCCGAGGTATTCTCGGGCTGCTTTCTCGAAAGGAGGCTGCACCCCGTGGACCTGAAGTCGGAGCTGGTCCGGCTCTCGGTGGGCGCGTGGTGGAGGAGGCTCTGGAGGCGGCGGGGACGGAGCGACTGGAGCGGGACTACTACGAGCGCCGCGAGGGGTGGCGCGAAGGGATACCGCCCGCGCTGTCCGGGAAGGCCGAGGAGCTGGTGCGTCTGGCCCGGATGTTCGCGCGTGGTTGCTCGTACCGCGAGATCGAAGCGGCTTTTTCCCCATCTAGCTCTGCGCTTCTTCATATAATCAGGGACCGCCCTGGGCCGCAGGGGAGATGCGGCGCACTCCGCCGAGGAAGCCTCCGGGGTGCATCGAGCCGGGCGACGAAGGGTGAACGCGATGACCGCGGACCGGAACCTCGCCGCCAGCCTTCAATTCGCAGCGCCGGGCCGCGAGCTGGAGTGGGGTCGGCGCTTCGCCACCCTCACCCTGGCTTGGCTCACGTTCGAGACGGTCAGCGGTCTCGCCATCTACCTGCTGCCCTTCTCGGTATCGAGCCAGTGGACGGTGGTCGCTCACACGGGCCTGGGTCTCGTGTTTCTCATCCCGGTGCTCGTCTACCAGTGGCAGCACCTCGGCGTCTACTGGAGCCGGCCCCGGGGGCCCGTCAAGTGGATGGGCTACCTCGCGACCGCCGCCACCCTCGTCGCGGTCGTTTCCGGCATCGTCCTGACCGCGCAGGCGGTCTGGGGCACGCGCATCTCCTACGGCTGGGACCGCGTCCACCTGCTCTCGACCTTCGCGCTGCTCTCGTTCGCCCTGCCCCACGTGGTCGTGATCTACCTCCGCGATCGGGTCGCCGCCCTGAAGCCGGGCTTTGCGATCGTGAGCACGGTGCAGAGGCGGACTCTGGTTCGAACGGCCGCGGGCTGTCTCATCATGCTCGCGCCGGTCGGAATCCTGCGGGGGCTCTATCCCGGGGAGAAGCTCAAGGACGAGTTCCCGCCGGATTACTCGTTCAAGTACGGGCACGACCGACCCTTCGCGCCGAGCCTGGCCCGAACCACGACGGGCGGGGCCTTCGACGCGCGCAGCCTCGCAGGTTCGGACTCCTGCGGCACCGCGGGCTGCCACGAGCAGATCGCGAAGGAATGGAGCGTGAGCGCCCACCGCTGGTCGGCCATGGACGCGGCCTTCCAGCGGGTCCAGGGGGAGATGGCCAAGCAGAACGGGCCGGAGTCGACGCGCTACTGCGGCGGCTGCCACGACCCGATCTCGCTCTTCTCCGGCACGAAGAACGTCTTCACCGCCGACCTCACGAACCTCGCCGGCTACCAGGAGGGCGTCTCCTGTCTCTCCTGCCATTCCATCCGCAAGACGGACGTGAAGGGCAACGCGAACTTCGTGGTGGCGCAGCCGCTGCGCTATCTCTTCGAGCTGCGGGATGGGCAGATGGCGCGCTTCACGAGGGACTTCCTGATCCGCGCCTACCCGCGGCAGCACGTGAACGACCTCTCGAAGCGCCTCTTCAAGACCCCCGAGTACTGCGCGGCCTGCCACAAGCAGTTCATCGACGAGGAGGTGAACAACGTCGGCTGGGTCCAGCTCCAGAACCAGTACGACAACTGGAAGAACAGCCGCTGGAACCATCCGGGGGACGCGTCCAAGACGATCGAGTGCCGTGAGTGTCACATGCCGCTCGTGGCTTCCCAGGATCCCGCGGCCGGGGACGCCCTCGACTACAACCGCAACGAGGCCGACGGCAGGCACCGCAGCCACCGGTTCCTGGGGGCGAACCAGGCCATGCCCGTGATGCTCAAGCTCCCGGGGGGCGAGGAGCAGGCGAAGCTGGTCGAGAGGTGGTTGAAGGGCGAGTTCGAGATCCCGGAGATCGCGAGCAAGTGGTCCAAGGGCCCGGCGGTCGCCATCGAGCTCGTCTCGCCGAACGAGGTCGCCGCGGGCGAAGCGGTGACGGTGCGCGCCGTCATCACCTCGAACAAGGTGGGCCACGACTTCCCGACCGGCCCCCTCGACATCATCCAGGCCTGGGTCGAGCTGAGCGTGACCGACGCCGAGGGCCGCCTGGTGTTCGCCTCGGGGCGCCGCGACGAGCACCACCGCATCGAGCCCGGCACCTTCATGTTCAAGGCCGAGCCCGTCGATCAGTACGGGAACCTGATCGATCGGCACAACCTGTGGGAGATGGTCGGGGTGCGCTACCGCCGTTCCCTCTTCCCCGGGTTCTCCGACACCGCGGAGTACTCTTTCCAGTGCGCGGGCAGCGCGGATCGCCGCGCCCCGACCCTCCAGGAGAAAACCTTCTTCGTCAAGCCCCCGCCCGCCGCCGGCCCGGAGCTCACGGTCACGGCGCGTCTGATGTACCGCAAGATCGACCAATACCTGCTGAACTTCCTCTTCGGGGAGGGGACGGGCCTGACCACGCCCGTGACCGAGATGGCGCGCGCCGAGGCCCGGATCCGGGTCGGGCCTGGCCGGGCGGGCCGGACGAAGCAGGCGGCTCTCGGCGGCGTGCCCACGCGCCTGGCCACGCTCCGGCCGTGACGTCGCCGGCCGCGCGCCCCGGTGGGCACCGGCGCCGGGCCGCGCGGTGGCTCGCGGCGGGTCTCGCGGTGTTCGCCGCGGTCGCGGCGGCCGTCCTTCTCCTGCGGCCGCGCCCGGACGCCTACGTTCCCGGGCGCGAGGCCGAGACGAGCGAGGAGATCACCCGCTCCCTCGACCGGCGGCTCCCGTCGAGCGCGAGCGGCACGCCTGCCCCGGGAGGGGGGCTGCGCCCATCCGGGGCGGCCTCGGCGAAGCCGGCCCCCGCCGGAGGCGTCGCTCCGGGGGGCGAAGCCGCGGCGGCCAACGTGCCGGGAGGGGTGACGTTCACGGACCAAGCCGAGGCGGCCGGTCTCCGCTTCGTCCACTTCGACGGCAAGCGCTCGTCACAGCTACCGGAGGACATGGGCTCCGGGCTGGCGTGGGGCGACTACGACGGCGACGGCTTGCCGGATCTGTTCGTGGCCAACGAGTCGGGTCCGCTCAGCTTGACGCCCGCCGAGGTCGAACGCTCGCCCGCCCACGCCCGTCTCTTCCACAACAACGGTAACGGGACGTTCTCCGACGTCACCGACGAGGCCGGCCTCGGCGTGCCTGGGTGGGAGATGGGTGCGGCCTGGGGCGACTACGACGGCGACGGCAAGCTCGATCTCTTCGTGACGCGGTTCGGCACGAACCTCCTCTTCCGCAACGGCGGCAACGGGCGTTTCACCGACGTCTCGAAGGAGACGGGCGTCCTTCGCCACGAAGGCTTCTGGACCGGGGTCTCCTGGGCCGATTATGACAAGGACGGCGACCTCGATCTCTACGTCTGCGGGTATGTGAAGTACAAGTGGGACGCGGAGAGCGCGAAGCAGACGAGCCTGCAGTTCAAGTCGGTCGTCCCTTTCACCTTGAACCCTTCGAGCTTCCCCCCCGAGCGGAACCTGCTCCTCCGCAACGACCACGGCGTCTTCCGAGACGTGGCCCGCGAGGCCGGTGTCGACAACCTCACGGGCCGCTCGCTCTCGGCGTCGTGGGTGGACTTCAACGGGGACGGGTGGCCGGACGTCTACGTCGCGAACGACGTGTCCGACAACGCGATGTTCCTGAGCCTCGGCAACGGCCGCTTCCGCGACATCAGCCACTCGGCCTGGGTGGCGGACTACCGCGGGGCCATGGGCCTCGGGATCGGCGACTGGGACAACAGCGGTCGCTTCGACATCTTCATCACCCATTGGCTCGCGCAGGAGAACGCTCTCTACGTGGACGAGACGCCCCGGATGAAGGTGACGCCCGAGGCGCCGCTGCGGTTCGTCGACCAGGCCGACATCCTGGGCCTCGGCCAGATCGCCCTCAGCGTCATCGGGTGGGGGACGGGCTTCCTCGACTACGACAACGATGGCCGTCTCGACCTCTACTGCATCAACGGCAGCACGTTTCAGGAGGACTCCGATCCGACCCGCCTCGTCCCGATGCGCAGCTTCCTCTTCTGGAACGCGGGGGAGCAGGGCTACTACGAGCTGGGCCAGAAGGCCGGACCGCCGTTCGCGACGCTCAGCGTGGGCCGGGGCTCCAGCTTCGCCGACTACGACGAAGACGGCGACCTCGACATCGCCTACGTGGTCCACGGCGGACCCCTGCGCCTCGCCCGCAACGAGGGCGGCAACCGGAACGGCTGGACCCGGGTCGTCCTCCGAGCGCCCCTGAACACCCATGCCGTGGGGGCGCTCGTTCGGCTGACGACGAGCGGCAGGACGCAGATGCGCCTGCTCGGGGGGCAGTCGTCCTACCTCAGCCAGGAACCTCCGGGTGAGGCTTTCTTCGGCGTGGGGGAAGCGAAGCGGATCGACAAGCTCGAGGTGACCTGGCCCGACGGCAGGACGCAGTCCTTCGAAGGACTACCGGCCCGGACCACCATCCGGCTGCGTGAGGACGGGCAGACCGCAGTCGGAGTCGCTCCCCGATGACGCTCGCCCGGCTGGCCGGCCTGGTCGCCCTGGGCGGCTTCGTGATCGGCGGCTGTAAACGCGAGACCGGCCTCGCGACCACGGCCGCGCCGGACCCCGGGCGCGAGCGCGTCCTGCGGTTCTGGGATCGAATGAACGCTGCGACCTCGGCGCGAATCGCGAACGATTGCGCGAAGGCCCGCGACCTCTATCGGGAGGCGCTCGACCTCGACCCGAAGCACGAAGACTGCCTCTACTACCTGGGCCAGTGTCAGCGGCAGCTCGAGCAGCCCATCGAGGCGCGGAGGACCTTCGAGAGGCTCGTGGAGATCAACGCTGCGAGCGCGCGAGGCCACCTCGCGCTGGGAGCGCTGCTGGCCTCGCCCAACCCCGGAGAGCCGATGGACCTCCCTCAGGCGGAGAAGCACCTGAGGCGTGCGCACGAGATCAACGGCGAGGAAACGGGCCCCATGGTGCGTCTGGGGGAGGTCCTGATCGTGGACGGAGGGCTCGGCGAGGCGCGCCGGTGGCTCGAGTCCGCGCTGGCGACCAACTCCAAGAGCGTGGAGGCGGCTTTCCTGCTCGGGTACCTCGCCTGGGAAAGCGGCGACGAGAAGGCCGCCCTGCGTCTCGCCCGAAAAGCCCGCCAAGCGGCGACGGCCCCGGCGCCGGTCCAGGGCGTGCTGAACGAAGGGGACCGGAAAGACGCGAAGCTCGTCGCCGCCCCGCCCCTCACGAGCCCGATGGGCCGCATGCTCTTCGGCGACCAGGCCGCCTTCGTGAGCGTGGCGGCGCGATCGGGAGGGTCGGCGGCCGACGCCGATTTCGTGGCGGCGTGGGTTTCCGTCCGAAGGGCGCGGCGGGGCCACGAACGCCGCGCTGCGGGTGGTCGGTCGTAGACGGTCACGCCTCAGGCGTCGGGCAGATCGAGGGAGATGGCGCCCGGTTCGAAGACCACGTCCTGCTAACGAACCCACTGGAGGCCGTCCGCCACCGAATAGACCACCGCCACGAGCGAGGCGAGCAGGCACAGCAACGCTCCGATGGCGTGGTCGCCCCGCTCGGGCGTCAGCGGGTCGAGCCAGCGCGAGGCCAGGTAGCCGCCGGCCATCCCGCCCAGGTGCGCCCAGTTGTCGATGCCGGGCATCAGCAAGCCGAACAGCACTCCGCCCATGGCCCAACGCTTCGCATGCTCGGCCACCAGGCGGCTGCCGCCGCGGCGTCCGTAGTGCAGCAAGGCCCCGATCAGCCCGAAGATCGAGGCGGACGCCCCCACCGTGAAGCCGGCGCCGCGCAGCACGCTCGGCAGGAAATACAGGTAGTGACCGGCCACGCTGCTGGCCGCGAAGCCGGCGACGCCCGCCAGCGTGTAGATGATGACCGTTCGGGCCGCGCCGTAGAAGTGCGCCATGGCGGGCACCAGGTCGCGCACGGCCATCATGTTGAAGACGATGTGCAGCACGCCGGCGTGCAGCCAGCCGGCCGAGAGCACCGTCCACCAGCGCCCGAAACGGAACACCGGCACGGAGCCGCTTGCCCCTAGCAGGAACAAGCTCTCGACGCCGGGCGAGAGCAGCGAGATCAGGCCGGAGGTGCGGATCCCTCCCGGCTGGATCGCGAGCGCGCTGATGTAGAGCAGGCCGCAGGCGCCCAGCACCAGCGGGACGAAACCCAGATCGTTGCCCAGGTGGCGCAACAGGAAGGCGAAGCCGAACAGGCCCGGCCGCGCTCGGCCGCAGTGGTAGCAACGCTCGTCGCCGACGCCGACGAGCTGGCCGCACGAGGGGCACAGCACCGATCCCGAGCGCTGACGCCTGAGCATCATCAGCCCGCGGCTGCGTCTTCCGGGGCCAGCTCCGGCCCGAGGTGCAGGCGCTGCTCCACCTCGGCGAAGCGCTCGAAGGCGTCGCGCTCGGGCGCCTGCAGCGAAGTGGCGATCCCGACCAGGAAAGCGAGGGGGATCGTCACCAGCCCGGGATTGCGAAGCGGGAACAGAGCCGACTCACGGCCCAGGATCGACACCTGGATCGTCGGCGACAGATAGATCAGCGCCAGCGCCGACAGCGTCCCGACCAGCATGCTCGCCTGTGCCCCGCGCGTGGTGAAGCGCCGCCAGAAGACCGAGAGCACCAGCGCGGGGAAGTTCGCGCTGGCGGCGATCGCGAAGGCCAGCCCCACCATGTACGCGACGTTCTGGCCCTTGAACGCGATGCCGAGCAGGATCGACAGCGCGCCGAGCAGGACCGTCGCGATCCGCGCCACGCGCAGCTGCTCCCGCTGCGACGCGCGGGCGCCGCGTACCACGTTCACCCACAGATCGTGGGAGAGCGCCGCCGCACCCGACAGCGTGAGCCCCGCCACCACGGCCAGGATCGTGGCGAAGGCCACCGCGGCGATGAAGCCCAGGAAGCCGGTGCCGCCCACCGCCTCCGCCAGCAGCGGGGCCGCCATGTTCCCGCCCTTGTCGACGGCCTTGATCGCGTCGGGGCCCACCACCACCATGGCGCCGAAGCCCAGCACGAAGGTCAGCAGGTAGAAGAACCCGATGAACGCCGTGGCGTAGCTGACCGAGGTCCGCGCGGTGCGCGCGTCGGGCACGGTGTAGAAGCGCATCAGGATGTGGGGCAGGCCGGCCGTGCCGAACATCAACGCGAGGCCGAGCGAGAGCGCGTCCCAGGGGTCGGACACCAGTTGGCCCGGCGCCAGCACCTGCGTTCCGTAGCGCTCGGCGGCGGCGGCGAACAGGCTGAGCGGGTTGCCGCGAAAACGGGCCAGCACCAGCAGCGCCAGCATCAGCGCTCCGCCCAGCAGCAACACGGCCTTCACGACCTGCACCCAGGTCGTGGCGATCATGCCGCCGAACAGCACGTAGGCGAGCATCACCAGGCCGACCAGCAGCACCGCGGTCTCGTAGCTCAAGCCGAACAGCAGGCGGATCAGGTTCCCGGCGCCGACCATCTGGGCGATCAGGTAGAACGCCACGACCGCCAGCGTGCCGACGGCCGCGGCGATCCGCACCGGGGCCTGGCGCATGCGATAGGCCACCACGTCGGCGAAGGTGTAGCGACCCAGGTTCCGCAGCGGTTCTGCGATCAGGAACATCACGATCGGCCAGCCCACCAGGAAGCCGATCGAGTAGATCAGGCCGTCGAACCCCGACAGCGAGACGAGCCCGGCGATGCCCAGGAAGCTGGCCGCGCTCATGTAGTCGCCGGCCAGCGCCAGGCCGTTCTGCAGGCCGGTCACGCTGCGTCCGGCCGCGTAGAAGTGCTCGGTACTGTGCGTGCGGCGGGCGGCCCACCAGGTAATACCCAGGGTCACGGCCACGAACAGCAGGAAGAACAGGATCGCGACGAGGTTCGGCTCGCCCAGCGAGGTGCTCACGGGCGTCGGGCCTTGAGTGTCGCCACCGTCCGGTCGTAGTGGCCGTTGGCCCAGCGCACGTAGATCCAGATCAGCGCCCAGGCCGCGACGATCACCAGCGCCCCGAGCAGCGTGCCCAAGCTCAGCCCCGGCAGGAGCAGCCGGCCCAGGAGGGGCTTGGCGAAAGCGACGAGCAGGATGAAGCCGAAGTAAATGACCATCATCGCCGCGGTCAGGATCAGGGCGAGCCGCCATTGGGCGGCGGCCAGGCGCGCCAGGGTCTCTCGTTGATCGGTCACGGCCATGGCCTCCAGCGAGGGACAGACGCTTCGCGCCCCCGGAGACTATCCGCACGACCGCGAAGGGTCAATCGCGCAGGTGGCGCCCGCCCGCCCGCCCTAGCACAGGCGCGGCTGCAGATCGTTCTTGACCGCGGCATGGGGTGGATGCTAAGTAGCAGCGGCACAACTGATGACCGACGTGATCGTGGAGCGGCCGACTTCGGCCGAGTACGCGCAGCCGTTCGAGCGATACGTCTCGCTCGTTCAGGACAGCGACGTGCTGGCAGCGCTCGCGCGCCAGACCGCGGAACTGGCGGAGGCGCTCTCCGGGGTTGCGGGAGAGGCCGAGCGGTTTCGCTATGCCGACGGCAAATGGAGCATTCGCGAAGTCCTCGGCCACGTCATCGACACGGAGCGCGTCTTCGGATACCGCGCCCTCTGCATCGCGCGGGGCGAGCGGGCGTCGCTTCCCGGATTCGATGAGAACGCCTACCAGGCCAATGCCTCGTTCGACGACTGCCCGCTGCGCGAGCTACTGCGCGAGTTCGAGCAGGTTCGCGAGGGCCATCTGTCGTTGTTTCGCCGTCTGAGCGGAGAGGCCTGGCTGCGCTCGGGCGTGGCCAACTCGAAGCCGGCGTCGGTTCGAGCGCTGGCGTTCATCATGGTCGGCCACGTGCGCCACCACCTGGGCGTGCTTCGCGAGCGCTATCTGCCCCAGCTCCGGTCCTGACGCGTCGCTCGCGAAGCAGGTGGAGGAACGCCTGGGCTCCGAGACGGCGCTGTGGCTGACACCGACGCTGGGCTCGATGCTGTTCTGGGGCGTCGCCCAGGGCCTGGTCAAGAAGTACATCGGCGAGGTGGCGCCGGCCCGGTTCTGCCTGTACTACGCGCTCGCCAACGCCGGGGTCAGCCTGGCGTTCTGGGCTTTCCACGAAACGCCGCCGCCCTTCGGGCACGAGAACCGGGAGTTCGCGAGCTGGGGTCTGCTCGCCTACGGGCTCGACGGCATCGCCTGGATCTTCTACTACCAGTCGATCGTCCACGGCCCGATCTCGATCGTCGGCACGCTCTCCGCCGCGTATCCGGCGCTGACCGTGATCTTCGCGCGCGCCTTCCTCCACGAAGTCATCGGAGCGGCGCAGCTGCTGGGCGTCGTCGCCGTGATCACCGGCTGCCTGGTCCTGGCCTACACGCCCCCCGAGGCGCAGGCCAGGCGGACGCAGCGGCGCTGGATGGCCTACGCGGGCGCCGCGCTCGTGATCTGGGGAGCGAGCGGGACGCTGATCCGCTACGCCTACCAGTTCCCGGGCGCTCACGAGGCCAACATGGCGCTGTTCATCGCCCTCGGCGGGCTCGCGACCCTGGGCGTCTACGGCGTGCTGTTCGGACGGCAGGGGGCCACCTCGGGCGGCGAGTGGCTCCGCGCGTTCGGTCCGATGGCGACGATGGCGATCGGTAGCCTGCTGGCGGCGGTGGCCTACAAGACGGGCCCAGCGTCCCTCGTGACGCCGCTGTCGGGCGCCTACCCGGTGGTGACGCTCGGCTTCGCGTGGGCGGTACTGAAGGAGCGACCGACCAAGCTGCAATGGATCGGGATCGCGCTCGTCCTCGCCGGGATGGCGCTGACGACGGCCACCGTGGGCTGACCAGAGTCTGACCGAGCCAGCCCGGACTCGCGGCCTCGGCATATCATCGCTGCGTGCCGCTCGAGACGGTCGTCCTGCTCGTCCCCTCGATGGCCGCGGCGGTGGAGCTGCCGCGGCGGCTCGCGTCGAGCGGCCGAGCGCTGGCCGGTCTGTATCCGTTCAAGCTGCTCGACCTGGCGCGCGCGATCGCGGAGCCGGTGCTACTCTCTGCCGCCCGCAGCGCTTGGGACTCGGGCCATGACGCGCTGATCGCCGCGCGTCTGCTCGAGGGGTCGCACCGACTGCGCCTGGCGGCCGACCTGCCGCGCGCGCCCGTGGCCTCCGCCCTGGCGCGAACGCTCTCGGCGCTGCGGCTCGCCGGCGCGCCCCCCGAGGTCTTGAGCGCCCTCGCGTTGCGCGCCGGGGCGATGCCCGAGGATCGCGAGCGCCTGCAGGCCGTGGCGGACCTCTATCGGCGCTTCCACCACGAGGTGGAGGGACGCTTCGCCGATCCCGCCACGATCCTGCGCGCCGCGTCCGGGCGTATAACGGAAGCCCGCTGGCTCGCGGGTGCGCAGGTGCTGGTGGCGGACGAGCTGGAGCTGGACCCGCTCGAGCGGGCGTTCCTCGCGGCGCTGGCCGAGGCTCTGCCGGTGCGTTACATCGAGCGCCAGCAGCCTCCCGGCCTGGCTGTGTCTTCGTTTTCCGCATGGGCGAAAACGGTCAGGCTGACTCCCGTCGCGACGAGCGCCACGATCCTGGCCCCACTCGCCGCGGAGCTGGTCCCCGCCGGCCTGCAGCGGCTGCGCGGCGCACTCTTCGAGCCGCCGGCGGGCGATCCCGTCCGCGACGACTCGGTCGAGCTGCTCACGGCTCCCGGCGAGGCCGCGGAGGTCGCCTCGGTCGTGCGGCGCCTGCTGCGCGAGGCCGCGCGCGGCGTGGCCTTCGAGCAGATGGGCGTGATCGTACCGCGGGCGGATCCGTACGCGCCGATCTTCACCGACACGCTCGAGCGCCTGGGCATTCCGCATCGACTGCATCCCTCGCTTCCGCTGCGCTACGGCCGCACGGCGCGCTCGCTGCTGCTGCTGTTGCGCTGCCGCGGCCTGCCGCGCACGGCGGTGCTGGAGTTCCTGACCTTCGCGCGCGTGCCCTTCGAGGAGATGCTCGGCGCCGGGGCGCGGGCCTGGCCTGCGCAGTGGGATGCCCTCAGCCGCGACGCGGGCATCGTCTCCGGGCTCGAGCGCTGGATCGTCGGGCTGCGCGCGCATGCCGAGCAGGAGCGCGAGGGCGCCGCAGGCGAAGCCGACGCCGACCGGAGCGCGCGGCGTCTGCGCCGCGCCGACGACGCCGAGGCGCTGCTGCGCGTGGTGGAGCTGCTCTCGGCGACCCTCGACGGCCTGGCCGGCGAGGCGCCGTGGCCGGAGTGGTCCCTGCGCCTGACGCAGGTCCTCGACCTGTGGGTCGGCGCCGACCGCGACCGCGAGGCCGTCGCGGCGGTGCTCGCGGACCTGGCGGGCCTGGGCTCGATCACCGCACGAGCGCGCTGGGGGGAGGTCGAGAGCGTGCTCGAGGCGCGCTTCGAATGGGAGCGCCTGCCGCTGCATCCGGTCGAAGGCGGCGCCGTGCACATCGGGGTGATGGATGCGATGGCCGGGCTGCCTTTTCGCGTCGTGGCGATCCCGGGTCTCGCGGAGGGCGGCTACCCCGGCGTGCTGCGGCCGGATCCGTTCCTGCTCGATGCGGAGCGGGAAGCGCTTCGGGCCGGGGGACGCGAGTCGGCTGCCGCGCCTGCGAAGCGGCAGCTCTCGCTGTTCGAGGAAGACGTCGTGCAGACCGGGCAGGGGGGAGTCCAGCTGCCCACGACGCAGGATCGATTGCTCGAGGCGCGCCGGCTGTTCCACCGCGCGATCTCGCAAGCGACGCAGCGCCTGATCCTCTCGTACCCCCGGGCGGACCCGCGCTCGGGCCGCGAGCGCATGCCGTCGCTGTTCTTCGCGGCGGCGGCCTCGGCACGCGAAGGGCGGCCGCTGGGTGGCGGCGATCTCGAGCGGCTGGTGATCGAGGACGATCTCGACCTGCTCGAGTCCGACGCCGCCCTCGACGCGGGCGAGCGCGACCGGATCCGGGTCAGGACCGGAGGCAGCGAGGCGGCGGAGGCCATCGCCGGCGGCTGCCTGCTCTTCAAGCAGTCGCGCCTCGCCTCCCACGCGCGCTGGTCCGATCGTCTCACGGCCTACGACGGGCTGGTGGCGCCGTTGGCGCCGGAGCTGATGGCCCAGCTCGACCCCACGCGCGCCGCATACCCGATCTCGGCGAGCCGCCTCGCCACCTTCTCGACCTGCGGCTTCCAGTACCTGTTGAAACATGTCTTGCGCCTCGAGCCGGCGCTCGAGCCCGAGGAGCGCAAGAGGCTGGAGCCGATCGAGCGCGGCAGCCTGTTCCACGAGGTGGCCGAGCGCTTCCTGCGCGAGCGGCGGGATCGCGGCGAGCTTCCGGTGCGCGACGCTCCCGAGACGCGGGCGCGGCTGCTCGAGCTGGCCGACGAGGCCCTGCGGGGCCTGGTGAAGGGCAGCCCCCCGCGCTTCACCTTCTTGTGGCAGCGCGAGCAGCAGCGCTTCCGCGCCACGATGCTGGGCTGGCTGTCGCGCGAGGCTCGCAACGCCGAGCGCGCGACGCCGGCATGGTTCGAGGTCGGCTTCGGGCTGAGGCAGCAGGCGCCCCAGGGCGAGCCGGACTCGCCGGACCCGCTCGTGATCGACCTCGGCGACGGCCGCACCCTGCGCGTCTCGGGCAAGATCGACCGCATCGACCGCAGCGCGGATGGCGGGCTGGTGCTCCGCGACTACAAGACCGGGCGCGCGCCCAAGGACGAGGGCGGGATCTTCCGTGGCGGGCGCCAGCTCCAGATCCCGTTTTACATCCTGGCAGCCGAAGCGCTGTTGCCGGGCCAGCCCGTGGTGGAGGCCTTCCTCGATTATGTCGACGGCGGCCGCCGCGTCTCGCTCGATCCGGCCTCGGTGCGCAGCGACGCCTTCAAGCGCCAGCTCCGCGAGGTGGTGGACACGGTCGCGCGCGGCGCCTTCGTCCAGGAGCCGTCCGCCTGCGACTTCTGCGACTACCAGGCCGTCTGCGGCCCGAAGCCGCTGCTCGAGCTGCGCCGCCGCTACAAGATCGGCGACGCCAACCTGCAGCGCGTCCGGCGTTCGAGGGAGATCGGATGACGTTCGTCCCCGTCGATCACGCCGACCGGCAGCGCGCGCGCCGCGACCACGCGCTGAGCCTGGTGCTGGAGGCGGGGGCGGGCACCGGCAAGACCACGCTGCTGGTGGACCGCATCGAGTCGCTCGTGCTCTCGGGTCACGCGAGGCTCGACGAGATCGCCGCCGTCACCTTCACGGAGAACGCGGCCACCACCATGAAGCTGCGCCTGCGTGAGCGGCTCGAGCGGGCCCAGCTGCGCGCGGGTGTCGCCGCCGAGCAGGCGCAACGCGCCGCGCGCGCCCTCGAGCTGCTGGAGCGCGCCCAGGTGTCCACGATCCACGCCCTGTGCGCCGCGATCCTGGGCGAGCGGCCGCTCGAATGCGGCGTGATCCCGGGCTTCCGCATGGCGGACGAGGCCCTGGCCGACATCCTGTTCGGCGCGGCCTGGGAGGAATGGCTCGCGGAGCGCCTGATCGGCGGCGATCTCGTGCTGGCCGAGGCGCTGGACCAGGAGATCCCGCTCGAAGGCGAGAGGGGGATCTACGGCGAGCGCACCTCGCTCCGCGGCCTGGCCCGGACGCTGATCGAGGAGCGCGATCTTCGCCCGCTGGTCTCGAGCGAGGAGCCGGACCCGGAAGCCTGGCGCCGGGAGCTGCTCGAGCGCGCGGCGCAGGCGCGCGAGCTGGCGGCGGGAGTCAAGCCGGGCGACACGCTGGGGATGTGGCTTTCGGTCCTGGCGGACTTCGCCGACGCTGCGCGCTTCCTCGAAGGCAAGCGGCTGACCGACTACCTGGCGGGACTCAAGGAACTGTCGGGAAAGGTCCAGCGGAACTACGGACACAAACCGCGCTGGCCGTCGCTCGAGTCGCTCGAAACGGGCCGCGCGATCGCGGCCTGGGCGAAGGACGCCTGCGAGCGCTGGAGCGCCTCGCTCGCGGCGTCGCTCCACGCGCGGATCGTGGGCGCGCTGCTGGGCGTCGCCCGGAAGTACGAGGAGAAGAAGAAGGCGGAGGGCGTCCTCGACTTCCTCGATCTGCTGCTCAAGGCGCGGGACGCGCTGCGGGACCGCGAAGCCGTGAGGGAGTACTTCCGCCGCCGCTTCCGTTTCCTGATCATCGACGAGTTCCAGGACAGCGATCCGTTGCAGGTGGACATCGCGCGCCGCCTGGCCGACGTCACGCCGGGCGCCCTGGTCGTGGTCGGGGACGCCAAGCAGTCCATCTATCGTTTCCGGCGCGCCGAGGTGGCGCTGTTCCGCCGGCTTTCCCAGGAAGCGGCGAGCCGTCCCGGGCACGCGGTGCTTCATCTCACGCAAAACTTCCGTTCGCGACCCGCGATCCTGCGCTTCGTCAACCGGGCGTTCGCCGAGCTGATCCAGGCTTCGGAGCAAGCCGATCAGCCGGCCTACGAGCCGATCGCGCCGCCACCGGGCCTGTCCGAGGAGCCGTCGGTCGTCGCCCTGCGTTTCGCGGCCAGCCTCGCTGAAGGCGCCGAGCTGCTGCGCCAGGAGTCGCGCGCCCTGGCCGCCTTTGTCGCCCAGGTGGCGAAGGGGAGCTACGAGGTTCGCGACCCCGCGAGCGGCGCGAGCCGGCGGAGCCAGGCGGGCGACGTGATGATCCTGGCCCGCCGGCTCACCCAGATCCGCCTTCTCGAAGACGCGCTCGAGAACGCCGGGCTGCGCTTCAGCGTGGAGGGCGGCAAGTCTTTCTTCGACCGCCAGGAGGTCCACGAGACGCTGGCGGTGCTGCGCGCGCTCGACGACCCCTCGGACCGCGTCGCGCTCGTGGCCGCGCTCCGCTCCTCGTTCTTCGGCGTCAACGATCGCGACCTCGTCTCCTATCGGCTCTCCGGAGGCTGGCTGTCGCTGGGCGAGGCCGACGCCGGCAAGCCCGGCGGGGCGTCGCTGGCGCCGGCGCTGGCTCTGCTCACGGAGCTCGGCAAGCTCAGGACCCGCGTCTCGGTGGCGGCGCTGCTCGAGCGGCTCTACGAGCAGACCCGCATCCTCGCGGGTCTCACGGGGACGCGGCGTGGCGAGGCGCAGATCGCGAACCTGCAGAAGGTGGTAGCACTCTCACGCCAGGCCACGGACCTGGGAGTGCTGACGCTGCGCGGCTTCACGCGCTTCCTCGAGGAGCGCATCGAGAGCGCGGGCGAGGAGCCCGACCTTCCTCCCACCCGGCCCGGCGATCCCGCGACGGTCCGCATCCTGTCGATCCACAAGGCCAAGGGTCTCGAGGCCCCGGTGGTCGCCCTCTACGACTCCGCCGACGACCTGCGCACCATGGCAGAGGCGATCCCGCTCTGGGACGAGCAGGCGATCGCGGTCGGCTTCCGCCGCGGCTGCCAGCCGCCCGGCTGGGACACGCTCAAGCTGCGTGAGGAATCGCGGGCCTGGGCCGAGAGCCGGCGGCTGCTCTACGTCGCCTGCACGCGGGCTCGGGACTGGCTCGTGATCCCCTGCCCGCCCAAGGACGCGAAAGCGGGCAATTTCTGGCGGGACCTCGTGGCACAGCTACCCGCGGCTTCTGACGCGGACGTGATCGTGCTCGATGCCGAGACGCTGCCGGCTCCGGAAGGCCAGAGCGCGCGGATCGACTTCAAGGCGCTGGCGGCGGCGGCGGGAGGGGATGCGGTCGCCGCGCGCTGGGACGCCGTGCGGCACGAGCAGATCGCGGCGGCCGCCTTGCGCCCGCTCGTCCCGATCTCCGCGGTCAAGGCCGCGGCACGCAGCGCACCCCCGGCGGCGTTCGCTCCTGGCAGCACGGGCGGGCGCGATTTCGGGTCGCTGGTGCACCGGCTGCTCGAGTGGACGCCGTTCGACGACGCCGGGGCCGATCGCCTGCGGGCCATGGCCGCGGCGTTGGCACCCGGCTTCGGCCTCGATGCCGACGCGGCGGAGCGCGCGGCCGAAGCCGCCGCACGCGCTCTCGGGCTCCCGATCTTGGATCGCGCGCGCCAGGCGCCGCGTGTCTGGCGCGAGCTGCCGCTCTGGTTCCCGGAGGGGGGCGAGCTGATCGAGGGGATCGTCGACCTCGTGTTCGAAGAGAACGGCGCGCTCGTCGTGGTCGACTACAAGACCGACCACATCGCGCCCGAGCAGGCTCTCGCTCAGGCGGCGCACCACGCGGGCCAGCTCCAGCTCTACGGGCGCGGGCTCGCGCAGGCGACCGGCATGAACGTGCGCGAGCGGATCGTGCTGTTCACGGCGATCGGCCACGCCATAGCCGTCTAGGCTGGCCAGGCTTCCTTTCGCCAGGCAGCGGCGACAACCTACCCGTCGAAGGCCTGGGCGAGCTCGTTGGCGCCGGCCGGCATCGCCAGCATGATCACGCCGGCCTCGATCAGGATGCCGAAGGGGCTGGTCCCGCGTCGGCGTGCCGCCATGATAAGGTCCGGCGCATGGGCCACGACTTCTCATGGTCGGTCTCCCGGCACGACAGCTTCTCCACCTGTCAGCGGCGTTACTACTACGCGTATTACGCGGCCCAGCAAGACCCCGAGATCCAGCGCTTGAAGCGCCTGTCGGCGCTCCCTCTGTGGGCCGGCAGCGTTGTGCACGAGACGATCGAGCAGTTGCTCAAGACGCGGGACGCGATCCCCTCCCCCGAGGAGCAAGAGGCGATCGTGCGCGCGGCGGTCCACGGCCAGATGCTTTCGCAGTGGCGCGAGAGTGAGGCCGGCTCGCCGCGCTTCCGCCTGTTCGAGCACGAGTACGAAACTCCGGTTGAGGCCGAGGACAAGAAGATCGCCGTCGGCACCGTGATGCGCTCGCTTCGCAACGTCTTCAAGAGCGACACGCTCCAAAAAGCCTACGCGGCGGGACGCGGGAGCTGGCTGAGCGTCGAGGACCTCGTATCGTTCCACGTGGACGACGTCGAAGTCTTCCTGCGCATGGACCTGGCGTATCGCGCCGCCGACGGGCGCGTGGTCATCGTCGACTGGAAGACCGGGCGGGGCGAGGGGCGCTTCAACGAAGTCCAGATGGCGGGGTACGCGCTCTACGCCGTCGAGCGCGGCTGGGTGAAAGGCGCCGAGGAGATCGAGACCGAGCTGGCCTATCTCGTGATCCCGCGCTACCGGCGCCGCTCGCTGGACGCCAAGCGGCTCGATCAGGCGCGCCAGTTCATCCGCAAGAGCGCCGGGCGCATGAAGTCGCTGCTGCTCGATCCGCTCGAGAACCTCGGCCGGCTCGAGGACTTCCCGATGATCGACCGGCCGCGTGTCTGCCGCCGCTGCAACTTCCGCAGGCTGTGCTTCCCGCGGCCGGAACTCGAGCCTGCCGCGCTGATGCTGCCGGCGAGCGTCACTTCTTGAGGTGTTTCGCGAAGAAGACTCTAAAGGAAGCCCGCGAGGCTAGTGGACGTGCGCGTTCGGGTTCGCCGGGGGAAGCGCGTCGAATGCGGGGTGGCTCGGCGAGCCCTGCGTCAGGACCATCGCGTAGAGGAACGGTCCGAAGCTCGTCCCCTTGCGGCCGTTCACCAGTACGAGCGGCGTGCCGTCGATGCCGTGACGGGTTGCGGCGTCGATGTCCGCGCGTAGCTTGGCGTCGGTCTCGGGGCTTCGGAGGCACGCCTCGAGCTCGGCGCGGGGGATGTGGGGCTGGGCCAGCGCGAACACGGTCTCGGGCGAGAGCTTGTCCTGCTTCTCGAACAGCGCGCCGGCGAAGTCGGAGCCGCCCGGCCTCGCCTCGAGGCAGATCTGCGCGCGGGCCGCGAGGCAGCGAACCGGGGCGTCGCGGCGCTGCACCATCGGGTTGCACTCGCCGTCCAGCGGGAACTGCCGCGGCTCGACGCTGAAGCTGCCCGGCTCCAGATACTGCTGGAGCTGGCCGATCGTCTGGTGGAGCTCCGCGCAGTGCGTGCACAGCACGTCGGTGTACTCGGTGATGCGGACCGGCGCCGTGGCGGGTCCGAGCAGGGTTCGTGCCGGGCCCAGCGGCTGCGCGCTTGCCTGGCGGTAGACGTGCAGCGAGTCGGAGAGTGTCTGCTGCTGCGGCGCGGGCAGCGACGTCACGAACTCGGCCAGCAGGCGATCGCGCGCGGCGTCGTCGCTGCTCGAGAAAGCGGCCGCCGCCGGCGCCCCGGCCAGCGCGGCCCGCCCGGCCTCGCCCGCGCTGCGCGGTGTGTGCATCCCCGGATAGAGCAGCGCGAAGTAAGCGAGGATGGTCGCGGCCGACGCCAGGGCCAGCCCGCGCCCGGCCTCGGGCAGCCCGGCGCCCGGCCAGCCGAGAAACGCGATGCCTGCATACCCCGCCACCAGCACGTACGTCGTGAAGCAGCCGACGCACAGCGCGCGCTCCGAAAGGCTGACGGCCAGGAACACGAACACGGCCACGATGCCGGCGGCTGAAGCGACGCGCACGGCGGAGACGAGTGCGCCCGCGTGCCGGGCTACGGCCGCGCGCCACAGCGCGGCGAGCGGAAGCAGGAATGCGACGAGCCCCCAGACCAGCCCCCATGCGGCCACGGGCAGCCCCGTCGTCCGATGCACGGCCGACGCGAACGCCGAGTCCCAGACGGCGGCGCAGTCGGCCCCGGGCCCGAGGCCGCAGAAAGCCGCGCCGCCGGCTCGCGTCAGGCGCAGCTCGCCCCAGAGGAAGAGCGCCCAAAGGCTGGCGAGCGCTCCGAGGCTGGCGAGCGCAGCCAGCGATCCGGGCGTGACGGGGCCGGCTTGCGGTTTGGCGGTCATCGGATCGGGACGCTCACCGTTTGAGGATCAGGCGCACCGGGCCGGAGCCGAGCTTGACACCGTCCCGCGCGGCCTTCGGGTCCGTGGCTGGCCGCGTCATCGGATCGCCGTCCGAGTCGGCGCGTGCCTCGACGCGGGCGTCTGCCGGGAGCGGCTCGCCCGCCATCGAGTCGGCCTCGCCCAGAGTCACGCGGACGGGAAACGACGTCACCGGCACACGCTTCACGGCGCGCGGCGGCCCCTTCTCCATCCCGGCCTCGCGCACGATGACGAAGAGCACCGCGCCGGACGGCACCTGGGAGCGCAGCGCCGGATCCAGATCCACTTCCACTTCGAGGGTGCCGCCTTCCGGGTCGGCGCTCGCGCCAGCCGCCGTGCCACTCGCGCGAGCTCCCGGCCCCGGCGGCGAAACGGCTGCGTGGGGATCGGTCTCCGCCGCTGCCCCGGGCTGGCCGAGACCGGGCGGCGCCGGCACGCTGGAGTGCGCGTCGGCCTGCGTGGCGCCGGTGGCCGGTGCGCCCTCGGGCGGCACGTCCTGCTTCATCTGCGCCAGGACGCCGCGCAGCATCTCGGCCTGCTCCGGGAAGCGCCGCGCCGCGACGGCTGCCGTCGCCTCGGCCTCGGCGACACGGCCCATGCGCATGTGGACCAGCATCAAGTGAATGTAGCCTTCGAAGAAATCGGGCGATGTCTGCAGCGCCCGCTTGAGCATGTCGAGGGCCAGGTCGGATTGCCCCATCGCCAGGCGCACCAGCGCCTGGTAGGCGAGCGCGCGCGGCTGACCCGGCGCGCGCTCGAGCACGTACTTGGTCTCGCCGAACACCGACATCATGTCCTGGCGCGACAGGTATACCCGCGCCAGGTCTAGGCGGGCCTCCACGTCGTCCGGGTTGCGCGCGATCGTCTCGCGCAGCCGCGCCTCCTCGGCGTCGGCGGCGGGGCTCGCGGCTTCGCGCGGCATGTTGCCCGTGACGGACCCGCCCTCTTCGCGCGGTCGCGCGGACTGCCAGACCAAAAAGAACAGCGCGCCGAGCGCGGCCATGCTGCCGACGCCCCAGAGGAAGCCCCGCAACGGCGAGGCCGGCGCGCGCACGGCCGGAGCGGCGGCTGCCTCTGCCGCGGCGCTGGCTCGCGCCTGGCGCTGCGCTGGCGCCGCCGCGAGCGCCTGCAGCACGCGCGCCGCGTCGAGCTCCAGCGCGTAGCGCTCCCGCGCGAGCTGCTCCGGCGTGCGCTTGGCGGCGGTGTCTTCCAGTTCGCGGATCTGTCGCAGCAGCGCGTCGCGCTTCGCCGCGAGGTCGCGCTGATCGAGCGATGGCGCAGCCAGCGCCGCGCCCGCGCGACCCGCCTTGCGGAAGCGCCAGGTCAGGAACGCGCCCAGGGCCAGGCCCACGCCCAGCACCAGCAGCGCCGGCAGCCAATCCACACCCGTCGGTCCCATCAGGCAGCTCCCTGCCTCGGGCGCACACCGCCCGGCCAGCCGTAGGCCAGCTCGCGGACCTGCAGCACGTACGCCGCGAGGCGGGGGTCCTCGGGCAGCGTGTCCGGTCCGGGCAAGGCCGCCGCGACGGGCGGTTCGAGCGCGTCCGCGTCCGCGCCTCTGCCGGCTCTGGCGCGTTTGAGAGCGAAAACCACGACGGCGAGGCCCGCCATGAGCCCGGCGAGCGGCGCGCCCCACACGAGCCAGTTGACTCCGCGCAGCGGCGGCTCGAGACGCACGAACTCTCCGTAGGAATGCTCGAAGTAGGCGAGGATCTGCTCCCGGTCGTAACCCTTCGCCAGCA
>Ga0214473_10002665_pt1 | contig 21901 bp, 21 predicted proteins | sample RVTome_7_FD_203509 | JGI IMG/M metagenome (GOLD analysis project Ga0214473, IMG submission 203509) | Soil microbial communities from uranium-contaminated site in the Upper Colorado River Basin, Wyoming, United States - RVT98D197 | ecosystem: Environmental > Terrestrial > Soil > Contaminated >... | reverse complement strand
GGCTAATGATGAATTAAAGACAGCCAATTTCGAGCTTGAAAAATTTAACAAGCTTACGGTTGATAGAGAACTCGAAATGGTCAAACTGAAAGAAGAAATCAAGAAACTGGAAACCAGACTGTGAAGTTTTTGAAGTCTCTCAAGCGGTTTAGCCGTAGTCAAACCCCCTTGCAGACTGCTATAAAGCCGCCGCCCGATGAGAACATTGCGGCTATCGATAGCATCAATGAAGCCCTTGTTAAATTCAACCAAACGCCGGATGTCGATGCCTTGTTTAAGGTTGTCGGTCATAAAATCACCAACGTGGTATCGGTGCCTTCCGTTTTGATTTTCGTAAGAGATGAAGAAACGGAGAGTTTTAGCTGCCGCGGGACAGCCGGCAAATTAACCGGCTCGATGATGGGCTTCGAACCTACTCCGAAAGACCTTATTTTTGAAGAAATCGCTAACCTGAAAGAAGCCATAATTCTATCGTCCAGGGAACTCACCGCCTTATTTCCATCAATAAGCAAGAAAATAAAGGCTTGCGAGGCTTTATTTGTTCCTTTGCTCAGAGGCGATTCATTAACCGGCGTTATTTGTTGTTTTCGAAAAGATTCTTTTCGCGGGGACGACTTGAAAACTATGAGCATGATAAGCAGCCAGGTGAGTGTTTGGCTGGAGAATTCTATTCTGCAGCAAAAAGTCAGCACCAAAAGTGCCGAACTCGCCAAATTTCATACCTGGTTTAAAAAAAGCCGGCGGGCTTTTATCAACATTTTGGAGGATGTAAACCAAGCCAGTGCCCAGCTGGAAAAAGCTCTCCATCAAACGTTAAGTATGTACAGGATTGCAGTAGAGCTGTCAAAATCACTGGATGAGCCCAGACTTTTAAAAACCATTTTATCCAATAGTGCCGGCTTGGTCGGGGCCAAAAAAGGCACTTTGGTCATAAGTACCGGCTTGAAGCTTAAACAAGAGACTAATTTTAATTTTGATGGAGATTTACTGCTCGATTCACCCGATACGCCTATTCATTGGGTCAGTACAAATAAAAAGCCCCTTATCATTAACAATTTCGGGCGTACTTCCTACAAGAAATACCAAAGCCTGATAAGCATTAAAAATCTTGTTGCTGTGCCTTTGGTTCAAAGAGAGCGCTGTTTAGGAGTGCTTAGTCTTTTTGATAAAGAAGGCGGATTTAGCCGCAGCGATTGCCAGAATCTGGTAACGCTGGCTCACCAGGCTACCGTTACTTTGCTAAATGCCCGGATCCATGAGAACGAAAGGCGGACGGTTACCAAATTAAAGGAACTCAACAAGATGAAGGCTGATTTTGTGGCCAGTGTTTCTCATGAATTAAGAAACCCTTTAACGACGGTAAAAGGCTATCTGGATTTGATAAGTGAGGGGGAAGCCGGACCGGTCACCAAACAACAATTAAATTACCTGGATATCATCGATGAAAGCTCGGGGCGCTTGCTCAACCTGATCAATGACTTGCTGACTTTGTCCAAAATCGAGTCGGCCAGCCTCAAGATGAATAAGCGGCAAATTTCCTTAAACGATGTCCTGACGGCAATCGCTAAAATAATGGAGCGGGAAGCAAAACAAAAAGGTGTCAGATTGCTGGTGAGGCTGGGTAAGGACCTGCCCTTAATAGAGGCTGATTCCGACAGATTAAACCAAGTGGTAATAAATTTGTTAAGTAATGCTATCAAGTTTACGCCAAAGGGTGGCACCATTGAAATCATTTCTGAAGGTAAAATCGATTCTCTTATAGCGAGTGTTAAAGATACCGGTTCGGGAATCAGACTCAAGGACCAAAAACGGCTCTTTGATAAGTTCTTCCGCTCCGCTGAAACAGTTGTCCAGAATGTTAAGGGGACGGGTTTGGGGCTAGCGATAGCCAAGGGAATTATCGACCAGCACCAGGGAAAGATTTGGGTTCAAAGCGAACCGAACAAAGGCTCAACTTTTTACTTCAGTTTGCCGATAAAAAAGAAAACGGCCGCATAACACTAGCCTTGGGGGTTATATGAAAAAAAAGATTTTAGTAGTCGATGATGAAGCAACAATTTGCGATTTAGTCAGGATTCGTCTGGAGAAAAACGGCTATTCGGTTCTAATAGCCTTAAGCGGGTCGGAAGCTCTGGAGATTGCCCAAAAGGAAAAGCCGGATTTGGTAATCCTGGATATTATGATGCCCGAGATGGATGGCTACGAGGTTTTAAAGCGCCTGAGAAACGATTTTAAATTAGGCATGCCGGTAATGCTTTTAACGGCCAAGAGTACTGATAACGATGTTTGGGAAGGATGGCAATCGGGCGTCGATTACTATGTTACCAAGCCTTTTACGGCGCACACCTTACTAAGAGGCGTTCAGCTTTGCTTGAAAGAACCAACTACTGATTCTGTGTCATTGGTGATGGCGGCGGAAGTTTCGTACTTCAATAAGTCAATTTGCTTACCTCCCAAGAGGGCCGCTGCTCTAAGGACGGCGGTGGCCGGGCCCAAGCCGCAAGCACTGGCATTAATTTCTGCAGCTGTTTTATAAACCTCGGACGTATTACCTTCCTTAAAGACTTTAAGGAGTTTTTTATCTTTGAGACGGGCTGATTCTTCGGTTTCGTAATGAGTCAAATCAGTGGTAGCCACAATCAAAAAACTCTCATTCTTAAGGATTTCTGCTAGGTTTTCAGCAAGCTTGAGAGCGGCATCCAACGATTGGTCAAGCATGCTTATACAAACAATCCGGAAGGTTGAACCAAAAATGAATTGCAGGAAAGGCAGCTGGACTTCGATTGAATGTTCGTAAAGGTGGCTTTGCTTATCCAAGCTGAAACCAAGTCCGGCAATATTTTCGCTTAGTTCTTCGTTAACTTTCAATTCTCCGAAAGGGGTTGACCAAGAACCTTGAGGGTAAACTCCTATCTGCTGGCCGTAACCGGTATGATTGGGACCGATTAGTATTACATTTTGAGGAGGGCGCGCCATTTTGGAGGCCTCCAAATAAGCCCAGGCGGCAACCGGCCCGGAATAAATGTAGCCGGCGTGAGGAACTATCAAACCAAGCAATTGCGTCTTAGATGCCTTTATTGCTTGCGACGGTAGCTTGCCGGGACCCATCTTATTTAAAAAGCAGTTTTTTATCTGCTCTTTAAGCTCCGTATTATCGGCTGGATAAAAACGGCCGGCTGCCTGTGCCAATCTGGTTGACATTAAATCTCCTACGGTTGCGCTCCTATGGCTTCCGCCTTATAATTTGATTCTAAAGTATCTAAGAAGATAGGCAAGGACTTGGTTACGTATCGATATTTTTTAATTACCATTACAATCTTCGCTCTGTATCAGATGTTCTTTTCGTATCTCATAAGACCTTACTATTTCAGGATACTATCGGCTAAGAATACGGCTATTGATGTTATCCCCGAAGTTTCTTTCGAAGTGGTTTATCTGCTAATCATAATACTCGGTTTGGCTTTGGCTCCCCAGGTCGGCATTACGCCTTATTTGTTGTGGGGCATTATTTTGATTGTTTACGGATTGGCCGTTAAAAACAGCCGCCATTCTTTTTTTCTGGCCAGCGCCCTTCTTTTTAAGATGCACCGTGAGCTGAGTATCGAAAAGCAGCTAAATTATCAGACCAATATTATTTTCATATCTTGTCTCGGCAGCGGTTTCATATTTATAATTCTGGCTTTATCTCTATAAAATCAGCTTTTTAGCTCTCCCCGGCTATCGATTAGCTTTAACTTTCCTGGGTAAAACTTAACCAGAAATGTTGACAACCGTTCCTGTTGGCACCAGGAAAATTGAAGAGTACGCAAAAGTGGTAGACTACTCCATCATTGACAGCTTGAGGCGCAAGGCGGAAAAGCTTAAAGGCCTTAAGGTGCTCAATATTAGCTCGACAGCTTTCGGAGGAGGGGTCGCCGAGCTTTTGTATGCAAAAATCCCACTGATGCGGGATTTGGGCTTGGACGTTACTTGGCAAGTTATCGGTGGCGACCTGCCCTTTTTTACCGTTACCAAAAACTTACATAACGGCTTGCAGGGTATGGATTTCCTGTTGACCGATCACATGATAGACATCTATGAAGAAAGGAACAAATCAAACGCTGTTTCCCTAAAAGCTGAGGCCGATATAATAATCATCCATGACCCCCAGCCTTTGGCCATTATTGATTTTGTAGAGAAGAATCACTCCTCCAAGTGGATTTGGCGGGCCCATATAGACTTTAGCGAGCCACAGGAAGAGGTTCTTAACTATATCAGCCGTTTTACGCCTCTTTACGACGGTGTGGTAATGACTATGGCTAATTATGCTAAGCCTCAAATGAATATCCGCCGGTTTTATCAGGCGGCTCCTTCCATCGACCCTTTAAGCTTAAAGAATTCCGATTTGAGCGGCGAATCGGTTAGGGAAATATTAGAGCGGTTATCTATCAGCAAAGAAAAGCCCATCCTCACCCAGGTGTCGCGTTTTGACCCCTGGAAGGATCCTTTCGGGGTGATAGACACCTACAGGCTGGTAAAAAAAGAAGTTGACGATTTGCAATTAGTGCTGGTTGCGTCCATGGCGACGGATGACCCGGAAGGGTGGCATTACTTCGAGAAAACGGCTAGGTATGCCGGAGTCGATCCCTCAATAATATTTTTTTCTAACGTTACCGGTGTCGGAAACGTCGAGGTCAACGCTATTCAGCGTTCCAGCGATGTGATCATACAGAAATCCAAAAAGGAAGGATTTGGCTTGGTTGTCAGTGAGGCCATGTGGAAGAGCAAACCGGTAGTGGGAGCCAATGTTGGCGGCATCAAGTTGCAGATCCAAGATTCCCAAAACGGTTTTCTGATTGATACGACTGAGCAGGCTGCCGAAAAAGTCGCTTTCTTGCTGAAAAATAAACAAAAGAGCTCGGAAATGGGGGAGGCCGCTCATTCTTACGTTAAGGAAAACTTTATCACGCCAAGAGCGCTTTCCAATTGGCTGGACATTTTTCAAGAGCTTGTGTAGAAAGCCGGATTGAGCCGAGAACAATGATTACCGACTACAAAAAATTGCTTCAGGATTTTTTAAGCGGCAAGGAGCTTATTCTGGTTTCCAACCGGGGGCCTTACAGTTTCGAGCTTGATGAAAACGGCAAGCCGGTCGAGGCGCGGGGCGGTGGCGGCTTGGTCAGTGCTCTATTATCGCTTTTGGCGGATATCGACGTGACCTGGCTATCGGTAGCCAGAACCGCCGTCGATTCGCAAATAGGATTGGGCGGCGTCTTCGTTGGGCCCGGGAAAAGTTCAAAGGTGAAATTTCTGAACCTAAAAGAAGACCTTTACTCGGCTTACTATGACAAAATGTGCAATGAAGTTTTTTGGTTCATTCAGCATGGCCTGGCCGACAGCACTTACAATCCGGTTTTTAATGAAGAAACAAATTCCGCCTGGCGATCCTACTCTCTAGTGAATAAGTATTTCGGCGAGGCTCTGGCCCGGTATCTGGAAGGCAAAAGAAAAAAGACTATCGTGATGTTTCAGGATTATCATTTGTATCTGGCTGCCTCATCTTTGCGGCGCAATAAGGATGTGTTGAGCTGTCATTTTACCCATATTCCCTGGCCGGCCCCCGAAACGATGTCTATCTTACCGGGAGATATTTTGAAGAGCGTTGCCCGGGGCTTGTTAAGCAATGATTTGATTGGCTTTCATTGCCAAAGCTATGTGTCGAACTTCTTGAGAACTTGTGAAGAGCTATTAGGATTCGAGATGAACGTTCATGAGCAAACCGTAAAGTTTAACGGGCGCCCAGTCAAAGTGGCCGCCTTTCCTATTTCGATAGATGCTCGCTCTCTGGCAGCCGAAGGCAAGTTAAAGGAAGTGCTATCCTTCGAGGACTCATTCGCCTCCAAAGAGCAGATAGTGTTCAGAGCCGACAGGGTCGACCCGAGCAAGAATATTATACGGGGATTTTTATCCTTTGAAAGGATGCTTGAATTGTTCCCGGACTTGCACGGCAAAGTGACTTTCCTGGCCTACCTGTACGAAAGCCGTAAGCTTGATTATTATCGCCGGTACTTGCAGAGAATTAATGAGACGGTTAGGCAAATCAATTCCCGTTTCGGCACTAGAAATTGGCAGCCGGTAAAAATGCGTATTGCCGATAATTATTGGCAAACTTTGGCGGCCTATAAGCACTTTGATGTTTTGCTGGTGAATTCCATCGCGGACGGTATGAATCTGGTAGCCAAGGAAGGCTCTCTCTTAAATCAGAATAACGGAGTGCTCGTCTTAAGCACAAATACCGGCGCGTTTAACGAGTTGAGCCGGTATTGTTTGGGTGTAAATCCGTTTGATATTAACGAAACGGCCCTTTCCTTAAGAGAAGCTTTGGCTATGCCTCGCAAGAAACGAGAAAATTATTCAATGCTGCTTAAGGATGTTATCCGCACCAACAACAGCGCCAAATGGCTTTATTATCAGCTTAGAGCAGTGAGCGGTGACGTGGCTAATTGGTTTTGAAATCTCTATCCAGGGTATTTAAAAAGAGGCAACTAAGTTGAGATGGATTAGGTATCAAATTATGTAGGCATCAAGAATCGCGGGGAGGTGATTAGTGTATGGCTGAAAAAGGCAGATTAACCGTAAGAGAAGCCGGCCGGAAAGGCGGGCAATCCACCAGCCGCCGTTATGGTCCCGAGTTTTACGAAACTATCGGACGCAAGGGTGGCCGGATAGGTGGTCCCAAGGGTGGCCAAACTACTAAAAGAAAATATGGCCACGAGTTTTACGAAGAAATCGGCCACAAGGGTGGTCAGAAAGTGCGCGACCTTATCAGAAAGGGAAAACAAGCGTTATAAAGTGAGTGGTGAGTGGTCTTACATTTAGCATCTTACTTAAAGGGGGTGTTTACATGGCTGAGAAAGGAAGAATGACGGTGCGTGAAGCTGGTCAAAAAGGCGGCCGGACAACTTTTCAGAAGCATGGACCGGGTTTTTATGAATCCATAGGTAAAAAGGGTGGCCAAGCTACCAGCAAAAAATACGGCCACGGCTTCTATGAAGAAATTGGCCACAAAGGCGGCCAGAAAGTAAGAAGCCTGATTCAACGCGGCAAGGAGGCTTAATTTTATAAGTCTCCTTGTTTATTTTTTTGTTAAAAAGCTAAAAATGATTATGTAACTTTGTTTTTATTGGGAGGAAAAATTATGCGGGTAAGTGATGTAATGACAACTGAGCCAATTACTTTGGAGGCAAATGCCAGCATTCAGGAAGCGGCGGCTTTGATGAAAAAGTTTAACATAGGAGCGGTACTTTGTACCCAGAATAATAAGCTGACGGGAATATTAACCGATAGAGATATTATTCTGCGTTTGATTGCTGAGAATATTTCACCGTTCGAAAGCAAGTGTAAGGATTTTATGACTCAATCCCCGGTAACAATCACACCGGATGCCGATATCCATTTTGCCGCGAGCACGATGGCTGAGTATCAGATACGAAGATTGCCGGTTGTTCAAGACGAAAAACTTGTAGGGATTTGCACTTTGGGCGACTTGGCCGTCGAGGCTACACCTGAAGCGGAGTCGGTTCTGCAGAAGGTTTCCAGGCCGATAAGAAAAGAAGTTGCCTAAAAGGAGATGAGTCATATGAGCATGAAAAAATGGAATCCGTTTGAGGATTTGACCGATATCCAAAAGGATATCAGCCGTTTTTTCCGTAAGGCGGTAGGTTTCGGAACCGAAAGTATTGGTCTCGGGATGGGCGAGGGCCGCTGGATGCCGGCGGTTGACTTATATGCCAAAGACGGTGATCTGGTTCTTAAAGCCGAATTGCCCGGAATGTCTCCGGCTGATGTAAATGTGAGCGTCAGGGATAATACGCTAACAATAAAAGGCGAGCGCAAAACCGAAAAAGAAATGAGTGAGGAAAATATTTACCGTATGGAAACAAGCTACGGGAAGTTTAAACGCTCGATTTCTTTACCGAAAGCAGTCAAAGCCGAAGAAATAAAAGCTACTTATGAAAATGGCGTTTTAACCGTCGAGGTTCCCGAGGCGGCACCGGAGAAGGAAGAGGAAAAAGAAGTTAAAGTAGAAGTAAAATAGCCTCGGGGGGTTGTGTCCGCGCCACCCCTCGGATTTTTGCTAAACTTGATTTATGTATAGAGCTTCGTATTGGAAGAGTGAGGATGAAGCGGTACGGTGTGAGCTTTGTCCTCAGTTATGTTTGATTCACCCCGACAAAGTAGGACTTTGCCTGGTTAGGAAAAACCAAGACGGCGAGCTTCTCGCTATAAACTACGGGCGTATTTCCTCCAAAACTTTGGATCCCATAGAAAAGAAGCCTTTGTATAATTTTCACCCCGGGTCGTATATCCTTTCAATCGGCAGTGTCGGCTGCAATCTGGGTTGTCCTTTCTGTCAGAACTTTCAAATTGCTCATCCCAAAGATTTTAGTCTTTCTGAAAGCCCCGAAACTATTGTTGAAGCGGCAACCGTGTTCCTGGATATCGCTGACTTAGTCAAAGAAGCGAAAGATACAAAGCCTTACGGTAATATCGGTGTTGCTTACACTTATAACGAGCCTTTTATGTCTTACGAGTACGTTTTTGATGCTTGCAAGGCTGTCAAAGAAGAAGGACTTTTTAATGTTTTGGTGACCAACGGTTATATAACTCCGAAACCTTTGCGCCAATTATTGCCGCTCATCGACGCCATGAATATCGACTTGAAAGGCTTTACCGACGAGGTATACCGGCAGCTGGAAGGCCATATTACACCGGTTAAAAGAACGATTATGACTGCGGCTGAAAGTTGCCATGTCGAGGTCACAAACTTGTTGGTGCCCGGCTTGAATGACTCGCCAAAGCAAATCGAAGCCATGGTTGAGTGGCTGGCGGAGATAAACTCCGAAATTCCGTTACATTTTTCCCGTTACTTTCCGGCCCGCCGCTACGAGGCGGCTCCCACTCCCATCGAAACTCTCAAAATGGCCGAGAAAATAGCCAAAAGCAAACTTAAGAACGTTTACTTGGGAAATATCTAGCGGCCTTTTAGCGGAAGCGGCGCACTCGAATAGATATTTTTTCGCTATCGCTTAAATTGCCATCGGTTGCCTTGAAAGTAACGTAGTAAATGCCGGCTTGGCTGCGGGTGGGAACCCACCTGAATTCGCCTGTTGAAGAATTAAGAGTCGCTCCTTTCGGCAATGTAGGAGCCGAGTAAGTTATTTTATCGCCATCCGGATCGCTGGCTTTAAGGAAAAATCTCAATAGAGTGCCGGAAAGCACTGCCTTATTGCCGACCGGGCTCAAAACGGGAGCATGGTTGTTGTAAATTACTATACTTATACTGCTTTCACTAGTATTACCGGAATCATCATAAGCTTTAACTTTTAAGGTATAGGTCCCGTTGGAAACGGTGGTTGAATCCCAAATTATGCCATACGGAGACGGGCCGGCGGTGTCACTGCCAACCAGGTTGGAGTCGATGTAAAATTCCACCTCGGCGATTTGACTAGAACCGGTTACCGCTGCCGAGAGCTCGATTACTCCACTGGTACTCGAAGGAGTATTGACTAATAATACCGGCGGTGTGGCGTCGCTATTCTTAACTAAAATAGTGCCGGTTTTCGAGGCCAAGGTGATTGTCCGCACAATATTGCCGTCCGGGTCCTTATAGTAAGCTCCTAAATCAACGCTGTAAGACTGACCAGTATCGGTCGGATTAACCAGAACCTTACCATTTGTAAAATTACGCTGGTACAGGTTGTTCTCATAATAATATGGTGCCTCTGCGTCGCCCACTTGCAAATGATACAAGGGGATGTCTTTTTCGTAATAATCAGGAAGACCGGTATCGGGAGGATAATTGCCCGCTATAAAGTGAGGGAAAACCGAACTGCCGTTTAATCCGAGTAGATAGCTTGAAACAAAATACCTGGCGATTCTTTCGGTTTGCTCGTATGGGGGGCTGCCGCTGACTCCGGTATTGACCATAATTATTTTATTGGCGGCGCTTACTTTTGCCAACAAATCAACGTCTTTTTTCCAGTTCGTTTCGCTGCGGTAGGAGCTAAGCGGATCGCTTACCCAGCGAATGAAACCTTCTATCATCAATCCGTCAGCGCTAGAGCTATCCAATGGGTCGGGGTCATTATTGCCGTAATATTCATTTCCGGTATTAAGGCCGTTAAATATAAGCAGCTTATTGCCCAGTTTTTGCTTGACCGTACTCATCAAACCGATAAGGTCATGACGCCATTGGGCATTAGTATATTGTTGGCCGGTTCTCGGGTTAACAGGATAGGAATCCCAACCGCTTATCCAATAGATGGGAGTTACGAGGTCCTGAAAGATGCCGTCGAAGCCGTAATCGGTAAATTGTTTGTCTTTACCGGACAGCCAGTCACGCCAGCCGGGATTACCGGGGTCCATCACAAAAGCTCTTTTGCCATCCATTTCTGAATTCGATTTTCGATGGATATAATTGCCGCCGCTGTTCTTCAAAAACCAGTCTTGATGGTTAGTCCAAATGTCATTCCACTCTGTTTCCGTGTTTTGCCTTTCGGCAAACGGCTCGGACCAGGAATAGGGGTCGGCGAAGCCTGCCGAAACAACATCGAATGCCTCCACCGAACTACGGTATCTTATTATTTTTACAACCGGATTTTTTTGGTGGAGGTAATCCAGCTGCGATTGGCTAAACTCGTAATCAAACGGTTGCTGATATATAAAATTAAAATTATCGGCCAGGTAATCGAGATAACTGCTGGAAACTCCCCACTGAATCTGAGCTAACGCACTAGCGGCAACTTCAGTATTATTACCGCCGCCCCCGCCGGACTCGCCAAACCAATCGACATTATTGCCGCTGTCTATGGAAGATAAGGGGTTGATAGGTTTTAGAGCGGTGTCCGAAGCGCCAGCCGAAGAGTCTTGTACATCGACATAGGAAATGTCCTTACTTACTCCGGTATTCAGTGCTAAGTTCCATTTTGTGCCGCTTGCACTGGAACGAAGCTTTAATAATTGACCGGCCGCACCCTGCAAAGTGGCTTTACCGTTTACGGAGGTCGTGGTGTTCGCTCCGAAAGTTAACGTATTGGCTGTCTGCGTTGTCTTGGTCAGGTTGTAGAAAGTAGTCGAATTGTTAATGCTTTGGTTGGTACCGTTAAAATTAACGGTGGAAGTGCCGGGAATGAAAGTATCGAAGTTAGTCCAATTTCCGCCTACATTAAACGTGGCACTGCCGCCGTTTATATTGTTATAGCCCGGGGTGTCGGAAACATTGATATTTACGTCTGAGGTGATTGTAATATTTGACGAACCGGCATTCAGCTGGCCGTAGAAGGTGGATGCGCCGCTTGCGCCGATCTCTAAGGCTGAAGCAACTATTTCATGATTGTTAGTGTTGACTACCGTTAAGCGGTTATTGCCGATGTAATTATTAGTGTAAATCTTGATATTATTGGCCGTAATGTTTCCTTGTACATCTAAAGTATTTATTCCTCCGGTACCGCCGTTTCCGTAAAAGTTGAGGTTGGCAATGCCCGTATAATCCCTTCCGATAACATTTTGAGTACTGTTGGCCGGCCGGTAGGCCAGGGTGCCCAAATTGAACGTAGCGCCGCTATCGGTAAGGACATCGCCCAAACCGGTAAGAAAAACTGAATAAGAGGCGATTCCATCGGAGAAAGTGCCGCTTCCCACGGTTAAATAGCTGAGCCATAAATCGTCGTTGGCCAAGGTAGTTGTTTGGCCGCTGGCGGCTGCCTTGAGCTTATAAAAGTCGGCATAGCCGGGTCCTGTTTTCAAGGTTCCGCTGCCGGTTATATTAACGGTACTTAGCTCGGCACTAAATTGGCCGGCCGAAGAGTCCCAGTTGTCGTAGATACTAAAAGTATTATTTCCGCCGGTCATTGTTCCATTTACTTTTAGGTTGGCGGCAGAAAGATTTCCGCCCGGAGCAAATTTGTGGCCGGCGGCTACCAGAAGCTCGGTTGACGCGCCGCTGATAGTTAAAGTTCCGCTTGATACAAAGTACAGAATATCGCTATCCGTACTGCTTCCTTTAGCGCTGGACATATTAGCATTACTCAGCGTTCCTCCATTGTCCTGACGGGTAATAACATGCGAAGCGTAGATATCGAAGCCGGAAAGAGAGGCTCCGTCTGATACGCTAACCGTCGTTCCTTTATAAGTAGCATCATTATCTATATAGATTAAGAGAGTGCTACCGCTATTAAGTGTATCTAAGCTGATGGAATAGGCGCCGTTAGCATCCGTGGTCGCAGTGCCCGCACTTAGTCCGTTGACTAAAAGCCTGAGCGTTTTTCCCGCTCCGATGCCGGTAGTTCCTTCGTCGGTATAAACTCTGCCCGATATTTGAGCCGCGGCGGCGTTTGCCGTAGGCGCAAAAGCATTGAATTGCACAACGAAGATAAATACAAAAATAATAATCAGTATTCGTTTCATCTTTGTTTTACATTCCCCAAAAGAAATGGCTATAACTAAACGAAACACTTTCCCTCGGCTTTGTAAATATTCGCTATAATAAAGCTCATGCAAGTAATTACCCTGAAGGTCGGCGTTTTGGAAACCAATTGCTATATTTTGGCGGCTGGTAGTAAAGCAGCGGTTATCGACCCCGGCGATGACGGCGTCAAAATTCTGGATTGGCTTAAAAGACGGCAGCTTGAGGTGCAGTATATATTTAATACGCACGGCCATCATGACCATATCTTAGCTAACGGTACACTCGGCCGGTTTGCCAAAAAGAGCATTTACATTCACCCGGCGGATGAACAAAGGATGGAAAAAGACTATTCAACTTTACCGTTAAATGACGGAGAGCATTTTGAGTTTGCGCATCACAAAATTTCGGTTATTCATACGCCCGGTCATACTCCGGGTTCGGTAAGCTTTTTAGTCGATGGCAATTTATTTTGCGGTGATTTATTATTTAAGCAATCAATCGGCCGCACCGATTTTGCCGAAGCTTCGCCGCCGGACATGATTGAATCATTAAAGAAAGTGGCTCGATTAGATCCACAAACAAACGTTTATCCCGGTCACGGGGCTAAAACGACTATCGGCGATGAACTTAACGAGAACCCGTTTCTTTTAGAACTGGATTTATGAGCGAAATAATAACAAGACCCAGAGGAACTCAAGATTTTCTGCCTGATAAGGCCGAGCTTTTACATTTTGTGAATGAAAGTGCCGTAAGCTTTTTCGAAAAGTACGGCTTCAGGGCCATAGTTACGCCGACTTTTGAAAAAGAAGAGCTTTTCAAGCGCTCCATAGGTGAGTCGACGGACATTGTTCAAAAAGAAATGTATGAATTCAAGGACAAAGCCGGCCGTAAGCTGGCTTTGCGGCCTGAAGGAACAGCTTCCGTTGTCCGCGCTTATATCGAGAATAATATGGCTGCAATGCCGCGCCCAGTAAAGCTTTTTTACACCGGCCAGATGTTTCGCTACGAGCGCCCCCAAGCCGGCCGCTACCGGGAATTCTGGCAGATGGGAGCTGAAGCAATAGGCTCGGCTGAGCCGGCTTTGGATGCCGAAGTCATAGAACTTTGTTTCAGCTATTTAAGCTCTTTAGGTATTAAGGACCTGATTTTAAAAATCAACAGCATGGGTTGCCGCGAGTGCCGCCCGGACTATATAAAAGAGTTAAGGCAGTTCTTGAGAGGGAAGGAAGGCCAATTTTGTAAAACTTGCGCTCAAAGAATCGATTTAAATCCCTTGAGAGTCTTCGATTGTAAGAATGAGAATTGCTCAAAAGCGCTGGCCGAGGCTCCCAAAATCGCCGATTATATTTGTGAGGAAGATAAGGAGCATTTTAAAAAAGTACGTTCTTACCTCGATTTGGTGGGCATCACATATGAGCTCGACCCCCATTTGGTGAGGGGCTTTGACTATTACACCAGGACTACTTTCGAGGTTTTATTGCCGGGCCTGGGCAGTCAAAACGCTTTGGCTGGCGGTGGCCGCTATGATTATTTAGTAGCCGACTATGGCGGGCCCAAAGAGCCGGCTATCGGATTTGCTTTCGGAACCGAGCGGATAATACTCGCTCTCGAAGTTCAGAAAATAACCGTCTTTACCAAACCGGAGCCGGACGTATTTGTGGCCTGGGTCGAAGAGGCCCAGAAATTACCGGCTTTCAAAGCGCTGAGTATTCTGAGGGACAAACATCTTAAGGCGGGCATGGCCTACGACGCCAAAAACCTGAAAGCCCAGTTAAAGATGGCCGATAAGCTGCAAGCAAGGACAGCTTTAATTATCGGCGAAGAAGAAGTCCAAACCGGAAAATGTACGTTAAAATATTTGGAGTCGGGAAAGCAGAAGAAACTAAGCTTGGAAGAGATTATTAAGGAGCTAAAACTATCCAGCTATCATAATTAATTATGAATTATTTATTGCGCACGGAGCATTGCGGACACTTAAACGAAAAGCATCTGAATAAGGAAGTAATCCTTAACGGTTGGGTTAACAAGCGGCGGGACCATGGCGGCCTGATATTCCTCGATATAAGGGACAGAAGCGGCATCGTTCAGGTAGTGGTAGACCCGGTGATAAAGGAGGCTTTTTCCATTGCCCAAAAACTGCGCAGCGAGTACGTAGTAGCGGTAAAAGGCGAGGTTAGAAAGCGTCCGAAAGGCACCGAAAATCCGGAACTTAAAACCGGACAGGTAGAGGTCGAAGTAAAAGAAATCCAGCTCTTGAACAAATGCGCCGCTTTGCCTTTTGAGCTCAGCGAGGCGGAAAAGGTCAGCGAAAAATTACGCTTGAGCTACCGTTTCCTTGACTTGAGAAGGAAAGAAATGCGGGCCAATCTAGAGCTTCGGCATCAAGTGGTAAAAGTTGCCCGTGATTTTTTGAACGACAACGGCTTCATCGAGATTGAAACGCCTTGCCTGACGAAAAGCACCCCTGAAGGAGCCCGGGATTTTCTGGTACCCTCACGCTTGACTCCCCATAATTTTTACGCATTGCCGCAATCTCCCCAGCTCTTTAAGCAAATCTTGATGATTGCCGGTTTCGAGCGTTATTACCAGACCGCCAGGGCTTTTAGGGATGAGGATTTAAGGGCCGACCGCCAGCCCGAACACACTCAGATCGATATCGAGATGTCTTTTGTAACTGACGAAGACATCATTAAACTGGCCCAAAGTTTGGTTTTAAAGATTTTTGAGCTAATCGGCATAAAAGCCTCTTTTAAAGAAATGACTTATGAAGAGGTCATGCAAGGTTACGGTGTCGATAAGCCCGACTTGCGCTTTGATTTAAAGATAAAAGACGCTACCGGTATCTTTGAAAAATCGGCTTTTAAAGTATTCAGCCAGGCAGTGTCGGCTGGCGGCAGCATCAAAGGCATTAAGGTTCCCGGCGGCGGCACTCTTAGCCGCTCTGAGCTCGAAAAGATTGTGGAAAAAGCGGTTGAGTTCGGGGCCGGCGGATTGGTCTGGCTGGTCAAAGAAAACGGTTCTTTCAAGTCGCCGGTGGCTAAATTTTTGTCTGCTGAAGAGCAGAAAGGTTTAAGTGAGCTTTTTGAAGCAAAGCCCCAGGACTTGATTTTAGTGGCGGCTGGAAAAACCGGTTTAAACTTGTCGGTCCTGGGCCAGCTAAGGCCTCTATTAGCCAAGCAGTTTAACTTGGTAAAGCCGGGTTTCGAATTTGTTACAATCGTTGATTTTCCCTTGTTTGAGTGGGATGAAGAGGAAAAACGGTTGAAGAGCCACCACCACCCGTTCACTTTGCCGAAGGAAGAGGATTTAAAAATGCTGGACAAAGAGCCGCTAAAGGTAAACGCCCATGCCTACGACATGGTAATTAACGGTGTCGAGGTCGGCGGCGGCTCGTTAAGGATTTACGATCCCGCACTGCAACAACGTATTTTTACCTTACTGGGAATGAGCAAACAAGAAGCCGATTCCAAGTTCGGCTTTTTGCTCGAAGCTTTTAAGTTCGGGGCACCGCCTCACGGCGGAATTGCTTTTGGGCTGGACAGGCTGGTTATGCTTTTAAGCGGAGCCGAAACCATCAGGGACGTTATCGCATTTCCGAAAACCCAAAGCGGCGCCGATTTGATGACCGGAGCGCCTGATACGGTATCGGCAGCTCAATTAAAGGAATTGCATTTAAAAACCGAATAGAATAAAGAATCACTGATTAAGAATTTGACTTAAATGTTGGTTAAGCTGTAACATTTACTTAGTAAGCTAATTTTTAGCAATGAAAAAAGCAGCGGTTGCTCTATTAATCACAGTTTTGATTGTAATATCTTTAGCAGGATGCGGTGGCCCTTCTGCTAAAAAAAGTGCTGGAAATCGCAATCTGGCTGCCAGCCAACCTTCTTCAACAACGACAACCTCAACAACCGGTACCGGTTCTACAACTACGCTTCCCCGGCAATTCGAATACAACTCATCCAGTTTGCCGGCGGATTTCCGGGAAGCCGCTGACAATAGCTGGGTAACAGTGGTCGCCTTTTATGATGCAGCCGATACTATTAGCAATAAAGTGCAAGACAGAGTGGAAGAAGTAACCGCGGCTCCCGCTTATAATGACCAGATAAGATATTTAAGCTACGAAGTCGGCACGAAAACCACTAATGAAATCGCTAAATTAACGACTGTTTTAGGAGCAAAATATACGCCGAATCTGACCATCATTGACGGCGACAGGAATATTGTTTTCGAAAAAAGCGGCTTCACCGAAAAAGACTACTTCAAACACGCCTTATACAACGTAGTTTATAAAGATAAAAGCCCCGAATAATTCACTTCTCACTATTATAATAGCTTGGTTTTGGGTATAGTTAGGCATGGACAACGGAGTTTTTTATGATTATTTTGTGGACGATTTTGACGATTGCGGCTTGTGCGGTCGCTGTTTTTATAATTCTGGTTTTATGGCAGCTCTTCGGCATTTTGGGACGCGTCAAGCAAGAAATTACACCGATTTTGCGTAAACTGGAAAAAACGATTGATGAAGTCAATCAGGAACTTGCCCGGGTAGACGAAATAATCAAAACCGGCGAAGAAGTAGTAGATAAGGTCAGCGCCACTACTAAAATAGCCCAGGAAGCGATATCATCACCGCTGATCAAGCTCGTTAGCATGGGGGCCGGTGTCAAGAAAGCCTATGAATCGTTAAGAGGACGAAAATAATGCGTTTTCGCTCGAAGCTAGCCGTGCTGGCTACGGCGGCCCTGGCGGGATTCTTGGTCAGCCGCCCGGATATCAGGGAAAATCTCTCGAATAATCTCGATGATTTCAGAAACTTGTTCGACGAAGCTTTGGAACGTGGAAAAGAAGCCGCCGCCGAAAAAGAGCAGGAACTAAAGAATGTTTAGACCCCGGGGTCCTGTCGCTGCGGCATATTACTTTGCGTACCGACTGGTGTTAGGATGCACACAGTCAGGATACGCAAAGTAATATGCACTCCGCGCCACCCCTCGGCTTGATATCTAACAACGAAGTTCGAAGTTCGGACAACGTGTTTCCTTTTTAGTATAATTACTTCAATGTCTAATTCAGTTGATAAAATTAGTAAATGGAAGAATACCGCTATTGTTTGCTGGGCAATAGTGGGCGTTTTCGGTGTCTTATGGCTCTTCTGGCTTGTTTTGCGGCAAGTTAATGTTGTTCTCCCCCTGGTTATCTACACCATGGTTCTTGTTTATCTGCTCAGGCCGGCCGTCGAAAAACTTCAGGAGCGCGGTTTTCCCCGAACCTTAGCCGTCGTTGTTACCTACTTGGTCATGGCGGCTTTTTTAGCCTTGTTGTTCTGGTATTTAATACCGGTTATCACTAAGCAGTTTATTGCGTTCGCCCAAGACGTGCCCACTCGTTTTTATCCGAAATTGCAGAAATTCGGTCACAACTTACTCGAAGCCTACCAAGCCCGCTTGGGTGGCACTTTTCTGGATATCAATAAATTCATTGCCAGCTTTTCCAGTAAGGGCAAAGAATTAGGTTTAGGCATGGTTTCCAGGCTTCCCACTGCTACTTTTAGCTTTGTCGGCGGTATTTTAAATCTTATACTGGCGCCGATACTGGCTTTCTACATGCTTAAAGACTTACCGACTATAAAGGAAACGATTACAAAGCTTATTCCCCGGGATTACCGTGATGAATTTTTGACAATAGCTCAAAAAACCAACATCGTTTTATCGGGATTCCTGAAAGGGCAGTTAATGGTTTCGGCTATAGTGGGCTTGCTGGTAGGCACTTGGCTATTGATTTTGGGAGTAGATTTTCCGTTCGTATTAGGGGCGATTTCGGGCGTCTTGAACATCATCCCGTATCTGGGGCCTATTTTGGGAGGGTCGCTGGCGGCCTTGGTGGCTTCATTCAATCCCAGCGGGGCCGTTTTAAAAGTTATCCTGGTGGCCGCAGGGATGCTTGCTATTCAGCAGTTGGACGGGGCTGTTATTTCACCGCAAGTAATGAGGCGGCAAGTTAACCTGCACCCGGTTTTGATAGTTTTTGCTTTGTTAATAGGCGGTTCTTTATTCGGCGTTGTCGGGATGGTCTTAGCCATTCCGATGCTTGCTGTCGCTAAAGTTTTGCTTTACCACTTTGTAGACAAAAAAGATATTTTTTGATGAAAAGTAGCGATATTCGTAAAACATTTTTAGACTTTTTCAAAAGCAAGGGTCACGACATATTTCCCAGCTCTTCCTTGGTGCCCGACGATCCCACGATGCTTTTAACTACGGCCGGCATGGTCCAGTTTAAGCCGGTTTTTGAAGGAGCCGTAAAACCGAAAAATGTCCGGGCAGCAAGCGTTCAGAAATGCGCCCGCACTACTGATATCGACAGGGTCGGCCATACTGCCCGCCACCTTACTTTTTTCGAGATGCTGGGAAACTTCTCGTTCGGCGATTATTACAAGAAGGAAGCTATCAACTGGGCCTGGGAGTTATTAACCGGGCATTTCAAGCTGGATAAGAAAAAACTCTGGGCCACTGTTTTTACCGATGATGACGAGGCTTTCTCTATCTGGGGAAAAGACATCGATATCGATAAAACGCATATCGCCCGTTTGGGAGAGGACAATTTTTGGCGTTCGGGTGACACCGGGCCTTGCGGGCCTTGCTCCGAGATTATTTACGATTTTGGCGAAAAGCATAGCTGCGGGCCGGATTGCGTCATCGGCTGTGATTGTGACCGTTGGCTTGAAATCTGGAACTTGGTTTTTATGCAGTACGAGTGTCTCGAAGACGGCTCGCTTAAAGAACTTCCCAAAAAGAATATCGATACCGGCATGGGGCTGGAACGCATTACTTCCGTGCTGCAAAATGCCGAAAATAATTTTCAGACCGACTTACTGAAACCGATACTGGATTGTTTGGCAAAATTAAGCGCTACCAAGTTGGGTGAGTCTGAAAAGAAAGACACCTCGCTAAAGATAATCACCGACCACGTCAGAACAGTCGCTTTCTTAATAGCTGACGGTGTTGTTCCGGGAAATGAAGGCCGCGGTTATGTGCTCAGGCGCCTGATGCGCCGCTCCGTCAGGCATGGCTGGCTGCTGGGGCTCGATAAGCCATTTCTGGATAAGCCGGTCAATAAAGTCGTTGACGTAATGGGCGAGTTTTATCCCGAACTGGTTACTCACCATGATTACATATTAAGAATAGTGGCAACGGAAGAAGAGAAATTCGGCCGCACTTTAAGACAAGGCCTGGAAATCATAAACGACCACATCGAACAGCTTAAAAAAGCAAAGGCAAAAACGTTAAGCGGAGAGATAATCTTCAAACTTCATGATACTTACGGTTTTCCGGTTGAGCTAACCGCCGAGATTGCCGCCGAGAATGAACTTTCACTGGATATGGAGAAGTTCGAGAAACTAATGCAAGAGCAAAAGGTGAGGGCCAGAGCCGCCTGGAAAGAAGATGAAAAAGAATATTCGCCGCTTTACAATGATGCTTATGAGGCGGCCTCAAAGACGGAGTTCAGCGGTTATATTGAGCTAACATCTGAAAGTGTTATCAAGGGCCTGATTGTTAAAGAGAAGCTTGTAAAAGAGGCAAAGAGCGGCACCGAAGTCGAGATATTGCTGGACAAAACGCCTTTTTACGCCGAGAAAGGCGGCCAAGTCACCGACAAGGGCAAGATAAGTTCAAGCACCGGCTCGGCGGCGGTTGCTGATGTTAAAGAAGTTTTAGGCGAGCTCGTCGTCCACAAGGCTAAAATTCAAAACGGGTCATTGAAGGTTGGCGAAAAAGTAACAGCCGAAGCCGATAAAAGCAGAAGGATGGCCATAACCAGGGCACATACGGCTACCCATCTTTTGCATTGGGCCTTGCGGTCGGTATTCGGAACTCATGTAAAGCAAGCCGGCTCTTTAGTGGAGGAAGACCGGCTGCGTTTTGACTTTACTCACTTCGAACCTTTAACCGAAGCGCAAATAAGAAAAGTGGAAGATATGGTAAACGCCAGAATTCTGGAGTCAGCGCCGGTCAAGGCTTATACAACTACTATTGATTACGCTAAAGAAATATCGGCTATTGCTTTTTTTGGGGAGAAATACGGCGATTTTGTGCGGGTCGTCGAAGCTGGGGATTTCAGCAAGGAACTTTGCGGCGGGACGCATGTAATAAACACGGCTTTTATTAACTTGTTCAAAATTGTGAGTGAAGGCAGCATCGGGGCCAATTTAAGACGTATCGAAGCATATACCGGCGCTAAGCTGCTAAAACTATTGCACGATGACGAGCAGACGATTAAAGAAGCCAGTGCGGCGGTAAAGGCTACGCCGGCGGCCCTTGTTTCAAAGGTACGTGCCTTAAGCAAGGAAATCGCCGGTTTAAGTAAGGAGCTGGCCAAAGCCAGGAAAGGCTCCGTGAAAGAGCAAATAGAGTTGGTGGCCGCCTCGGCTAAATCTTTTAACGGCTTAACTGTGATTGCTTACTCGCTGGATAAAGCAGATATCTCGACTCTCAGGGATTACAGTGACGTTCTTCGCGATAAGCTCGGTAATAGTGCGGTGATGCTGGCATCGGCTCAAGACGACAAAGCTTTGGTTGTAGCCTCAGCCTCCAAAGAAGCGGTCAGTAAAGGCTTCGATGCCAATGACTGGCTTAAAGCAGTGCTGCCGTTGATAAAGGGAAGCGGCGGCGGCAAACAAGCTCTGGCCCAAGCCGGCGGCAAGGAAGCGGGGGCTATACCGGAGGCTTTGGAAAAAGCAGTTGAATATGTTGAGGAATGGAGTCGCTCAAATGCATAATACAATGGCCTCGGGGTCCTGTCACTGCGGTATACAGCCCTGCGTCCCGACTGCGTCAGGGTACGCACGCCTGTATACACTCCGCGCCACCCCTCGGCCTTAATCGATATGCGTAAATTAGCTCTTGATATTGGCTCTAAACGTATTGGTGTTGCTGTAAGTGATGCTACTAATACCTTGGCTCAGCCTTTAACAACTATTGAGCGCTCGGATTTACCTTCCGAAGTAAAGCAAATAAAACATCTGATAGAAGAATATGAAATTGACGAGATTATCGCTGGTCTGCCCATAGATTTGAGAGGTGAGCGGGGGATTGCGGCAGAAAATATGGAAAGATACCTTACGATGCTAGAAAAAGAACTTGGATTATCGATTATAAGAATTGACGAGAGGCTGACAACCAAAATTGCCGGGAATATGCTTAAAGCGGCCGGGCTTAAAAAAGAAAAAAGAAAGAAAGTTATCGATGAGCTGGCGGCGACAATAATCTTACAAAGCTATTTGGAAAACAAATGAAAAGACCGAACATAAAACAAACAGTAGCCATTGTCTTGTTGCTGATAGTTATAGGTGTTTTTGCTTTTTTTGTCGTAAGGGCGGTTATTCCCGGTTCCCGTGAGCAAGTGGCCGTTGTTATTCCCGAGGGCTCATCGGTTAACGATATCTCCAGGATTTTAAGA
>Ga0214473_10002664_pt1 | contig 21902 bp, 21 predicted proteins | sample RVTome_7_FD_203509 | JGI IMG/M metagenome (GOLD analysis project Ga0214473, IMG submission 203509) | Soil microbial communities from uranium-contaminated site in the Upper Colorado River Basin, Wyoming, United States - RVT98D197 | ecosystem: Environmental > Terrestrial > Soil > Contaminated >... | reverse complement strand
CTGCGGCGAGAACTCGAACCCGCTGGCGGCGTTCACCTTGATCGCCCAGGGTACACGCATCCACGTGAGCAGCTGGCCCAACCACTTCCCTACCAGCGGCGACCCCATGAGGATCCGGGTGTCGGTGGATTCGCAGGCATTTGCTCAGATGAGCAAGGCCTTCGTTATCTCCCCCTGCGGAACTGTGGACGAGGATATGATTGGCAAGCTCCAGGTCGGCCCCGAGGGTGAAGCCTTTCTCCGCAACCCCGACTGCTGCGGCGGTTCGGTGATAGTCGACCCCAACCAGCGCATATTGGCCGGACCCATGGGAGCGGAAGAGGGCATCATCTATGCCGACTGCAACTTGGAGGTCGCGGTCGCCGCCAAGCTGCGCCATGATTTCGCCGGCCACTATAACCGGCCCGACATCTTCCAGTTGTGGGTGAATGAGAAGCGGCCGAAGTTGTACAACTCGTATAGCGACGAGGCGTATAGCGACGAGAAACCGTGCCCCACACCGGCCGCCCCGGGCAGGGCCGTTCCTGGGGTGGACCCGGCCGAGGAAATCTGAGCCGGATGTCGGGCACCAGGCCGCCGACAGCCTAGGCGTCCACCGGTTTCATTTCCGCGCGCGCGGATGGCGGTTCCGCCGCGCGGAGCCCCTTCCTGCGCGGCTGCATGCCGAACAGGAAGCGCAGGACGCCCACCCGGCGCACGATCTCGTAGAGGGCGAACGTCGCAGCTACGGCAGCTATCAGCAAGGCCAGCCACTGCACTGGCTCTGGTGCCGCCATGCGGATCACGTAGAAGCCGATGATCACGATGACCGTCTGGTGCAGAATGTAGACCGGGTAGCCGGGTAGGAGCCCTCCGCCAGATACTTCTGTGTCCGCGAGGTCCGGTCCAGATAGTGTTTGCCGAAGCCCAGCATGCCCATGATGGCGAGCCAGGTCGCGGCTGCACCCAGGAAGTCCAACCCCAGGCGCTGGAAGGATGGGTCGGGAAGTGAGTCGCGAAACTCCCCCGACAACACCCAAAACAGACTCAGGGCCATGCCGCCCAACAGCGCCGGGAGCCGGTACCGTTCCACGGACTCCATGAACCTGGGGTCGCACACCGCGACGAAGCCGAGCAGGAACAGGAAGAGAAAGAAGACGAAGTTCCCACCCGCGTCCTCCGATGGCTCACCCACTATACGGCCCACGAGGAGGACGACGGCGGGGACAAGCCACCAGGCCGGGCCGGCAACGCGCCGGCTGAAGGCCTGCATGCGGCGGATACCTCGTCCCCTTGCGCCCCACACCACGAGCGGAAGGGCAACCAGAGATATGAACAGGAGGAAATAGATGAACCAGAGATGTCCGATGCCGAACCCACCAAAGTAGTCCCCACCGTCCTTGACGTTCCAGCGCAGGAAGTCGCCACTGGCCAGGGCCAATAGGATCCCGTGTACCCGGAGTTGAAGCGGCCTCCGTACCAGGTCTGGGGCGGTATGAGGATCAGCCACCCGAACACGAAGGGGACCAGCAGGCGTTTGACCCTCTCCCAGGTGTATTGGCCACCGCTGCGTTTGCGCAGGGCGAAATAGGTGGAGCATCCCGCCAGGAAGAAGAGGAGCGGCATGTGCCACACGTCGATGAACCCGAGCACGCGGCCTACAACTCCCGACAGTGTGGGTGCTTTGACGTAGAACGGGTCGCCGGCGTCGAAGACGCGCAACGTGTGGAACGGAAATAGGAGAAGCACCGCCAGGATCCGCAGCCAGTCGATAAAGTACACCCGACGAACACCAGGATCGTCCATAGCCCCTCCCCAGCCTCGCGTTTCGATGTCAGTCACCCTCACTTCATTGGCTCGCGGGCCACTTTGCACAGACCGCGTGGAGAGTCTGCTCCCTGAACTGGGGAGCGGTCTCGAGGGCCGGCGGCGAGGCCAGCGGGAAGAAGGTTGGGGCGCCCCGCCAGCGTCATACCTAGCGAACGGTTTGCCGCGCCGCGAGCGGGTAGGACCGTCACCGCGCAAGCATGTGCTCGGCGGCGCCAGCCAGCTCTTTACGAAGCGCCCTTCCCGACACTCTCCGGCCCCAGATCTCCCACTCACCCACCGAGCCCCCTCGCTCCAACAGCACGGGGCGCAGCTCCACCCAGCGACTCACCCGATACACTCGGCCTTCATGCTGCAGCAGCTGTTCCACCGCCCAAGCGGCGTTGCGAAAGGGCGGCTCGTGGGTGCGAAAGAGCAGGTGCTCGCGTCGTACCAGCCGGCACACCTCAGACAATCATCTCCTTGAGACCACCGGGGAGGTCGTACGTGGACATCATGTCCATGAACGGATCGGGGTCGAAAGCTTCCGGCCCCAGCACCCCAGTGGCTTTCCGGACCCCGGTCTGGAGAAGTTCCCCAACTCCCAGGTAACGGCAGACCCGCGGTTTAGGTCTCACGTTCAAGCCGAGGCACACGCAACTCAACCCCGCCGGCCTCGCGACAAAACGAGCCCCACTCCGACGATGATCAGGATCACCGGCCAGACTTTGCCCCAATCGAGCTACAACAAGAAGACGATGGTTATCGCCAGGAACAGCAGGCCGAACATTACCGAGCGGGCCGCCGCAGGGCCGAAGCTCCTCCTACCAGAAACATAGGAGTTCCAGGCGTTTGCAAAGGAGCCGAACGCGGGGATGAGGATGAAGAGAGCCCACCAGTTGCCGAAGTTCCAGTCTGTTCCCAGCCAACCGGTGTTCTTGATGAGGAAGACGACTCCAACCAGAATGATCACCACAGCAAGGCCCCAGTTCCCATGGCGGCAGCGTCCTTCAGGAGGGAGCGCTTGGGCCGAAGACCCAGATGTCGGCGGCGGGGTTTGATCCATCAAGGCCTGGGGTTCCGGGTTCACCTGCTCGTTCACCAACTACCCCTTTCTGGGAATCGGCTCGCGGGGTTCGAAGAAGGCGTCTCATACCGGGCTCGTTAAACGCAAGAAGGCGGCGATTGCAACGGACATCGCCTCAGCGTCCCCGGAGTCCGCGGAACGTCGCCTGTGCCCGCTGGGCGGCGAATCACCCGGCGCCGAGTCATTTACCTCGACTCAATCCGTTATCATCTCATCGTGGAAGACGAATCGCCCCAATCTCCGGAACCGAGGAGCCGGCAGGAGGCGCGGCAGGCTCGCGGCGCGAGACGCGCGCTCACCCGCAGGCGAGCGACGGCCCTCACGATCGTCGTCGTCTTGGTCATCGCGGCCGCGGGGTACGGGATCTATCGTTTTACAGGCGATGGTTCCACGCGCGTCGCCGGGGCGAATAGCGGTGACGTCACCACCACAGCCGTCGGCACCGCCGGCAGCGACAGGGCCAGCACCACCATCCCCGCGGGCTCCGGGACTGCCGACGCCGGCGGCAGTGCGACCACGACCAGCTCGATTGCTGGGTCGACCAGCAGTTCCACCGCTCCCAACCTGGCGCCGCAGAAGCTCGTGGTTAAATGTAACCCCGAGGTGGCCAATCTCAAGATAACCCTGCAGGACGGCACTACCATGACCGGGAAGACGCCTTTTTCCCAGCAAGTACCGGGGGGTGACATCCGTTTGCAGCTCACGAAGCCAGGCTACAACGTGGCGGCCCAAGAGATCACGCTCGACCGCACCCGCTCACTCTCCGTCTGGCTCGACCCCGAAGGACTTCTCCACGAGAGTCTGCTGCGCTTCAAATGCGGGCCGAATCCTAAGCAAGTAGCGTTCACGCCCGATGGCAAGGAGATGTGGGTGTCACTACTCGGCGGCTACGGGTTGGAGGTCTTCGAACCGACCACGGGCAAGAAGATCGACCAAGTAAGGCTGGGCGAGTACGGGGCGGTGGAAGTCATCTTCACGCGCGATGGCACTACGGTGTATGCCAGCCAGATGGAGACGGCCTCGGTGTACGAGATCGACCGGGCTGCGCGCACCGTCACCCGCACGTTCAAGACCGGCGGGAGTTGGACCAAGGTCCTGCTTCTCTCCCCTGATGAGAAGACGCTCTGGGCGTCCAACTGGGTCAGTAACGACGTTTCCGAGATCGACCTCACCACGGGCAAGCTGACGCGGCGCCTAAAGACGGTGGTCACTCCGCGCGGGCTGTACGTAACCCCCGATGCGAAACGCCTGTTCGTGGCCGGTTTCGAGAACGGCGATATCCAGCGCATCGACCTGGCTACCGGCAAGGGAACAGTGCTCTTCAAGACCGGTGGAGCCATGCGGCACATGGTGGCCGACGACTCCCGCGGTCTCCTTTATGTAGATGACATGTCGACCAAGGAGGTCTTCGTGGTCGATCTGGTCACAGAGAAAGTCACCAAGTTAGCCGACACCGACGAGCGCCCCAACACCATGGACCTCTCCCCCGACGGAAAGGTCCTCTACGTTTCAAACCGGGGCAAGGACAACCCCAAGACCTACTATATACCCGGCCCGGAATGGGGCTCGGTTCTGGCCATCGACACGGCTACCGGCAAGGTCCTCGACGCCATCGTGGGTGGAAACCAGAGCACCGGACTAGACGTCTCCCCCGACGGCACGCTGCTGGCCTTTTCCGACTTCCTCGACAACAAGATCCGCGTCTACAAGATCCCCGACTATGAGACCCTTGCCGCCGGCGGTGGGGGCAGAGCTGTGGCGCACCTTAAAGACATAGTCAAGGACTGATCAGGGTACTACGTCGTCTACTACTGAGAACCGGCGCTGCCGCGCGAGCCGTCCCTGGCTGACAAGCGACCCGGATCATGATCAAGGAGGATGCACGATGGGCAACCCGATCGTCCACTGGGAACTCATGGTGAACGACGTGGCGAAGGCCAAGGCCTTCTACTCTTCAATCTTCGACTGGCAGTGGGAAGAGACCGCCTTCCCCGGCTATTCGCTCATCAAGACAGGCACGGATCCCGGCGGTGGACTGATGGCCAAACCCGACATGGCGCCGGCCTGCGCCCTCAATACCTACTTCGGGGTCGAGGACATCGACGCGACGGTGGCGAAGGCGGTGGCGGCAGGAGCCACCTTGCTAGTGCCGAAGACCGCCATCGAGGGCATGGGCTACTGGGCTATGATCGCCGACCCCGACGGCATTCCCGTAGGACTATTTCAGGGACAGTAAGCACTGCGGTTGCGCGGCGAGCCCGGGCGGATCCCCCGGGATATGTCTGGGCTCGCCCTATCCGGTCACATCCAAGCGATAGCCTCGGTTCAGCAACTCGCTCCGCACCTGTGCGTAGGGCACTTGATCTGGCTCAACCCCCAGCCGGTCGGACAGGACGATGATCGCTCCAGCGGCCCCACCCATGTTGGCCCGGGTGGGTTCCATGCGGACGGCAGAGCTGTAGGCGGCGTAGTCCGTCGAAACGGCCGTCGACACGAGCAAACGGGGGTGTCCCTGGGCCATGAGAGCTTCCATGGGCATCCGTACATAGCGGGTCTGTTCCACATGGGTGGGATAGAAGGCGTCGTGTCGATCGTATTCCACATAGCAGCCGAGAGCCACGGGGTTGCGCGCGGCACCTGCCCGGAGGTCGGCGACCGTATACGTGTCGATTCCCAGGATGCGCGGGCCCTCTCGTATGTAGAGCTTCTGCGGTATGCTTGCGATCCCAACCTTGGGGTAGCCGTGTTCCTGCAGGTAGCGCACCCGATTAATGGACCACTCAAGAACCCGGCGCCGGATCTCCCCGCGCTTTTCCGGAGAAAAGATCCATTGAAAGGCTAGACCCACATCGGGCCAATCGCTCCAGGTCTCGTTCAACTCGCGTTTGCCGTTGGGGAGGGTGGCTATGGTCATCGTCCAGCTGGTCTTGAAGCCGCTCACGTTCCGTTGGTTCATGGGCGCGAGGCTCGCGTACGTGGACGGATTGTAGTTGGGGTGAACGAATGTGGCGATGCGGGGAGCATTGGTGTTTGCATACACTTTGAGGGTCAACAGGGCTGATAACCTTTGGGGCGCCGTCTCGTAGGTGTTGCTCGCGGCGGGATAGGCGGGTTTGACCCCGGCGACGTCGTTGTAGACGGCCTCGTGCCGCCCGATCCGATAGCTCGCCCCGAGCATGCGCGCCAGATCGCCCTCCACGCTCGCATCGACGAAGTATCGCGTGTTGAGTCGTAGCACGCCGCCGCCCTCGACCTGGATGTCTGCATAGCGCTGGTCGCCCTGGTCGCTCGCCCCGAGTAGCCGGGCGGAATAGAAGAGAACATTACCGGCCTTGGGGCCCTTGACGAAGGTCCAAAGAGCCTGAGCTGCCGCCTCCGGCTCGTAGACGAAACGCCCTCCGGAGTTGAAGGCCCTGAGACCGCGACGCGCATAAGAGTCGATGACCGCTCGACGCCATTCGTCGTAGAAACCGCCCTTGACCGCGCCGATGTCGCGGGCGTCTTCAACGCTCAGTCCCTGGGCCAAGGGGGTCTCCAGGAGGTTTCCGCACGAGATCAGAGCTACCCTCAGGTGGGGCGCACCAAGGGCCAATTCTCGCACGGCGGCCAAACCGGAGGTCTGGGTGGAGAACACCACCACATCGACATCCACGGCGGGAAGCTCCGCGACAGAAAGAACTTCCTGGAGCTCCGCCGTTGAGACCGAAGCCGGCTGGGCTTCCCGCGCGGGCTCCGCAGCGACCGCTGCCGGCTCGGCCTCGACCATGGCCGGTGCCAATCCACCGTCCAAGCCGGTCGGGAGGCCGAGAAGACACGCGATTGACCCCGCCGCCAGCAGATAGAGCAACCGCTTTCTGGCCACGCCGTCGCCCCCAACCCGAAGGCGCATTCTAGACAAGACCCTCTTCACGCAACCTCCTCGAGGCAGCCAGCACTTCGGCCGCGTGCCCCTTGGCGTGAGCACGTTGATAGGCTAGTACAATCGTCCCGTCGCCGTCGACGAGCACCGTGTCCCGCTCGTGCGTACTGAGCAGGCCGCTCTTGAGTGTACCGTAAGCGTCGCCTATTGCCCGGTCACCGTCGCTCACCAGGGGAAAGCGCAGGCCATGTTTGTCTCGGAACCGCTGCAGTCTCTCAACCGAATCAACGGAAGTGCCTACAACCTCGACGCCAAGCTCCTCGAACTCAGAAAGCACGTGGTTGAACTCAACCGCCTCCAGCGTTCAGCCGGGGGTGAACGCCCGCGGAAAGAAATACAGCACGACCGGCCCCTCTCTTAGGAGTGCCGCCAGATCCACCTCGCCGTCTGTTCCCCGCGCCACAAAGAACGGCGCCTTGTCTCCCACCTTGAGCATCGCCCTGCCTCCTCTCCGCTACTCGTCCTCCCCTTCCGGCGGCTGGAAACCCACTCTCAGGGTTGGATGGACACCCGACCCCGTGATGGCGCCGTGTGTCGCTTCGTATTTCTTGAGGTTATCCTGGAGCGCGGCCACGATCCGCTTCACGTGCGCCGGGCTGGTTATCACCCGGGATACCACCGAGCCTGCGCCACCTACCACCACGGCGAAGTCCATGACGAACTCATCGCCCGTGTGTTGCACCATCATGCTGTTGGCGTATACGCCGGGTGCTACTTGCTCGGGTAGCCGCACCTTGATCTCGGTGGGGCGCCTACTGTCTCCCCTGGCTCCCGGACCCCTGGGACCCGCGACTCCAGCCATCTCGACCTCCTAGTGGACGCCCGGCGCGCATACGGCGCCCTGTCGCATCATTTCGGTGAACTGTCGGAACAAGTAGTGACTGTCGTGCGGCCCGGGCCCGGCCTCCGGGTGGTACTGCACCGAAAAGACCGACTTGTCCAGTAGCCGCAGTCCCTCCACCGTCCCATCGTTCAGGTTCAGGTGAGTCACCTGCACCGGACCAAAATCGGAGTCCAGCTCCATATCTTCGGCGCGTAACCCCGCCACCCCGCCCTCGCCCACTACGGATCCCCGAGCCAGCGCCTCGTGCACCACCTTGGGAGGCTCTACCGCGAAGCCGTGGTTCTGGCTGGTGATCTCGATCCGCCCGGTAAGGTAGTTGCGCACCGGGTGATTTATGCCCCGGTGGCCGAACTTGAGCTTGTAGGTGGAGAAGCCCGCCGCCAGCCCAAGCAGCTGGTGACCGAGGCAGATCCCGAAGATAGGCACCCTTCCGATAAGGTCGCGGATGGCCTCCACCGCGTAGCCCACCGCCGCGGGATCGCCCGGTCCGTTGGAGAGGAACACCCCGTCGGGTTTCATCGCCAACACTTGTTCCGCCGTCCAATGACCCGGGACCACGGTGGTGTGACAGCCGACAGCGGCAAGGTTCTTGAGAATGCTCCGCTTTATCCCGTAATCGTAGGCGGCCACCCGGAACCGAGTTTCGGCCGCCGGTGGTGCCGAACCCTGGCCTATGGCAGCCGGCGCGCGAAGCACGGCCGATTCTGGTAGCGACTCCTCAGGCGGCCACTGGTATGGCTCGCGACAGGTTACCGCTCTGACCAGATCCTGCCCCACCATGGATGGGAAGTCGTGGGTGGCTGCCAGCAGGTCGTTCACGCGCAGGTCGGGCCCTGCCGCCACGCAGGCGGTCATGGCCCCATGTTCACGAATACGCCGGGTAAGAGCCCGGGTGTCGATCCCGGCCACCCCCACGATGCCTCGGGCCGTCACCCAATCTACCCAGGCCTCAGGACAGGTGGCGTTCCAGGCGGTGTTCTTGATCTCCCGGACGATGATGGCCCGGGAATGGGCCTCGTCCGACTCAAGCAGGTGTGCGGAGGCCCCATAGTTCCCGATCATGGGGTACGTGAAGGTGACCATCTGACCGTGGTAGGAGGGATCGGTGGCGATTTCCTGGTATCCGGTCATGCCCGTGTTGAATACCACCTCGCCCAATACCCGGCCCTGCGCCCCGAACCCAAAACCCGAAAAGACAGTGCCGTCCTTAAGCACTACGTAACCGGGAATGTCGCCCCGGTACATCAGGCCTCCCCCGGGGCGCGCGCGAAGCGGCGCGCCCCATCAACTACTGTCAGTCGCACCCGGCCGGTAAGTTTCTCCCCCAGCAGGGCGCAGTTGCGGCTCTTCCCCCGCAGCGCGGCGGGCGTGACCTCCCAGGTCTCACGCAGATCGGCAACGCAGAAATCGGCGGAGGCGCCCACCGTCAAACCGGGCTCGGCCAGGCCCAGCACCCGGCACGGCGCCCCCGACATTGCTTCCACAAGCCGCGCCAGGGTGAGCGTGCCGTTGAGCACCAGACCGGTGTGCAGCGCGGCAAAGGCCGTCTCCAGGCCGGTGCTGCCACAGCTGGCGTCTTCTATGGGCACCTCCTTCTCTTGAGGCGCGTGCGGGGCGTGGTCGCTGCCGATACAATCGATGGTACCGTCGGCCAGCGCCGCTACCAACGCGGCGCGATCCTCGGCCGAGCGAATGGGCGGATTGACCTTTAGGTTCTGGTCGAAACCGCACAGACGTTCGTCAGTGAGCAGCAGGTGTAGCGGTGTGACCTCGGCCGTGATGGGCAGTCCCTCTGCTTTGGCGCTGCGCACCAGCCGCACGCTGTCGGCGGCGGAGAGGTGCTGGAAGTGGACGAGAGAGCTGGCGCGACCGGCGCGGACGGAAGCAGACGCGCCCGACGCCGCGGCCGAGGTGCCGGCCCCCGAGACGCCCGCATGGGCCGCCGTCGCGCGGCCGGCCGCCAGGCGCTCTTCCTCGGCGGCGGCGTAGCGGATGATCTCCAGGTCTCGGGCCAGCGGTCCCGATTCGCACACCGCCGGGATGCCCCGTAGACCCAGGCGGGCGCTCCATTTGCCCTCGTGCATGACCCCGTCCAGCGACAGGCTCTTGTTCTCAAGATGCAGCAGCAGCGGCCGCCCCATGCCTCGGACATATCGCAAGGCATGCAGCAACAGATCGGCATCGGATAGGGGTTTGCCGTCGTCGGCGAAGGCAACGACCCCGGCATCGGCCAGTTCGCGCATCTCGGCCAATTCTTCACCCTTGAGGTCTTTGCTCGCCGAACCCACCTGGCCCACCCGCACTACCGCTTCTTTGGCGGCTTGATCGAGCACCCAGGAGGCGATGGGACCGGAGTCCATCACGGGATCGGTGTTGGCCATGCCTATCACGGCGACGTATCCCCCGGCCGCAGCCGCCATCGATCCGGAGGCCAGATCTTCTTTGTATTCGTAGCCGGGAGTGCGCAGGTGGGCGTGGGGATCCACGAATCCCGGAAACACCCAACAGCCGGCCAGATCGTCAAGCACCTCGACGCCCGCAGGCCGCTTCAATCCGGCACCAAGAGCCGCGATCTTCCCATCTTCAACCAGGAGATCACCCTCGAGGTCGACGCCGTGCTCCGGGTCGAACAGGTGCACACCGGGAATGAGGAATCGTTCGGCGGGAAATGCTCGGCAGGCGAGCCGCGGCGCGGGAGGACGCGAGCTGGTGTCCATCCAAGTTCCTTTCGGTCTCACGGGACTCGTTTAAAGGCTGCCTTATGGTATCGCGGATGGCCGAAGCGGTCCAGGCTAGACCGCCAGGCGTATTCTCTTAGTCAATGGGGAGACCATGATGAGTGACTTGGATGCGACCGGTTTGCGGCCCGGGTGAGGAGAAACGGCAATGACCAAGCTGGGCGTAAGATCAAGCCCTCCTGAGGAAGAGATGTCGCGGATCATACGCCTATTCCGACTTGTGGCTCCCGCGACTCTAGTCGCGGCGCCGGCCGCCTTCGCCGTCACCAGCTGCGGCAACTTGCCCGCGATGAGCACGACCGGGAGCACGAACCTTGCCACCACGACAGCGTCGCTAACAGTCACCGAAACCCAAGTCGCCACGGGAACCACGGCAGCGGAGGGGCCTGACGTCACCCGATCGCTCACCTTTGTGGGGCCCGTTTCGCCGACCTTGTGGCAGACTCTCCGCGCCGCAGTCATGGAGGCCGGCGATGATGGCCAAGTGGTACTTGACAAAGTCAGCGCACTCTCGGCCGGCGATCCAGTATCGGTCGGGTCGCACGAGTTGGGCTCCCTGAGCGGCATCGGCTTCTCGGTCGGCGCTGGAGCCAGTCAACCCATAGGTGTCGGTCGGATCCCCGAAGACGGGGATGCACTAATCTTTGCCTTCACCGTGCCCGGACAGCCCGAGGCGACTACGATCGTCGGGTTCCAGCGTGGTACGGGTCGAGTGGTGCTGGTCGAGGGGTCCCTACCCATCGATGACTCCACTCAGAACATCACCACCGTCCCGGCACCCTGAAGTCGCCCGGTGAGAGTCCGGTCAATCCGCTGCCGGCCCAACTCCATCTGCCGCCAGCCAAGAAGGCAAGGACTTCCAGGCGTCGCGCAAGCGCCGCTTCTTGACTCTGTAATGCGGATCGTGGGTCTCCACCAGGGCCCAGAAGGCGGGCGAGTGATCCATGCGCACCGTGTGACACAACTCGTGGAGCAGCACATATTCGACGATCGCCGGCGGCAAGAAGAGGAGCTTGACGTTCAGAGATATCGTCTTTCGCGGCGAGCAACTGGCCCAACGAGTGCGCTGGCGGCGCACCGATACTCGCCCGACCTCGAACCCGTTTTCACGGGCCATCTCCAAGAGTGCCGGGGCAAAGATTTCGCGGGCCTTCCGAGTCAGCCAGCGATGAAGCGCCTCCCGACAGGCGCCGCCGTCACCGGTCTCTCCCCTCAGCAGAAGGCGCTGCCCCGGCTGCTCCCGAATCCGCACCCTGGAGGCTGGAGCGGGTTCGGAGCGGTACTCCACCGTCCACTCCTCGCCCACCGAAGCCAACGTGATACGATCAGGCAGACGTGGAGGTTCGTTCTCCCGCGTCGGACGCCGGGTCGCCAAACGGGCCGCAGCCCGCTCAATCCAACGCCGCTTGCCCGCAAGTATCCGGGGGATTTCACGCCGGTTGAAGCCATGGGGAATGACCACCACCAAGCCGTCGCGCATAGACATGACCAGTCGCACCCGACGGGCGCGTGCGCTGATGCGCACCGTGAACTCCGGGCCTGCACCGTGCGGCTCCTCAGGAGGATGGGGCATGGATTCCCAGGGGTCGCCCCCAAGGGGCGCTAGGCGGCCAAAGTGGCGTTCAGGACGATCTCCGGCACCGCGGCCAGTGCTTTGGATACTGGACATCCAGCTTTCGCCTGAGCCGCCAGTTCCTGGAATTCAGCCTCCCCCAGATCGGGGACGACAGCTTCAGCCTGGAGCACGATTCGATCGATGGTCGGCCCGGCGCCCAAACGGACCGCGGCCGTCGTGCTGATGCGCTCCGGCTTGTAGCCCTTGTCCGTGAGAAGCCCCGACAGGAACATCGAGAAACAGCCGGCGTGGGCGGCGCCGATCAACTCCTCGGGATTGGTCCCCTTGGCTTCTTCAAAACGCGACGAAAAGGTGTACGGACCTTCGTAGAGTCCGCTGGCCAGCTTCATGGTCCCGTCGCCGTCTTTGAGAGTGCCTCGCCAGACGGCCTCAGATCTTCTTACCGGCATGGTCACTTCGCTCCTTATTCGAAACGGATCCAACGATGCGATGCATGGCTACCCGCTCCGGCCCAGCCATAAACGACATCCGGCGCGGCGCGCGAAGCGGCCGGCGCCATCAGCCATCCTGCTGATCGGTTCTTACCCTCTCCAGGACCTGATTCAGCGTTCCCGCGAACGGACCGGGGCTCTCCATCTTGATCGATGCCAAGGCCACTGCGAACTTGAGCGAGTCCGCGACATCGAAGTCCATGCGCCGGGCCAGGTATGATCCGAAGGTAGTGTCACCGCGCCCGGTCCGGCCGGCGACGCCGCGATTCGAGAAGCGTTCGAAATAGCTCTTGCCTTGATGGCGGACAAGGGCCCCGTCGGCTCGGGTCACCATGACTTCGGAGGTCCCCCACTTCTCGAACTGCATCGCCGCCTGTTCGAGATCAGACGTACCGGTCAGAAACCCTGCTTCGACCACGTCGAGCTTGATCTTCTCCGCCAACTCGGCGATCTGCGTCTTCTGAGGATAGTCCCCGAACAGTATCTCGCCTGTGCGTGGATCGGCCGCGCGGACCAACGCCTGCATGTCGATCGAAAAGGAAAGACCTCGTTCTCGCAGACCTATCATGAGATCGAGAGGGAACTCGAGCCGGCTGAGGCCCACGAGATGTATGAGCCGGGCGTCAATCGGCGGAAGGTCTGCCAGAGAAAACGACCCGGCGCTCGTCTCCAGGACAAAGCGCCGCTCGTCCACGTTGGGGCTTGGGTGGTAGGTATGGTGACGCGTCGTCTCGGCCGCCGGAGAGATGAAGACGGCGATCCCGGCCTCGCGCACGAAATCAAGATTGAAAGCATCGCACTCTGCCATCCGCGTCACTACGGCCACGCTCTTGTCGGACCACGAGGTCGCCATCGCGGCCTGAATGACCGGCCCTCCGATCAGCGTCTCTGCCGGCCCCTCGAACGGATGCATCACGTTGAGACCGGCGTTGCCGACGAACACCAGATCGTAAGAGTCGGACACTTCTACTACCTCACCTTTCTCCTGCGAGTCTCACGCCGTCGTCGCGAAACGCCTCGCGACCTGCGCGCAACGGCTGATGATGGACAAGGCCTGGAACGGCTCTTCAATCTGCATGAACGTGGGCACGCCCCTCGGCTCCAGGAAGTCTCGGCATTCGTCCATGCACGTCTTGTCTCCCGTGAAGGAGACGAGCACCGGCTTCGCCGGGTGACGCCTGGCCAGATCGACCACGAACTCGTAGCTACCTGGTATCCCCATCTCTCTGGTCAGCATGAAGATCGGGATCACGGCGTCGACATTGGGGTCCTCGAGCACCGCCTCCATGCCCAAACCGTAGGCGGTCTGGATCCCCACGGAGAGGGCGGCCGCCCAAATATCCACCGGATTCCGTATACGGATGAAGGACGGCGTTATCTCCTGAATCCTCCTCAACGTTTCCGCTTCAAGTTCGGGGACCATCAGGCCGAGACGGGTAGAGAGATCTGAGAGACAAACCAGCATCGCTCCGGAAGGCGCCAGGAATGCCACCCGGTTTCCAGCGGGAAGTGGCGACATCGAAAGGACTTTTCCGGCTAGGACGAGGTGCGAGTAGTCCCAGATGCGGACGATCCCCGCCTGCTGGAGGATCCCGTCGACCAGACGGTCGTCGGACGCCATCGCGGCTGTGTGGGCAGCCGCGGCCTTCTTGCCCGCTTCGGTCGCACCCCCCTTCAGCATGACCACGGGCTTTTCGCGCGTGACCTCCCGGACGATATCCACGAAGCGTCGAGGGTACTTGATGCTCTCCACGTACATGACGATAGCGCTCGTCTCGGGGTCGCCGCCCAGATATTCGAGCGCCTGGCTCTCTTCGATATCGATCTTGTTGCCCAAGCCCACTACGCGGGAGACCCCGAAGCGCTCGCCGGTGAGGATGTATTTCAGAGTGAACGTGGCGAAATTGCCGGTCTGGGCGATATAGGCTACGTGGCCCCGGCGGATCTTCCCCACAGGAAAGAAGGTGGAGGTGAAGCGATGCGGCGTGGAGACATGGCCGGAAGTATTGGGGCCAAGTACGTGCAGGTCGTACTCCCGGATCGTGTCGACCAGCTCCTGTTGGATCTGAGCGCCGGACTCGTCGGTCTCGGCAAAACCCCCGGCCGAGAGAACCACGTGCTTAATACCCCGCGCAGCCACATCTCGGAGAGCGCCGGGTGTATCTTTGGCCGGAACGATGATCACCGCCAGATCGATGCCCTCCGGCAGGTCTCCCGGCGAGCGATAGACGGGCAGTCCAAGGATCTCTCCCCCTTTCGGGTTCACGAGATACAACCGGCCCCTGTATCCGTTGGCCAGTATGTTCTCGATGACGACGTTGCCCGGCTTGCCCTTGCCTGCCGAGGCCCCAACGATCGCCACCGACCGGGGAGCGAAGAAACCGGCAAAATGGCTCGTGCCGCGAGGGCGAGATTCGGACGCGCCTCGGGTAACCTCGGGCTTCAGCATGACCTTCACGTCGAGAGCCGTTGCTCCCGCCTCGCTTACCAGGAGCGGATTGATGTCGACGGCCTCGTAATAGTCCGCCGCCTCGAGCCCGAAGTAAGCAAGACTCTGTAAAGTGGCCACGACGCGCTCGATGTTGACGGCTGCCGTCCCGCGAAAGCCGGCGAGCAGCCGGTAACCGTTCAGCCTTGTCAAAGCCGCATGAATGTCTGCGTCGGTCGCGGGAAGGAGCAGAAACTGCACGTCCTGAAAAACCTCTGTGAGAACGCCTCCTACCCCGACCATGAGGCACGGCCCGAAGTGCTTGTCGTTAGTCAGGCCGGCGATCAGCTCGACCCCGGGCTTCACCATCTCTTCTACCAGAAGATGAGCCTCGGGAAAGAGTTGCTGGAGTCCGTGCACCGCGCTTAGCAGTTCCGTCCTGTCTCGAATCCCCAGCTTCACCGCCCCTCGGTCCGTCTTGTGAGCGAGCTCGGGAACCAAAGCTTTGACGACCAGCGGGTAGCCCAATTCCACAGCAATAGCTTCGGCGTCGGCGACATCGAGCGCTCGCCTTCCTTCAGGGACGCCGATGCCGAACCGAGCGACAAGGGCCTTTCCTTCATCCTCAGCGAGGAGACTCACCCCGTCGCTGATGGAGCGGGATAGTATCTCCTCGATCGCCACGTTCCCAATCGTCATGTTCCCAATCGTCATGTTCCGCTCCACCTGGGATCTTTCGCTCCGCTTTATGAGCCCCGACATGAATAGGCCCCACCCCTTTCCGCGCGTGATCCGCCGAGAGGGGTGGGGCATCCTATTCAGTTTACGATGTTTCTACCCGCGACTCCGGGCTACCGGCTCCGCCACCTCGAGGTCGCGGCAGTCACGCGTGCCCACGATAGCCGTAGCGCGCCAGTCGCCCCCGGCCTAGGAGTACACCATAGGTTGCGCGGTGCGGTCTACTTTGACCTCGGGCGCATCGACCTGGGCCACAAGAGGGATATTGAACTTGTATTTCGTGCCTTTTTCAATCTGGCCAAAGCCCCATGGCTGCTTGTAAATGTTGGCGGTAACGTGCTTCCCGGTAATGCTGACCGGCTCGGTCATGTCGATCGGCCCATTGGTTAACGTCGTCTTGGTGGCCTTGATGGCTTCCACGATCGAGTCCTTGCTGTCAAGGTCCTTGGTGCGCTTGAGCACGTCGAACGCCCACTCAAAGCGCGCGTGGCCCGTTATGAAGATGTTCCACGGCGAGTTGAGGGTGGCTTCGTAGTCATCGGCGAGCTGAGCGTTGGTCATTCCGGTGATCAGATCGGAGTAGGGCCAGCTCTTATGCCACGTGAATCCCGTGAATATCCCCAGGGCGGCGTCACCCAGAGCCACTTGGTCCTCGTAAGAAGCCAGTCCGACCACCTCCAGGACGCCCTTAGGATGGAAGTTCTGCTGCAGGCACTGACGCCAGAAGTTCGGGAAGTCTTTCCCCGGGTTGGAGCCCATCAGGAGCTCGCAGCCCGCTTTCTTGTAAGCCGATATCAGGTCGGTAAAGTCTTCAGTCCCCTGGTTGAAGAGACTGGGAAGAGTCGTGGTGTACCCGGCCCCCTCGAGAGTGTCTTTGATCCCGACGCCTGGGGTTAGCCACGCCTGGCTGTCGACGGTATTGCCATAGAACAATCCCACCTTCTTGTTGGTGGTAAGTTGGTCGAAAGTCTTGACCACACACGCAGTCGCCTGCTCTATGCCGAATAGGTCGCCGTAGACCCATTTTTCCACAACGTCAGGGGTCTTGCCCCGACCAAAGACCCACGCCTGCCAGGGGACGTTGGTAGCGACGAGGGGAGTGCCTAGTGCCTCGCATTGATCGGCGACGGGCATGCCCGTGTCGGGGCCGCCGCCGACTATCATCAGATCGACCTTGTCGTTGAGGATGAAGTCGCTCGCCACCTGGGAGGCACGGTTGATATCTGACTGGGTGTCTCTCAGAACCCACTTCACCGGGTGGTTCTTGCCGTCCCCGAGAAGCATCGTGCCCTTGGTGGTCTTATCAAGAATCCCCAGGGACCATTTGTCGCTGATGGCGAAAACGGCATAAATGCCCGTTACCGGCGACACCACTCCCACCTTGATCTCGCGCCCGGTCTCTGGACCGGCGCTCACGGTAGTGGTGGGTGCCACGGTCGTAGTGGTCGTGGGTCCGGCGGTGGTCGTGGGTCCGGCGGTGGTCGTGGTCGTCTCCTCGGCTCCGCCGCAGGCGGCCACCAGGCCGCCCAGACCGGCCCCCATGCCGACTGCCGCTCCTGCGACTCCGGCGATCTTCAGGAACTCGCGACGGCTAACGGACTTCTCCTTGGCAAGGACTTCGCCACTCTCAAGCTCGCGCGACTGTTGATTATCATCCATCATGTTCTTCCCCCCTGCGTGATCTTCTGACATTCTCTGACATTGCTGGTTTCCAGCCTGTGTCCGACTCCGACGGTCGCGAAGATTGGACCATATCACGGCTGAGACAAATCTCTTTGTTCTGGCCCCCTCTCTTGCATACGTCGTCTGCAGCGATCGCTGCTGACATGGTTAGTTACCACTATCACGACTCCCCAAACCTGTCAACAGGCGATGGAGTCTCACGGGACGGCGTATGCCCAGGGATCGTTGCCCGTCCTCGGCCGCAGTCCCACCTTCTCTCGTAATTCCGCCGGCGTCATGACCTCCCGTCCAAGCATCCTAGCCGTATCGATTGCCCACTTGAGCTCTTCGGCGTTGTTCTTGCAGGGATCGTCCTTGTGCGGGTACTGGAAGACGGTGTCTTCCATCCCTACCCGGATGTTGATGCCCAAGAGGAGGGCCAGCGTCACGATATAACGCGACGCGCGTCCGCCGGCACAGAGCGTGACGAAGGCCCCGGGGTCGACCTCCCGTATTCTCTCGACGGCGTAGACGAGCGCCTGGCACATGGCGAGCTCGTTCGGTATGTACTCGAAGTGCCACCTCGGTCCCTTCACCGGCAGACCGTAGAGCATGTTCCAGAGATTCGGATTGGGCATGAGGCCGGACCTTATCATGATGCGCTCGGCCAGCCCGATCTCGCTGTTGACATGAACGGCGATCTCCGTCCTCATGCCGTTCTCTCTGTACATGGGGATGATGGTCCGGTTCCATGCCTCGGAGGCCCGCGCGTGCGAGTAGGTCAGCTCGGCGATGCCGGTGACCGCCGGCTTCAGCTGCTGCTCAAGAGTCCCACGGAGCAAGTTAATGTGCGTGCAGAGCTTCCCCCAACCGTGCTTCTCTACGAGTGGCGCTACCACATAGAGATAGGAGTCACCCCACTGCATATCTCGACCGTCGCGAGTCTTCAGGGAATAGGCGTCGTTATCGAAGTGGACGGCCGTCGGTCCCACGTCAAGAGACAGAACCTCGTCGGCCGATTCCAAGATGTTGTCGAGATTGGCGCCAGGGTGGTACGGGTTCTGCTCCGGAGTGATTCTGGCGCCGCCACCCGAGATGGAGCACTGAATGGAGACCTTGGGCGGGATATTCCACTTAGGATCCACAGCCTGCATCGGCCAGTAGGCTATTTCTTCAGGAGTGTACTCGTACATCCCCAACTTGGGGAACTTAGACCAGTCGTAGTTGGGCATTACTTTGTTCCTGCCTTTCCTCTGATTTCAGGCGCCGACCAACTCTTTGGATAGCTTGAGAGCCGCCGGGACCTCTGAAGCCGCCATGGGCTGCCGCTGGAGAAGGCGGGCGATCTCGACCATCCGCTGGACCAGCTCGCCGTTGCTGGTGGCGATTCTTCCCCGCTCGATCATTCGTGTATCCTCGAAGCCGGTTCGAGCGTTGCCGCCCATCGCCAGCCCCACCGTAGTCATCGGCGTGTGGTGCCTGCCAACAGCGATAACCTGCCAGGCGGTGCCCGGCGACAGCTCCCGGACCAAGGTAGCGAGCACGCCCGGGTCGGCAGGCATACCGCCCATCTTGCCGAAGACGAACGACACCAGCAAGGGCTCGACCAATAACCCTTCGCTCAGCAATTGAAAGGCGTAACGGAGGTGACCGAGGTCGAAAAGCTCAAGCTCAGGTTTGATGCCGAGCTCGAGCATGCGGGATGCCTGTTTTCGCACCAATATGGGAGGATTGCGAAGCTCGCTATCAGCGCCAAAGGTCATCGTGCAGATGTCGAAGCTCATGATGGGCGTCTTCATTTCGACGAGGCGCATCCGCTCTTCAAAGGGCACAGTGGTCGAGACGCCGGTAGAGAGGTTGATGATCACCTCGGGGCATTCTTCCCTTATCGCCGCCAATGTCCGGCGCGCGATTTCCAAGTCTGCCGTGGCACGACCCAGGTCATCTCGGAGATGCACGTGCACGATCGCGGCCCCGGCTTCATGGGCCTCCCGGGCGCTCTCCGCGATCTCTTGCGGCGTCATGGGCAGGTTCGGGATCTCTTTCTTCGTGCCGAAGCCTCCCGTCAAGGCTGCCGTGATAATGGCACTGTTCACTCGCGTTCTTCCCTGCTACCTGTTTATGAACACAATGCCGAGGTCGCCATCGACCCTGACCTTGTCACCGGTCTTGATCTTCCTGGTGGCCTGCTGGCACCCGGTGACGGCAGGGATGCCATACTCCCTTGCCACGATGACGGCATGAGACAGGGCACCGCCGCCGTCCGTCACTATGCCCTTGATGATTTCGAACGCAGGAGTCCACTGCGAACTCGTCCCCGGCGCGACCAAGATCTCTCCAGGCAGGAGCTCGCCCAGTTCCTTCTCAGTCATGATGACCCGGGCCACGCCCTCCGCGACACCTGGAGCCGAGCCGCCACCGTACAGGTCGGCTTTCAACTCCTCCCTCACGTTAGGAAGGGCGAAAGCGGCGATCATGACTGGATCTTTCTTCACCATCTCCTGCATCGCCGCGGGGTCGCCCAGCAGCATTTGCGGCTGGATGTGGAGGTACCCTTCCCACTCCTTCCTGCGCTCATCGACTCTCCCCTGCAGTTTCACCTTTCCCATAGGTATGAGCGCTCGGTATATGTCGGTGAGAATCAGGAAGTAGACGTCTTCGGGATCATCAACGACGCCGGCTTCTGCGAAGCGCCGCCCGATCTCTCTGGTTATCCACCGCCCGAGGGCGGCCGCGTAGAGATCACAATAGTAGTTGTGGTCTTCACTCCAGTACCCCGCCACTTGCGCGGCCCTCATCAGCGACTCGAACCAGTCCCTCTGGTCTATCGGCACCTCGGCGAGAAGCTCCTTCTCGGCCTCCTTCCGTTCCTTTTCAGCCTGCTCCCTCTTTGCGTCGATGGTCGACGCGCCCCCGGTAGCGACCGCCATCTTGATCGCTGGGATACCCAAGCCGGGCTTCTCCAGCCAACTCGGGGTAGACCAGTCCAGCATGCGATCGCATCGCCATCCGTAGACTTCCAGGAAGCCGTGGTACTCGCCCAACCACTTGTTCCCGGCATCACTCGCGCCCAGTTGAGACAGTAGAACCTCATCATCGCCGGTTTGCGAGAAAAGCTCCCCAAGACCTAACTCGATCACCCGTTTGCCGAGCTGCCAGACTTCTCGGTTGAACTTGAACGCCGAGCTGTCAAAACCGGCCATTACCTTGGCGAAGAGAGGACTGCTATGGTCCGTGCCCAACAAGTCACGGCACATCTGCTCGAACAAACCGAAGAGGTAGAACACAGGGACAAAGAAGTCCATGTGCACATCCCACTGCTTGGTGTTGACCACCGTGTAGTCTTCCAACAGCTCCAACAATTCGATGTTGCTCAGTTTCTTGATGGACTCGTAGCTGTCCAGTCGGTGTTTCTTCTTGAGTCCCTCATAGGTTTGGAGCAGATCCATCTTGCTCTCGTCCCACAGGCTGGCCGAGTCCTCGATGAATGGCCTGATCTTCTCTCTGAACGCCACGGCGCGCTCTTTCGCCTCTTCCGGCGTGGTCAGCATCACGCTCGGGTACGGGTACCCGTCCTTCAGCCTTATGTCCCAGCCCTTGCTCGTGGGAACAGAGAGCTTTTCGTATGAACGCTGGATGGAGCGATAGCCCGGCCACAACCAGGATTGTAGAATGTAAAGTGGCTTCCACGGTGGTGTGCCGTGCGCGACGTCGCAGAACCACGCACCGTAACTCTTGACGTCGTTTTCCTCGTCGAACTCGAACTGAGAATAGCCGTATACCGCGGTCATACATTCTCCCTAGTCATCGTTTCTGTGCTCCCTTTCGCGCTTCTATCACGGTTTGTACGGGTATCGCTCGATGGGCACCCTTTCGGTCGACAAGGCCATTTCGCCATTGTTGTCCTTCAAGATGATCCACTTGAGGAACTCGGCGTCGTTCCGCTCGGGGTAGTCCTCGCGGATGTGCCACCCGCGACTTTCTTTCCTTTCGAGAGACGCCCGGAAGAACAGTTCGGCGTCATGAACCATGGATCGGACTTCGTTGCACGCGGCAAGATGGTGATAGTCCCTCGCCCTCAGATTGGGGATCTGGGCCCTTACGTCAAGAATCATGCCCAGAGCTTCCTCCAGCCGTTCCTTGCTCTTGTACATGCAGTAACCCAGAGGGACTATGGCGTCTTGGATCTGTTTGACCAGCTCGAGCGGGTGAACGCCGCGTTCGCGCTCGAGGGGGCCCATGAACCCCCTCTTGAGTGCCTCGGCCTGCTCGGCGTCGGCCTGGGTTGACTCCGCCACCTTGTTCGCGTACCGGGCTATCGCCGGTCCCCCTCTCATCGCGGTGAAGAAGACCATACCGAAGCCCCCGCCGCGTAGGCGACCGGGGGGCGTGGGAACGGCGCCAGCCCACGCCGAGCCGCAGGCGGAGGCCGCCCCCGCGCCGAAGAGACCGGGTAGCGAAGTCATCATGTCGTGATCCACGCGGATGGGGCCATGTTCCCCGACGAACCCCGGGAAAATCTCTTGCGTCCCGCCGTAACGTATGCCTGCCTTCTGCTGCTTGTCGATGAACCTACCCCAGTAACGGGTTGTCACCGGGCGCTTCCACACTTCTTCGGTGAGGTGTCGCGGAAT
>Ga0214473_10002663_pt1 | contig 21903 bp, 16 predicted proteins | sample RVTome_7_FD_203509 | JGI IMG/M metagenome (GOLD analysis project Ga0214473, IMG submission 203509) | Soil microbial communities from uranium-contaminated site in the Upper Colorado River Basin, Wyoming, United States - RVT98D197 | ecosystem: Environmental > Terrestrial > Soil > Contaminated >... | reverse complement strand
TCACCTCGGGCGAGATCGGCTTGCCGAGGTTCTGCGACTTCTCGAGCGCGGCCTTGACGTTGCGCATCATGGCCTCGACCTCGAGCGAGCCGCGCGTGCTCTCCGGCTCGGCGACCGTCTCGACGTGCGCCTGCAGGTGGGGCAGGCCTTCGTCGAAGGAGACGATCCTGGCGCGCGACAGCCCCTGCACCAGCACGCGGATGCGCCCGTCGGGCAGCTTCAGCATGCGCATGATGAGCGCGGCCGTGCCGACCGGGTAGATGTCCTCCCCTCCCGGGTCGTCCTCGTCCTGCTTCTTCTGCGCCGCGAGCAGGATCATGCGGTTCTCGGCCAGCGCCTGGTCGACGGCGCGGATCGAGCGGTCGCGGCTCACGTAGAGCGGGACGATCATGAACGGAAAGATGACGATGTCCCGCAGCGGCAGCACCGGCAGCACGTCCGGAACCTTGGGCTGCTCCTGCTCGTCCTTCGTCTCTTCGCTCATTCCGTGGGCTCCCTCTCGATCGGGATGACGCTCTCGCGGCCGCGGCGCTCGCGCAGCCGCGGCAGCGAGACGGTGAGGACGCCGCCCTGGAGCGTGGCGCGGGCGGCAGCGACGTCCACCGGCAGGTCCAGCGGGATCGTGCGCTCGAACTTCCCGTGCGGGCGCTCGAGGCAGTGGAAGCGGGCGCCCGAGCCGACGCGCGGAGCGCGGCGGTCGCCGGTCAGCAGCAGCGAGCGGTCGCGAAACGCGACCTTCAGCGTTTCGGGCGCCAGGCCCGGGACCTCGACGATCACCACCAGCCGGTCGCGCAGCTCGAACACGTCGACCGCGGGCGACCACTCGCTGCCGGGAAGCCGCTCGGTGCGGTCGAGGATCGACAGCCGCTGGAACAGCTCGTTGACCTCCTGCTGGAGCATCGCCAGCGCCGACATCGGCGGTCGCGCCGGGCGGCGCGTCACGCGCGCTCCTCGCGCTTGAGCACGACCAGCGTGCGGTCGTCGGTGGCGCGCGCGCCCTGCTCGAAGCTCTCGATCTCGCGCAGGATCCCCGCCTGCACGGCGTCGGCGCCCTTGGCGCGGTCGGCGACCGTCAGCGCCACGAGCTTGTCCTCGCCGAACTCCTCGCCGTCGGGGTCCCAGGTCTCGGTGACGCCGTCGGAGTAGACGATCAGCGTGTCGCCCTGCTCCATCACGACGCTGCCGCCTTCGTAGCTCACGCCTTCGAAGATCCCGAGCACCAGCCCGCCGAACGTGAGCTTCTCCACGTCGCCGCCCGCGCGCACCAGGATCGGGGGGTTGTGGCCGGCGTTGACGTAGTCGAGGTGCCCGCTGGCGGGATCGAGCGAAGCCAGGAAGAACGTGACGTACTTGCTCGACGGCACGTTCTGGCAGACCGTGCGGTTGATGCGCGAGACCGCGTCGGCCAGCGACGGCTCCATCCAGTGGGCGCGCACGGCCGCGCGCAGCACCGTCATCAGGAGCGCCGCGCCGGTGCCCTTGCCGGAGACGTCGCCGAGCGCGAGCAGCAGCCGGCCGCGCTCGACGGCGAAGTCGTAGTAGTCACCGCCGACGGTGCGGCAGGGCTGGTTGCTGCCGGCCAGGTCCCAGCCCGGGATGCGCGGCGCGGAGCTGGGCAAGAGGCCGGTCTGGATCTCGGCCGCCATCCGCATGTCCTCTTCCATGCGCCGCTTCTCGAGGCTCTCCTCCAGCAGCCGCACGTTCTCGATCTTGGCCGCGGCCACGTTGGCGAGCGCCGTGAGCACGCGCAGGTCGTCCTCGGTGAAGGAGTGAGCGTGCTGGATCGAGTCGACGTAGACGAGGCCGATCACGGAGTCGCGCCCCTCGCCCGCGGCGCTCACCCAGAGCGGGGCGCACATCGCGGTGCGGATCCCGGACGCGAGGATCGAGTCCTCGCTGCGGAAGCGCGCGTCCTCGAGCACGTTCGGCAGCAGCAGCGAGACGCGCTCCTCGATCACGCGGCGCGCGATCGAGCGGCTGACGCGGGTGAGCACGTCGCCGCCTTGATGGGCGCGGCTGGCCTTGATCTGCGGCACGCCGCCCTCGAGCAGCAGGATCGCGCCGCGCTCGGCCGTCACCGCCTCGAGCAAGAGCTCGAGCACCAGGTCGAACAGCTCCCCGAGCGGGCGGTGCACGACCAGCTCGCTCGCGGCCTTGCTCAGGATCGCGAGCACGCGGTTCTGGCGCTTCAGCTCGGCGGCGTCGATCGCGGGCCGGGTGTTGATCGCGCTGAGCTCGCGCACCGAGAACACGCGGGTTCCCTCGGGCTCGCGCTCCTCCTCCTCCTCGCCCGCGTCCTCGGCGAAGAAGGTGAGCGTGTGCTCGCCGAGCGTGATCACGTCGCCCGGCCGCAGCCGATGCCAGTCGCGCACCGGCTCGCCGTTGAGCAGCGTGCCGTTCTTGCTCTTGAGGTCGCTCACCCAGTAGCCGTCGGTGCGTTCCTCGATCGCCGCGTGGTGGCGCGAGAGCCACTGGTCGGGCAGGAAGATGTCGCTCTCGCGCGAGCGGCCGATCGTGACACGACTCGCCCCGAGCGGGTAGCGCTCGCGTGTGCCCCCCGCGGTCTGGATCGCGATCTCGGCCATGGGCGCCTGTATTAGAGGAGGATTCTACATCGCGCGCCGGGTGACCGACGCCTCAGTTCAAGACCTGCCCCCCGTCAGTCGGCGCGGCGGCGGCGCTTGACGGCGAAGTAGCCCTTGCGGACGCGGACCTGCGCGTCGGCCCGGCTCACCTTGAGCGCGATCTCGCGCCAGGTGCCGTCGGGCGGCCGGGACGACGTGTAAGCGAGCAGGTAGTGGTTCTTGAGCTCGTTGGAGATCTCGTTGAACACCTTGATCAGCTCGCCCACTTTGTCGGGGGCGAAGAACTGGCCGCCCGTCTCCGTCGCGATCTTGCGTAGGAAGCCGCGCGGGCTCGAAGCCATGAAGCCCGAGCCCTTGAAGCCGATGCTGTAGACCGTTGCCTCGACCGCGCGCGCGTAATCGACGACGTCCCGGTCCTGGAGCTGGCTCGTGGTGTCGGCTCCGTCCGAGAAGACGATGAGTGCCTTCCTGCCCGGGGCGTCCTTGATCCGGCCGAGCGAGTAGTGGATGGCGTCGTACAGGCTCGTGCCGCCCCAGGCCTGCAGGCCCTCGACGAAGCGCTCGAGGCGATCGGTGTCGCCCGTGAACTCGGCGCTGCCTTTGACGCTCTCGTTGAAGCTCACGATCAGCGAAGTGTCCACCTCTTCGAGCTTGTAGACGAAATTCAGCACGGCCTCCTGCAGGAAGCGCATGTTCTCCGTCATGCTGCCGCTGGTGTCGAGCACCAGCACCACCGAGAGCGGCACCCGTTCCGAGGGGTCGCCGAGGCTCGAGGCCTCGCGGAAGTACGAGACCTCCTGCTTGACGCCGTTCTCGAAGAGCTCCACGTCCTTGGTGCCGAGACCGCGCACCGGTCGGCCCGCCTTGTCGAACACCACGGCCGTCACCGAGACGACGTCGACCTCGACCTCGAGCGTGAAGGGCTTGGGAACGGCCTGCGGCGTGGGCGTGGGCTGCGGCGTCTGGGCCGCGGCGAGAGTCGCGACCGTCCCCAGCCAGAGGGCGGCGAGCCTGGGCCCCCTCACGCGGCGGGGGCCAGGGTGCGACGGCGGCGCAGCCAGCGGACGGCGAGCAGGGAGCTCGCGACCACGGCCGCCGCGACCAGCAGCGGGACGAGCACCGCCAGGATCAGCAGCACGACCGAAACGGCGTCCTCCACGAAGCTCAGCGCCGGGTTCGCGAGGCCGCCCGTGGCCGCCGACGACGCGGCGCGCAGCGCCGACTTGGCGACGTGGGGTACGAGCGCCGACGGGGCCCCGACCGCGATGCCGAGAACCGTCGAGGTGAGCGGGTCCGCCACCGTGCCCAGGACCGATGCCGCCAGCACGGCTCCCGCCAGCGGCCGCAGCGGCGTGCCGATCAGGTCGAGCGTGTGGTCGACCGCCGGGATCTTGTCGCCGATGACCTCGATTGCGGTCGCCACGCCGAACAGCACGAGCGCCTTGTCGGAGGACAGGAACTGGAAGGACTGGCCGAGGTCCAACGCTCCCAGGCGCGCGAGTGCTCCGACGGCGAGAAGCGGCAGCCAGGCGCGCAGGCCTGCCGCGGCCGCGAGCGCAATCGCCATCGCGAGCGCCGGGAGGAACTCGGCGAGGCCCTCTGGCTCCATGAATCGAGCCTAGGGCCCCCGCCAGGGAGTGTCAAGGTGCGACGTCGGCGGGCTCGACTTCGAGCGTCGTGCGAAACGTCTCGACGCCGCGCATCTGGCCGACGCCGCGCAGCTGCTTGCGCTCGTACTCCATCGTGCCGCGATCCTGCTGCACGCGAACGCGCACGCTGCGGCCGGCCACGAGCGTCACCGGCGCGCTTGCCACGACCACGTCGCGCCATTGCGGAGCCGCTGACTCGGCGTCGTTCAGCTGGTACGCGAGCCGCAGCTGGCCCTCGCCGGCGAGCACCGCCGGAACGCGGATCTCGAGCCGGATCTCGCCCGACCCGAGCGAAGGAGGAGCCACCGTGATTCCCACGCCCCCGCTCACGAAGAGCCGCTCGGGAGAGAACACGAAAGAGTTGACGATCGCCTTCGGCAGGTCCTCGGGGTCGAGGTTGACGTCGGTGTAGCTGGCGAGCCCGTGCTCGTCGAGCCGCAGCTCCAGACGCAGGCTCGGGTCTAAAGGCGCGCTCTTCGGGTCCCAGGCGTGCCAGAAGCTGGCGCCCGTCACCACGAGCAGAAGCGTGGCGGAGGAGGGCGCCGGGATGGGCGTGGGCGCCGGCGCCGGCGCAGCGCGCAGGACCTCCTCGCTGCCGTCGTCGCGCTTGATCCGATCCACGCTCTCGACGGGGATCACGAGGACACCGTAGGGCGTCTGCAGCCGCACCCGCTTCGAGACGCTGCCCACGACGCGCCCCGTGATCCGGTCGCCGTTCACCAGCACCACCACGTCGGCGGCGGCCACGGCCGCGCCGAAGGCGATCCCCAAGCACGCCGCGACGACTCGCATCAGCCCCTCCGGAACAGGCGGCCGAGCAGGCCGCCACTACCCTCCGCCTCGGCTGGCGCGGGCTCGGAGCTGGCGTTTTCCGCCAGGTAGCGGATTGCTTCCTCGTGGTCCGGCTTCAGCTCGTGGACCTTCTTGTACATCGAGATGGCCCGGGTGCGCAGCCCGCGCTCGGCGTAGATCGCTCCGAGCAGCGCCCACGGCTCCACGTTCTGAGGATTCTCGCGGCTCGCGCCGAGCAGCATCTCCTCGGCGCGCTTCGCCCACTTGGGGTTCTTGGAGTAGCCGCGTGCCAGCAGGATCTGGGCGCGCAGGCGCGACTTGCCCTGCACGACGTCCAGGATCGGCTCGAGCAGCCGGATCGCGTCGTAGGTGAGCCGCTGGTGCTCGGGCTCACCCGGCTTCTCCTGCTCCAGGTTCTTGGCTTGCTCCAGCAGCTTGGCCGCCTTGTGCAGTGCCTCCTCGGCGAGACGCGCCTCCTCTTCCGGGTCGCGTTGCGGCGGCTCGGGTGCCGCGCCGGGGCCTCCGGCCTGCCCCGCCGGGGGGGGTTGGGCCGGGCGGGACTTGAAGCGGCCGAGACGCTCCTCGTACTCGCCCCGCCGCTTCGGATCGCGCAGCGTGTCGTACGCCTCGCCCAGGCGGATGAACACGGCCTCGAGCTTGTCGCGCAGGTCGCCGAGCGAGGCGCCGTGGTGGACGTCGGGGTGGAAGCGCTTGGCGAGGCCGAAGTAGGCTTCCTTCACCTCGGCCTCGCCCACCGTGCGCTCCAGGCCCAGCACCTCGAAGTGGTTGCGCGTTGCGAGCCCCTCCCACGCCGCCATGATCTCGAGCCGCCGCTCTTCGGCTTTCTGGTCGAGCGGGGCCGCCGCGGCCGGCGGGGGGGGCGCTTCAGGCGGCGTCGGCGGCGGATCGGGCGCGGCGGCGATCGGTGCGGGTTGCGGCTGGGGAGCTGGCGCCGGCTCGGCCGCGGCCGGCCGCTGTGCCTCACGCTGCGCAACCGCGGGCGCGGCCGCATCGCGCTTCCGCCGCTGCCCGAGGGCGAACTCGATGACGCCGGTCGAGAGCAGGCAGAACAGGCTCTTCTGCGTCTCCTCGACCGGCAGCGGGATCACCTGCAGGATCTCGCGCGCGCTCGCGACGCCGTCGATGCGCGACAGCACGAAGCCGTCGGCCGGCGACAACGTCAGCTTCTGGAAGCGCAGCAGGGGATCGCTCGACAGCGCCAGCACGCGGTCGATGTCGCCGAGCGCATAGCGCACGACGTCGGGGTCGCGCACCGCGCGCACCGCTTCGAGGATCAGCTCGCCCGTCGACAGCTTGAGCGTGACCTCGCCCGTGAAGGGCGCTTCGGCCTCGTCCTTGAAGGCGTAGAGCCCTTCCGGCCAGGTGAAGAGCCGCGCCAGCATCTCGTGGACGTGGAGCGCGATCGCGTCCTCGAGCCCGCCCGCGTCCAGCAGGCCGAGCTCGCTCAGCACCTCGCCGAGCCGCCGCTTCTCGCGCACCACCAGCTCGGTGGCGCGCGCGAGGTCGGCCTCGCTCAGCAGCTTGCGCCGGACCAGCATCTCCCCGAGGCGGTCCTCGACCACGTTCGTGTGCGCGTTGACGATGTGGCCGCCACGGAAGCGCAGGCTCTGCTCCTCGTCGCCGCGCACGAGGTGCAGCATCCCGCTGCGCCGGCCGACGTAGATGCTGCGCAAGAGCTCGGGCAGGACGCCTTCGGCGATCTCGCCGCGCAACCCGTCCTCGACCGGCGCGTCCACGCTCAGCGCTTTCGCGGGAACGGAAGGGCCAGGTCCTGGGGGTTGAGGGCGTGGACCAGCGGCAGGTCCCGCACCGTGAGGAGCCCCGCGGGAGCCGCGAGCAATCGGGGCAGGCTGTTGAGCAGGACGGCCGCGGTCGCGGTCTCCCCGTTGATCCCGCCGGCGAGCGTCGCGTCGAGGGAGGGGTCGCCGTCGATCAGGATGTGGTCGCGTGGCGACTCGGCGCCCACGTAGACCTGGAGGTCGAGGCTGATCGCGAGCTCGCCGGAGCGGTAGGCGCGCACGGACTGGCGGATGCCGGTGGCGGCGCCCGCCGGGATCCGCAGCTCCTGGGTGTCGAGGTCGCGCGGCGCGATCGCGGGCTCGAGCGTCTCGTCGACGCGGTCGAGCTTCCAACCTAGCCCGGCCGCGATCAGGTGAGCCGACTCCACGAGGCCCACGTGCCGGACCGTGCCGTCGGTGACGGCGCGCCGGAACTGGCCGAGGTTGAGGCCGGCTCCGACGCGGCGCTGAAGCGCCAGCTTGCGCGCCGCCGCGTCGACGATGCGCGTCACCGAGACGCGCCGGACGCGCGCGCAGGGGGCTGTCAGCGCGAGCGCCAGCGCGTCCATCGCGAAGCCGGGGTTGACGCCGGTCGCGAGCAGCGAGACCTTCTTGCGCTTCGCCAGCCGGTCGAGCTCCTTGAACGCCGCCGCGCGCGCCGGGACCGTGTGGACGAGCTCCTCGCAGGTGGTGAGAACGTTGATGCGCCGGGCGATCAGCGCCGCCACCTGCGGCTTCGTCTCCTTCAGGTGCGAGGAGGTGCAGACGAAGGCCACGTCCGCCCGGACCTTCTTGAAGAAGCGCTCGGGCCGGCCCTCGACCTTCACCTTCAACTTGCGTGGCAGGCCCAGCACCACGCCGAGATCGCGCCCGCCGATGAGCGGCGACGGGTCGGTGACGGCCACCAGCTTCAGGCCCGGGGTCGCAATCACGGCCCGGGCCACAGCCTGGCCCACCGGCCCGAGCCCCGCGATCGCGACCTTGACCGTGCGCGCCATCGGCCTAGTCCCCCCGAGGCTCCTACCGCTCCACCTCGATCGGCGGGACCGCGGACTCGGGTTGGGTCGCGATGATCACCGTGCTGGCGATCGGGAGCAGCGTGGTGTAGCTGCCGCCCTGCAGGGCCAGCGTCACCTCGTAGAAGCCCTCGGGCGCGATCCGGACCAGCCGCCCGTTCGCGGCCTTGGCCCCGCCCAGCAGGTTGGCGAGCAGCTCGCTGCTGATCTTGACCGTCGCCTCGCGCTCGATCATCTAAAGCTCCTTCAGGCTCTTGCGCACGAGGTCGAGGGCGGTGTCGGCCTCGGCGGGTGTCAGGTTGAGGGGTGGGCGAAAGCGGATCGAGCGGACCCCGCAGCCGAGCAGCAGCAGGCCGTTCGCGAGCATCCGCTCCTGGGCGCGGTCGCGCAGCTCGGGCGTCTCGAGGTCGAAGGCGAGCATCAGGCCGAGCCCGCGCGCACCTGAAAGCTTGCCGCCGGTTTCGCGCTCGAGCGCCACGAGGCCCTGGAGCAGCCGCTCGCCGACCACGCGCGTGTTCTCGAGGAGCGCGTCCTCGTGCATGATCTCGAGGAAGCGCGCGCCGCGCACCATGTCGGTGAGCCCGCCGCCCCAGGTGGAGTTGATGCGCGAGGAGACCTTGAACACGTTCTCGGGCTCCTCGTCGACGCGTGGGCCGACCATGCAGCCGCCCACCTGCAGCTTCTTGCCGAACGACACCGCGTCCGGCCGCAGACCGAAATGCTCGTGCGCCCACATCTTCCCGGTGATACCGACGCCCGTCTGCACTTCGTCGAGGATGAAGAAGACGTCGTGCTGGCGCGCCTTCTGCTCGAGGGCGCGCAGGAACGCGGGACGGAAGTGGACGTCGCCGCCCTCGGCCTGGATCGGCTCGATCAGGATCGCGGCGATGTCGTCGGGGTTGCGCGCGAAGGCCGCGTCGATCTGGTCGAGCGCAAGCACTTCGGCCGCCACGGTAGAGCACTCGACCTCCGGCGTGACGGGGAAGCGGAGCCCGGGGTTGTCGATCCGCGGCCAGGCGAACTTCGGGAAGAAGTCGGTCTTGCGCGGATCGGTGTTGGTGAGCGACATCGTGTAGCCGGTGCGTCCGTGGAAGGCCTGCCGGAAGTGGATCACCTGCTGGCCCTTGTCGCCCGGGATCCCCTTCGCGCGGTTGCGGCGCACCTTCCAGTCGAACGCCGTCTTGAGCGCGTTCTCCACGCCGAGGGCCCCGCCCTCGATGAAGAAGGCGTAGCGCATGTGCGCGGGCATCGCGAGCCGCCCGAACACGTCGACGAACCAGGCGTACTCGACGCTGTACAGGTCGGAGAGCGCCGGCTTGAGCTGAGCCACCCGGTGCAGGACCTCGAGGAACTCGGGGTCCTTCATCTTCGGGTGGTTGTAGCCGATCGGGTTGGACGCGAAGAACATGCAGAAGTCGAGATACTCCCGGCCGCTGCGCGCGTCGTGGAGCCACGCGCCGTGGCTCCTCTCGAAGTCCAGGACGAGGTCGTAGCCGTCCGCGAGCGTGTGCCGCGCGAGCACGGAATGAACTTCTGCGGGGGAGATGGGGCCGAACGTCGAGACGGTCATTTCCGGGGCTCCTTGTCGCATGCCAAGGTCGATAAGAGTGGGCAGAGAACCCCCGCTCTATGTCATCCCACGGTCGTATTGCGACAAGAGATCTCGATTCAGAGACTTAGCCACGACGGAGCGCCCGATCGGGGACATACGGCCCCGTGTTTTGTCCAATGTTAGCACAGGTTTAGGGCCGCTGTCGGGGTCGCGCGAAGGCTATAATCCGCTCTGCCCGGTCATGGACGAGCCGATCGATCCCGCCTTTCTTCGCGATTCCGAGCTTTTCGAGAACCAGTCGGCCGAGGTGGTCCGGGCCGTTCTCTCCCAGGGTCAGCTCCTCGAGTTCGGCCCGGGGCAGGTCGTGTTCCGCCAGGGCGAGGAGGGCGACCGGCTCTTCGTGGTCAAGAGCGGCGTGCTGGAGGTCGTGGCGACGCCCACGGACGGCTCGGAGCCGACCGTGGTCGCTTACCTCGGGACCGGCGAGGTGATCGGTGAGCTGGCGCTGCTCACTGGCTCGCCGCGCAGCGCCACGGTTCGCTCCCCGGAGCACGTCGTGCTCTTCGCCGTGGACAAGGCCGTGTTCCTCGACCTGATGGAAGAGCTGCCCGCGTTCTCCCGCAGCCTGTGCGTGGTGCTCGCGAAGCGGCTCGAGACCACGACGCTCAAAGTGCCGCGCGCCGCGGGCAAGCAGCTGCAGGGCAACTTGCGCTACTTCGACCTCGCGACGGTGATCCAGACGCTGATCAGCTCGCACCAGACGGGGGCGCTGGTCGTGACGCAGGACAAGCACAAGCTGGCCGAGATCTTCTTCTACCACGGCAACATCGCGCGGGCGCGCTACCGCCAGCTGGTGGGCGACGACGCGGTGTTCCAGCTGTTCCAGAGCCCGGTCGAGGGCGACTTCTCGTTCACCGGCCGCGACGTGCGCGAGGAAGAGGTGCAGAGCGAGGTCTCGATGCCCGCGATCTCCCTGCTGATGGAATCGGTGCGGATGCAGGACGAGCTGCCGCTGCTCAAGCAGCGCCTGCCCGACGCCGAGCGCGTCTTCCGCCAGAAAGCGGCCCAGCTGGCGTGGGACGAGCCGGAATCGATCGAGCTGGCGGCCGCGGTGTGGTCGCGGCTCAAGAAAGGTGCGAGCCTCGCCGAGCTGCAACGCGACGTCCCGCGCTCGACCTACTCGCTCTACCGGACGGTCGCCACGCTGCTGGAGGACGAGCAGATCGAATAGCAGGCAACTAGATTCGACTCGCCTCGCGGATCTGCTGGCGCAGCTTCTCGCCCTCGGCGAGTGCCTCGTCGAGCTCAGCGGACAGGCGCGTCATCTTGCTGCGCTTCGCCAGGAACGACCAGTTGGCCGCTTCGAGCAGCACGCCCGTGAAGATCGCGATCCCCAGCGACGTCAACAACAGGCTCCTGCCGATCGGGGCGCCGTTCGCGCCCACCTGGTAGAGCGCGTAGATCACGCCGATCCCGAGCCCGTTGGCGCCGATCCCCAGGCTCGCCCGGGCCTGGGCGAGCTCGGCCTCGAGCCGCTCGGCGAGCCGCTCGTTTTGCACCAGCGCGTCGCGCAGCGGCCCGACGTCGGCGATCACCAGCCGCAGGCGATCGCCGCGCACGACCTTGTGCTTTGTGCCGCACACGCCGCACTTGATGTGATCGCCGTGCGCGTAGCGGTCGGCAACCGAGATCTCCTCCCGGCAATTCACGCAGCGCGCCTTGCTGGCCCCGGACTCGCTGGTCATTGACCCTGCCCCCGAATCGGAAACTCCCGTTGGGCACAAGGTTAGCAGGATCCGCCGCGACGCGTGGCTCCGAGGCCGTCGTCAGGGGCTCGATTCCCGCGCCGTCCACGAGAGGCCGAGCGTCGCGCCCCAGCTGCCGTCGGCGGCAGCGAGTCCGCGCCGCAGCGCGGCGTCGCCCCGCACCCGGCCGCGCCCCAGCCGCAGGCCCACGCGCGCTTCGGTGCGCTCGTCCGCGCCCGGCATCCCGTCGCCCAGGCGCCCGGCCAGCTCCGCCACGAGCGCCAGGGCCGGCCGCGCGGCCCATTCGAGTGCTATGCCGTAGACGAGGAAGTCGCGCTGCTCGTGCGGGCGCAGCACCTCGTCGTGCAGCAGCAGGCCGGCGTTGACGTCGAGCCGCAGCGAGCCGAGCGGCTGGCTCCAGAGCGCCTCGGCGAACGCCCGCAGGCTGTTGGGGCCCAGGCCCAGAGGCCGAAACTGCTCGTCCTCGAACTCGGTCTGCGGCAGCACGACGCCGAAGCGCGCCCCGAGCGTGGGGCGGCCGCGCCGGCCCGCCACGATCCGCCACTTGGCCCGCAGGCTCACGTCGCCCCAGTAGGAATCCTGGACTTCGCGGCCCGCCTCGTCCCAGACGCCGACGCGGGCCACCCACTCGAGGTCCAGCTCGAGGTTGTCCGCGGGCGAGTACACGAGCCGCAGTAGCGGGCCGTCCCAGCGCTTGCGCTCGAGGCCCGTGACGTAGCTCGGCTCGGAGGCGATCGCCTCCAGGCCCGTCTCGAAGACCAGCGTTCCCGCGCGCGCCGTGAGCGCCGGCTCGGTGAGCAACGGGCGGTTCTGCGCCCTGGCACCGCTCGCCGCGAGCACGAGCAGGATCAGCGCTGGGATTCCCGGAGGCCACGCGTTCTTCACGCAGACGGCAGTACAACACGCCACGTTGCCGCTGAACAAGCCGCCCGAGGCCCCGAGGGGCGCTCGCCCCCGCGTGCGATACTGCCGGCGCCTCGGGAGGGGGCGCCCGCACATGAGCGAGCGGCGGCTGAAGGGGCGGTACCAGCTCCAGGCCGTGCTCGGCCGGGGTCTCGCCACCACCACACACCTCGCGCTCGACCACGAGAGCGGCGAGCGCTGCGTGGTGAAGGTGCTCTCGCTCGCGGCGGCCGATGCCCTGAAGGCCCACGAGCTGCTCACGCGCGAGGCGCGCGTGCTGCAGCGCCTCGACCACCCGCGCATCCCGCGGCTTCTCGATTTCTTCAGCGAGGAGGACGGGCCCGACACGCGCGTCTGCCTCGTCCAACAGCACGTCGAGGGCGAGAGCCTCTACCAGCTGGTTCGCGCGGGCCGCCGCTTCAGCGAGAGCGAGGCGATCGTACTCGGCGCCAAGCTCGCGCGCGTTCTCGAATACCTCCACGGCTTCGAGCCGCCGATCCTGCACCGCGACCTGAAGCCCGCGAACGTCCTCGTGACGCCGGGCGAGCGCGTCTACCTCGTCGACTTCGGCGCCGTCCGCGACCACCTGCCGCACGAGATGCTGCACCCGAGCGGGCCCACGATCGTCGGAACCCGCGGTTACATGCCGATCGAGCAGTTCGAGGGGCAGGCGGTGCCCGGCTCGGACCTCTACGCGCTCGGCGCGACACTCGTCTTCGCGCTCTCGGGGAAGGAGCCCGCGGAGCTGGACAAGCAAGGGCTGCGGCTCGACGTCGCTCGCCACCTGGAAGTCTCGCCGGGCCTCCGGCGACTGCTCGAGCGGCTGCTCGAGCCCGACTGGCGCGAGCGCCCGCTGTCGGCGACCGAGGTGCGCGTGGAGCTCGAGCGGGTCGCCGAGCTCGCGAAGCGGCCGCGACCGGAGCGGCGCCCGAACCGCGCCGTCGTGGTCGCGCTCGCTCTGCTGATCGCCGCGGCAGGCCTGGGCCTGTTCCTGCTGAGTCGGCGCCGCCCGCCTGCGGCGGCGCCGGCGACGGGGGCAGCCCGAAGCGACATGCCCCAGGTCGAAGCGGCGGCGGATCGACGGCCGTGGTTCGAGTGGCTGCTGGGACCTTCCGCGCGCCGCGATGCCGTCGGCGATCCGCTTCCGGAGCGGGCGCTGCGGCGATTCGGGACCGTGCGTCTCCGCCACGGCGGCCCGGTCACGGCGCTCGCCTTCACACCGGACGGCGCGTCGGTCGTCTCGGCGAGCGCCGACGGCACCGCAAGCCTCTGGAACGGCGCGACCGGCGAAGAGCGGCACCGCTTCGAGCTCGGCATGCAGGCCGTCTCGCTCGCGATCGCCCCCGACGGCGCACGACTGCTGGTGGGTGGGGGCTCTCCCTGGACGCTGTGGCTCCTGGATCTGCCCGCCGGACGGGCGGTGGCGCGACTCCTGCCCGCGCCGCCGCGACCGAATGCGCCGGCCGAGGTCTCGGAGGTCGCCTGGGCGCGCGACTCGGCGCTCGCGGCCACCCGAACGCTGGAGGGCGTCGACCTCTGGTCGGCGCGCGACGGCCGGCATCTGCGTCGGCTTCCCTCCTGCGGCGCCGGCCAGAGCCTGGCCCTTATCGACCGTGGCAGGGCGCTGCTCGTGGATTGCCGGGACGGATTCGCCCGCGTCCTCGACGTCTCGAACGGGGCGGAGCAACGGCGGCTTCGGGTCGAGAGCTCGCAGCTGCCGCTGCGTGCCTCGCCCGACGAACGCTGGATCACAGTCGCGAGCCACAGTTACGTGAAGCTCCTCGATCTCGCGACCGGCGCCGAGGCAGGAGTCTTCGGCGGACCCGAGCTGAACGAGGGCGGCGTCGCATCGGCTGGCTTCGCGCCCGACGGGCGCACGCTCGCGGTCGGCCTCGGGAACGGCCGGGTGGTTCTCTTCGACGTCGCGACCCGCGAGCGGCTGCGGGTGCTCGACGCGCAGTTCGGGGCGGTGCAGGCGTTGGCCGTTTCCCCCGACGGGCGGACGCTCGCCGCCGGCGGTGCGAGCCACACGGTGCGCCTCTTCGACGTCGCGACGGGCGACGAGCGTGCCGCGGCCGCCGCGCACGGCGGCGAGGTTCGCGGTCTCGACTTCTCGCCCACGGGCGACGCTCTGCTCTCCGCCGGAGCAGACGCCACCGTGCGGCGCTGGGACCGCACGGGGCGGCCCGCCAGCGTCCGATCGCTGGACAGGCCGGCGCTGGCCGCATTCAACTTCTCGCCGTCACGCGTCGCGGTGGTCGAGCAACTGCGCGTGCACGTCTACGATGTGGCGAGCGGCTGGGAGATGACGAGCGCCGCGCTTGTGGACGTCTCGCCGCTCGCGGGTGTCGCCGTCGCGGCGAAGCCGGGCCTGCTGGCAGTAGGCGGCAGCTCGGCCGTGCAGATCGTCAACCTCGCGACTGGCGAGCGCCGGTCCTTTCCCGTGCCCCGGCGCGAGGAGGTGCTGGCACTATCGCCCGACGGCCGCGTCCTCGCCACGCTTCGCGAGCAAGCCGAGCCGCTCGCCGGACGACCGCTGGTGCTCCGCGACGTGGCGAGCGGGAAGGAGCTGGCTTCGGTGCCGCACAACCGAGGCGGCCCTTTCCCCTTCCGCTGCCGGTCGGCAGACGGGAGCTATTTCGGCTTCAACGCCGCGCTGTTTCGCCTCGGCAGCGACCCGAAGGCCCGCCTCGAGAGGCACAGTTGGCCGGGCCGAGCCGCCGGGCCCTGCGCCGTCTCCCCGGACGGTCGCTTCATCGCATTCCCCCGCGACGAGCCGGACACGATCGACGTCCGCGAGCGCGTGCGGGGCGCCTCCCGCCAGCCCGAGCTCCGGTACGTGGCCACGCTCTCCGGCCACCGCGGCCCCGTCACGTCGCTCGTTTTTGCACCCGACTCGCGCACGCTCGCCTCCGGCGGCGCCGACAGCAGCGTTCTCTTGTGGGACGTCTCGGCGCTGCGCTCCCCGGCCGAGGCACCGCCCCCGCATGTGCCCCAGCAGCCGCGCCTTCAGCTCAGCTTCGACGACGGGATCGAAGGCCCGGGCGTGACGCCGGTACGGGTCCCCGCCGACTCGCCGCTGCAGCTCGTCCCGGGCCGCAAGGGGCGAGCGTTGCGCCCCACCACGGCGCTCGCATTCCCGGAGACCCGCGGACTGGTGGTGGGCGACGAGTTCACGGTGCTGGTGGCTTTCCGCATCGAGGCTGCGGGCTTGCGCCCCGATTCACAAAACCAGAGCATCCTGTCGTCCGAGCTCGTCACGCTCGACGTGCGCGAGGCAGGGAAGGCGTGGCTCTTTCTCCACTTCCTGCGCCAGGGAGGGCACGTCTCCGTGGATCTCGGGCCGTGGATCGACCGCGTCCAGCCGGAACGCTGGTACCACGTTGCGGTTTCCTCAACCCGGGCGGACGGTGTCGTGCGCATCTGCGTCGACGGTGTGTGCGGCCCGGGACAGCCCGGCCAGGACTACGCGGACCGGGTCGGAGAGCTGACTCTCGCGCGGAGCGCGCTGTGGCAGCCGTTCCACGGCGAGATCGACGAGCTGGCCATCTACGACCGGGCGCTCTCCGACGACGAGATGGCGGTCGCGGCCGGGCTGCCGCGCGCGGTCCCGCTGCCGACTCCGACTCCGGTTCCCACGCCGACACCGCTACCGCGGTTGCCCGCCGAGCAGGAGCCCCTTCCGCGCGAGGGACTACCCGAGGGCAAGGACGTCGCGGCGCACGTGAGCGTCGAGGAGCGGGCCGGCTTCACGGTCTACCGCTTCGGCGGGCCGCTCGCGCGCGCGCAGCCGCTCGATCTGGACCTCGGCATGGGCGCTGTCTGGGTGGGCACGAGCCTGGGCCTGCTGCGTCACGACCCGCACACGGGGAGCTGGCGGCAGTGGGACGAGACGTCCGGCCTGACCGGCGAGCGTCTCAGCCAGATTGCCGTCGTCGGGGGCCGCGTGATCGTCAACTCGTCGAGGAGCACCGGCCCGGGCACCGCGCTCGGCATCGGCGTCTTCGCGTTCGAAGTCGCCGGCCACACCTGGACGCCGATGAAAGTCTCTGGCAGCGTGTGGGACCTCTGGGGCGACGGCTCGACGCTGTGGGTCGGCATCGGGAGCGGCGCCGAAGTGCATGTCCTCGAGACCGGTCAGGTGCGGCGTTTCACGCGTGCGGCAGGCGAGCTCGTCAACGACAACGTCCACGCGGTGCGCCGGCACCGTGAGACGGTCGCCTTCGCCGCGCTCGGCGACTGGTGGAAGGAGCAGAAGGACTTCATCGGCGGGGGCGTGACGCTCTGGGAACGGGCCCGCAACCAGTTCAGCAGCTACACCATCGGTCACGGCCTGGCGCGCGGCTACAGCTGCGACGTCTTCCTGGACGACGACGAGGTCTTCGTGGCGCACTGGGGCGAAGAGCGCGGCCTCAGCCGGATCGACCGGCGGACGGGCCGCGTCGAGGTGCTGCGTCGCAGCGCCAACGGGATCGACCTGGGCGGCGTCGTGCTCGCGGGCGAGCGCGAGACGCTGTGGATCGGCCAGCAGGGCGCGCTCGTCCGCCTCGACCGCGCGAGCCGGCAGGCGACTGCGCTGCGGGAGCGGGACGGCCTCCCCGGCACCATCGTCTCGGGCATCGCGATCGACCAGGATGCCGTCTGGGCGAGCGTGTACGCCTACGGACAGGGCGGCGTCCGCTCTGCCGGTCTCGTGCGCTTCGAGCGACGTTAGAGGAAGCGTCGAGCTGCCGCGCCCGCCAGTTTGGGGAAGGGGTAAGGCGGACGCGGCAGGTCCGACTCGCCCTGCTAGAGCAGGACACGTGCCAGCCATTCGGTCACGCGTTTCGCTGGGTTTGCGCGGAGTCGTCGCGAACGGCGTCCAGTGCTTGGACGCGAGTTCCCGGTTCTGGACTACACTCGCGCCAGCTCGAGTCCCGGAGGCCTCAATGAAACGCGCGCTCGCGGTCGCCGCGTGCGTCTGGCTGCCGTGCTCCGTCGCGGCCCAGACGGACGAGCCGTTCGGCCTGCCGCTGTCCGGCGAGGCCGCCGAGGCCTTTCTGCGCACGGCCAAGGTCGTCGAGAAGAAGGCGCTCAGCGTCGGCATCACGCACTCGGAGCGGTACACGCTCACGGACGGCACCAGGACCGCGCGGGCGCTCTGGAAGACGATCGACGAGAGCAAGCCGGGCGTGACCAACTTCCAGGGCGGCGGCTTCGTGGTGGACTTCGCGGACTCCTGGAAACACGAGGTCGCGTCGTACGAGCTCGACAAGCTCGTCGGGACCGGCCTCGTGCCGCCGACGGTCGAGCGTAGCTTCGATCGGACGACCGGGTCGCTCCAGCTCTGGGTCGAGAAGGCGATGACCGAGGCCGACCGCAAGCAGCGGCGGATCGCGCCACCCGACATCGAGGCCTGGAACCAACAGATGTACGGCGTGCGACTGCTGCACCAGCTCAGCTTCAACACCGACGCCAAGAACATCCGCAACGTCCTGAGCGACCCGACGTTTCGCGTCTACGCCGTGGACTTCTCGCGCGCCTTCGCGAACTACGGCGACCTGCGCGCCGAGAAGGAGCTGCTGCGCTTCTCGCGCCAGTCGCTCGAGCGGCTGCGGGTGCTCGACCGTCCCACGCTCGACGCGAGGCTGGGCCGCTGGCTGAACGGCCGCCAGATCGCCGCGCTGCTCAAGCGGCGCGACAAGATCCTGGCACTCGCCGAGCGTCTGGTGGCCGAGAAGGGCGAAGCGGCGGTGCTCTATTAGTAGGGGGGCGCTGCGTCGCGCCCCCCTCTCACCCCCCGCTCGCTCCGCGGGAGTGAATACCGCTTCGCTCGCAGCCCGTTGCCTGTATCTACCTGACGCGCTAGTTCTCGAAACGAGGCATTCCCGGCCTCCGTGCGATTCAAGACCTGACCCCTTAGCGCTACGCCTTAGCGCTACGGCTCGGCGCGCTCCTCGTACACCGCGCGCGCCTGCGCCAGCAGGGCGAGGACACCCTCCTTCTCCGCTGCCGTGTTCCAGCCGTCGTGCGCCTCGGCCGCCGCGCGCACGCGGTCGATCCAGGCGGAGAAGTAGAGCGCGTCGCGCCTCGAGCGCACCGGGGCTCCGCCGACCGTCACGTAGACCGGGCTCGTGGTGCCGAAGGGGTAGAAGTCGAGGACGGGGTGGCGCGAGCGGGCGCAGTGGGCGCGCGCCACGTACCAGCCCGAGCCGGAGGCGGTCAGGCGAAGCGTGGCGTCCGCGGAGGTGCCTCCGCCCGCGAGGGGCAGCGTCGCCACCACCTCGCCGTTGCGGACGATCTCGAGGCGGTCGATCGGCACGATCGAGCGCATCGACACGCGCGCCTCGAGTGCCTGCGCGCCCGCCGGCAGCTTTAGCTCGTCGCCCGGCTCGCTCCAGGCCCCGCTCGAGCCGCGCGGCCGCAGGGCGAGCTCCACGAGCGGTCCGTTCGTGGCCATGCTGCGGCCAGCCTTGAGCCCCGCGAGGAAAAGCCCGAAGTCGAGCGGCCCGCCCGTCTTCACGAACACGCGGTTCATGCCCACCGGTCCGCGCAGCGAGGCGTAGTTGGTCATGGCGTCGGTGCCCGCTCCCGCCGGGACGCGGAAGCCGCAGTTGAGCAGGCGGTACCAGACGGCGTTGGTCGCGCGGTGGTCGCTCAGGCCCACCGCCTCGTAGAAGTCGACCTTGTCGAGCGCGACGTCGACCGGCAGGCCGATCGGATCGCCTGCTGCGAAGCCCGGCAGCGGGTAGCTGGCGGGGTCGCCCGCGCGCGCGGGGTCGGGCACGTCGTCGAAGGGATGCACGTAGCCGACGAGAGCGCCCTGGGCGCGCGCGAGGTCGGCGACGTTGGCGTTCGCCGGATAGAGGCTCGCCGCGGCGGTGCCCGCGTAGCCCGCGTAGTCGGGCAGCAGCACGTGGCTGCGCAGGCCGACGAGCGACAGATGGCCCCACCAGCTCGTGTGGAATTCCTGGTCGTGGCGCAGCAGCGTGGCGCTCGTGGAAGCGGCGTCGGGCGTGCCGGTGAACCAGCCGACGTCCGGGATGCGCTGCTCCTTGTTGACGATCAGGTTGAAGACCAGGTGCAGGTCTTCGGCCTCTGCCATCGCGCGCAGCGTCAGCGGCGTCGCGCGGTAGGCGCCGCCGTAGTTCATGTGGACGTGCAGGTCGCCGCTCCACCAGCCGCGCGCGGGCCAGTCCGCGATCCGCTCGAGTGCTATGCGCTCCTGGCGCGTGCCCCCGGCTGGGACTTCGAGCGTGCGGCGCACCGGGCGGTACTCGAGGCCGCGCGTGACCTCGAGCGTCACCTCTCCGGCCGGCACCACCACCAGCGCGCTGCCGCTGCTGTGGAAGTAGCCGTGCTCGATCCGGCGCTCGGCCCGGTCGAAATGGTCGTCGGCGTGGCGCCAAGCCTGCTCGGGCACGAAGCTGCGCCCGTCGGCGGTGGTCACCGAGAGCCGGGCCGGTACGTAGCGGCCGTTCTCGGTCACGTCGACGAGCAGCCGGCCCGTGGCCCCCAGGCGCTGCCGCTCGCGGATCTCGACCTTGCGCCGCTCGCCGCCCGGCACCCGGATCGTCCAAAGCGCGGGCGCTCCGTCCTCGTTCGACACGTACGCGATGCGGCTGGCGTCGGGCGAGAAGCGCGGGGCCGTCGCATCGAACTCGCCGTACGTGAGCGGGAAGGCGTCGCCGCCCTCGGCGGGGACCAGCCAGAGCTGGTGCCACTGCCGGCCGAGGTAGGAGGCGTAGACCACGCGCCGGCCGTCGCGGGCCCAGTCGGGCCGGGCCTTCCATGTCGTCTCCTCCTCGTGGACCGCGCGCATCGGCGCGCCCGGCTCCGCGCGCATGCGCCACAGGCCGCCGCTGCCGGAGATCCGCCCGCGGTTCGAGACGACGATCAGCTCGCTGCCGTCGGGCGACCAGGTCGGCGACAGGTACTGGTCGAAGCGCGAGTAGTAGTAGCGGGGCAGGCCCGAGTCGCGCTCCTCGCTGAGGCGCACGATGTCGCCGGGGATCCCGTCCCTCACGTCGAGCCGGAACACGTGGAAGCGGTGCTCGAACGCGGTCGAGACGAAGGCGATCCGCTTCCCGTCGGGGGACCAGCGCGGGTCGAGATTGACCGCGCCGTTGGTCGTGAGCGCGAAGCCCCTCCCGCTCGCGAGCTCGAGCGCGCGGAGCTCGAGCGCGTCGTCCCGGTACGAGGCGAATACCAGCCAGCGCCCGTCGGGCGACCAGTCGGGCTGGTAGTCGTACCCGGGTCCGTCGCTGAGCTGCCGCGCCACGCCCGTCTCGGGATCGACCCGCCACAAAGCACCCTCGATCGAGACCGCGAGCTCCTTCCCGTCCGGGGACCACGCGGGTGAGCTCACACCGCTCGCGGCCTGCGGCAGGTACATCTCGCGGTAGTAGTAGTGGAGCGGGACTCGGACCTGCTTCAGCACCCGCTCCCGGCCGGGCCCCGTCGCCTCGGCCGTCCACGCGACGAGCGCCGTCGAGCCGAGCCCCAGCAGGGCGACAGACGCGCGTCGGACGGCTGCCAGGCGGGGCATCGCGCGAGCGATTGTACAGAAGAGGCGCCCGCACGTGGCCCGCGCTGCGCTACACTCAGCACGCGTGAGGCGCCGCGGAAGCACGGTGCCGAAGGGGGAGACGATGAAGGCTCGTTGCTGGCTCGTGGCGGCCGCGGTGGTGATCCTGCTTCCTGCGGCAGCCCGGGCTCAGGGGCTCGCGGGCCGCTTCACGATTGCCGCGCAGGTCGGCACGCAGTCGGAGGTGTCGGGCGACATCCTGCAGAGTGCCACGGGCAGCCTCTTCGACAAGCCGGTCACGATCGACTCCGTGCGCTACCGGGACGTCTATGCGCCCGACCTGCGGCTGCAGGCGCTCATCGGCTACGGTTTCGGCGAGCGCACCGAGATCATCGGGCGTGCGACGTGGTACGAGGCCGAGTGGACGGGCGTCGAGGCCGGCAACCTGGACGGCGACGCGCTCTTCGCGTTCTTCGAGCCCTACAACTACGAAGAGCTGGGCTTCGAGATCGGCGTGCGCTACTACCTGGCGACGCAGTCACGACTCAAGTCGTACGTCGCGCCGATCGTCGGCGTGCGCTTTCTGCATGAGATCCTGGTGTCGTACTCGGTGCAGGACGCCGGCTCGTCAGTCCGCTTCGTCCCCTTCAGCAAGGAAGGCGCCGTGCCCGTCTTCGGCCTGGACATCGGCTTCACGTTCGATCTCGGCGAGCGCCTCTTCGTCGGCATGGACACGGGCATCCGCTACCAGACGGCGCCCGGCGAGTTCGACTACCTGCCAGGCCTCGGCGCCGTCGACAACAGCGGCGGCCGCTGGTCGGCGCCGGTCGTGGCCGTGCTGGGTGTGCGGTTCTGACGAAACGGACGCCACAGGCCAAAAGGCTGATCCGTTCACGGGGGGTCTGGGGGGTGCTTCGCACCCCCCAGAACAAGGAATGTCGACAACAGGCCGTGGGCGTTTCATGGCCCTCTCATCACCGCACTTGGAGAGTCACGAACTGACGGGCAGACGGGAACGAAGCAATGAACGACTGCCAAACGAACGATGGCCAGACTGGGGGGCTCCGAAGCCGCCCCCCAGACCCCCTGCGTGGCGTGGGCTCCTAAGCCGCCCCCCAGGCCCCCCGCTTGGCGTGAATCTTGACTATTCCGTAAAGATTGATAGGCTAGAGTTGTCATGAGCAGCCGGGAGATCGACGCCCTCACGCGGGCCGAGTACCAGGCCGGCTTCGTCACCGACATCGAGCAGGACACGCTGCCGCCCGGCCTCAGCGAGGACGTGGTCCGCTTCCTCTCGGCGAAGAAGGGCGAGCCCGAGTGGATGACCGAGTGGCG
>Ga0214473_10002662_pt1 | contig 21908 bp, 27 predicted proteins | sample RVTome_7_FD_203509 | JGI IMG/M metagenome (GOLD analysis project Ga0214473, IMG submission 203509) | Soil microbial communities from uranium-contaminated site in the Upper Colorado River Basin, Wyoming, United States - RVT98D197 | ecosystem: Environmental > Terrestrial > Soil > Contaminated >... | reverse complement strand
AGCGTGTGAGAGGTCCGCTACCTCTCTTATCCGCCGCTTTATCTCGTTTGTGACGTGTGGTATCACCTGAATAGTACCGCCGAGATAATCCCCTCGCCTCTCGCCGGCTATAACCGTCGAGTAAATTTGACCTGAGGTAACATTGGAAGCAGAGGTTAAATCGACGTCGATGAATCTCTCGTAGTGCCCCAGGTCGAGGTCAGTTTCGGCGCCATCCTGTGTGACAAAAACTTCACCATGCTGATATGGGGACATGGTTCCCGGGTCGACGTTAAGGTACGGGTCCAATTTCTGAACGGAGACCGAAATATCGCGGCTTTTCAAGATTCTACCGATGGAGGCGACGCTGATACCCTTGCCTACCGAGCTGACTACGCCGCCAGTAACGAAGATATATTTGCTCATTAGCGTGTTCGATGCTTATTACGATTTCGGGGAGAGAATTCTCCAGGGTGGCAAGGCTTTTCAGAATAAGTGAATATATGTATCACCATAATCCGGTTCTAGCTGTAACTATACGAACATATCCTGTACGGTTCATTGCTGGAGAAACTTAAATGGATGACAAGTTCGAATGTAGGGGTAAGTGGTTTCTTTTAATTATAGGTACTCTCTTCCAGCTTGTCAAGTTTTTGGCCGGGAATCTTCCTGTTGTGTGTAACCCCCCCCTTCAAAGGAGGAAATAATTAACCTCTCTCTTTCGTACGGGAGATTGAGAGGGATTTTCCCGGGGTTCACCGACGCCGCATTGTAAAGATGAGCGCTATTATGGTGATTAGCAGAATTAAACCGATGACTATGACCACCCAGGCCCATAGAGGGGTTTGCGGTGGCGTAGGTGGTGCCGATGCAGACGGTGGGGGCGCCTCGGTCTGGAAGCTGAAGGTTGCGGACCAGTCGCTCGGCGCCGGCTCGAGTGCCATGACCCTCCAGAAATAAACCTGGCCGTATTCCAGTTCGCCATCGTAGTTATAGGCGGTAGTGGTAACCGCTGCCTCTTTGACAACCTCAGTCATGGCTGCATCCTCAGCCAGTACAAACCTGTACTTAGTGGTATCGTTCAATGGTGACCAGCTGAAAGAAACTGGTTTTACAGGATAGATATTAAAGCCGTTATTCGGGTAAGTCGGCTGTATCCCATACGAGGCAGTACTTACCGGAGCCCCTGATTTAATAGTGAAACTTTCGACTTCAGACCAGGGACTGAGCATATACTGGCCCGTGGCTGCCTGGCGTACTCTTGCCCGCCAATAGTAGGTATGCCCGGCCTCCAGATTGCCCCAGTTGGTCAGAGAAGATGGAGATGCAGCTCGGCCACCTGCCGGGTAGTAGGCGCCAGGCGACCCCAGGGAGGCAGGTGCGAACGGGCCCGTATCAAGGACTATCAAGGTAAAGCCCGGGTCTTTGGCGATTTGTACCTGATACTCGCTGGACAGGCAAAGCTGTTCCCAGCGTAGGTCAACTTCCTCATTTTGGCCTGAGACCGGGTCGCTGCTTATTGCCGTATTATCAGGTTGCGCGGTTGTGGCCGAAACCGGGTCTTTGGCGACTTCCGACGCAGGCACAGTGGCAGGTATATTGCTTGTATCAGTAGTGGATGTAGCTACTTGGGGCGAGGTGGCTAAATTACAGCCGGCCGCACCAAGCAGAACTATAAGCAATGTAATAGTAAATGCTAAAAACCGATTGAATCTATTCATGTTTATGGTCAACATTTAGTGTAGGTTGGTAAAAAAACTTTGTCAAGCCTATTGTCATTGCCAGCCACGGGGTTTTTAACCCCGTGACCTCGACCTTAAAAGGTCGAGGCTACATGTGATGAGAAAAGGTTGAGGCTTCTCCGGGTAACGCGGAGCATCTGCTCCGCGGATTGGAGCGGATGCTCCAATCTACCCATTGATGCAAGCTTATCTACGGTCACAAATATAGCCATGAGGATACGAGTTCATAGAGTTTGTTGAGATTCGTAGAGATTGATAGAGATGTAGAGTTTGAGATTTGGAGCTTAGGATTTAGAATTTTTACGGTAACTATATTCGACGGCTTCTGAATAAAATCATCATGGCCACAATGATGACAAAGCCGAGTATGTTGATAAGTACGCTTATCTGTAGCCACTGCAAGAGCTGGCCATATAACGATGGAGCCTCTGGCGGGGTAGATGGTTTAGATGCGGTGATGAAGCTGAATACGGGGCTGGGCTCGCTGGGTAACGGTTTTGTGGCTGCAATTTGCCAGAAATAGGGCGTGTCGTAATCTAATCTGCCGCTGTACCTGTAAGCCGTGGTGGGCAAGCTCTCTTGCACAATTATGTCGGTCAAAGCCGAGTCTGTAGCCAGGACAAAATTGTATTCGGTGGCCTCTTTGAAAGGCGTCCAGGAAAAGGCTATGAACGATATAGGGATGTTGTCGGCATCGTGTATCGGATTTAGGGCCTGGGCTCCAAGATATGGACTGACCACTGGTAATCCGGCTTTGATACTGAAGCTACCGGCCTCCGACCAGTAGCTGCGGATTACCTGCCCTGTGGCTACCTGCCTGACTCTGACTCGCCAGTAGTAGGTGCTATTGGCCGCCTCTACCAAAGGCAGCAGTCCCCCCCTACAATCCTGTTCATCAAACGCAAGAGGGGGGAACTGTGGAAAATGAGCTTCTGGATATCTTCGCACGCCTAAGCCCATCGAACCAACGCCTAGTAAGAGAGCTAATCTGGAAATTATGTCAACTGGAGCAGCTCGCCATCCCTGAGGACCATGACGCCAGGCTTGATTACGCAGCATGCTGCGACCGCTGGCTTGAGCATCTGGTAACAGTAGGCTTTTCGCAGAATACCGTCGCCTTGTATACCCGCTATGTCCGCTGGCTGCTGATGGATTATCCACATCCTACAAAAGCCCACATCGATGCGTATTTTGCCCGCATGGTTGCTTCCGGAAGGAAACCATCGACTTTAGGCTCGGTTACCAATGCTATCAAGAGCTTCTTTGCATTTCTGCTCGATGAGGATATCGCTAAGACAAACCCGGCAGACAGACTCCACGCCCCGCAACGCGAGCTGGAGATTCGACGGGCGCCCAGGCCTGAGCTTGTTCAGCAGCTCCTGGATGCGGAGAAGAAACCACGCCACCAGCTCATGCTAATGCTTATGGTTGATTGCGGGCTCAGGCTGAGCGAAGTGGCCAGAGCCAGGGTAGATTTGATTGACCTGGACAGTCAACTGATCATCGTCCTGGGAAAGAAGAAGAAGCAGCGCCAGGCGCCCTTTTCCGCGGCTACGGCCGGGGTTATCAAGGGCTATCTGCAGGAATTGAAAGAGGCAGGTTACCCGGGCCCCTGGCTGTTCCCTGGGGTGAATCCTGAAAAGCCCGCAGCTCTCAGGTCTATTGACGGCTACATGGCGGCTTTGTGCCAGCGCCTCGGTATTCAGCCTATAACACCACACCATTTGAGACATTACTTCGCTACGCAGATGTTGAGCCATGGAGCCAACCTGAAAGCGACGTCAGCTATCCTGGGGCACTCGTCCCCATCGACCACAGCAAATGTCTACTGGCATCTAATTGACCAGCAAGAGGTTATCGAGCAGCATCTAAAGTACGGTCCGCTGCAGCAACATTTGAAAGGTTTTAGCCATGCCGAGACGATGGGGGAGTAACACCAGGCTATGGGCTTACCGGTACCTGGTGCTTAGAGACGGTGAGCATTGCAAAATCTGTCTGGCAATCCCGACTACACAAAATGGATTGGATATCGACCACATCGATGGCGACAAAACCAACGGTGACCCCCGGAATCTACGCCTGCTTTGCAGGTCCTGCAATGTTTCCGAGGAAAATAAGTCCCGTGCCCAGTGTCCGAGTGACCAGGGAGAGAGGGAGAGAGAGGAAGGACAGCCGAATACCCGCCTGGCAAAGGAAGCAGTTGACTATAAAGGCGGTTCTATTGAGATGCAGGCCTGCTTTCTGTTTGAGTTGGATTATAGGGACTGGGTATTGAAAGAGGTAAAGCAGAGGGGCGCATTTTTGAAGAAGGAAGCTATCTTTGCAGGAGCTGAGATTGTGGGTTGCTCTCCGACTACCACGTCTAAGTATCTGGCCAAGCTTACCAGCTCCGCCGGCCCGATACAAGAGTACAAAGATAAGCTGGGGGATACCCTGTTGATCCCCCGGAACGGCCATAGGCCCATAGAAAGTCTATAGGAGGTGGAGACCACATGAAAGTAGAGATAACCGCTAAGGTCGAGATCGTAAGCATAGCCCACACGTTTCCAGAAGATGAGGAGCCGGCAACGATACTCAAGCTAAAGACCAAGCTACCGCCGGCCGAGATTGCCCGCATCCTCAATATCCGAAGTCAGAGGGCGCCTTTGACCATGACTATAGGTACTGAGCAGCTAGCGTTCGATTTGAGCTTCTCAGAGGTCAAGGGTAGGGAATAGCCGCTATGAGGGATTTACTGGCCATTCTACAGCTACACAGAGGCAAGCAGAAGGCTATCACCGGTAAGGACCTGGCGGAGCTCCTGGGAGAGCCCAACGATAGGCTGATTCGCAGGGAGATACGGGAGCTAATTTCCGCGGGAAATCCGATTGCCTCGAGCACCGAGAAGCCCTACGGTTACTTCCTTGTCGAAACGCAGGATGAGGCCAACGATTACCTGGGCAGCTTGAAAGGCCGGCTTGTCGAGGATGCTTATCGCCGGAGAGATTTTAAGGCGGCTTCAGCCAAAGCTCTAAATAAGGAGAAGCAGCTCGCGCTTTTGTAAGGGGGGGGGAATATGAAAAGAAAATCGAGTCCCTTGCAGCAAAAATCGAACTCGGGTCCGCAGCGGATTGTCTATCTTTGCCCGAATCGCATTTGCAATCAGCCCCTGGTGCGTCGGAACGGTCTCATCGTTTGTTCAGCGGATCCCTGGCACTATACGCAGGAGGTGATTCAGAAATGGGAATAGTGGAAACATTAGTCAAATGCTCCATCTGCGGAGCTCCGACAGAATGGGATGAGAGCCCTGGCCCGCCGCTTTGCATAGCTTGTTGGGATAGCCGGTCAGGTACCGATAATGAGGTCGCTGCCAAGGGGCGTGCCTACAGAGAGGCACACAAAGATGAGGTCGCTGCCAAGGGGCGTGCCTACTACGAGGCACACAAAGATGAGGTCGCTGCCTATCAGCGTGCCTACAGAGAGGCACACAAAGATGAGGTCGCTGCCAAGGGGCGTGCCTACTACGAGGCACACAAAGATGAGGTCGCTGCCAAGGGGCGTGCCTACAGAGAGGCACACAAAGATGAGGTCGCTGCCAAGGGGCGTGCCTACTACGAGGCACACAAATGAAAAAGCTTACCCGGGCGAAACTCTTGGGCGCTTTCACTCCAGAGGTGAGAAATCTAATCTCCTCGAGGTGTCAGGGGTTGATTTTGAATCTGTGCTCAGGGTCCTGGGACTTCGGTATCACGGTCGACAAGATTATGCCGGCTAACATCAAGGCCGACGTCAGCCAGCTACCATTCAGGGATGAGGTGGCGGATACCATCATTTTTGACCCGCCGTATAATCGGAAGTTTAAGAAGGTCTACGGCGCATACTACGCCGACAGGCGAAAAGTGTTCCGGGAAGTTATGCGAGTGCTAAAGCCTGGTGGCTTGTTAATTTTCTGTCACTATTTCATACCGCAGCAGCGCATCTGGACGCTTGAGGAAGTGTATATGATAGTCAATCGCCCCTGGGAGCATGTCCGAGCACTTTCGTTTCAGAGGAAGCAAAAAACCCTATGTGATATCTATTCTGATGAGAAGGGGGGCGATGATGGCAAAGGTCAGTAATGAAACAAGGTTAATATGGAATCTGGCCGAGGAGAGGGTAGCAAGAATACTCAGGGGCGAACAGGCAGCACACAAAAAGAGCCGTAATTATCTCAAAGGCTTAGGAGCCGGCGCCACTATATACCGAGATTCTCTCAAAGAAATCATATCTGATCTGGAAAATTCAAACGGCTGCCATGAAAAATCGAACCATGGCCACAAATCTAAGGAGGTGCAGTTATGAAGCTTATAGAGGCAACCAAGCTCGCCGTGGAGATCGTGTCAAAGCTGATCCCTGTTTGCGACAAGGTCGAAGTCGCCGGGAGCATCCGCCGCGGTAAAGGGGAGGTGAGAGACATTGATATTGTCGCTATCCCCAACGAGGATAAGCTGCTTGCCGGCGGCTTTTTCTGCCGGCAGCACCTTATTTCGACTTTGGCATTTCCTGCGGTCCCTCGAGCTAACGGCACAAAGCTGGCCACCTTTCTATATAAGGGGGAGCCATTGTATAAGGGGGCGCAGTTCGATGCCGCAGTCGACATCTATTGGGCTACGGCAGAGACCTGGGGCACTATTCTACTGATCAGGACAGGTTCAAAGGAGTACAACGTCTGCTTATGCATCCAAGCCCGGTCAAGAGGCTGGGTTTTACACGCTGGGGGTGAGGGGCTTTATGACGGTATGGACCGTAAAATAGCCGGTGAGACCGAGGAGGGTATTTTTAAGGCCCTGGGGATGCGGTTCGTCCCACCGGGTGAGAGGGAAGTCCGCTATCCCGCAGCTTTCCGTAGAACCACCCCCCAGGCAAAAGAGAATTTACTTGACATAACCACTTGACATAATGGGGGTACTTTACATAAAATGGAATTATTAGCATGAAGTTGCTCAAAGTAGCCCTGGAACAGCAGCGCTTCGACCTGGCAGCCCATGTCCTCGTCTTCGGTTTGCTTTCCGCAAAAAAGGAGCAGAGACGCTATGGTGAAAAAAGGCGCCCCGCAGGGCAACCAGAACGCCAAGAAGCACGGTTTCTACAGCAAAGCCCTAGATAAGGCTGAGGAGCTGCAGCTCGAGGAAGCCCGGGGGATAGACGGTTTAGACGAGGAAATCGCTGTCCTTCGCATCAAGCTCCGCTCCATTATTCAAAGTGACCCACAAAATATCGAGCTTGCCCTCGCCGCTGCGAATACCATAGCCCGCCTGGTACGCACCCGCTATAACATCAGTAAGGAACAGAAGCGGTCTTTAAAGGATGCTATCGCTAAGGTGTTGACTGAGATAGCCGTCCCTCTGGGGATAAAGGCATTGATCAGATGAAATTGAGACCCTATCAGGCAGAAGTAGCGAAGGCTGTCATTGAGAGTGTCCAGGGTAACCAGGGCTTAACCTTTTCGGTGGAGATTGCCCGCCAGGGGGGAAAGAATGAGCTGTCAGTACACCTCGAGGTGCTTTTAATGACCATGTTTATGGCATCCAGTGGAACTTCGGTTAAGTGCTCTCCGACTTTCAAGCCGCAGACTTTAATATCGATCGGCCGGCTTAAAGACCGGCTCAACGATTTTGGCTTCACTGGCCTATGGTTTACTGAGGCGGGTTACATAATCAGGCTCGGCAATGCCAGGTGGATTTTCCTATCGGCTGATGAAACCAGCTCAGTGGTTGGCCACACGGCCGAGGTACTGCTTGAAGTTGATGAGTCCCAGGACGTATCGAAGGATAAGTACACTAAAGAGTTTCGTCCCATGGCATCATCCAGCAATGCCACTACAGTGCACTATGGCACGACCTGGGATGATACCACCTTATTAGAGGAGATTAAGCAGTCCAACCTTGAGCTGCAAAGGAAAGACGGCATCAAGCGCCATTTCAGATATGACTGGCAGGAAGTGGCCAAGTGTAACCCCGCCTATGGCCGCTTCGCCGAGTCCGAGCTGGCCCGCCTGGGAGAGAGTCACCCGCTGTGGCGCACACAGTACGCCCTATTGCCGCTCAAAGGCGGTGGGGGGCTATTCACCCGGCAGCAGCTCGCCGTAATGCAGGGGGCGCATCCACGCCTCCGGAAGCCGCAAGCTGGTAAAATTTATATTGCCGCGGTTGATTTCGCCGGTGAGGAAGAGCAGCTCGAGGAGGAATTTTTAACCCGCCCCAGCAGGGACGCCACTATCGTTACGATAGCCGAGGTGACCATGCCGGCTAATAGTAAGGAAGCTTGTCATATCGATGTCGTGGAGCACTACGCCTGGGTTGGGGAGAAGCACCCCATACTCCACAACCAGCTCGTGGATATCTTCAAGAACACCTGGAACTGTACCAGGATAGTCTGCGACGCTACCGGTATAGGGGAGCCGACGACCAGCTTTCTACGGAACGCCATAGGTCCTAAAGTAGTGCCGTTCAAGTTCACGCAGAAGTCGAAGTCGGAAGCCGGCTTTGACCTACTGGCAGCCGTTAATTCAGGCAGGCTAAAGATTTATAAGGGGGACGGTTCAACCGATTATCAGGAGCTATTCAAGCAGCTCGAGAAAGCCAAGAGCGTCTATAGGCCGAATCAAACGCTCAATTTCTTTGTGGATCCCGCTGACGGCCATGATGATTATCTTTCCAGCCTGGCCTTGCTAGTCCAGGCGTCTCAGGAAGCAGCTCCGCGAAAGGCTATTGGAGGTGAACGCAATGACTGATTTTAATCCCACGTCTCTGGCGCAGGTCGATAAAACCCGCCTCTCCGATTACAAGACGAATCTAGATTTTTATAATGGGGAGCAATGGCCGCAGGTAGGAAAGAATCGCCAGCTCGTCTTCAACTACGCCAAGATCGCCATCGATAAGCTGACCTCGTATTTAACCGACAGCCTTAATTTCTCATGCGTACCGGTCGATGATTCCGACGGCGCCAAGAAAACGGCCAGGGAAGCCGAGGCGGTGCTTTATCAGGTGTATTCTAAGAATAACCTCCAGGAGCTGGACTATGAAACTGAGATTGATACGGCCATCCTGGGGGACGGATGCTATAAGGTCACCTGGGATGCTGTAGAGAAGCGTATCAGGGTCACCAGCCCCGATGTAAACGGTCTTTACGCCTGGTGGTTTGGAGACGACCTCTCGAAGGTCTGGAGAGTGGCTAGCCGCTATCCTATGACCAAGGATGAGATTAAGCAGCTTTACAATAAAGATACTCAGAAGGCATCGAGTACCATCACTGAGCTGTGGACAGAGAAGCAGTTTACGCTCTTCCTGGATAGCGACGTCCTCGATGACAAGCCGAATCCTTACGGCTTTATACCTTTTGTCATTTTCCCCAATGTCAGGCAGCCGAAGCATTTTTGGGGCATGTCCGATATACCACCGCTCAAGCAGGTACAGCGGGAAATGAATCGCGAGTTAAGCCAGTTGTCACGCATCCTGGAAGTCTCAGGAAATCCGATCGCAGTACTTGAAGGCGTGGAATCCGCCGAGGAAATAAAGGTAGCGCCCGGCCAGGTGTGGACTATTCCGGAAGAAGCGAAAGCCTATCTCCTGGACTTGTTAGCCGGCGGGGGCATCCGTCTGCACGTCGATTACATCGATATGCTCTACCGCTGCCTCCATGACCTATCAGAGTCCCCCAGGGCAGCCTACGGCGGCATCGAGCGGGAGTTGTCGGGCGTTGCCCTCGAGGTGGAGCTACAGTCGCTTCTGCAGAAGGTCAGGAGAAAAAGAATCACCCGGACAGTAGCTTATATCAGGCGGTGCCAGATGATATTCGCTTTACATAAGAAGTTTACCAGGCAGGATTTTACTACCATTGATACCCGCATTATATGGGGGTCAGTACTTCCTCAGGATAGAGCCAGGCTAGCTCAAAACGAGCAGCTCTTCGTCCAGTCGGGAGTCCATTCCAGGCGTACAGCCATGGACGAGCTGGGGATACGAGACCCTGAGGCTGAGTTTGCGAAGTGGTTAGATGAGAGGCGTCAAATCCTGGAACAAAATCAGCAGAATAAGGCGCAGTCCACCCGCGGCGGCGCGCGAGAGAGAGCGACAGCTGCTGAAATGGAGTCTGCGACTTTGACTGAATAAAGGCAAGGAGTAAAACAAATTGGCTAATGATCAAGAATCAAATCCTCCGGGCGCAGGAGAAACCAACGAGACTGTCGCGAAGGCAGAGTATGAAGCACTGAAAGCCGAACTCGAAGCAGAGAAGGTCAAGACCACCGAAGCGGTCGCCCTGGCAGTCCAGCCATACCAGGAGAGAGTAACAGCTCTCGAAAATACGATAGCTGGCCAGCAGGTGGAGCTTAACGAGAAGGTCGGAAAGCTCGAAGCCTTACAGGGTGACTTTGAGGGGGCGAAGGCTGCCTATGCTTACGCTGTAGAGGATTTCAGGAAGCTAGCCGCTATCTCCAATCCCCTGGTGCCATCGGAAGCTATCTATGGGAACTCGGTCGAGGAAATCAAGGTGTCCCTGGATAGAGCTAACAAATTGGTGGCCAATGTCCAGGAGGCGATAGCGAAGCAGACGACTGCCGCCCAGGTGCCGGCGGGAGCTCCGCAGCGCACCGGTCCTAACACGGAGAACATGAGCACCAAGGAAAAAATCACTGCCGGCTTGGAGCAGGCCAAAAAGAAGAAGGAGTCTTAGCTGGACTGAGCCAGGTCGAGTAGTAAAAAAGGAGAACTTTTAAGCGATGGCAATAACGTTAGCAGAAGGATCCAAGCTGTCTAATGATGTTCTTTTACAGGGCATCATCGAGACCATCCTGAAGGATTCACCGGTCCTTCAGGCGCTGCCGTTTATCGATATCATCGGTAACGGCCTCACGTATAACCGTGAGAAAACACTGCCAACCGCCGAGTGGCACGCAGTGAATACCGACTGGGCAACCAGCCCAGCCCCGGACTTTGATCAGCTCACCGCCACGCTGGCTATCCTGGGGCAGAATGCTGATGTAGACAACTTCATCAAGCAGACCCGCTCCAATATCCAGGATATCGAGGCGGCTATTATCGAGCTGACCGCCAAGGCCTGCAGGCACGAGTTCGAGAAGCAGTTCATCTACGGCTCGACTACCAACTACCTGGGCATCACAGGTGATGCCAACACCTTTAACGGCTTGATCAAGCTCATAACCACCGGTACCGCCAGCAGCCAGGTAATCGCCATGGCCGCCACCGGCGCCACCTTAACCCTGGCCAAGATCGATGAGCTGATTGACGCTGTCAGAGGTGGCAAGCCCGATTTGCTGCTGATGAGCCGCAGGTCACGCCGAAAGGTCACCGCCCTGGTAAGAGCCAGCGGTTCCTATATGGAGACAGTCAAGGGGCAGTATGGTGACTGGATACAGCTCTATAACGGCGTCCCCATTGGCATCAATGACTGGATCCTGGACACCCATACCCTGGTGGGTAGCGTGGAGACGGCTATCACCGGCGCCACCAATTCCACGATATACGCCCTTCGCTTCGGTGAGGGGTCTGTCTGTGGTGCCACCAACGGAGGTCTCCAGGCAGAGCCGATAGGTGCCCTGGAGGGCAAGGATGGCAGCAGGACCCGGATCAAGTGGTATGTCTCAATTGTAGACTTCTGCTTGCAGACCCGCGCCGCCTTAATAGGCGTGCAGGACTAAAATACTCATAGGGTAACCTTATGAGGAAGGAGTAGAATATGGCCTTTGCAGATCCTGGAGTAAACAGGCTAATCATCAATGCCGGTGTAGGACCGGCAGCTCCGACCGTAGTTTTAGCCGAGGCGTGCCGCCGCGGTGATCACCTTGGTTACAGCTCAGGTTGGAAAAGAGGTCTGGCCACCGTCGGCACGGCGATACAGGCAAGACTTATCGCTTTAGCCGATGGGAAAATTGGAGATTCGGTCCCTGTATCTTCACGGCCAGTAATAGGCGGCTTTACAGGTGCTACGCCTGGTGGCTATGTCTATGCAGCCGAGGGAACAGACAACGGTATGTTCACTCAGACTGCCCCAGCGACCACCGGTGATTGCAATACCATCCTCGGTTTAGCTCTGAGTGACACCGAGGTGATGTTCTTCCTGAATAGCCGGCCGGATTCGCTATCGTCCTAATAGTGGTGTTTAACCTCCGCCACTTTTAGGTATACATCTCCGCGCTGGGAGAGGGGGGAGCTGGGCTCTTACGAATGAGTCAGCAGCTCCCCCGCCCAGCGTACAGGAAAGGAGCTGATGAAATGGACTTGAGCACGATGCGCACCCTGGTTAGGCGAGACCTCAAAGATGAGGACGCCGCCAATTATCGCTGGCAGGATACGGAGATTGACCGCGCCATTGCTAAAGCCGTGGCCGAGCTATCTCGCTATATCCCCGATGAGAAAAAGTCTACTCTGGCCACAGTTGCCGGCAGTTCAGAAATTTCGATATCGACTTTGACAAACCGGGTCTCCGTCGACCGCGTCGAGTTCCCGGTGGGGGAGTCCCCCAGGAGCTATCCGCGCTTCACCGTCTATATTGCCATCATTACCTTGATAGGCGGCGTGGAGGGGGACGGTACGAATTGCTATGTCTATTGGGGAGCGATGCACACCCTGGGGGCTACGTCGACGATCCCAGCCTATCTCGAGGACGTCCTGGCCCAGGGGGCAGCTGCTTACGCCTTATTGTCTGAGGCGCAGTACCGAACAGACACGGCCGGCTTTGGTGGGGAGAAAGCCGATACCGATTACCAGGGATGGGGCGCCAGCATGCTCAAAGAATTCAAATCCCAGCTCAAGCGTTTTGGTAGAGGTCGAAAGCTGAAATTGAGTACTTTATTTCAAGGAGACGACTATGAGTAATTCAAAAATCGAGGAAGGCTTACCCCGCTTAAAAGAGGGTCTTCCGCATCAGGCGTTTGCCATCGTTGGTGATGTCGACGATCCCGAAACTTGGAAGCTGCCGCATCACACCAGGGCAATACTCCGGGCGCTTAAAGGGAAGATTGGCCATTACCGGACAACTGACTGGGAGCACCTGGCAGCAGCCGTGGCAGCTCTGAGTCGTGGGGGCTTCCGGGGTAAGAGGGTCGAAGCTACCGAGCAGCAGATCCTTGACGCCGCCAAGCACCTGGCCCGGCATTACTCTGAGAACGGTAAGCCGGTACCCGATACCCTGGCCGCTCTGGTTGAATAGTTAGACCCAGGTGGAATCACCCTCGGCTTTCATTCGGGGGGGCTTTATATCGAAGTAAGGGGCGCTGTTTTACTTTACATAACCCCTTCCAGGATATCCCCGAAGCTGGGGTTTATATAAAACGAAAATTCAGAAGGAGTATAACGATGATTCAAAAATTCTTGGATGGGAAGAAGAAATACAGTGCTTTCATTATCACAGTCCTGGCAACCCTGATTCCCATGTTCATTACTGAGCCAGAGGCACAGAAGACCATTATGGACTTCGTGCCGTCTCTGGCTGCTGCCGCTGCCGGCGTCTTCTATATTTTGACCCAGGGCAAGGTCGACGCCGAGAAAGAGAAGGTGAAAGTTGTAGAGCTTACTAATGGCAATGGCATAGCCTCAAAATCCCCTGCATTAGTAGCAGGAGCCACTTCAGCGGCACAAGCTCAGCCAGCGCAGGCACAGGCGCAAATTACGCCTGTAGTCATGGCGCCCCCGCCTTTCGTGGCCAAAGAATTCCATGAAAAAGTTCTGGCCACCGTTAAGGAGACGTACAAGGATCAGAACCCCTGTACCGTTCTTTATAAGGCGCGGGATATCGGCCAGTTGACCAAGTGTGTGCACATTTCGCAGGCAGTGGAATACTGGAATTACATGGTTGACCTGGCTGTATTTGCTAAGGACTGGGTCGCCGAAGAGACCAAGAAGAAATTCGGCGAGTGCGGCTGGACGCCGGAGGCCATTGCCTTTAACCAGGATTTTAATGGCCTTATGCGGTCAGCTAATAATTTATCCCAGCTGGCAACGACCAAAATAGACTGGAGGGAGCGGCTAGCTCCGTTTAATGATACGCTCTATGGCGTTGGTAATCTTGCTGGCCAGCTGCTTGAATATAGCAGCGGCTGATGGCTTTCGACTGGCGAACCATACTAGGTATAGTGCTGCTTGTCGGAACAGCAGTCTATCTCATTTGGGCGAGGAAGAAATGAGAAGTATCTCAGATGCTTTGTTAGAAGCCCAAAAGACAGGCACGCCTCGTAAGCCCCTGGTTAAGCTAGAAGTTCAGGCCTACGGCCACCCTGCCGCTACGGCCGAGGGTGACATACAGTGGGAGTCTTTTGCCTGGCAGCGTTTCTATTCCGGGAGCGAGGCGAAGGATTCCCACGGCGTTACTATCCCCGGGGATGGTTCACTAATCCGCATCCGCAAAGACGGTACCGGCTGCTACGTCTCGCGCGTAACGAGTCCCGGTCCCTTATCCACATACTCGAGCTGGGGTTCATCTTTTGGCGGTGTGCCGGCCGTCTCAAAGGTGGCCATCGCTTCCCAGGGAGCTGAGGTAATGGCCGTCGCCATGGACGCAGCCAACCTATACCGCCGCCAGTCGTCCGACTACGGCGCCACCTGGGGGAGCTGGACTATTATGTCAAATGCCCGCCCATGCGAGCGGGGAGTCGCTATAGCCTATAAGCCGAATGGTGATTGCATGATAGTGCATGCTTCGGATATCAACGACCCCACCAGCCTGTATATCCAGAAGCGCACCGGGGGTACCTGGAGTACTGGCCTCGGCCAGCGCTCCGGGGACTGGGAAATTGCAGACCTGGCCATGTATTACGATGGAGACTGGAATATCATAGCCCTGGTACAGGAGGGGAGCTATCTGTCTGTCGTCCGCATGGTTTACGGCGATGGTTACAAAGTGACTGCCGGCACCTGGGCCACAGATGCCAAAATCGGATTAGGGAGAGCCAGGGTCGACGTGGCCGCCCAGGTGAGGTTGCGTCTTTTCGAGGTCGGCTGGCCGGTCGGTTTTCGCCGGATGCAGCCTTACGGTCCCTGGGCGCCCAGGACGGCTTCTACTTATTGGGAGCGCTATCATGCGGTGCTTGCAGCTCTGGCAGGTGAGACCCTGGACGTTTCAGGTCCATACCTGGTAAAGTCGCCAACGTCATGCGCTCGGCCGCTTTTGTCCTTGTCCCGGCAGAATCAGCCCTGGCTATATCGCTTAAAGCCGGGCACGGATTTCATTGATTATAACTGGAATAAAGCCAGCTTCATTGATACCAGCGCCTCCAGGGGCATGGCTTTAGCCGCAGACCCATCCGGTGGGTATATATGGGCTACTCAGCCTAATGAGGTCTGGCGTGCCGCTTGCGTAGGTTCATGGAGCCCCCCAACGCCAGGCAGCGGCGCCGGCACTAAAATTACCATTCCCGTAGCCAAGATTGCCCGGATAGCCGAGGCCGTGGATCCCGAGCAGCCGTCCGAGCTGGTCGTCGAGCTGGATAATGCCAAAGGTACTTATAATTCACCAGGCTCCGGAGCAATAGCCGTCTTAAAGAGGGGGGCGCGGGTAAATCTTCATCTGGGCTACAAGACTACGTCAGGTGACCAGCTCTCCGAGGCCTCCAGGTATTTTGTCGAGGCGATGGAGTATAAGCGGGATCCCAATCTCTCCGCCTTCATTATGCACTGTACCGATGCCTGGGGCTTGCTTACTCGCTACCAGTTCAACAAGCCGGTGGAGTGGAATTCAGGCTCTGATGATTTTACCTGTTATCAGTTAATCGAGAAAGTAGTACAGGCGATAGGGGGCACGCTGGACTATAAGTCCCGGAGCAGTCTGATTACCAGTTTGTACCCTCGTTTCGAGGTCGGCGCTGGGGAGTCGGCGGCCGGCGTGCTCAAGCGGTTGCTCCGCATGGTCCCTGATGTTATCTACTTTTTTGGGCTTGACGGTTATATTGTCCACCCCCAGGCGGGGGATACCGTTGTCTATAAATTCAGGTTCCCTCAGTAGGGGGAGAAAGGAGAGAGTTTTATGGCGAATAGTCTTTATACTAAAGCAAAGCAGCATCTGTTAGATGGAACAATCGACCTGGACACAAACGACATCAGAGCAATCTTCGTCGATGGGGCAGATTACACCCCCGTCCTAGCCACACATGCGACTCTGGCCGACATACCGGCAGCCGCCAGAGTAGCCGTCAGCGGCGCACTGCAGAATAAGACGGTCACCGACGGTGTCTTCGATGCGGATGATATCACCGTAGCCGCAGTGACGGGCGATCAGTTCGAGTACATCGCAATCTATCAGCACACCGGAGCGGAATCAGCTCTGCTAATCGCTCTGCTGGACACGGCGACCGGTTTGCCATGCACTCCAAATGGTTCTAATATCACGATCCAGTGGAGCGCTGGCGCCGATAAAATCTTCCGCTTGTCTTAAAATCTATACCTGAAAGGTTTAGAAAATGGCTTGGGATTCTTACACTAAGCTAATGCTCCATATGAATGGGGCGGACGGCTCCACCGTATTTACTGATGAGATAGGTCATGCCTTCTCAGCCTATGGCAATGCCCAAATAGACACAGCTCAGTCGAAATTCGGCGGAGCCAGCGGGCTATTTGACGGCACCGGTGACTATATTGCTACAGCCAATCACGCCGACTGGGGTTTTGGAACTGGGGATTGGACTATCGACTTCTGGGTTCGGAGAAATGGCGACCAATCCGCTTATGCTGGTATTTTATGTGCCAATAGCTCAGCTCTTACAGGATTTGAGGTTCATTTTGGAGGCGCCGGCAAGATTAACAAAGTAAGATTAACTAGCTTCGCTAGTGGCGGTTGGGCGGAGGACCTTCTGAGCAGCTCAGTACTTAGTGATACCACATGGACTCATGTAGCGATAGTGCGCTACGGGAATACCCTGACTATGTATTTCGATGGTGTTTCAGTCGGGTCGAAGGATTGCACGGGTTATAATTACAGTTCCGCAGGGACCGGGTTAACTGTTGGGAGACTTCGTACCAATGTAGATAATTACTACCTGAGTGGTTGGATTGATGAGGTCAGAGTTTCCAAAGGTATAGCCAGATGGACAAGTGATTTTACACCCCCAGCATCAGAGTATTGTCCAGTCTTGTTACCCGCCAGCATCAGTCAGCTTTTAGCCTACGGCACACCCACAGTCCTGACCTCAGCTCTTACTATCTTGCCGTCAAGCATCGTCCAGGTCGTAGCCGTCGGTACGCCGGCATTGCGCTATCCCCAGACCCTATCGCCGCCAGGCATCATCGTCACCATTGCCTACGGCACGCCCTCCGTCGGTATCTATGGCATCATCTTACCTCAGAGCGTTGTTCAGCAAATATCCCTCGGCAGCCCAACGCTCTTGAAGTATGTCTGGCATGTTATCCTGGACGGCCAGTACAATACTGAATCCCCGGAAGTAAACCGGGTCTATGTTATCGGGCAGGACGATTACGGCAACCCCATCTACGGCACGGCCGTTGATGCCACTGAGGGGGCGCTGGTTGGGGAGAGGCTAGACTTCCAGCAGGAACAGGCCGTTCCGTTGACCGCCCAGGCGGCATCGGTCGCCGCCGCTATCCTGTCGAAGATGCGAATCACCACGAAAAAGGGGTTGATTCTCATACCCCCGAACTGTGGCCAGGAGCTTTTCGACGTGGTGCAAATATCGGATGCCGGAGCCAATCAGGCCGCCGTCTCGTTTCGTGTAGTCGGGATTCGCTTTGAGTATAACCCGAAGAAGGCTATCTTTGAGCATAGGCTTACCCTGGGGGCGCCGTAATTGTTTCCCTCAAAATATCACTCGGCCGATATAGAGCGCTGCATTTATCGTCTACAAAAATGAGTAAGCTACAGAAGCATCTGAATTGCCCGCAGGCCAGTACCTATCTGGCCAGGTTGAACGTCGGGACGCCGATCCCCGCAGGTGACATAAAGACTGTGTACGTCCGCATCAAAAAGAAGTGGCGCCGTGTCGGGTGGCTGTGTTTAGATTGCGGACGATATCAGCCCGCCGGTGGGGTTAAGAGGGATATATAATACTAGTACTATAATGGAATGTAGGGGGGTCAAACATACTAGCGTGCTGTAGTAATACAGTATATAGTGTATATTCACATACACGTCGAGTCCCTGAAAGAGAGAGGCGGTAGATAGTCCACACCCCACCCATCCCCCTACCCCAGGTGGTTTAATAGAGACACAGGCAAGCCCCGCTGGTGTCAAAGAGTATTACCCGATTCCGCCCGCCGTTCGAATTAGTTTCCCGAGGCCGTCGGGGTTTCTATTAGAATCCAGGCAGGTGATACAGGTGATATAAAAAGACTAACGAAACCCCACCCCCAACAACTCCCATCGGGAGGCAGGCGTGGGGTTCTACCGCCGGCCGTCGCTCCGCTCTTCGCTTCGCTTCGATGTCGCTCTGGGGGTATCCGTGGTATCAAAGGAAGCACCCCGCTACACCCCCACCCCCCCACCGAAGATTTCCGCTCGCTCAGCTGTTGGCTCACCGGCTCGCCACAGTATTCTCTTCGCTCGCTTTCCTGTGCCGGGGGCTGTATGCTCGCGTGGGAAACCCTGCCAGCTCTCCACCCCACCGTAGAGCATCCACCCCTCACATCTGTGGTTCGCTTCGGGGTTCGCTTTGCTCACCGGCCCTCCGCTCACATCGCTTCGCTCATAAATCTGTGCTGGCATCCCTTCGCTCGGCCAGTGGCGTCGCCAGCCCCCAGGCACAGGGTTTATGTCGGCCCAGCCGCCTCAGTCTCGCCAGATACGGCCGCTTCCGTGCGTAGTCACCTTTGTCACGAAGGTGACCTTCCAAGACCCGCATTCCGATTCGAGCCGGTTCGAACTGATTCGACCGCTGCCGAGCGTGGGCGCCCACGTCGGTGAGGGCCTGGGGGGGGCACTCGCTTCGCCGGCGGCACGGAACAGCCAGCGCTGGGCTTTTAATATCGGCTTCGCCGTCAAGTTGATCGCCCAGCTTAGCGCCAGACCCTACGGGGTCGCTATGCCTGTTTTCTCCGTGCCTTACCACTCCACCTGTGCTTTCTGGCTTCTCTGCGGCTGCATCGCCTTCTCTACGTTCAGGGCATGCAGGCCATCCAGCACCCAAGACCCCAGGCAAAGCCAGTGCCGTTAGGGGGCTCCGCCGTAGGGGCGGTTTACTGCTGCAACTAAACCGCCCCAGCATGCCGTTTCTATCGCACTTCGTGCGTCAAGTTGTCGGCATGCCATGGAGAAGCTAAAAGCTTCAACTCTGCCCACCTATAGGAGAGTATAGGCAGTGGCTCAAAGTGCTTCGCCTTTGCCCTTCCAGCAAGGCCGCTCCGCGCCGTTCCCTTCGGGCTTCCACCGCTTTCGCTTCTCTCAATGCGGTGTGCGGTTCTTCGCTACGCTCAGAAACCTTGCTTTAGGCCGCCACTGCTCTACGTTTCTTTGTAACGGTGGGCAGGTATAGAGAAAACGGAGAAAAAGGGGGGCACATGGAAATAATGAACATGGTCCAGACACAGTTAACAGGTCTCTGCGGTCAGAGGTATTGTCCTCGTGTGTGTGAGAGGGTCTGTCATTGCCCGGCAGGTAAAGCCAGAGAGGTATATCTCTTGAATCTACAGGCTCTGCGCAGGCTTACAAAGAATCTACAGAGAAAGGAGAGTGGGAAATGTTAACTCAACAAATTCTGTACTCAGCTGAGGAGGTTCAGCAGCTCGTAGCCAAGGCTCACCAGGCCGGCGTAACTGCCGGCTATACATTGGCCGTCCAGGAAGAGGTACTTGAGTTAGCTGAAAAGAAGCAAGAGGAAGAGCGTCAAAAGCATATCAACTGGCAAGGCCTCTGTGAAAGTGGCCAGGGAGGTGAGACATGGGACAGTTAGTTTGTCCTAATTGCGGTAACACAGACAGGTCGAAGATAAGCCGGAGCGCCGGCTACCCGACATTCCGGCCGCAGTGCCGGGTGTGTGGTTCAATAATTTGGAAGAAAGGAGAGGTTGAGCATGACCGAGATAGGTGTAGCGGGAAAGACGGAGTCGGTAGCCATCCCCGCTGATAATGTTACGGCTGTATCACCGCAGCTCTATCTAGTGCACATGCTTTGTGGCAGCTGCTATCACCGGTTTGACGAAGTGACGGTTCATGCCGGCTACCACTGGCACCAGTGCCCTGAGTGCGGCTGCTACTTTGCAAAGAAAGTGTGGGGTACAAAAGCAGAACCGGTAGTAAGAGAGGTTAAGAATGTCAGGGTTTATCAGGTTTTTGTTTGACGAGCTGGTGGACATCTTTTTTTCTCTAGCCTTTGCGCGAAAGCAGACACTGCGCGGAGAGTTACGCTATCACCGGCAGCAGCAGAAGAAGCGCAGGATGAAGCTTTCAGACGCTCAGTATGACGAGCTTATAGCCAGGTTTACAGAGAGGACAAGCCAGGGTGAGAGGCCTGGTACAGTGGAAGGAGACGATCATGGAGCAACCACAAAGCAGGTTTCACGGTAAGGTAAAGGTGCAAAAGGGCGACTTCGAGATTCAGGTTAACATCTTTGAGGAGACCAGGGAGAAAGTCTACCAGGAACTTAATCACGCTTTTGTGACACTGGGGAACTGGTTCAGGGAAGCGCCCAAACCAGGAGCTCCGGCGGCCACCGCCGCGGCGAAGCCACCGGCAGATCGGCCCGGCAACGGCGGCAACGCTGCGAATGGTCCCCTGGGTAATGCCCCGTTCTGTAATGAATGCGGCTCCAATGATGAAGTTGAGCTTATTCACTGGACGGATAAAAAGACGCATGCAGCTAAATCAGGTTGGAAATGTCAGCGCTGCAAAAAGTGGGCGAGGTAGCCGGCCCGGGGGGAGCGCATCCGTTATCACGCTCGGAAAAAAATGAATAATCGTGTCCGTTATGTCATGAACCCCCTTGACTTTGGCTTTTCGAGTGCTACACTTCAACTCATGCCAGACGGCGATTCGCAAGCACCCCTCCAGGCATCGCCCTCCGATGTACCAGCCAATAGTAGGTGGCGTTGGCTTCTGGCAGGCTGGCTGGCAGTATCCTGTATGCCGGGCTGGTTGGTACAGGCGGACCGTAGTATGGATTGGTTGCGGGTTCTGCCTCGGTGATGCGAAGGCTGAAAATTTCGTCTCTGGCTATTTCAACCTCGTAAGCATCAGCTAAAGAAAGCTGCTGCCAGCTGAGGCCAACTTCTTGATTTCTGCCGCTGACCGGGTCACAGCCGACTGCTGTGCCGTATTGAGGTTCAATCAACCTCAGACCGGTTTCAGCCAGAGTATCGATGAATGTCCAGAGGCAACCTTCATCATCGGACGGGTGGTAAGCCCGGTCATCGATTGCCCACAGAGCGTTCTTGGAAATACTCATGGACTCAGGCTCGGTGGAGAACCGGACACTTGGCTCCAGACCGACTGTTATTGTATCCCAGTATACACCTGGCTTGGGGATACCGCTCCTGGGATAAATGGCACGGTCCACACCGCTGCCAGTTGAGCTAAAGGCACCGTACAGCGGTCCTCTGCTGCCTATGTGTATGCCGTAGAAGCTGTGATTAGGGGCCGCCAGGTCGTCCCAGATATAGCTTCTGCCCAGGCTCCAACGATATATTCCGCCGGCATCATCAGCAACATAGATAATCTGGTTTGTATCGAAGTAGGTATCGAAAGCTGCATGCCGATTGCCGCTGGTGGGTGTTTGTGTAGTAATTGTTAACCACGTTCGTCCACCGTCTGCCGAGTAAGCCACCGGGGACGACTCGTATGCTGCCGCCCCGACCAGGACGTAATCATTATAGACAGCAATGGTATGACCTGTATTAAGCCCTGTGTCGATGTTTTTTGCCCATGTCCAGCCACTGGTATAGGTGCCGCTCCGAATCTCTCCATTACCCTGAAGCACATACAATTTCTGGCTGTTGAGTACTGCCATGTCCTGTATGACGAAATGAGGCAGACAATCATGCCAGGTTTGCCCATAATCTGTGGAGCTACGGGCGTGGTCGGTGCCCTGATCGGCCCAAAAAATATTAGCTCCATCATTAGCATCCGGAGCCAGCCTTAGTATGGGTGAATCCCCGCTGAAGCACATAACGCGTTGCCAGATATCCCCCAGAATTGGGCTTTGGCTGCGCCACAGGCTGTCGAAGCCGACATGATTGATGGACGCCAGATAAACGGTCGATTCATCCTCAGATGCAA
>Ga0214473_10002661_pt1 | contig 21911 bp, 21 predicted proteins | sample RVTome_7_FD_203509 | JGI IMG/M metagenome (GOLD analysis project Ga0214473, IMG submission 203509) | Soil microbial communities from uranium-contaminated site in the Upper Colorado River Basin, Wyoming, United States - RVT98D197 | ecosystem: Environmental > Terrestrial > Soil > Contaminated >... | reverse complement strand
GATTGAGAGATCGGGGGTGACGTTTTTCCATGTTAGCCCCCGAAGTGGTCTTTGACAAATTTGAATTTGTTCATTGAAATTTATTGATGGCTTGGTACTTGCCCTTTCGTTACGCTCTATACGCCATGCCTGTCCGCCGTACATGTACTTTGGCAGGCGGGGGCTATACTATTCTTTGTTTGCCGATAGCGTTCACAGAGATCTCCCCAGCAAGCCACCCTTTGATGGTCCACCAGAAGTTCGATCACCTCACACTGGTTTCCACACTCGCTACATTCAAATCCCCGTGTGGAACAGGACTTTTGAGGAAGGTCAAATCCTTTAAATTGGGTTTTGGACGGATTGGCCCTCTTCACCAATTTGGCGGCACCGATGGCACCCATGACATCAAAATGTTTCGGAATGATGAGAGAGACCTCCAATTCTCTTTCGAGCGCTTTTTGGATACCCCGATTGGCTGCGACGCCTCCTTGGAAGACAATGGGAGGAAGAATTTCTTTCCCTCGGCAGACATTATTCAGATAATTCTTCACCAAGGAGTCACAGAGGCCAGCCACGATATCCTCAACAGAGTGTCCGATCTGTTGTTTATGAATCATATCTGTCTCGGCAAAGACCGTACATCGCCCAGCGATTCGGACGGGGTGATCGGCCTTGAGAGCAAGATCTCCAAACGCCTCGATGGAGATTCCAAGCCTGGCGGCTTGTTGATCCAAAAAAGATCCGGTGCCAGCTGCACAGACGGTGTTCATGGCAAAGTCAACGACGACGCCGTTTCTCAGCACGATGACTTTAGAATCCTGACCGCCGATTTCAATGATGGTCTTTGCCTCAGGGAGAAAGTCAATCACGGCAATGGCATGGGCGGTGATCTCGTTTTTGATAAGATCAGCCCCTACCAGATAGGCCGCTAAATGTCTGGCACTCCCTGTTGTGGCGACTCCACCGATGGGAACGGTTTTCCCTAATTGAACCAGGATTTCTTCCATTCCTTGCTGGATGGCTTCAATGGGCCGACCGCTGTTCCGGATATAGGACTTGGCTGAAACTTGATCATCTTCGCTCAGCACCACGAACTTTGTCGTGATGGAACCAACATCAATGCCTAAATAGTTTCCCATAATAGTCATTTAGTCTCGTAGTCTTTTAGTCTCATCGTCATAATTCTTTTTGTCTTATTTTCGACTATATGACTATGCAACGATACAACTATCGGACTTTTTCATTTCCATCACATCCTGGAAAGCTTCCAATCGGGTGGTCAGCCCTTCCCTCCCTGTATGTTCATCGAAAGAAAGAATGAGGAGCGGGATGGATGATCCTCCTCGAATCTTCAATCTTCTTTTGATGAATTCTTGAAGGAGGGCATCAATGCCGCATTTAAAGGAAGTGAGGAAGACCACCCCATTTACCCTACTGGATAAAAAGTGAAACAGAGATCCCACAATCTCTCTTCCCGATGACCAATAGATCTCTTTGGAAAGGTCAGAAACTTCTCGATCGATCTCTTTCTCAGAAAGAGAATCAGAGGTCATGATCTCCATTCCCAACTTTTTTGTCAGAGTGAGGAGATCTTTGTTGATGTCGGTGTCGAAGAGATTATAGGGGTGACCGATGAAGGCAACACGCAATGGAAACCCAATCTCTTTTCTTCCAACTTCGACGGATGAGGTGGCGCTCTGAACCATGTGAGGTTCAGGGCAGCCCTGCACTCTACGTAGTGCAGGGGTGGGGATATCCATTTCAAAAAGTTGTTCTGTTGGGAGTCGGTTGATTCGATCCGTCCACTCTTTTCGGAATTGAGAGAAAGATTTTTCAGCCTCCAGAAAAGCCTTTTTACCTTCTTGCTTTGTTGCGCCCAGCCTTTCACCGATCTTTAAAAAAGATTGACGAAGGGAAACTCCTCCTTTTCGAAGATCAATGGTCTCGTCGATGATGGAGACCTTTCTTTCGATGGCAAGGCGTACAATATCCGGAGCTCCCCGAAACTTAGGACACATGATGTAAGTTCGATGAAGGCTCACGAATCGAGGAATGAAAAGATGATCCACTTTGTCTTTCAATTGGATAGCATGGGTGACCAGGAGTTTCATCGGGAGGCAACTGTCTTCAAAATAGATGATCTTCTCCTTTTGTCTTACGCCGTCGGAAACCATCACCTTCCAACCCAATGTTTCAAAAAAAGTGTGCCAGAAGGGAAAGTATCGATAAAACATCAAGGCTCTGGGAATGCCTAAGCAACCCTTCTCTTCCATTCCAACATCTCCACAAAGGCCTCAAGGAGTGTCTGGATTCGACCTTCCATTTCCTGTTCATCTAAGATGAGGGTGAGAATGGGGATGTCCCAATCCTTCCCAACTTTTGTCAGGATGCCAGAGGCTGTGGTCTCCGGCATGCAGGCAAAGGGCATGAGATGGACGACCCCATCATATCCTTCTTTGGATCGAAGAATGGCCTCACCGATGGAGACATTACATTCTGCACCCACATCGTAACCCAGATAAGCTTTTGAAGCTTCAAAGAATCGAATCCGTTCTGAATCCTGATCCGCCTTGTTTCTCCGGAGGCTCCTCAGGATATGGGTGGAGAACCAGGAGGTGCGTGTCACTTCTACCCCCAATTCCCCCAATTTCTGTTCCACGCCTCGATTGATATGGGGGTCCATCACCGTGTAGAGTTCTCCCACCATCGCCACTTTAAATGGAATGCGGGAACGATCTTGTTCCATTTCCTGAAGAAAGGTTTTTCCTTTTCGAGCCGCTTCCTCAAGGGCTCTCGGAGTCTTGGCCTCATCCACCCAGGAGAGGGCCTTCTTCAATCGCTTCTGAGTCTCCCCTTTTTTGATTTCCCTCGGCCTGACCTTCATGGCTAATTGTTCCAATGCCTCGCAGGCCATCATCTTTTTCCACCCCATCCAGAGCCCATAAGGAAAGAGGAGGATATTTCTCGCGCTTAATTCTTTTCTTAACTTCTTGGTCTCTTCATGATTCTTCCAGATGGCCTGCCAGGTCAACCGAGGTGGAATGGTCAGCCATCGATAATGAAGACCCATATCTTCAAGAATGACTTTCTGAACAAGGTCGTAGAGTCCCAAACGACAAGGAGGGCCACTGCCTACCATCACAATGGTATCCGCTCCCATCTGAAGGGCCTCGATGAAATTCCCCAAAATCATTTTAAAAGGAAGACAGATGCACTCATTGGAGTGGAGGACACCCAGGGTCAGGGTTTTTCGGCTGGACTCAGGTGGAACAATATAGGGAATACCGGCGGTCTCTGCAATGGCTTTGCAGAAGATATGCATCGAACCCAGATGGGGAAAGGTTACTTTCATCCATGTCTACCCACTACCTTTTTCCCTGCTGAAAGGGACTGGGGATTTTGACTTTCGATTTTTTTCTTCCAAGCATCTTCTGCAATCTCCCCATAGGCTTTGGCATAGCCATCGATGGCCTGCGCAAAATCCGTAAAGAGCTGCTCCGCCCCTTCATGGGTAAAGTATTTCGCGTGTTGAAGCGCAAACTCCCTCCCCTGCTGAGGGTGGTCAATCAGGGGACAGGACCTGAAGTAGTTCTCTGAGAAAGGCTGATGGGATCGGATTTCCCGAAAGAGAGGCGAATTGAGCGCCTCCATGAGGGACTTCTCTTTGATATTGTCAGAAGCAAAATGGCAAAAGACGCAAGGCTCCACATCTCCCCGAGCATTGACATGAAAGTACTTCCTCCCCGCGGCAATGCATCCCTGAGTGAGACACCCATCATTCCAGAAATCGACAAAGAGCATGGGTTGGGTGGCCCGAAAATAGGCGAGCCGTTCCCTCATCCGGTTCCTCTGCTCAGGGGTCGCCATGAGGGAAAGATCAGCGTTTCTTCCGATGGGAACGTAATGGAAGTTCCACAGAAGGAGGCAACCTTTCTCCACCAGAAAATCAATAAAGGCGTCGCTCGTGAGGACATCCGTGTTTTGGGAGGTCTGCGTGGTGGAGACAGCAAAAAAGATCCCAGCCTCTTTGAGCCCCTCCATCACCTTCACGATTCGATCGAATTGGCCCTTGCCCCTTCTCGCATCGGTCTCCTCTCTGAGCCCCTCGAGGCTAATCGCTGGAACGACATTTCCTAAGGCCACAAATCGATCGATCATCTTATCATCGATCAGGGTGCCATTGGTATAGATTTGGAACATCGTCTCTTCATGCTTTTCGAACAGGTCGAAAAGGTCTTTCCTCAAAAACGGCTCCCCCCCTGTCATCAAGACCAGATGGATACCCATCTCTTTACACTCCCCCACGACCCGATCCAGCACCTCATAAGGAAGATCCTCTTGGGAATAGGCCCCTGCATAACATCCATAGCAATTCAGATTGCATCGCATCGTCGGGCTGATCAACATGGCATCGGGCGGATAGAACCCTCTCTCCGCCTCAAAGGCCTTCCGTCGGTTGGTGCCCACCAGGAGTTGGTTGACGATGAAGTTAGAGATCATCTTCTTCCGATGGTGAGGATGGGTCTCACTGAGCACTCGCCTCGCAATGGCTAAACCCGGATGATGGGTCTCAAAGAGAGTACGAATCCATTGGATCTTCTCACGGTAGGCCTCTTTTTGAGGAATTTTCTCTGCCAGATGGGTTAAACGAATTAAGTTTTCTGTCGAGGCGTTGGCCAGAAGAGAAAAAGCACTCGTTGTAAATTTTTCTATAGAATATCGCTTAGCTCGTCGGTAAAAATCCATCCTGTTCCTCACCCCAACAGACTTCGAAGAAAGATTTTACAAACCAACCAGGTGTCGACCACGGGTCTGAAATGGCTGGAAGCCGTTCCATCAACATTTTGTGTTTTGATAGGAACAGATAACACACTGAATCCCCTTTTGCAAGCGTTAATCAGGAGCTCCAGCTCTGTCTCGAATCGAGAGGTGAAGAGATCCACTCCTTTTAATACTTCTGTTCGAATCAGTCGAAAACCGGACTGGCTATCGGTGATGTCTGAATGGCAAAGCCGTGCGACCGCCTTCACTCCCAAACGATTCCAGAATCGACGGAGGAAGGTCATCTTTCCAAATTCTGCTGCCCGGGAGGCGATGAGGATGTCGGGTTTGACGCTTTGAAAAATCTTGAGAAGGGATGGGATTTCAGAGGGATCATGCTGACCATCGGCATCCAGAGTGATGACCATCTGGTAGTCTCTTTGGAGGATATATTGGAACCCTGTACGAAGGGCAGCGCCTTTTCCAAGATTAAGGGGATGTTCCAGGAGTTGAGCTCCATTTTCTAAAGCCACTCTCTTTGTCTCGTCTGATGATCCGTCATCGACAACGACCGTATCGATCTTAAACGGTTCAATCTTTTTTAAGACAAAACCAAGAGTCTCTTGAGCATTATAGGCAGGGATGAGGATACAGATTTTATCCAAGAAGGACCCTCCTCATCATCGTGAATTCAAAATCACCAAGAAGCCGAATCAATCGTTCTTCCGTCGTCCTGATCTTCCCGTAACAAACAAATCGTTTGATCCATGGAAGAGCGAGGGGCGGAGAAAAGGTGTCAAACTCAGAGGGGTGGCAGAAGATGAGGCCAGGATGGCCAAGACGGTTCAATTGATCGATGGTTTTCCAGATACTTCGATAAGGAAATATCCGCAGCCCCCATCCGCCCCCTATGGGTAGGTTTCCGAGAGGAGATCGCATGACCAGAGGAGGAAACTCTCTGATTTCACCATAAGACGTGGATATATTATAAGGGATCGTCGGAGCGTTGGAAATCCCGATGAATCGAAGCGGAGCAATGCTCGAATCGTAGAGGAATCTATGCTGAGCCAAAAGATCGAGGGCCCAATAAGAGTTTTTTTCCCCATCACAGATCGACCACTCCGGAGCACGGTAACCGATAATTTTCTCACCCATCATCCCTTCCATCAGGATTTTGGATCGGAGGAGGTCTTGAAGAAACTCCTCCTTTTTTTGTTTGTAAACCTGAACATGACCATAACCATGGGAAGCGATTTCATGCCCTTCACGACAAATCATCTTCACGATCTCGGGGGTTCTTTCTGCAATGTATCCGAGAACGAAGAATGTGGCTTGGACTTTAAAACGGCTAAAAAGGGCGAGGATCTTCTCAATATTGGCTAGGATTCGACTTTCACATTGATCCCAGCGAGAAGGTGGGAGGATATGTTCGATATCACAGATATGATACCAGTCCTCCACATCCACGGTTAGAATGTTTTTCATGAAGTGATCCTTATCAGACTATTTAATTCAGTTCCGAGTTTCGGGTTTTGGGTTTTTAACTAATGACTCGTAACTCGAAACATGATGTTTCATCGCCTTTCCAAAAATCGTTTCATCTCCGGGTCGTAGAGGAAGGTCAAAAAAGTTGCAGCCGATCCCAATAGAGGGAGTGGATCATCTTTTGAAATGATATCATAGGAAGTATTGGGGGCAAAGAAATGGAAGAAGGAAGGATGGAGATGAAAACGATGGGGATTGTTTAGAAAATGAAGAATATCACCTAAGAGAAGCCAGCGACAGCGCTTCCCCACTTCATAGTGAAGAACAGGGTTAAAACTTTCTTTTCTGGCCATCCTCAGGATGAGATAGGGAAAATCAACTCCGGACACAATGGCCAATTGCAATGAGCCCCAGAAACGGGGATTGAGCTCCATCAGTTTTGGAATTCCATCTCGTGGGTCAACTTTGAATTCCACCATGCCTATCCCTACCCAATTTAAAGGTTTAAGAAGAGAGAGGCCCAACTCCATGATCTGAGGATGTTCAACCCCCTCCCGCAATGTGCTTGGACCTCCTTGAACCGGATACATCCTCAACTTTTTATGAATAAAGGCAGCCTTAATGTTTGAAGCCTCATCAAAAAGAGCGGCGAGCCCAAAGGTCCCTCCTCCGTCAGGAATCCATTCTTGAATGATTGGAAAAGGATATCGTTTGTGGACGCTCTGATAAGAGGGAAGAATATCCTCCTTTTTTTTTACATAGACGATACCAAAGGATCCGGAACTGATCCGAGGTTTGATCACCGCTGGGATAGGGACCTCGTCGACTAAATGGTTGAGGCCCTGCGCCACGTGGGGTGCAGGGCAGCCTTGAACCTCATATGATTCAGAGGGAATCTGAAATGTCTTTGGCGTCGGGATTCCATGGGACTCTGCAAACTGCATCAGGTTTCTTTTATCCCGAACGAATTCGATTTTCTTCAAATCAGGGCTGAGGAGGTAAGTATATCGGGAGATCTCAGAATGATATTTCACCAGCAAAAGCAGCGTCTCCTCTTCCATCGGGAAAAGGCAATCGTAATGGTTTTTTTTAATCTCTGTTAGAAGAAATTCAACAAATTGATCTGGGTATCGCCGTGGTGAAGGATAGATGAGACGCCGGTCACAATATTTTGATAAAAAGGAGGTATTTAGAAATGTCCGTTCTCCAACGGTGACAGGAATCCCTTTCCGACCAAGGGATCGAACCACTGCTAATGTCTTCCTAAAGTGTCCATCCGTGACCAGAACGCTCATCTTCATATTGCGGAATGTAGATTGCGGATTGCGGAGTTTAAGTTTTTAATTCTTCTATTTCTTCATTCCGAATTCCGCATTCCCTGCCTACCGGTAGGCAGGCGAAATCCGAATTTAGATCAGTCCCTCATCAGCAAGGCTTCGATAGCTCTCCCCTGCCAAGATGATGTGATCATAAACTTTGATCCCGAGAAGTCGGCCCGCCTCTACTAATTGTTTGGTCATTCGGAGATCCTCGTCACTCGGGCTCGGATTTCCACTCGGGTGATTGTGGATCAAAATAATTCCAGTCGCCAGTTCTAAAAGAGCCTCGTGAAAAACATCCCGGGGATGGACAATGCTCGCCTCAAGTGTCCCTTCTGAGATCGTCACTTCCTTTATCAAACGATTCGCTCGGTTGAGAAGAAGGACTTTGAAGACCTCTTTCCTTAAATCCCTCATCAGAGGAAGAAAATGGTTTGCCACATCTGAAGATCGCTTGAAAGATGCTTTGGAAATATGACTTTGGGATTGAATCCTTCTCACCAATTCAAAGGCGGCAGAAAGGGTGGCTGCTTTGGCAGGCCCAATCCCTTTGATCTTCATCAACTCCGAAGGAGAGCGAGAGAAGAGTTTTTGAAGGGACTCTTGCTGATCCAAGAGTTCCCTGGCCAAGTCAATGGCTGTCTTCTTTCTCGTCCCCTTCCCAAGTAAAATTCCCAAAAGCTCTGTTTCAGTGAGGGCCTGAGAACCCTGTTGAAGAAGCCGTTCTCTGGGTCTCTCCTTTTTCGGCCATCGAGTAATTTTGTAAGAGAGCTCGGTCATGGTTGATCAAGTGGAAACAGGGGGTTCTGCCTTTTTAATATCTCCTTCGGTGGGGACGGGCGGTAATTTTTTCCCGAAAATTTTCGAAAGCAGGATGCTTAACTCATAAAGCCCCATCAGAGGAAGAGCCATGAGGACTTGAGAAATGATATCGGGTGGGGTCATCACCGCCGCAAAGATAAAGATCAGGAGAATGGCATATTTTCTCTTCCGGGCCAATATCTTTGCATCGACCACTCCAATCCTTGCCAGAAGCACCAAGACGACGGGAAACTCAAAAACCAGGCCAAAGGCCAACAAAAACTTGATGCTGAAAGAGAGGTATTCTTTCATACTCGGCATGGGCTTGATGAAGTCAGTGGCATACCCTAGAAGAAACTTAAACCCGACGGGAATGGCAACATAATATCCAAAGAGAACCCCGAGAGCGAAAAAGAACGAGCCACCCAGGACAAAAGGGATCACATATTTTTTCTCTTTTTGATATAGACCCGGTGCCACAAAGGCCCAGATTTGGTAGAGAACGAAAGGGGATGTCACGATGATACCCGCGATGAAGGCCACCTTCATATAGGTAAAAAACGCCTCGGCCACGCTGATGAATATGAGTGACCCCCCTTTGGGCATCATTTTCATGAGAGGGGAGGCGAGGATGTTGAAGATGGAATCAGCGAAGGTATAACAGAGAGCGAAGCCCACCCCGATGGCGATAAAGGAGAGAATGAGTCGCTTTCTCAACTCCTGGAGGTGAGAGGTTAAAGGAAGCTTCTTCTCATCCATGGGATGGAATCCCTTCCTTTTCCCCTTTGGATTCCTCTTTCTTATCCTCTTCCACCGTTTCCACTTCGATCTGGGCGGAAGCCTCTTCGAGGGGTGGAGTCTCCTCGGCAGGAACAGAGGGCTCTTGTTGTGCGGATATCTCTTCTGTCGTGGGCGCTGGAGAAGAAACCTCATCAGCTAAATCTGCTAAGAGATTCTCGTCTGTGAGGGTGTGCTTGATCTCTTCTAAGTCCTTCGTCTCAGCCTCAAAACTTTCTTTCACCTCTTCGGTCGCCTTTTTAAACTCCCTCATGGCCCTCCCAAAAGCCTTGGCCAATTCCGGAAGTTTATTTGGGCCGAAGACGATCAAGGCAATGGCCACAATGATCAACAATTCCGGAATTCCGATATTAAACATAATTCCTCCTGAGAAGTTTTATATCATAATTTTTCTCTCTATTGCAATGGCCCCCTCACCCCATCCCTCTCCTCCTGGGGTGAGGGGAGGGTGAGGGGAGGGTTACAAGGCCACTATAAATTGTCAAAAAAATGTTTAAATTTAGGTTATAATAAACATCCAGGATAAGCGATGGAACTTGAATTTCTGAAAACCTTGGTCATCATCTTTGGGGTGTCTGCCTTTGTTGTCTTCGTTCTTCAAAAATTGAAGGTGTCTTCGATCGTTGGATTTCTCATTGCCGGAGTAGCTCTGGGCCCTCACGGATTTGGGGTAATCCAAGAGGTCCGGGAAGTAGAGCTCCTTGCAGAGGTTGGGGTTATCCTTCTGCTTTTCATGATCGGTCTTGAAATTTCTTTAAGAAGTCTTAAAAGGATTCGTTCAACCATAATAGGAGGAGGTTTTTTACAGGTCCTTCTCACCCTCCTCGCCACGGCGGCCATTGCCTATCCCTTTCTTGGAAAATTGAATGCCTCCCTTTTCACAGGGTTTCTCGTCGCCCTCAGTAGCACAGCGATTGTCATGAGGATGCTTTTTGACCGGGCGGAGATGGATTCTCCCCACGGACGGCTTTCCATGGGAATCCTCATCTTTCAGGATTTGTGTGTTGTTCCGCTCATGCTCTTGGTTCCTATCTTGGCTGGCCACCAAGGAAGTTTTGCTCAAGTTTCATGGACCCTCTTCAAATCGGCTGCGATCCTCTTCATCGTCATCTTTGGTGCGCGATGGTTGGTTCCCAACCTCCTCCACCAGATCGTCCATACTCGAAGCCGCGAACTTTTCGTCATCACCATCATTCTGCTCTGTCTCGGAACGGCCCTGTTGACTTCTGAGCTCGGGCTCTCCTTAGCCCTTGGAGCCTTTCTGGCAGGACTCATCATTTCTGAGTCCGAATACGCGTATCAAGCGATCTCTGATATCTTGCCCTTCAAGGATAGTTTTAATGGCCTCTTCTTCATCTCCGTAGGGATGTTAATGAATTTAACATTTCTCGGCGAAAATCTCTTCGTCATTCTCTTAGCGGTCCTCTTCATTTTACTCCTCAAGACATCCACCGGTTTCTTTTCGGTCCACCTTTTAGGTCACCCCGTCCGGGTCTCCCTCCAGACGGGTCTTCATCTGGCTCAGATCGGCGAATTCTCCTTTGTTCTGGCTATGGCTGGCAAATCCGCTGGAATCATCACGGGGAACCTTTACCAACTTTTCCTTTCGGCCTCGGTATGGTCCATGGTTTTGACTCCCTTTATCCTCCGAGCCTCTCCAGCAATCTCAAGCTGGATGAGTTCGAAGAAGCTCCTTGAGCGACTCGACAGAATGAGAAAGAAAGCGGCGAAGGAAGGTTTCCCCTCTAGGAGAGAAGGACATGTCATCATCATTGGATTTGGCTTAAATGGAAAAAACCTGGCAGAGGTTTTAAAAGAGTCATCGGTGCCCTATGTCGTCCTCGAATTGAATAACGATACGGTCATTCAGATGAAGAAGAAAGGGGAGCCCATTTTTTATGGGGACGGTACCAGTCCGGAGATTCTCCTTAAATTGGGGATCGCTACAGCCAGAATGCTGGTGGTGGCTATCTCGGACCCGTCTTCGACCCGAAGGATTGTTCAGGTGGCCAGGAAGGAAAATGCCAGACTTTATATGATTGTAAGAACCCGCTACACTTTGGAAGTGGAGGATTTATTGAGACTGGGAGCAAACGAAGTCATCCCTGAAGAGTTCGAAACATCAATCGAAATTTTTGCAAAAGTGCTCCATCACTATCAGGTTCCGAAGAATCTCCTCATTGAACAGATCGAGAAGATCCGGAGCGGAAGTTACGAAGTTCTGAGACGGGTGGAACTTCCGGCTAAGAATTTACACGAGAAATGTGAAATTCTAACAGACATCGATACGGAAACTTACCTGGTCAATGATCGTTCCAATGCCTCCGGTCGATCCATCAAAGAACTGAGAATCCGCTCTACAACAGGCGCCACAGTGATTGCAGTGAAGAGAGGAAATGAAATCATACCAAGTCCAGGACTTGAGTTCGTCTTCACGCCGGGGGATATCATCTACCTCATTGGGAGCAAGGAAAGCCTTTCAAAAGCCTTTGCTTTGTTGGAGCCCTAAGCTTTTAGATAAAAATCACTTAACACCATAGGGAGGGAATTGAGTTTAGCCCTCTGGCATGATATAAAATGGTCTATCCCGGTTCTCTCGTTTATTTAGTTTCTTTGGTTTCTCTCGTTCTTTTTGTAGACGTAACCAGACAGACCAGATAAACTGAATCAACCAGATAACCCAAGAAACCCTAAAAACCCAAGAAACCGGAGAAACCCACAATGACCGTCATCCACATTAATGTGCCTTACTCCATGCTTCTTCACCGTATCGATTTTGCCATTACAAACCGAATTAATCCTGAAATTTATTTCAGTGCGGAGGATTTAGATGCCTGTGATGAGAAAGAGGTCCAACAGTTATCTGAAATTCTCCAAGAAAACCATCTGGAAAATACCCTTCACGGTCCGTTCATGGATTTAAGCCCGGGGGGAGTGGATCGAAGGGTCAAAGAGGTGACACTCGACCGATTCTTGAAAACAATCGAATTGGCATCTTTCTTCAAGCCCAAGATGATCGTCTTTCATCCAGGGTACGAAAGATGGAAATTTGACGGAAATGTTAAACTTTGGCTCGAAAGCAGCCTCCAAACCTGGAGGCCTCTGGTCAAGGAAGCCGAGGAGGTGGGGGTGACCCTTGCGATCGAAAATGTTTTCGAAGAATCTCCTGACCCCATCAAAAATCTTTTAGAGGAGATTCATTCATCCCGTTTTCGATTCTGCTTCGACACAGGCCACCATCATGTATTCAGCAAGACCCCTCTCCCCATTTGGATGGAAGCTTTGGGAGGGTTCCTGAGTGAGGTTCACCTCCATGATAATCACAAAGAGATGGACGAACATCTCCCTATAGGAGAAGGAGAGTTCGATTTTAACCAATTCTTTACCCTCCTTCTAAAATTGAACCTGAATCCTCTTTACACCATCGAGCCCCACGAAGAAGGTCATCTCTGGAGAGGGCTGGAGGCTGTAAAAAAATATATCAAGGCATAAAGCGTGAGGAGTTACATCTTGCGACTTGCCCTTTACGATTAAGGCTATGGCCTTGGGCTGATCATATTACTTGACAAGTAACTAAATCTAATAATAATATTACTGACCTAACGGGTATCTAAGTGAAAGATCAAAGTGATTTTTTGTTAATGGTTTTGAGACGTCTTTCTAATAAGGGGGGTGATAAGCCTAATCAAGGATAGGCACCATTTCTCGATTTAAGAAACCATAGATTATTTAACTTTGAAAGGAGGAGGTTGATTATGAAACGGTTTTTGATTCTATTATTGACATTGGTGGTGGTTGTGAGCTTTTCTGCAATTTTTATATCCGCACAAACAAAAGACAAGCTCGGCGAAGTGAAAATCAAGAAAGGGGAACCCATCCATATCGCTTGCTGGTTTGTCATCGCAGGGCCAGACGCCTCGTTAGGGACAGATACCAAACGTGGCGTTGAACTCGCCACTGCTGACAAGGGTGGCAAAGTTCTTGCCTTCCCTATTAAGCTAAGCTTTCAAGACACTGGTTGCAACGCCGAAGGCGGGCAGGCTGCCGCAACTAAACTCGCTGCTGATCCAACCATTGTGGCAGCGATTGGTTCCAACTGTTCCAGCGAGGCCAAACCTGGTGTGCCCATTCTTTGGAAGGCTGGTATAGCGACAGTCTCTCCTTCGAATACCGCACCGTATTTAACAGACCCAAAGCGCGGGCCAGAATATGATGGTTATCTGCGCACGTGCCATAACGATAAGGTGCAGGGCGCCGTTGCGGCGGAGTTTGCCATTAAGCAATTGAAGGTCAAAAAGGCAGCGACCATCCATGACGGAAGCGTCTATGCTGAACAACTACAGGCAGTCTTTGCTGAAACCTTCAAGAAACTGGGGGGAGCTATCACTTCTCAGGAAGCTGTTTCTCCAACTGACACAGACATGCGCCCAATGCTAACTAAGATCGCCACAGGAAAACCGGAGTTCATCTATTACCCAATCTTTATTGCTGCGGGGGGACACATCACGCGTCAGGTGAAGGAGGTAAAAGGCTTAGAGAAAACCCACCTGATGGGAGCTGATGGCATTTTCTCTACAGACTTTTACAAAGCGGCAGGGGAGACGGCGGTTGGTATGTATCACTCCAGCCCAGACTTCTCAGCTTTTGCCGGTGGTTATAAGAGCTTTTTGGAAAAACATCAGAAGAAATATGGCGAAAAACCCCTCGCCCCCTTCCATGCCCATGCCTACGATGCAGCGATGATGATCTTTGCCGCCATTGAGAAAGTAGCCAAGAAAGGGTCAGATGGATCTCTGACGATCGGCCGTCAGGCACTTCGGGATGCTTTATACGCGACCAAGAATTTAAAAGGCTTGACAGGAAATATAAACTGCGACAAATACGGCGACTGTGCAGATCCGAAGATTGGGGTTTACAAGACGACCCCTGACAATGTTAAAAAATTAGTGATGCCGGATAAACCGATCTGGAAGCCTTAATGAAAAGAAAGGGCTGGGAATGAAGAATGTTCCCAGCCCTTTCTGTAATTTCATATCCAATTGGAATTTGATCAAGTCATCGTGAGGGTTGGAGATTCCTATGCTGAAGCAATGGAAACGACTGAAAGAGAGGATTACCCCCACAGATATCGTCATGTGGTTAATTGGAGCAGTCATGTTAGCCATGATTATTTGGGGATCTGCAGCCACCTTAACCGCAGGCCGATATACCCGTTACCACTGGTTTGATTTCCTCATCTTCGGTTTGGCTCAGGGGAGCATCTACGCCCTTATCGCCATGGGTTACACCATAGTCTATGGAGTTTTGCGGATGATCAATTTCGCCCATAGCGAAGTCTTTATGAGCGGCCCTTACACCGCTTATTATGTTGCGGCTGCTTTTTACTCCTCCGGTTTTTTAGATCGGCAGCCCATCATTTGTTTGGTTGCCATTTTCCTTGTTGCCATGGCTACTTCAACGTTGATCGCCTTTCTTCTGGAACGGGTTGCTTATCGTCCCCTGAGGACCGCTCCCCGTTTGATTCCTCTCATCACGGCCATCGGGGCCTCTTTCTTTTTGCAATATGTTTTTCGGGGGCTTTATGGTTCCGGTTTCCAAGCTTATCCAGTGGTGAAGATGATGGAAGGTCAAATCGTTTTCGGTGAATTTCGAATTTTACGGATTCATGCGGTAGTGATTGTGGCTGCTGCATTGCTATTGGTTGCTCTCTACTCCTTTATTCAGCGTACGCGTGTTGGGAAGGCAATCCGTGCAGTCTCCGAAGATAAAGAGGCTTCCTTGCTAATGGGGATTAACATTGATAGGATGATTTCCACCACATTCATTATCGGTGGGATGGCTGCTGGAGCAGCTGGCGTCCTCTATGCTTTAATGTTCAAGCAGGTGCACTTCTTCATGGGTTTTATCCCGGGGATTAAGGCTTTTACAGCAGCGGTATTGGGCGGGATTGGCAATATCCCTGGAGCCATGCTGGGCGGAATCTTTCTTGGCCTTGTGGAGTCAATTGGACCCAGCCTTTTCTTGGATGGTTTAGGGATCATCGCTCCTTACCAGTTAAAAGATGCAATTGCCTTTACGATGCTGGTGCTTGTGCTGATTTTTCGTCCGACTGGTATTCTTGGAGAACGTCTCGCGGTCAAGAAGGCTTAAAAAGTTCGGAGTTCGGAGTATTTAATTTTAGTCACTTGTCACTTTAGTTCACTTTAGCTCACTTTTTTAATGGGTCGAAAAAGATGAAGCAAGCGATAAAAATTGGACTGATCGGTGGCGTTTCTGCAGTTCTTTTAGCCCTTATCGGAATGGTGGAGGCTTTTAGTCAGAGAGACATTATCGGCAATGTCATTTCAATGGGCCATACTCTGTTGCTCCTGGTTGCAGTGTTCATTGGCTATCTCGCAGCAAAACGAACGACTCGGACCGAGCCACTCTGGATTCTTGTCAATAGTTTCATCTCAGGACTGATCGTGGGGGGCTTAGTGGCCCTTCTCGTCATTGTGGGGGGTCTGATTAATCTCCGTAAGGTCTTCGTCAATGCCATGCCTGTCCGTTACGAATTACTCACTTTTAAACAAGGAACACAGATTGGCGTTTTCCTGCTTCTTGGTGCTGGAGCCCTGAGTGGTGCACTGGCAGGTCTATTCTTTCTTTCGCCTAAACTTATCCGTCGGATGTTGATCATCCCCCTAACTGGCATTGTAGGAGCGGGGGTGCTACAAGATTTGCTCCGTCCCACCTTTGGCCGTTGGGGACCTCTCGCCATTATTAATGAATGGCTCTTTACCGCCAATGGACTCACCATCTATGGTGCCATTGCTTTATTCATTTTAATTGTTGCCATTATCTACTTCTGGGCCCGAAAAGGAAGTACTGTTCGAACAGGCTTGCAGCGCTTGCCAACTGCAGGTCAGCGTGCCTTGCGGATAACGAGTTTTCTTCTTCTTTTCATTATCTTGTTTGCTCTTCCCCAGATTCTCGGCCTCTTCCTGAGTGAAGTGTTGACCATCGTGGGTCTATATGTTCTTTTGGGCTTGGGATTAAATATCGTCGTCGGCTTTGCTGGCCTCTTGGACCTTGGCTACGTGGCCTTTTTTGCCATCGGTGCCTACACGATGGCCCTATTGACCTCACCTGAGTTGGGTTTTTTTGGTCTGTCGTTCTGGGGAGCCCTCCCCTTTGCGATTTTGATGGGGGTGGTATCGGGAGTTATCCTGGGTGTCCCTGTCCTCAAAATGCGCGGCGACTATCTCGCTATTGCAACGCTTGGTTTTGGCGAGATCATCCGTATTCTCGTTCTCTCAGACTTTCTAAGACCATGGCTGGGTGGTGCGCAAGGTGTTGGTAAAATTCCCAAGGCATTCATCGGAAGCATAGAGTTCGGTACCCCTCAGAGCATTTACTATCTTATTCTTGCGGGCTGTTTCCTGGTTGCCTTTATTTCTTGGCGGCTCAGAGATTCCCGGTTGGGACGCGCCTGGATGGCAGTCCGTGAGGATGAGGACGTGGCTCAGGCGATGGGAATCAATCTTGTTGCCACCAAGTTGCTGGCCTTTGCTACCGGAGCTGCCTTCTCTGCTCTAAGCGGGGCCATCTTTGCCAGCAAACTCGGCTCAGTCTACCCTCACAGTTTCAATGTGATGATTTCCATTAACGTCATCTGTCTCATCATTGTAGGGGGGATGGGAAGTATTCCTGGTGTGATCGTGGGATCTATAGCCCTTGTGGGCCTGCCGGAACTCTTGAGGGAGTTTGCTGAATACCGTCTTCTGGTTTATGGTGCTGCTCTAGTGGTCATGATGCTTGTCAAACCAGAGGGCCTCTGGCCATCGGAAATACGGCGTCGCGAGTTACACGGAGAGGAATTGCTTGAGACCGAAGAAGCACCACGAGATAAAGCCCCCGTATCCAGTCAGTAGGAGAATGTGATGACTATCCTCACTGCGAGCAAAACGACAAAACGTTTTGGTGGGTTAGTTGCTGTAGATGAATTGGACCTGGAGATCCAAGAAAACAGCATTCACAGCATCATCGGCCCGAACGGGGCTGGCAAGACCACTTTTTTTAACTGTGTGACGGGATTTTATCGCCCGGAAGAAGGGGAAATTTCTCTCAATAGCCATTCTTTGGTTGGCCTTCTACCCGATCAGATCGTCCGTCGGGGCATCGCTCGCACCTATCAAAATATCCGTCTCTTTCCAAATTTGACAGCTATCGAAAACATTTTAGTAGGTCTCCATTGCCACTTAAAAGCCGGTTATTTGGGGATCGTTTTGGGTTTGCCTTTTACCCGTACAGAGGAGAAAGATGCCTCGGAGGAGGCCAAACGACTCCTCAAGTTTGTCAATTTGGCAGGGAAGGGCGATTTTCTCGCAAAGAATCTTCCCTATGGGGACCAGAGGCGTCTCGAAGTCGCCCGGGCCCTTGCTGCCCGTCCCAGACTGCTCCTTTTGGATGAGCCCACAGCAGGGATGAACCCGAGCGAAACAAAGGTGATGATGGAATTTATTCAACATTTACGTGATGCCTTGGGGATCACCATCCTTCTGATTGAGCATCAGATGCGAGTGGTCATGGGAATCTCTGAGACGGTAACGGTATTAGATTATGGGAAGAAAATTTCTGAAGGCACCCCAGCAGAAATTCAAAAAGATCCGAAAGTCATCGAGGCCTATTTGGGGCGAGGGAGCGCAGCTCAAGTTAGTCACATAGTCACGTAGTCTATTAGTCATATAGTCGAGGAATTAAGGAAATTCAAGACAACTTGATCATTTAACTACTCGACTACGAGACTTTTCGACCACAAGACTAATAATATGAAGATCGAAAAGTTCGAAGAATTGGACAGTTGGAAAAAGGCCAGGGAACTGGCTGACGTGGTCTATGACCTTACCGACCCAAAAGGATTTAGGCGAGACCTTCAATTATGCGGTCAAATGAGGGATGCGAGTGGCTCAGTGATGCATAATATTGCTGAGGGTTTTGATGCAGGTTCCGATGCGGAGTTCATTCGATTTCTTAAAATTTCTCGCCGTTCAGCCAGCGAGGTGCAATCACAGCTATATCTTGCGCTTGATCGGAAATACATTACAACAAACCAACTCCAAACTGCTTATAACAAGGCAACAGAGGTTAAGCGCTTGATCAATGGCCTTATCGCATACTTGCGTCGAAATAAAAAATAGTCCAGCAGTCATATAGTCATATAGTCGTATAGTCAAAGACCGAAAAACAAGATTAACCGATATGAGACTATAAAGTTATAGGACTAAGTGACTACGAAACTATACGACTACTTAACTACGAGACTAATGATGGCCATGCTCGAAATTCAAAACGTCCATACTTATTATGGGAATATTCATGCCCTCAAAGATATCTCATTGAACATTGATAAAGGGGAAATTGTCACTCTCATTGGAGCCAATGGGGCAGGCAAGAGCACAACGCTCAAAACGATCAGTGGTTTGTTACGGCCACAACAAGGGACGATCCAATTCGAAGGTGAAGACCTTACCCGTTACCTCCCCCACGAGATTGTGGTGAAAGGGGTGGTCCAGGTTCCAGAGGGACGCCGCGTCTTTGGTCGGCTTACGGTGACGGAGAATCTGGAGATGGGTGCTTTCGTCATTACCAATCGCGAGCTGATCGGCACAAACCTGGAAAGGGTCTTTACTCTCTTCCCCAGACTGAGAGAGCGCTGTCACCAATTGGCGGGTACGCTGAGCGGTGGAGAACAACAGATGTTAGCCACCGGTCGTGCACTGATGGCCAATCCACGCCTCCTTCTGATGGATGAACCTTCCATGGGGTTGGCTCCTGTTCTGGTCGATAATATCTTTGACACCATCAAACAGCTCCATGCAGATGGAACAACCATTCTATTAGTTGAGCAGAATGCTCGTATCGCCCTGCAAGTCGCCAGCCGTGGTTATGTGATTCAATCGGGTGTCATGTTGCTTAGTGATACAGCTGGAAATCTGCGCCAGAATGAAATGGTTCGAAAGGCCTATCTCGGTGAGTCATAATCGATGATAAAAAGATATGGAAGAGTTAACCCACTTCAGCTTCTTGCTTCGCGGTCTCATCATTGGTTTTTCCATCGCTGCTCCAGTCGGGCCCATTGGGGTGCTCTGTATACGCCGCACCTTGACCGAAGGCCGCCTCTCTGGCTTTGTGACAGGGCTAGGTGCGGCCACAGCTGATGGCATCTATGGTGCCATTGCTGCATTCGGGCTCACTTTCATTTCCAATATATTGATTCACCAACAGGGATGGATCCGCCTCATGGGTGGTTTTTTTCTTTGCTATTTGGGCATCAAGACTTTTTTAACCTCTCCCCTCAAACCAACCTCCTCTATTAAAAACATTGCTTTCTCAAGTAATTATGCCTCTACTTTTTTCTTAACTCTTACTAATCCCCTGACCATTCTCTTTTTTACAGCGGTTGTTGCCGGGTTGGGTGTGGGAAGTTCAAAGGGGAACTTTTTTTCTGCAGGGACATTGATTCTGGGTATATTTATTGGCTCAACACTATGGTGGCTTCTTCTGAGCAGTGGGGTGGGTATATTTGGGGAGAAGCTTAATGTCACCGGACTTCGTTGGGTAAATAGAATCTCAGGAATGGTGATCATCATCTTTGGAATAGTGGCCCTGTTAAGTTAGAAAATAAAGGTCTTTGGTTTAATGGTTAAGGTAAAGATGCCAGTTTCGTTAAGTGGCTCGGTCAATAGGCTTAAATCTTTAGCCATAACCCTTGCCTTTAGACCAAACTTGCTGCTTCACCATAACCCTAACCATAAGACTATTCTCATATTTTGTGAATGGCAACCAGCCATGGAAAATTGCGTATAAGATAGAGATTGATCAATGGACATTCCTAAAATTGCAGATGTTGTGATCGTAGGCGGTGGGGTGATGGGCGCAAGCACTGCCTATCATTTGACCCTTAAAGGATGTAAAAAGGTGGTCCTTCTTGAACGGGACACACTCTTTGGGCAGGAAGCTACTGGTAAATGTGCCGGTGGTATTCGCTGCCAGTTCGCTACCGAGATCAATATCCGTCTTTCCCTTCTCAGTCTTCCCATGTTGGATCGCTTTGAAGAAGAGCTGGGCCAGGCCATTGACCTTCGACACTGTGGTTATCTTTTTCTTCTCACCAGGGAGGAGCATGTCAAAGCGTTTCATACCAGTTTGGCTTTACAGCACCGCCTTGGAGTCACAACGGAGTGGCTAAAAGGAGACGAAGTGCGGTCTCGTCTACCCCTTATGTACCTTGAGGATGTCTTAGGAGCTACCTGGAATTCTCAGGATGGGTTGGTTGATCCTAATAGTATTGTACAGGGCTACATTGCTGGGGCGAAAAGGTTAGGAGCAAAATGTCTGACCGATGTGGAAGTCATGAACATCAGTTTGAAAAAAGAATGTATCCATGGTGTGAAAACAAGGTTGGGTGAAATTGAGACACCCATTGTCGTCAATGCAGCCGGACCCTGGGCTGCTCAAATTGGCACGATGATTGACGTAGACATCCCTGTTGTTTCCGTTCGGCGGCAGATTGCTGTGACGACACCCATTCCCCGACTCCCACCCCATTTCCCTTTCGTTATTGATTTTGCAAAGAATCTCTACTTCCATCGAGAAGGACCGGGTATTCTCACGGGCATGTCCAACCTCAATGAGCCTCCAAGTTTTAATCAAGATGTGGATCGTGGCTGGGAACTCAAACACTTCGACGAGGCCATGGCGCGGATGCCCCTGCTTGAAGAGGTGGGAATTAGCAGCCGTTGGGCAGGTCTCTATGAAGTTACTCCGGATGCCCATCCGATCTTAGGAAGGGCATCAGAAGTGGAAGGTTTCTATTGCATCAATGGTTTCTCAGGCCATGGCTTGATGCATGGGCCAATCTGTGGTTTGCTTTTGGCTGAAGAAATTCTTGATGGAAAAGCCCATACGTTAGATATTACCTCGTTAAGCCTGACGCGCTTCCGAGAAGGTAAACTCATTCAAGAATATAATGTGGTGTAAGGAGTGTTGATTTCGACCGAGGGAGATTCGAACTTTAATTTTTAAATAGGTTGAGAAGGCGTTTGGCAATTTCTTCCTTCATGACCTTTCCCATTTTATTTCTGGGGAGTTCCTCTAAAAAGAAAACCTCCTTGGGACATTTCCAATCTAAGAGATGTTGTTTACAATGATCTCGGATTTCTTTTGTTGTGAGGGTGTCCTTAGGTTTTAGCACCACCGCGGCCACGACTTTCTCTCCCCATTTCTCATCAGGGATTCCAACAACACAGGATTCCAACACTTTATGATGTTGATTGATCACCGATTCGATCTCTTTAGGTGAAATATTTTCTCCTCCGGAGATGATGATATGCTTCAATCGGTCTGTGATGGTGTAATATCCTTCCTCATCTTTCTTTCCCAGATCGCCTGTCCGAAACCATCCATTCACAAATACAGCCTCTGTCTCTCGTGGTTTTCTCCAATAACCTGGGGTGACATGAGGGCCCTTTAACCAGATTTCTCCTACTTCACCTATTTTTAAATCTCGAAGGGTCTCAGGATTTACAATTCTTATCTCTACATGAGGAAGCGGAAGGCCAATAGAACCAGGTTTTTTTGCACCCCGGAGGGGATTTGAGAAGTTCATTCCGGATTCGGACATTCCCTCTCTCTCCACAGGTTCTTTACCAAAGATTTTTTTGATCCTCTCAAAATCCTTTGGGAGAAGCGGGGCAGATCCAGAGGTCAAGAGTCGAAGATGGC
>Ga0214473_10002660_pt1 | contig 21916 bp, 22 predicted proteins | sample RVTome_7_FD_203509 | JGI IMG/M metagenome (GOLD analysis project Ga0214473, IMG submission 203509) | Soil microbial communities from uranium-contaminated site in the Upper Colorado River Basin, Wyoming, United States - RVT98D197 | ecosystem: Environmental > Terrestrial > Soil > Contaminated >... | reverse complement strand
CAAATCGGGGAACTCCCGTCGGATTTGTAGCAGCGGGAGGGCCGTCTTATGGTCCTGTACCACGGGCAATTGTTGGAACTGATGTAAGTCTGGATATCGATTGGAAGCAATGAGGGAATACTGCAATAATCTTCTGTTGCACAAAGGAAGCGAATATGTTAGTAAGAACCATGCAGAAAGCGTTTATTTTTCTTTTTTCCTTTCTCACAATTCTCTTTTGCTCTATCAGCCCCTCCTTCGGATTTGAAGGGAAAGGCCAGGATTGCTCAAAGTGCCATACCTTGACTCCTATCGAGGCTCAAGATCTTCTCAAACCACTCTATCCGGATGTAAAAATCATCGAGGTAGGAATGAGCCCTTTGAAGGCTTCCTGGGAGATTCTCATCGAAGCAGGAAAAAGGAAAGGATTGGTTTACATCGATTTTTCGAAAAAGCATGTGTTGCTCGGCTCTATCATTTCCTTGAAAGACAGAAAGAACCTCACCCAGGAACGATTCGCCGAGCTGAATAAAGTGGATGTTTCACAGATCCCTCTTGAAGATGCGGTAATCATGGGTGATCCAAAGGCCCGGATAAAAATCGTCGTCTTCACCGACCCGGACTGACCCTACTGCGCGAAACTTCATCAGGAGATGAAGAAGATCATCGAAGAAAGAAAGGACATTGTTTTTTATTTGAAGCTGTTTCCCTTGAAGAATCATCCCGCAGCTTATGAAAAATCGAAGGCTATTGTCTGTGAGAAGTCCCTTTCCCTTCTTGAGGATGCCTTTGAGAAGAAGCCTTTGCCCAAGCCGAAATGCGAGACGAGTGAAGTGGATGAAAGCATAAAACTCGCTGAAAAACTCGGAATTTCAAGTGTCCCGTCTTCCATTCTTCCCGATGGGAAAGTCTTGAGTGGCTTTAGAGACGCAAAAACGTTTCTCGGGTTCATCGGAAATTAGATAAGTTTATTGGAATAATGGAATGGTGGAATATTGGAATATTGGGTAAAACCCACAAAACCTAAAACGTTACCCACTATTCCATCCTTCCATTTTTTTTCTTAACTCCATTTTTCAATCCTTTGCATTTCCCATTATTCCAGCATTCCAGTGTTCCATTATTCCAGTCTTTCATCATTCCATCATTCTATTCTTTCTTGTTTTTCTTTGGTTGGTCTTAGCCCATCCTCTTCGGGACAGAGCCTCAGATGCCACCATAGCAACTGGGAATAAATGGAAAGTTTTATTCTCCATTTCTGGATCAAAAAAAGGGTAAACAGACACCCAAAGAACAACGAAAGAAATTCCACGCTTAACTTCGCTATCAACCCCCCAAAGAGAAACGTGGACGGAAGTTGCCCATAATGCTTCCTAAAGAACTGGTAACGGGAACGGTAGTATTCGATCTTGGCCATTCCAATGTTTGCTTCTGCACTTTTACCCTGGAAATGGTAAACTTCTGCGGTAGGAACATGATAGACTTCCCATCCTGCCTTCCTCATCCGGTAACACCAATCCGTCTCTTCAAGGAACAGGAAATAGTCCTCGTCCAACAGCCCCACCTCTTCGATCGCCTTTTTCCTAACCATCATACAAGCACCGATCACGGACTCCACCTTAATGGGTTCGCGATAGACTTCTTCCTTCCCGGGGTACCTCCCCGGAAAGAGCCAACGCAGGAGACTTTTGTTCAGAAGCTCGGTAGCGAGAGTCGGGGAATTGGCTATGGAGTTCTGTTTGGATTCATCCGCATTTAAGAGTTGTACCCCTGCAATGCCTGCCTCCGGATGGCTGTCCATAAAAAAAAGCAGGGTTTCAATGCTCCCTTCTTTTATTTGGGTATCAGGGTTAAGCAAGAGATGATATCTTCCCGGAGACAGTCTTAGCCCCTGGTTTACCGCCCTCGCAAACCCGAGGTTTTCTTCATTTTCGATCAGACGGACGGTGGAAAAGGTCCTTTTCACCTCATCCGCACTACCGTCACCGGAACCGTTGTCGATGACAAAAACCTCCCGGGAATCCTTTTTTCCCGCTTCGAAAATGGACCTGAGGCAGCGGACCAGGTACCCCTTCGTATTCCAATTCACGATAACAATGGATAAATCCATCATGTTTTTTGAAATCAATGACTTCTCATCCACTATGAGTCTTCTATCCAAATTGCTTAATGAATTCCTCAACCGAATTGGTGCAAATCAATTCAACATTCTCCCTGACCTTGTGATCCGGCCAATCCCACCACTTGATCTTCAGAAGTTTCTCAATTGTCTCCTCGTCAAATCGGTATCGAATGATCCGCGCTGGATTCCCGGCAACAATGGTGTAGGGAGGAACACTCTTGACGACGACCGAACACGCACCCATGGCTGCCCCATCCCCAATCTCGACCCCTGAGAGGATGGTGGTTCCGTATCCAATCCAGACATCGTTCCCAATGAGGACGTCTCCCTTAGTTGCCGGATGTCCCTTAATCCCCCGGGCATTTTCCCATAGAAACGGGAAAGGATAAGTGCTCACCCAGTCCGTTCGGTGCTCACTCCCGAGAAAAATGGTGACATTGCTTCCGATGGAACAGTATTTTCCAATCCTGAGTACGGTTCCTTCATCCCACGAGATCACCCTTGGTTTTCCATAGGTGTGGTCACCGATGAGGAACCTGTCTCCAAAGAGATCTTTCGTGTACTGAATGCTGCTTGAAGAAGGAGACAGTTTCTCCTTCACATGTTTGCGGAACGTCCGCATACGGCTCTTGAGCTTCAACGGAACACTCGCCTCTTCAGTTTCTCTATGATGCGATCATCACTCTTGACTACCCTTAGCACCGGAAGCTGGCCCCACTCTGCCGGGTAGCTCGTTTTTTGTGCGGTCATCCATATCCCTTTCGGCCTTTTTCGATCCCCTTCGAGGGTGCAGTCCAGTATTTTAAACCGGTTCAAAAGGAACTCCAAGCCGTCGGGTGTGAATCGCCAGTAATCCTTTGGGGTCCGATGGATTTTAAAATGCATCACGGTCGTGAGGATGAGCAGCCCATTTGAGCGGAGGACCCGACGGAACTCATCAAGGGCTTTCTGAGGATAGGCAATATGTTCGAGGGACTCCAGGTTAAGTACCAGTCCGACGCTTTCATCGGCAATCGGTTTCATATCGCACACGTCACAGAGAATATCGATACAGTGGGGATGATAGTCCTGAAAGTCCTGCTTGATATATCGTTTTCCGGGGAAAAGAGGTTGATAGTAATTCGGTTCCCATCCTGCACAGCTATCGAGAATGGGTTCTTCAAAGGGAAATCGTTCAATCGCCCATTTCACATAGTTGATGACTGCTTCTCTCATGCTTCCCTCGATGGCGTAGGTCCCTCTCTATGGAATCGATAATAATGGTCTAAGACAGTCGGCCCATAAATTCCTAAATACTGTTCAGGATACTGTAGAACATAGGATTCCAATAATTCAGCAAACTCTCTGGCAATCCGTCTGTATTCTTCTTTTCCTTCTATCCATTCCCGGTCGGCCGGTTCGGCAAAGATCAGTGTCATGCCGCCCCTCTTGAAAAGATGGATGAAAGGAATCACGGCGGCGTTTGCCTGATGGGCAAGGTAGAGCATCCCGGTGGGGAATTCCATCTCCTTTCCCAGAAACGAAATACGTTCCTTGACCCGGCCTTCTCCCGCGTCTCCATCATAATAGATGATCTTACCGGAACGAAGAGAATCCAGAATTTTCTTCTTATACGTTTCTGAAAAAGAAAGGTCATGGACAAAAATGGTATTCTCCTCGGTGTCATAGTATCGGATCTTCGGATGCTTGGCTTTCTTGGGTGTGACCCCACTAAGCAGAATCACATCATATCCCATCACCCGCAGGGCATTGAACGCGAGATGGGGAACTCCGATATGCCCGGCCATGAGGAGAACCCCTCTCCCTTTCCCCAATGTCTCGTCGAGGTATTGAAGCCCTTCAACTTTCACGAATCTCTCAATCACTCTACGGTCCATCCACGGGATCAGGTACCGCATCATCTTCCTGACCCCTCGCAGTTCGAATACACCTCTTACAATCCTTCTTACCGTCGGGGAGTCATGCCGATTCGCATAAAACGAGAGCACTTTCTCCTCGAACTCTTTTCTCCTTGCCGCTTTCCGGCGATAGCAGAAGAAAGAATAGATCCTCGGATAAAAAAAGGCCAGCTTGAAAAGAAACCACTTCAAGGCAAGCGATCCTCCCCATACACGACGTGGTGAAGGAGGGCCAGCAACCGGGGTGCATTCACGTCGAGAGAATAACCTTCTTCGACGGTCCGCCTTCCCTTGATTCCCATCTCCTTTCGCAACGTCTTCTCTCGCATCAGATTCAAGAGCCTGTCCGCCCATTGCTTCTCATCCCGGGCCCAAAAGCCATTGACCCCATCTTCAACAATATCCCTGTTGACTCCAACCGGGGTACAGACAACCGGAATCCCTACGCCGAAATACTGGAGAATCTTCAGTCCGCATTTCCCCTGGGACCAGAGGTCATCGGATAAGGGCATCACCCCGATGTCGAAGCTTTTCAAATCCTCCTCCTCCGCTTCCGAAGACCACTTTTGCTTGATCACAGGGAGAACTGAACTCTCCAGAAACTGGTCGCAGACGATCTTCAACTGAAAATAGGGGTAGGTTTTATAAAGACCTTCGAGGGTTGGCATAAGGCTTCTCAGATATTTTAACGTGCTGCTGCTTCCCAGCCAACCGATCGTGACCGGGTCCGTTTTATCGTCATATTCTTTACATGAATACTGGGAAAGGTCAATCGATGTGGGAAGGACAGCGACATGAGGGTTATAGGAGAGGACTTCCGATTTCAAAAACTGGTTTCCTGCAACGACGAGATCGACTCGCTTCATCATGAAAGCAAACTTCATCCGACGCGACGGGGAAGTGGCCCTTCCTTTGCCTGAACTCCTGTACATCAATGCGTCGTCAATATCGTAAGCGAGTTTTCCTGCTTTCCTGCGGAGATACCAGAACTCCAGGGGAGAAAAGAGCTTTCGATGAACATAAAGGATATCGTACTGTCCAAGCGTATCGTAGAGTCTTATTTTGCTCCGCCATGTCCGCTGGTAGAAGAAGATAGATACTTTCGCCCCCCGTTCCTCCAAATAAGGGATATACTGAAGCACCCGGTACCGGCAGCTGTTCACTTCCAGGCTATGAATCAAGAAGGCAATCTTCATCGCTCAAGGCTTTCTGGCCACAAGAAGAATCGACTCCGAAAAATCGATTCCCAGAAACCGAAAAAGAGGCGAAAACAGATACCCTTTGAGAGCAAATCCTATGAACGATTTCCTGAAAATCCGGCGAATCTCCACAATTTCAAAGTCCTGACTCAGGAAAAGCCCCCCCAACTCCTCATAGTGATAAGCCACAAGGTGAGTGGCATCCTTCCAATACTGACCCGGGGTGTAGACGTTTGGGGTGGTCAGGATAACCCTTCCCCCCGGATTCAGGATTTGGTAGATGCGGGCGACCATCTCCATGCCTTCTTCTAAACTGAGATGTTCAATCACTTCGAACAGAAAGACCAGGTCGAACGGTTCTTGAATCTCATCGAAAGAAGGATAGTCATGGGGATAAGTAGGATCGATATCCAGACTCTTATAAACTGCGCGGGGAAATCTGTCCTTGATCCTTTTCTCCAATTCACGATTGGAAGCCCCGATTTCAAGCACCCTCTCCCCATCCTTTAAGTACCCCAGACTCAGGGGAAGCCGTTTTCTCACCAGCTTTAGCTTCCAGAGATCATGGTACCGCCCATGAACCTTCTCACGCCATCGAAGCCGCTCGCTCCAGTTCATTGAAGCTCTCTTCTCTCCTCAAGCCCGACCTTTCTGGACACCAGGATCAGCGTATTCCCTCCCATCAGTAATTCTTCGGAAAGGGTCTCTTCCAGATGGTAATCTTTCCTCTTCTCCCCTGGCCAGAAGAGGCAATAGAACCGAATGCCCCACACCAGGGGGAGAAGCCATTTCATCCTCTTTTTTTCTTTATCCTTCCCAATGGTAAGAACCTGAAATCCTGAATGCTCCAGGTACAGCTTCAGGATAGGATAAGTGAGCGGAATCAGATGAAGCATCCAGAGTTGATCAAAACGGTCTTTTCCCAATTTCTGAGGAGATGGAACTTTTGAAAAAAGACCGGTGATCAGAAACTTCAACCGTCTCTCGATGTTGAGATAGTTGGGAAGGGAGAGAAAAAGCTTTCCCTCTGGTTTTAAGATCCGGGAAAATTCCCGGATGGCGTTGAAGGGATTCTCAAGGTGCTCCAGACCCTCGATACAGGTGATAAAATCGAACGATTCCGGTGGATAGGGAAGCGCCTGGCTCAAATCTCCTTTCCTGATCTCGATCTCCCGGGCTGAAAACTGGAGGGGATTGATATCACAGCAAGAAACCGAGAAGCCCATGTTCTTAAGGCGCAGGGCCAATGCCCCCGTTCCCGCCGGAGCATCTAACAGTGGTCCTTTTCTCTCTTGTGACAGGGCCTCTACCACCCAGTCGTGGGTTTCATCCCGTGCCAGAATTTCTTGCATTGCGAATTACCCGAATGACACCGAATTCCAACGAATCGTATTCGACTCATTCGCTGTCATCTGTTTAATGGTTAATCGTTTCTCTAAAGAGCTGCATCATCCGGTCAAAGTTTGCCCTCTCGGAATAACCTTCTGCCTTCCGTCTTCCTTGACAGGCCACTCGATTCCGGAGTTCCTCTTCGAAGAAATACCGAATCCCTCTTTTTAGCTCCTCCACATTTCTTGCATTATCCAACAACCATCCCTCTTCCCCGTGGGCAATGACCCCGCTCGCCCCGTTGGAGAGACTCGTGATGACAGGAAGTCCGCTGGCCAAACCCTCCAGCACCGTCAGGGAACAGGCGTCGTAAAAAGTGGGGTGGACTAAAAGGTCTGCCGCCCCGTAATATTTTTCGGGGTCCTTCGTAGCACCCACAAAAATGACCTCTTCCGAAACTCCCAATTTCCTGGCCATCCGGAGATAAGGTTTTTTACGATCCCGTCCAAGAACCAGAAGTTTGAGCGGAGGATGGCTATCCTGTTTTATCTCTGCAAGGGCTTGAAGAAGGTAGTCCAACCCCTTCATTCGGAAGTTGTTCGAGACAAAGAGAATCACCAACTCATCCCTGAGGCCATGGCGCGCCCGCACCTCTTCGCGGAATTGACGATTCCGTGGATGGAACCGTTCGGTGTCCACCCCGTTATAGATAACGGTAATCTGTTCCTCAGGGATCCGATACCACCTCATCATGTCCTGTTTCACCATGTCCGAAATCGCGACAAACCGTGGAAGGTTCCTCATCCTGTACGGGGCATTCTCAATCCAACCGCTTGCCCATTGTTTCGGGCTTAAGACCCGGCCCACCAATTTGACCATCCAATGAAGCGGATGACCGTAAGCGTTGAGGCTTCGCCAGAACCATGCCCAGTGGACCCCTCCGTGTGGTTGAAGGATATTGGCCCTCAGGGTATTCCCCACTCCGAAGGTGATGTCGAAGTCTCCCCTCTCCATCGTTTTCGTCGCCCTCGTGGCGAAAGAGAGAAGGCGAAGGCTTTTCGGAAATGGCACGGTCTTAATCCGGTGGAAATGGATCCTGGGGTCCTCCTCCCATTGCTCGGCATAGACATGGACGTCGTGCCCCTCTCCTGCCATCCGGGCGCACAAATCCACCACGTATCGCTCCGCGCCGCCCTTTTGCCTTATGAAGTTCAGGATGCCCGCTGTGAATTTTATCTTTTTTTCCACATTGCTAAGCTAATCTCATCTTTCGGCCACACGTAGCCACGCAATCGAGTCAGCCCTCTCAGACGTCTCCTCTTCCATCGTTTCTGACGTACAGAGGATTCTTCTCCGAGACCAGAAAGAGTTTCTTGCCGAACAGAAGGTCGGGGGAGAGTACATGCTCGAAAATTTCTTTGTTCTTCTCCCATTGACGGCGGTTTCGTTCTCTCCGAAACGCCCGGTAGGTGCTGAGATAGATAAAGGGAACGAGAGGAAAAAGGAACATGGCCGTATGGCTGAACTGGTGCGTTGCGGCCTCAAGAATTCGGAAACCGTTCCGGTGGATGTTGACGCGAAGTTCGTAATAGTCTGTGAGATGGATATGGTCTCCGCCGGCGAAGTCGTCCACTTCGTTGCATGGTCTCCCGGTAAACAGGTTGAACCCGACGAGAAGGTTGGCCAATCTCGACTTGAGGCTCAAGATATTGGGAGTTGTGATGAGAAGCTTTCCCTTTTCTTTGAGGATCCGGTAACACTCCCGCACGAAATGGAAAGGATCTTCTAAATGCTCGATTCCATTCGAACAGAGAACGAAATCAAAACAATTGTCCTCAAAGGGCAGGTTTTGATTCAGGTCAGCCCTTCTGCAAGTAACCCCCCGAAGACAGAAAAGGTGAGGGTTGATATCAGCCGCCCAAACTTCGAACCCCGTATCTCTCAACCTCTGAGAAATGATTCCTGTGCCAGCGGGAGCATCCAAGACTTTTCCCGAATGGCCATACCGTCTGAAAATCTCAACCACTTTATCGTGGGGCGATTGAGTCCCGAAGACCTTTGCCATGAACGACCTCATCTTCAACGGCATTTTTTTCCTCCGAGATAGTCTTTGATCTGTTCTTCGACCTTGCCCATCTCTTCTTCGGTCAATTCGGGGAAAAGGGGAAGGGACAGAATTTGCCGGGAGCACTTTTCTGTCACCGGGAGATCGCCTTTCCGATATTTTAGCTCTTGAAAAGCTTTCTGGAGATGAATCGGAATGGGATAGTGGATCAGCGTCTCGATGCCTCTTTTTTTCAAGAATGCTTGAAGGTCGTCCCTCTTCTTTACCCTGATAACATAGAGATGATAGGCGTGCCGGACATATTCCTTTTCACCCGGACAGAGGATCCCGGACCCTTCCAAGCTTTCTGTGTAAGTCCGTGCTTTGTCCCGTCTCTCCTTGTTCCACTGATCCAAATACTTAAGCTTCACACGTAGAATGGCTGCTTGAATTTCATCTAGCCGGCTGTTAGAGCCTTTGATAAGGTGGTGGTATTTTTTTTCCTGTCCGATATTTCTGAGAAGCCTCAATTTTTCATACCACTCTTTCTGATCCGTGACGACGATACCGCCATCCCCATAACTACCGAGGTTCTTCGTGGGGTAGAAGCTGAAACAGCCGAATGTCCCAAAGGATCCGACCTTCTTTCCTTGGTACTCTGCTCCATGGGCCTGGCAGGCATCCTCAATCACAAGGAGATCATGGCGCGAGGCAATGTTAACGATGGACTCCATATCTGCCGGATGTCCGTAAAGATGAACAGGGAGGACCGCTTTGATTCTTTGTTTCTTTCTTTTTGATGCTTTTTGCTTCAGGAGGTCTTCCAGAGCATTTGGATCCATCGTGTATGTTTCAGGGTCGATATCCACGAAAAGAGGGGTTGCCCCCACAAAGGAGATCGCCAGGGCGCTGGCAATAAAGGAATGGGCGACGGTAATAACCTCATCCCCTTCTCCAATTCCGGATGCCTTAAGTGCCATGGTAAGTGCGTCCGTTCCGGATCCAACTCCGACACCATACCCGACGCCACAGTACCGGGCAAACTCCTCTTCAAAAGCAGAGACTTCGTCTCCCAGGATAAATCGGCCACTATCATAAACGTGTCTAGTCGCCGAAAGGATTTCATCCTTTATCTTTTCATACTGCCTTTGCAGATCAACGAATGGAACCACTCTCAACCTCAAAGTGGGGAATTCCCACATCCCCTCCCGGACCCTCCCCTTGAAGGGGAGGGAATACTATGGGAAGGAATTTCTTAATCCCTCCCCCTTCAGAGACTGTGTCACAATCCTTATTTTGTCATTGCGAGCGACCGAAGGAAGCGTGGCAATCTCATTATTTTCGAAGCCTTGTGAGATTCGGTCGTTCCACTCCCTCGCAATGACAATACGACACAGTCTCTCAAGGGGGAGGCTGGAAGGGGGATGGGGTGACGCAATTCGCAATCCGAAACAATTACTGCCAATATTCCTTCTTATACTTCCTGTAGAATTCAATCGTCTTCTTCAATCCCTCTTCTAAACCCGTTTTGGGCTCCCAGCCAACCATTCTTTTTATTTTCGAGATATCCGTATAATAATCACCGGGTTCCACCTCTTTTCGCTCTTGGGTAAATTCAGTGAAAGCGATCTTTCCAGTGCCTGCAACGTCAACAATCTTTTTCGCAAGGTCGAAAAAATTGACGGGAATGCCCGAACCCACGTTGAAGACTTCTCCGGAAGCAGGATCACAAATCGCCACCCGGAGAAAACAGTCCACCAGGTCATCCACATAGAGGAAATCCCTCAGAATCCTGCCATCTCCGAAGACCGGGATCACTTCATCGTCAATCGCCTTCCTGATAAACCAGTTCAGGACTCCGTATTCATCATGGGCCATCTGGTGCCGGGGACCGTAAGTATTTGTAATCCGGAGACAGGTTCCGGGAATTCTGTGAACGTCGTCATAAACGAGAACCATCTTCTCGGCACTCAAGTTGGTGACAGCATAGATTCCCTTTGGATTGGTCGGATGGTCCTCTGCTACCGGAAGCTTCACACTCGAACCATACTCTCCACGCGTCCCCGCGAAGATGATCCTCACATTTATGTTGTTTTTCCGGCAGGATTCAAGAAGAACCAAGGTCCCCCGGCAATTAATATCAAGGTCCTGAATCGGATTCCGGATACTGTCCACATGATTGACCTGCCCCGCAAGATGGAAAATATAGTCCTGCCCTTTCACCAGGTAATCCATCGAATGTTCGTCTCTCACATCGCTGAAATTAATATGGATCCGGTCGGCAAAAGGTTTGATATTGAAGAGATTCCCTCCCAGACGGGGCAGCATATTGTCTACCAAGGTAACATTTGCTTTCAGCTCTACCAGTCGGGCCATAAGATTGGACCCGATGAAGCCCAGCCCTCCTGTCACCAACACCCTCTTCCCTTTGAAAGCTTCCTCATAGGGAGTCATTCCGATTCTCCTTTCACAATCCCCCCATCCCCCTCCCCTGAACCATGTTAGGTTCAGGGCTTTGTCCTGCACCCTACGTGGTGCAGGGCTGACCTCCCCCCTGCCTACCGGCGGGCAGGCTTGAAGGCGGAGGAATCACGCGAAGCGCGCGACGATCTCCCTCCCCTGTAGAGGCAATTCATGAATTGCCCCTACCTTAGAGGGCGAGCCCCCTAAGGGGTGGGGTGTCTTGATGTTTATGGATCATTCTCCTTTTTTTTCAGTCGCAGTTCCCACAGTTTGGCATATTTGATGAAGACGTAAAACATTGTCGAGACGACGATGATTAGCCCTGGAAATCCATCCCGAAACCCTGATTTAAAAAAGTATTCATTAATAAACCGGAACGGGGGATGAAAGAGAAGCTTAAAGAGACTGAATGTTTCTCCTTTCTCCATCATGTCCTGGGCCGCAATCCGCGAGTACTTATCGATGGTCTGGATCTGGTCGGAAATATCCCGATAGGTGTAATGGAGATACTCTTTTTTGAGATAACCAATATTCCCATCTACGACAATCCTGGCGTGAAGTCCCCCTTCCCATCTCCCCTTTGTTTTCCGGTAGAGACGAATCTCGCCGTCCGGATACCAGCCGCCGTACCGGATCCACCTGTTCAGATAGTAGGTCCTCCTATTCACAAAAAAACCGTCAATCCCCTCTGTCCCCCCATTCAGGAGGCATCGAATCTCTTCAGCCAGTTCAGGGGGAACCTCTTCGTCGGCATCGACAAACATGATCCAATGGTTTGTGGTGAGTCCGGCTGCATACTGATATTGGTCCCGGTGACCTGTCCACTTCCTTCGGTAGGTCTTATCCGTATATTTCTGGCAGATCTCATACGTGTTGTCGGTGCTGTAGGAATCCACAACGACCAATTCAGCAGCCCAGCCCAGATTTCTAAGGCACTGCTCAATCGTCCTGCTGTTGTTGAACGTAAGGACATAAACCGAAACAGGAATTTCGTCAGCCATCTGACCTGCTCTCACTACTTTGCCGCTTGTTCCTTTAACTTCTTTTCCACCACCTCTTCCACTTCCTCCACGGTGATCAAATCCATGCATCGATGATCCGTAGGACAGGTCCTCTTCATACAGGGACTGCAGGAGACTTCTTTGCTGATCATCCGGTGTTGATTTCCCCAAGGGCCGGTCACGTCCGGGGGCGTCGATCCAAAGAGAGCCACTACGGGTGTGTTCACTGCGGCCGCAACATGCATGGTTCCAGTGTCATTGGTGATCAGCAGATGGCACCGTTCCAGGAGGGCAGCGAGTTGGAGGAGACTGGTTTTTCCGACAAAATCGACTCCCCTTCCCTCAAGTTTCTTCAAAATTCCGTGAGCCTGGGGTCGCTCTTCTTCTTTGCCAAAAAGAAAGAAGGAGACCTTCCATCTTTGAGAGAGCTTCTTTCCCAATTCCCCAAATCGTTCCGGAAGCCAGCATTTAGCCAGGCCATAGGTGGCCCCGGGGTTCATGCCGATTAAAAGCCGGTCATCAAGGATTCCCAGACCCCCCAGCGTCAGTTCCGCCCACCGGCGGTCTTCTTCTCGCAGGTAGACTCGGGGAGAAGGGATACTTTCAATCTTCCCGAGAGGTTCCGTCAATTTAAGGTAATAGTATAGACGATGGGTTCGAAGCACGTCTTCAGTTCGAGGAATCCCCTGGGTAAGGAGGAAAGACTGCACTCCCGACTCATAACCAACCCGAACCGGTATCCCGGAGAGGTAAATTTGAAAAGCGGACCGAAAGGACCGGGGAAGAATGACAGCAAGGTCGAACTTCCTCTTTTTAATAGATTGGCTGAGGTTCAGATCCTCCCAGAAAGACCCTGGCCCCTTCTTCCGCTGGAAAGTGATGATCTCATCGACATATGGAAAAGTCCTCCATAAATCGACCAGATGTTCAGCGACAAGGATGGCCAGATGGGAATCTGGATAAAGAGTCTTCAAGGTTTGAACCGTTGGATAGGTGAGAATGGTATCCCCTACCCAGTTCACCCCTCTCACCAATATCCGGCTAATTTGCTTGAGATTGGGTTTCGCAACGCTCATTCAGCATCTCTTTTACAGCCTGGAATACCTCGTCGACCGTGACCGCTTTCAAACAGGTGGGTTCTTTGCAAGACCGGTTCCGACATGGATTGCAGCCAACTTCCTTTCGAACCTTTTTATGCAGACCCAAAGGCTCATACAGAACAGGATCTGTCGGCCCATAAATGACGACAGCCGGAATTCCCATGAAAGAGGCGGTGTACATGGGCCCGGTATCTCCTCCTACATAAAGATCGCATCTTCCGAACACCTCCGCCAACTGGGTCAGAGATTCCGTTCGAGGTCCCAGAATGGAGGCTTGCGCCATCTCCTTTCGGATCGTTTCCACCCATGCCGACTCCCCGGGCCCCCAGGTGAAGAGAATAGTGGCCCCAAGTTCACAGACTAATCGATCGGCCAATCGTGCATAGCGATCGGGCATCCATCGTTTATTCAGCCATTTACAGCTTGTTCCAGGATGAAAAGCAATCAAAGGCCTCTGAACCCAGTTGGATTGTTGAAGAAAGAAGGCTCTGACCTGTTTCTCATCTTCAGGAGGAATATGAAGCCTTTTCCCAAAAGCTTCTGTCATCAGCTGACGCGCCTTCCCCGCTTCGATTCCGAGTCCATTTAGAAGAGAGAGGTTTCTTTCGTACCGGTTTATCCTACGTCTTGGGAGTTCGACCCTTATGTTAGAAAAGAGGAAATTACCTTCTTTGCATGATTTACGGTCAAATCCAATCAGCTTAGGAGCTCCGGATAAGAAACCGAGAAGGCCGCTCTTCAGGATGCCATGGAAATCAAGTGCAATATCGAACTCCCTCTTTTTCAAATCTGAAATGAACTGTCTTATTTCTTTTCTAAGTCTCCAGAGTCCCTTGACAGACTGGAGGTCTTTAGTCCACTGCTTCCTGGGAAAGAGGATTACCTCATCGATCTCGGGTTGACTTTCCAGGAGGTCGTTTGAGGGTTCCTCAACGATCCATGCGATGTACGAGAGAGGATAGTGTAACTTTAAGACCCTGACCGCAGGGAGTGTTCGGATAACATCCCCTATCGCACTTAGCCTCAAAACAAGAATCCTGGGATGATTCATGGTTGAAACATTATCCTAATAAAGCCCAATTTTCAATAGAAAACCCATCCCCTCACAACTTCCCCCCTTGAAGGGGAAGTCGTTGAGAAAACTCCATCCCCTTCAAGGGGAGGGCCGGGGTGGGGATGGGACAAGGGCGGGGTGAATCTTTATGCTTTGCAGGTGTTGCTCTCAGCCCGAATAGATTCAAATAGGTATATGTGCCGGGAGGCACCTAATGTCCGGCGAGGCGATTTCGGAATTCTTCGGGGAGGATCTTTGGCTTTCCGTTCAAACCAATAGAGAGATGCTCCGTTTCTCCCTCGGCAATCAATTCATTTCCCTCTTTACGGAGAATCTGGTAATCAAAGGTGATCATCCGTTTGTTCAACTTCTTCAAATGTGTTCGGATTGTAATGGCCTCGTCGTAACGGGCTGAATTCCGGTACCGGCAGTGCACACCCGTGACGACGAGTCTGTACCCTGCGGCCTCGAGGTCTGCATAGCTGAATCCTCTCTTCCGGCAGAACTCCGACCGCCCCACTTCAAACCAGACCAAATAATTTGCATAATAGGTCATACCCATCTGGTCTGTTTCTGCATACCTCACACGAAGGTCACAATCCACCGCGTCTTTCATTGAAACCTCCGCCTGCAACATGCGACCGTACCCACTACTTCGTGGTCCAGTTAAAATCCAAATTCCAATTTCCAAATCCCAAACAAACTCCAAAATCCAATTACCCAAATTCAAAACTTAGGAAACTCTTATCAATTTCGAACATTGAGATTTTGAACATTCGTGCTTATTTGGAATTTGATGCTTGGAATTTGGGATTTGGTTCCTTACAGTGCCCTTAGAAACTCCGGCTTCAGCAGATTCGGATCTTTTCTCCGGAGCACTTCCCGAATCCTTCTGAGAGCCTCGTTCTTCTCTTCTGGCATCCGGATGCGAAGAGGGAGGTAATTGGAGGCATGGTTGGAAGCGAAAAAGCACCGGGTAAGGTGACAATGGGTAATCATGATCTCCAGCTCTTGGATGAGCCCGAATGGGTCGGGTAAAACGAGCTTACCCATCTTAATCTCTTTTTCGATGGGCGTGCCCGGAACAACCATCAAAGAAAGGGCACCGATAAAATCAGGATCCATCTCGGTAAGAATCTTCCCGGTATCCTCGGCATGAGCCTGGCTGTTTTTAATCCCTCCGATCCCCAAGATCACGGTGACAGAAAGGAGGATTCCTGACTCCTTCACCCTTTGGCCGGCACGGATCAGCTGATCAATCGTGGCATTCTTTCTTATCCCCTTCAAGACTTCCCGGTTCCCGGATTCGACGCCAAGATAGAGGATGCCCAGTCCCAGTTCCCGGAGTTCTTTCAACTCCTCCACACTCTTTCTCAGGATGTCCCGGGCGTTGGAATAAACTCCCACCCGATCGAGTTTCTGGAGTTTTGTTTTCAGATATCTCAAGATTCGAGCCATCTCTTCCTGTGGGAGGACGAGAGCATCGCCGTCAGCGAGAAAGACACGCTCCACAGGCGGCCGAAACGAGCTCGCTTCATTGATATCTTCCTTCACTTCCTCAAACTTCTTGATCCGGAAAGACTTACCCTGAAAAGCATGGCAGAAAGTGCATTGATTATAGGAACATCCCACCGTTACTTGCAGTATCAGACTCCCTGCCTCACTGGGGGGCCGGAAAATCATGCCCTCATACTTCATTCCAACTCCTCTTTTTCGACTCATTCATTTTTTTTGATCCTCGAAGAGATAGATGATTTCTCCCTCTTTCACCATGCCCAATTCTTTCCGGGCAATTTCTTCAATATAGCGCTTTTCGTGCTGCAATCGTCTTACCTCTTCTCTTAACTTCTGATTTTCCTCCTCTGTTTTCTTGTTTGCCTCTTCGATGCGTACCAGTTCTTTCTGAAGACGAAGAAGGTGGAAAATCCCCTTCTCTCCGAAGAATGTCAAATATCCCAGGACCAGGAAAGAGAATAGGATTAAGAGAAGGAGACCTTTTTTTTTCATCCGTTTTTCCCTGGAAGGCTCTTAATGATTTTTCCAAGGTATATAATATCACTAAATTCGAAGCACGAAATCCGAAATCCGAAACAAATTCAAATGGTCGAAGCACGAAATCTCAAACATGATTACAAACATCTTTTCGAAAATTTGGTCATTCGAATTTAGGATTTGTTTCGATATTCGATATCCGAATTTCGAATTTTATATAACTTAGAATCTCTCCAAGAATATCCCTTATTGTAACTTGAATTTAATTGGAATCGTTCCCCACTGCTCACCCTGGGGTTGATCATTGGGGAGCGGTGCAAATCGCCATTGCTTCAGGTACTGGATGGCAATCCGTTCCAGATCCGCCTCCCCCTTGACCGATGGAATGACCCGATCAACCGCTCCGCTGGCCGTAACATAAAGAGTAAGCTCAATTTCTGCCTCGACTCTCACCTTGACCTGGGGGGGATTGGGTCTTTCCAGAATCTTGCGGCTGACAAGTGGCCCTTTTATTCCAAGATGAAGGTTTTCTTCCAGCGGTTTCTCCTGGATGGACTTCTCTTTCGGGGTGATCAATTTGTCCATCACCTTCTCTATTCCTCTCTCTTTCTGAGACGTGATATCTGGCACCTCTTTCATCGAAGGAGTAGGCAGGTCCGGTTGAAAAAGCTCTTCTTTCTTCTTCAGATAGGCCTTCACTTGTCTATCTATCTCTTTGAACTCAGGAGATTCCTTGAGGGCCTTGGTTTTCTCTTTTTCGGAAAGTGTTTCAGATTTCCTCGGGCGGGGATATTCAGGGGTTAACACGGTCCAATCGTGCTCATTACTCACCTCCTCCATCTTCTTCAGGATGATTTCTTCCCGGATCCGTTTTTCTTCTGGAGGCGTCTCATTCTTCTCCCACCCTAAGATCCTTCTGCTCTCCTGGCTCAGGGCCCTCAATCCCCAATCAAGAAGAGGCTTAAAGGTCGGTGTATAAAAGAAGACCCAGACGAAACACCCTGCCAGCCCGATTGCAACAATCACTAAAAAAATAGGTAACGTGTGATTTTTCTTTGAGGTTTTCTTCTTCAACCACTGCTTCCTTATAGACCCGGAGGGTTACCGCCCCATCTGGTCAAGCATCTTTCTTGCGATCTCCTTCCTATCTTCCCGTTTGGTCTTCTCCAATAATTTTCTGTAAGCCTGCTTTGCCTCAGGAATCTTTCGCGCCTCCAGATAAAGAGCACCCAGATTAAGGAGGGCCTCCTCGATCGCATCCGTCTGCTGGGGATAAAGATAGACCACCTTCGAAAACTGAAGGATGGCCGCCTCTTTTTCTCCTGCCTTCTTATGGACCTCCCCCAATTTGAGCTGGGCCTGACAGGCTACTCGCTCTTCGGGACTCCGGGCGGCGGCCGAAAAGGCGGCCGTCGCTTCCGTAAACCTCTTCTGGGCCTCGTAGAAAAGTCCCAAGCGGAGCTGGCCTTCAAATTGGATATCGTCTTGTGAATATTTGCCAATCAACTCTTTGAGAATCTTCTCTGCCAGTTCGGCCTTACCCAATTGTTGATACCCTTCCTCCATTCCCAGATAAACTTGTTTAGCCAACCGATGGGAAGGGTGATTCTTAATGACCCATTCATTGTGCTCGAGGGCTTTGACCGGGTCTTTGAGAAGAAGGTAGATGTCTCCCAATTCAACGTGGGCTTCAACGATGAGATGGCTCTTTGGATATTCTCGAAGGAACTTCTCCATCTCCTCCGCAGCTTCTGCCCATTTCTTATCCTGCTTGACTAAAAGGGCCACACGAAATTGAGCCTCTGCAGCATACTCGGTGGTGGAGTAAAGGTGAACCAGTTCCCGGTAGGTTTTAATGGCCTTTTCCCCCATCATCTGCTGTTGATAATAATCCCCCAATTGCATGAGGGTCTGGCTTGCCAGGGGATGCTGCGGGAATCGTTTTAAAAAACTCTGGACCCAAAAAATAAAAGCATCATATTTCTTCTCCTGGAAGAGCGAGAGGAGAAATCCGAACTCAGCCTCCGGAACTTCTTTCGACTTGGGATATTCCTTAACTAATTGTTGATAAATCTGACCTGCCTGCTCATATTTCTTGAGGTTGTAATACCCATCCCCGGTTTTGAGAAGAGCGGAGGAAGCATAGGGACTGGATGGATTATCTTGAACGAGACGGCCGAACTCTTCAATCGCCTTCTGATAATCTTTCTTCCGGAAATGGGCCCATGCAATCCAATATTGAGATTCATCCCGGTAGGCGCTCTGAGGGTACGATTTTTTCAGCTTCTGAAATTGAATCAGGGCATCCGTAAAACGCTCTTCGCGGTAGGCCATCCAACCCAGGAGATAGAGGGCCTTCTCCTTATCTTTGTTTTCTTCCGTTAGGGAGGCCAGTTTGAGCAAGGGCCCTCTGGCCTTTTGGTACTCGTTTTGATTCAGGTAGCATTCACCGATCATGAGAGAGAGGGACGGCGTCGACTCATATTGAGGGAACTCCGCTTGAACCTTCAGAAAATACTGATTGGCTTCCTTCCATTCCCGCCTCTGAAAATGATACCACCCGAGGCTGCTTAATCCTTTGGGAGCATAGACCGGATCTCCTGTGAGCTGATTGACATATTCAACCCCTTTACGGTAGTCCTGGTTTGACAGGGAAATCTCTGCCATCCAATAAAGGACCTCATTCCTTTCCGGGTAATCAGAAAATTCCGATAGAAGTTTTTCCCAATATTGCGCCGCCTCACCATATTTCTTCATCAAAAAGTAAGTATGCCCCAACCTGGAGAGGACCCGGGGCTCTAGACTCCCTACCCTTCTTTCTCCCAGGGCCTGGAGATAGGCTGAAACCGCCCCGGCATACTCCTTCTGGTTGAGAAGTGCTTCACCCAGCATGAAGTGGACCCATACCTGAAGTTCACTCTCCGGGTGGGTCCAGATGAACTGGCGAAAAGTACTCGCCGCATTGCCGTACTCTTTCTGGTCGAAATAGTACTGTCCGATGTCGAAAAGACTCTGCTCAACCCATGGAGCGGGAAGAAAATGGGAGAGGTATCTTTGGTGGAAATGGATAGCTCTTTCGACTTCATGGGTCCCCAGATAAGTCCTCAAAATTCCCCAAAAGATGGGATCCGAGAATTTTGTTCCTGGAAATCCTAAGAGGATCTCTTCGAAAATCTTACGCCCTTCGGAGTAATTTCCAAGAGAGACGAAGCTCCATGCCAATGCATATCGTGCACTCTCTTCAAGAGGGTGTTTCGGGAACCAACTTAGAAAACCTGTAAACAGCCCTATGGCTTCGTCAAATGCCTGAAGTCGGAAGTGACAGACGCCCATCAAATACTCGGATTCGGGGTTCCATTTTCCTTTTGGATGCCGCTGGATAAGGATCTCCAGCTCCTTGAGGGCCTCCTTATATTTCCCAAGGTGGTACAGGCAGTAGCCGGACCAGAAAAGGGAGGATTCGGCAATGGGATGAGTGGGATTCTTTTCGTGAACCTGATGGAAGAAAAGATGTCCGTCCAGATAGGCGCCCTTTTTGAGCTGCATCCAACCGCACGAATAAAGGGCATACGCATTGAATTCGTCTCCCGGATATTTCTCGACGGCCGTTTGGAAATGAAGGAAGGCTTCATCATCCTTCCCTTGACGGAACTTAGACTCCCCCAACCAGTAAAGGCCTCCCCCAGCCCAGGGACTCTTGGGATAGCTTTGGACTAATTTCCTAAAGGACTGGATGGCCTCTTCATATTTCCCTTCGTAGTATCGAAGTCGTCCCTGCTCGTAGAAAGCCCTGTCCCGATCCAGGACCTTTGCAAACCCCCGGGTCAACCTGTTCGAAAAAGCACACCCCGGTTGGGTTGCGGAAGGGCTCATCTTTCTCATGGGACCGATGTCTTCTTCCTTTAATGGGAATGTTTCGACACGGGGTTCCTCCTTGACTCCCTGCCCAATGACAACCGGAAGAGGGATCTCCCGCTTCTCAGTCCATTTCGTCTCTTCTTTGCCGTAGAAGGTAATCTCCGGCGCTCGGAGAGAATCGCGTTGCTGACTTTCCCCCCGGGGGAGAGAAAAAGAGATAGTAATCGGGATTAAAAGGCAGATACTGGAGATCTTAATGAAAGTTTTTAACATTCTATTCCCCGATGCAAAAAATATCCTGAATGTGTGAACTAAGATTGCGGCGAGACGAGACCTTTTTCTTCTAACAAGTGATTTCCCCTAAAACGTATCAGATAAATTCACGGATTTCAAGGATTGACAGGATTTTTCGACTTTCTTCTTCTCCAGTATTCCAGCCTCTTCTTGATCTCTCTCTCAAATCCCAGATCGGCGGGATGGTAATAGGTTCTGCCCTTCAGATTTTCCGGGAGGTATTCCTCTTCGACAAAGTGCTCGGGATAGTCATGAGGATATTTGTAATCCTTTCCGTAACCGAGTTTTTTCATCAAGGAGGTCGGGGCATTCCGGATATGAAGGGGAACGGGCAGGTTCTCCGTCTCCCGGATATCCTTCTCTACGGCTTGATAAGCCACATAGAGGGCATTCGACTTGGGAGCGGTGGCCAGATAGATGGCTGCTTGGGCCAGGGCGAGCGTCCCTTCCGGTAAGCCAATAAAGTGGAAGGCCTCCATGGCCGAAACCGTAATGGGCAAGGCCTGGGGATCTGCCATTCCCACATCCTCCGAGGCAAAACGAATCATCCTGCGAGCAAGGTAGAGCGGGTCTTCTCCCGCTTCGATCATCCTGCCAAGCCAATAGAGGGCTGCATCGGGATCGCTTCCCCTCAAACTTTTATGGAGAGCCGAGATGAGATTGTAATGTTCCTCTCCTGCCTTGTCATAAAGAAAGGTCTTTCTCTGAAGAACCTCTTTCAGATTCTCCTTTCTGACGTGCCGGATACCCTTCTGATCAGGCGGGGAGGTTAGGACAGCCATTTCCAGGGTATTGAGCCCGGCCCTGGCATCTCCATTGGCGATCTGGGAGATCCCTTTCAAAACTTCGGCGTCTACCTCACTGGCGAATTCTCCCAAACCTCTATCCGTATCTATTAAAGCCCGGTTCAGGATCACTGCAATCTCTTCTTCCGTTAGTGCATTGAGAGTGAACACTTTGGTCCGGGAAAGCAAGGGAGAAATGACTTCAAAAGAAGGATTTTCCGTCGTCGCCCCAATGAGGATGATCGTTCCCTTCTCGACATGGGGAAGGAAGGCATCTTGCTGAGCCTTGTTAAAGCGATGAATTTCATCAACAAAAAGGATCGTTCTTTTCTTCTGATATCTCCACAGTACGCCGGCTTCCTGCACCACTTCCTTGATCTCTTTCACTCCCGAAAGGACGGCGCTAAAGGAAACGAATTGAGCCCCCGTTGTAGAGGCAATGATCATGGCGAGGGTGGTCTTTCCGGAACCGGGAGGTCCCCAGAGGATCATGGAGGGGAGCTGGTCCGTTTCGATGGCTTGACGGAGAATCTTTCCCGGGCCCAGGAGGTGATCTTGACCGACGAACTCCTCCAGCGATCTCGGTCTCATCCTATCCGCGAGAGGCGCCTCTGTCTGAATAGATCCCTCTCTTCCCTTCTCAAAGAGATCCGCCTGCTTTTTCAATTGACTCCTCGCTTCAAGGCTAAAGCCTTGAGTTACCTCTTCCCTCGTAAATGTAACTCAAACCTTCAGGTTTGACTGGTTTGGATCTCATGGATCACTCGGAGCATCGCCTGGTGGATCATTCCATTGGTG
>Ga0214473_10002659_pt1 | contig 21921 bp, 12 predicted proteins | sample RVTome_7_FD_203509 | JGI IMG/M metagenome (GOLD analysis project Ga0214473, IMG submission 203509) | Soil microbial communities from uranium-contaminated site in the Upper Colorado River Basin, Wyoming, United States - RVT98D197 | ecosystem: Environmental > Terrestrial > Soil > Contaminated >... | reverse complement strand
TTGTGCGAATCAAATGCTATTATTAGCATACGTGCCTCCTTTCGCGGCTTGTCGCCGCTTCTTAAATTGTTCCTATTACGGTATTCTAAACCGTAACAGGAGGCACGCTTTCATAAAATCATTGCGAGTCTCGCCACCTTGTGGCGGACGTGGCAATCTCACGCTAAACGCTGACTTCTGCGATATACTATCTGCAATATACGATATACGCCGTTTTTATTCCGTGCGGGGTTTAAAAATTGGTAAACGGCCGCGCCCCGTTCGACTGGATTCGACAAGCTCACCACATGTGCGTTCAGGACTTTGCAGGGCAGGTGAGCGACGTACAATAGAACGCAGGCGACCCTCCTTCGCGTAAAGCTACGGAGGTCGAGCAAGGTCGACTGAAGGAAGAAATGCGGCCCTGCACCACGTAGGGTGCAGGGCTAACGGAGGCGGGAAAATGTTAAGATGGGGAAGATTTTGAAAAAATGTTGCTTTATGGTGACATATGTATGTCGCTACCTCAAAAAAATTTCGATTTTTTTTGGACAATTCATCATGGTGGACGCTATTTAGTTAGAAGCGAAGGTGCGGGCAAGTCAAACGAGCAGGCAAAGTTCGCAATGACAGGGATATGGGAGATTTGGCTGATAGTAAAAAGAGGTTTTTGCCTGATTTACAAGTGGAAGTAAAGAAGTGAGGATGCAGGGTGTAAAAAGTGAAAAGGAGCAAGGGAATTTGAAAGTTACGCGGCAATAATAACTTTTAGTTAACACAATTCATCACCCTCCTCCGAAGCCAGATTCAAGAAATTGAAATCTGGCTTTTTTAATTGGGAAAAGCATTGTCGATTTTGGATTTTGGAATGAGATTGCCGCGCAAGGCTCGCAACGACAAGGTCGGATTGCCGCGTGGTGGCAAGGACGAACCCACGGGATAAACCCGTGGGCTTTTGGAATGGGGATTCAACAAGGCGTCGGAAGTCCGAGAACTTTTTAATAGGGGGAAAAATTTTTTGCGTAAGTCCATATCAATAAAATAATTGGCAAAGCCTTAGGGCAGATAAGCGGATATTTATAGGGCTACACGGCGAAGGCGGTTTTATGCATTTTTGGTTTAAAGCAGGGGGGCCGCAAAGCCGAATTTAGAACTTTGGAAGATTTTATAACCTATTTTAAAACAGGGTGTTATGTACGATAAATTACGAGAGAAACGGCTTCGGGGGATGGTGAGCAAGCTCAATAAGGAGCGGAAGCGTCAGGCGAAGAAGGTGGATATTTTGTGCAACGACCTTATCGCGGCGCAGCGCAGCTTTATAAAGAGCCTGGATTCGATAAGCTTCGCGGCGAATTTTTACGAGTCGATAGTGGGTGCGACGAATCTGGATAATCTGCTGAGCAGCGCGTGCGGGCTTATCAAGGGTGAGATTGCGGATGCGACGGTGGCGTTTTTCCTGACGAGAAACGGAAAATTCGCGATGCATTTGTTCGAGAGCGATAAGCCTATAGCGATGGAAAAGCAGAAGCTTGAAAATTGTTTTTCTGCGGAACTGGTGGAGAATATCTGCCGGTCGAACGAGGTGTGTTCGCTTGAGCGGATGCTTGAGATGGGTCTGGAGGTCAATCCGAGTTATTTGAAGAAGATTTCAGCGGCGGCGGTGCCAGTGGGCCAGAACGGCTGTTCGTCAGGGTTTGTGCTGATATACCGGGATGGGGGAAATAAACTGGCGTCGGAGCGTTTGAAAAATATCGCGATGATAATGCCGGGGCTATCGCGGGCGATACAAGGGTGCCAGGCACAGTTGCAAAATTAAATCAAAAATCAAATATCAAAAATCCAAAATTGGCCAAAGGGCCGAGAAATTTTTAATAGCCGCCATCAAGAAATTAGTATGGCGCCCCTGGATTCCGGATTCCCAAGGATTACGAGTTTTCAATGAATTTGTCGCGGCCTATGCTCAGAATGTAGAATTGCCATTCCTGTATCAGAGTGCCAAATTCCACCGTACTTTCCAATAGAATCCGACGAATATTGTCTAACTCATGATCATCGACATCAACAGGGTCCCACACCTTTGACCGTTGCAATCCGTCCCGTACATTAATAATCTCCTGTTCGATATCCTCATTCGAAAGACACCAGGCGCCAGCACTGCAAAGTCTAAACATCACCAACGGATCATGCTTACTCTCTTCTCCACAGCACACGACTCGCTGTTTTTTAAAATTCTCGATTGCATCATAATCTTCTTGCGGCAGGTGCAGAGCCAAGTCTACAAATTCCGCGGAGAATACGCGGAAGACGGTCGAATCTATTGGCTCGGGTCACTGGGCATAAGCCAGCTTCATTGCACGCTTGATAGCCCACTTCGGTGCTGGGAGAACCGAGGCTGGTTTCCAGAACTGATACCGCTCGTTATTGTCGGGCCACTGATCACAATAGCTGTTCCAGATGGCCCTTAACTCATGGGGGTCTGGAAAATCTGAACTGAAATCTGGGAACGCCATATTTATTTCCTTATATCCTTGGCACTCAATCATTTAAAATTGACGGCGCGGGCTTCGAGTGGGGGCAGGGGAGGTAAATCCTTGTTGATTCCTTTTTGGTACCAGAAGGCGGTGGTGGAGTAGTCGTTGGCTTTATCGTTGGCGTGGCCGTGCTCGAGGGTGACGCGAATTGATTTTTTGAATCTGATGGGGTCGGTAAGGTAGAAGCGATAGGCGCCAGTGGTTCCGTACCAGCGGTAGGAGCTTCGGTTTTCGATGCAGTGGAAGCCTGTGTATGGGCCGGTATATTCTGTGACTGGGCAGGCGCCGCCACCGAAAATTTCTTCGGTTCCGGTTCCGTGGAATGACGGCGGCCAAACTTCACCGTCGATGAAAATCATATCGTCGCCTTCACCCCACCATTCTCGCTGGTGGTTGACGACGGTGAGGAAATAACCTACGAACTGGCCATCGGCTTTTGTGTCGAGGATGGTGTAGTTGTCCTTGGCGGTGAGGTTCACGGCTTTGTTCCAGTCGTTGACATCGTGTTTGACGGCTTGTGTGGGATTTTCGCGATGCCAAAGGGCGTGGAAGCGACCGACGTCGGCTGCCAGCGCGACGGATGAATCATAGAGTTCGTAATCGATGTGGAACCAGATTTTGGCATTTTGGCCGCCCTGGTTTTCGAGTTCGATGCGGGCGCCATTGGCGAAGGGCATCGGGAGGTAGCAGTTGAAGCCCCATGAAAGTTGCGATTCCTGATAGAGGCCGGGGTTGGTGACAAAGACGAGCGAGCGAATGGGGCGGATTTGGCCGTTAGTAACACCGAAGAAATCACCGAGTGGGACTTCGACGCTCGGTTTGTCGGAGCCGTCCCAGAACATTTTCAGGACGACACCGCGGAAGAGGTTGAGGCGGTCCTGTTCTTCTTTTTCGATGTATGCCCAGTAGAAATGCCTGATGCAGCCGGGGCCTTGCTCGGTGAGGAGGTTCGCGGATTTTCCGGGTGCGATGGTGAGCCAGTCGCTATTTTGACCGGAGCGGTCCCAGCTTGAGACTCGTTTTGAGCGAAAATCGTGGAGGAAGGGCATTTTGGAAAGCAGAGTGCCGTCGTCGGTGATGGATTGCGGCGGCTGTGCGGCGGTTACGCAGGAAGAAATAAGCAGGCAGATAATCAGGCGGGCGGTTTGGTGAATTCTGTTCATAATTTCGCTCCTTAATCTGGCATATGGCGGCGGATAATTTTTTGTTTTTTAAGAGTATAGTCTGGTGGTAATTTACTTGCAATACAAGAATTTTGGTGATAGATTTTGCATCTGTTACGGGTAGGTAGCTCAGGTGGTAGAGCAACGGACTGAAAATCCGTGTGTCGGTGGTTCAACTCCACTCCTGCCCAGTTGTTAAGTGCAGAGCTGCCAGGAAGTTATTTCCGGCAGTTTTTTTGTTGGGCGCCAAAAACACCGGTCGGCGTCATTTTGTGGCCAGTTGTCAAAGTTTCCTGCATACCAGTGTTTTAGCCTCTATCTGCAAAACGGTTAAGTAGTCGGATATACAATCCAATGACAAAAAAAGCATACCTTCAGACAAGAAAACCGATGGTTACATGATGCTGTGGGTCGCCTTAGGATAACGCTGATGTAATATCAGCCTCGGATATTCAATCTGAAAGATAGCATGGAGTCCCTTCGGCCTCGTTGTTTTTACGGTTGGTAAAAATTCGTGCTTTCCATTTTTTCTCATTGGATGTGAGGAACGTACGGAGAAGGGATGTGTCAAAAATTGACACTGGCAGAATTCGGTTCTTGATATGGTTTTGGTGCGCAAAATGGCTAAAAAAAAACGCAAAATGGCGTTTATCTTAACTCATATAGCCGGTATATTCACTCCCGTCAGTTTAACCAGTAAGATCGGTGTGAGCAGTCTGATGATGCCTTTACAGCAAACAAGACCTGCAATATCGCATTATAGGAGGCATGTCTGATATACAATAAGAAGCGACAAAATTGCGGAGCAGCTTATGGATTTTTGTGCAGTTTTAGTCGGTCAGTGTAAAGCGAATGTCATGCAATTTAGCAGCCATTTCGCATTTGTTGCTGAAGCAATGGGGTTAAATATACGCGGTGCGGGAGAATATAAAAGTTAGCAAGAGAGCCTTGAATGAGGAGGTGAGGAATAGACGGAAAAGTAATGTAAGCATGTCTTTAGACAAATTAGTGAATGGTTCGCTAATTTTCAGGAGCACAATTTTTAATGAAAAGGAGGACAATTATGAGTAATATTATTAAGGTGCTTAAAGTTCTTGCCGTAAGCATCGCTGTCTTTGCGGCGGCGTTGCCGGCATATGGTGTGCCGGCTTTTCCAGGCGCCGAGGGTGCAGGCAAATGGACCGTCGGTGGCAGGGGAGGTGTGGTTTATGAGGTAACCAACCTCAATGACAGCGGGACGGGAAGCTTGCGTGCGGCGATTCAAGCTACTGGGGCAAGGATTGTTGTTTTCCGCGTCTCAGGCACTATTGCATTAGCATCCAATCTTACAATCAATAATGGTTATATCACCATTGCGGGGCAAACTGCTCCCGGTGATGGTATTTGTCTGAGGAATTATCCGCTTGTGGTTTCTGCCAACGAGGTGATTATCCGCTTCCTGAGGGTTCGACCTTCCGACAATATGGGCCTGGAAGTGGATGGTATCTCGGTGAACGATGGCACGAACGTAATCCTCGACCACTGTTCGGTAAGCTGGGGTGTGGATGAGACATTGTCCACCAGCACCGATACTGCGGGACTGGATAATGTTACTGTGCAGTGGTGTATTATAGCTGAAAGCCTTAACTGTTCGGTTCATTCAGAAGGCTGCCACGGTTTTGGCACTTTGGCAAAAGGCTGTTTTGGTTCCGAGTACACTTATCATCACAATCTCTATGCGCATCAGAATAACCGCAGTCCGTATCCGGGCAACTACAACGACATCAGTGTTGACCCCACCGGCCATACTTTCGATTTCCGCAACAACGTAATTTACAACTGGGGCGGTACTTTTGCCGGGTACAACACACAGGCAGGCGCCAATAGCCTAACGAAGATGAATTTTGTGAACAATTACTATAAGAGGGGACCTAATTCGGGTGGCGCCACGGCGTTCTATGAAGATGTCTTCGCGAGCAAAGGATATTTCAGCGGCAATATGATGGATGGAAATACTCCTGCCGACCCGTGGAGTCTGGTACTATTCGACACAGACTGGACTCAGCCGCAAATAGACGCTTTCAAGCAGGCGCAGCAGCTTCCTGTTACTGACGCGATTACGATGGACGATGCCCAGACTGCATACGACCGGGTGTTGGATGAAGTCGGCGCCGTGCTGCCCAAACGTGATAGTGCTGATAACCGGGTTATCAATAATGTAATCGATAGCAGCGGGAGTATTATTGATGACGAAAGTCAGGTTGGCGGCTTTCCGGTTCTGGTTTCAGACACACCGCCGACCGATACCGACCATGATGGTATGTCTGATAGCTGGGAGTCGTCGCATGGCCTTAACCCCAATGACCCCGCTGACGGCCCGCTCGACAGGGACAGCGACGGTTACACCAATGTCGAGGAATATCTCAATTACCTCGTCCAGTTGGGCCTTAACGAGCCGCCGAGTGTCTATGTCTATGCCGGTATAGACCTGACGGTCGCACTTGGGGACGAGGCGATACTTGACGGTACCGTAACCGATGACGGTCTGCCGGACCCGCCGGGTATGGTAACAACTCTGTGGACCAAACAAAGCGGTCCCGGGAATGTTATATTCGGTAATGTGAATGTGACTGATACTACAGCCAGTTTCTCCGCGTTAGGAGATTATACACTCAGATTGACTGCCGATGACGGCGCCTCGTCGAGCATCGACGAAATAACAATAACAGTGATTGCGGCGCCTCCTACCACAGCTACATTGCAGTGGGACGGGGGACTACCTCACTATATGTCCGGCAGCGAAGTAAGTTATGGCAACTGGGGAGACGGAAGCAACTGGTTCTGCGCCGACAACCCAGGCAGAAACAGGACCGCGCCAATATTGGGTGACACAGTTAGATTACATTTCCCTGTTACTAATGACCCGCCGAACCCGAACAATCCCAACTTTAATCCTGAGTCTCATATCACGGTCGATACGGTTGGGGTTGCAAAAGCAGGGAAAATACAGGTAAAAGAATATACTAACAGCCTGACCATCGAGGAAGGCGCGGACCTTGAAACCCGAGGAAATATCGAGTTTTACCAGGACTGGACCTTCAACGTTCACGATTTGATAGTTTATGGTACGCTTAATGCTGGTACGAACGTAGGTCAGGTCAGGATAGGAGGCCACCAGAGCTTCTCATACAACAACGCTTACGTTTATGGTGTGTTGAATGCTTTGGGCAGGAATGGTGAATCTGCGGTTTGGCTCGGCTATGCCGTTACCGATGGTACGGCATCTATTGACCACAACAGGTTCTACATTTATTCCGGCGGTGTCGTAAACACCGACACCATCCTTATAATGAACAATGATTCCTTAATGGATATTGACAGCGGCGGTAAACTGGTCGTCAAAGGCGACAAACAATCGAGAATCAGCGATTATGTTGCCAACGGCCGGCTTACAGGCGATGGGCAGACAGGCAACATCAACATGACGTATTACGCTGTCACTGATGAAACGGTCGTTCAGCCGACAGGCGTGCCTATGGTTAATGCCGGCGCAGACCAGCAGGTTATTAACCCGGCCACTACCGCCAACCTCAATGGAACCGTAAGCGGCGGCTCGACACAGTGGACAAAGAGGAGCGGCCCGGGTACGGTCAACTTCGGCAATCCTAGCGCGGTTGACACAACGGCGACGTTCTCCGCATACGGAACGTACGTTCTGCGCCTTTCAGCCACTCAAAACGGCAAGACCGGCTTCGACGAGGTAACCATTGGCCGCTTCGCCACTCCACCGGTAGTAAACCAGGCGCCGAGCGTTAACGCAGGTTCGGACCAGCAGGTTACTCTGCCGAACAACATCACACTGGACGCTACGGTAACCGATGACGGTCTGCCGAATCCACCGGCAGCGGTAACGACTACCTGGACCAAGCAGAGCGGACCAGGCGTAGTTACATTTAGTAATATCCACGCGGTTGATACTACGGCGAGTTTCTCTTCGGGAGGCATTTATGTGCTCAGGCTGTCCGCAGATGACAGCGAACTTATCGGCTTCGATGATACGATGATTACGGTAGGTGATTCCAATCAGCCACCGCAGCCGGGCAAGATTGATGACTACGAAGGCTATGGTACACCGACAACCGGTGGTCAAGGCGGAACGGACATATTTGTAACCAACCTTAATGATTCAGGTACCGGAAGCCTCAGGGCGGCGCTGGCACAGTGCGATGGCCTGAACAAGTATATGATTAAGTTCCAGGTTGGCGGCACTATCGGTCTGCAGACCGAGCTGGACGCCAAGTCGTTTGTAACCATTGCAGGTGAGACCGCACCCTCGCCGGGCATTACGCTTATAGATTGCGGCGCATACAGGGCACTTTCGATTGACTGTCACGATTTTATTGTCAGGCACATCCGCATCCGGGATATGAGCGGCGAGGGTATTCAGATTTGGGGCGGCCACGATGACATCATTGACCGCTGCTCGATTACCGGAACGGGTGATGGCGCCATAGATATGAACGTCGGCAGCCGTTTCATTATGAGCAGATGTCTGTTCGGTGGCTGCGTGGAGGTTCATAAGGCACATTGCGCTTACGTCTCCGCGCACCACAGCCTCTATGCGTGGAACAACCGCAGGCAGCCGAGAATCTTCCAGGGCGGTCCCTATTGGGACTTCCGTAATAACTATGTAGAGTACTGGACAAACAGCGGTACGAACATCCTGAGTTCGACTGGTGTCAACCTTATCAACAACTACTACGGCCCTCCGTCACCGGAGGCATCGTGGAGTGCGGCCGCTTTCTGTGCAGGTCAAACTGACCCGGCCACTGTTTATACGCACGGCAACTACTGCGCGGGATACAATGTTGACGCAGTGGGCACCAAACCTACTCCCAATACGGAGCCTAACGTTACTACCATTGCTGCTACTGAGGTTCCATTTGTTGTTCTCGCTGACTGCGGCGCCAAGCCGACGGATGCCATCGACCAGTATTACATCGATGGCGGCGGATTGAATCCTCCGCCTGCTCCACAATGCGGCGGCGGCAGCGGCGGACCACAATGGAGTGAAAGTGCGGACTACTACGTCGATGGGGTTACAGGCTACGACGGTAACCCGGGCACTTCGTCGCAACCGTGGGAATCGCTGACCAAGGCCGTCGGCACTGCTACGTCAGGAAAGAAAGTGCTTGTCTGGGGCGGCCAGACTTATTCCGAACCATTGACCTTCGACAACAGCGGTACATCGGCCAGCCCGATTACTTTCAAGCGCGACCCTGCCAGCAATGAAGCGGTCATCGACGGCGTCGGCAGCAATAGCGGAGTAATATATTCCGGCAGTGCCGACTATATTGTTCTCGATGGCTTTACGATTACAAACGGCAGGTACGGAATCTACCTGTATGGTGACGGTGTCGACGGCTGGACAATAAAGAACTGCCGTGTAACGGCTGTCGAACAGCAGGGCATCTATATACGTTCGGGCGACGACCATACCCTGCTTAACAATATTGTTTACAATATTGGTACTGGCGCCACCTGTTATTCGATTTACATTTACAACGGCGCCACTAATGTCAATGTAAGAGGCTGCGATGTGTACAAAGGCAGGTACGGCATCTTCTACGACATGAGCAGCTCAGGCTACGTTAAGGACTGTATTGTTACCAACGCTACCCTTACGGGCATAGGCGCCAGCAGCTCGACTGTAACGGCTACCTACAATGATGTTTGGAATAACAACCCGAACTACTCCGGTGTAACAGCAGGGACAGGCTCAATAAGCTCTAACCCGCTTTGGATTGACGCCGACAACGGCGACTTTACGCTCGACACCGGAAGCCCGTGCAAAAATACCGCTTCGGATGGCGGTGATATGGGCTATCGAGTCGGCGGCTATGTCATAACCAACCAGCCGCCGTCAGTTAATGCCGGTTCAGACCAGGTGATTACTTTGCCTGCGCAGGCGACACTTGACGGAACCGTCACGGATGACGGTCTGCCAAGTCCGCCGGCTGCCGTAACAACTACCTGGACTAAGCAAAGCGGACCCGGCACGGTTACATTCGGTAATGCAAGCGCTGTTGACACGACAGCGAGCTTCTCGGTCGCTGGTACTTATGTATTACGTCTGACAGCCAATGATAGTGCGCTGCAGGCGTATGACGAATTAACCGTAACTGTCAACCCGGTCCCAGGCCCGACAATCTTCTACAGCCCTGACGCTAAAGACGGCACGGTGATAGAGAGTACTGAAACATCTGGTGTTGGTGGTACTTTCAAAACAGGTTACTCATACGTAGGTGATGCCAGTGCTGACAAACAGCAAATCGTAGTCCTTCACTTTGACACCTCGAGTATTCCCGATGGCGCAACGATTACATCGGCCACACTTTCCATCAGGCGTTTAGGTAAAAGTGGAGACCCGACCAACCCCAGTCTCGGCACTATCACGGTCGATATCAAGAACGGCTACTATGGCACCAGCGACGCACTAAAAGCCGAAGACTTTCAGGCGGCATCCAGCGCAACTAACGTGGCCACGCTGCCGTATCCTGCGGCCAACGGGAATTGGTCATCCGGCGCCCTTAATTCAAGCGGACGGTCCAATATTAACAAGACCGGTGTAACGCAGTTTAAGGTTCGCTTCACGCTCGACGACAACGATGACGGCGGAGCTGATTATCTCAACATCTATGATAGCGGCGATCCCCCGAAATTGGAGGTAACGTGGCAATAAGCCGAAGTAATAGTGTGAATTATTTTGTATAAGTTCAATGTGAGAAGGCCCTTCTTAGTGAAGGGCCTTCTTTTTGTATCGCGAGAATGTCACTGTGTCCGGCTAACCTCTTTCTGTACGAAGATGTCTTTCATCGTACCAATTGTAATTAGAAAGGGTTTTGTTACGGCAGATGCTTGTTGTAAAATATGGCGACTGGATTACAACCACAATTGACCATACAGCTTGTTGAGCAGCCGCAGACCGGCAGAATTTATGAAACGCTGTATTTCTCAGTTTGGCCTGATTTCTTTATGAACATGAAAGGGTGATATGACCGGAAAACTGATATCGCGTCGTCGGTTCTTAAAAGGGGCGGTAAAAACATCCGCAGCTACAATAACCTTTCCTTACTTGGTTCAATCCTCGGCATTGGGTGGATTTGGGACTGTCGCGGCAAGTAACCGTATTGTAATAGGCTGCATCGGTACGGGGTGGCAGGGGACGTACAATTTAAGAGCATTTCTTGGGAGACCCATTAAGTTATGGTACGTTTCAAGAACGCCTGAAGTACCGGCAGGTGAAGCGCAGGTAGTTGCCGTATGTGATGTTGATGCAGCTCGCCGCGACAAGGCTAAGCAGATTGTCAACGAAACGTACGGGAACAATGATTGTGCAGCATATAATGATTTTCGAGAGCTACTTGCCCGTGATGATATTGATGCTGTTACGGTATGCACGCCGGACCACTGGCATGGGTTAATGGCGGTGGCGGCAGCGAAGGCAGGCAAAGATATTTATTGCGAGAAACCCCTGGCTTATACTGTCGCGGAAGGCAGGGCTGTTTGTGAAGCAGTGAAGCGGTACGGACGAGTGCTGCAGACGGGCAGTCACGAGCGGTCGGGCGGGAAGGTGCGTTTCGCGTGTGAGCTGGTACGCAATGGCCGGATTGGCCAACTGCATACGATATGGGTTAATATGCCGGTAGATGTCGGTGGAATTGAGACACAACCAATTATGGAGATACCGGCAGGATTTGATTATGAGATGTGGCTGGGGCCCGCACCTTGGGCACCGTATACGGAGAAGCGGTGTCATAGATGGTTTCGTTTTATTATGGACTATTCCGGTGGTGAAATAGGTGACCGCGGTGCGCACATATTCGACATAGCGCAGTTAGGTAACGGCAGCGACTGCAGTGGTCCGATTGAGATATCCGGATGTGGTGAGGTGCCATCGGAGGGCCTGTTTGATACTTTTATAAAATACCGGTTTGAGTGCAAATATGCTAATGGTGTTCGGCTGATAGGTGAAAGCGAGGGACCTCGCGGAATAAGATTTGAGGGCAGCGACGGGTGGATTTTTATTCATATTCACGGAGGAGACCTTGAAGCAAGTTCGGAAAGTCTTCTTAAGGAGAAAATAAGACCTGATGAAATATGTTTAGGTCGCAGTCGAGGTCATCATGAAGATTTTTTGAATGCCGTAAGAACTCGCGGCCAGGCGATAGCTCCTGCGGAAGTCGGTCACCGTTCGGCAAGCATTTGCCATTTAGTTAACATTGCAATGCTTACAGGTCGCAAGCTGCAATGGGATCCCGTGAAAGAACTGATAATCAACGATTCGGAGGCGAACCGTATGCTGTCACGTCCGATGCGGAGTCCGTGGTATTTGTAAAAAATAGCGTTAGAAAGGCTAAACATATGAATTTTTTGCGGAAATTTGTCGTGTCGGTAGCGGTATTCGTTTTATCCGGCTGTTGCGGTTTCGTCGGCGTCAAAAATACAGAGGTTGGGAAAGACGACGCAGCAAGCAGTTGGCGATTGGGAATACAGGCATATACGTTTAATCGATTTACATTTTACGAGACGGTGGATAAGACCGCGTCGTTGGGTTTAGGTTTTGTTGAAGGATATTCATTTGGTCAGAGATTGAACAAGGAAAAAGACGATGTTAAATTTGGCCACACGATGCCCAGACAAATAAGAAATGAGGTTAAAAAGAAACTGGCAGATTCCGGAATCAAGCTGGTTAATTATTACGCTTTGATGCCGAATGATGAGGCTGTGTGTCGTGAAGTATTTGGTTTTGCGAAGGAAATGGGTATTGAGACAATAGTGGCGGAGCCTCCGATAGAAGCACTTGACATGATTGAACGATTGTGTAAGCAGTACAAAGTCAGTCTGGCAATTCACAATCACCCCAGGCCTTCAGACAATGACTACTTGTCTTCACGATGGTCTCGATATTGGAGCCCGGATAAAGTTTTGGCGGTGTGTAAAGACAGAAGTAAGTGGATAGGTGCGTGTGCGGATACGGGGCATTGGATGCGGTCCGGAGTCAATCCGGTCGAAGCACTGAAAAAACTTGATGGGCGTGTTATCAGCGTGCACCTTAAGGATCTTAATGAGTTTGGCGACCCTAATGCGCATGATGTGGTGTGGGGAACGGGCAAATGCGATGTAAAATCGGTGTTAGCTGAACTTAAACGACAGGATTTCAGGGGGACAATCATGGTTGAGTATGAATACAACTGGGAAAATTCGATGCCGGAGATACGCAAATGTATGCAGTATTTCGAACAGATGCGTCGGGAACTGGGACAAAAGCAGATGTGGTAGCTGGGTTTATTGCTGGTATTTTGGGAGCGATTCCAAAGATTGGTTTTGCAGTCGTGATATGGCGAAAAAAGGTTGATCCGAGTCGACAATTTGCAACAAAATTTGCAACAGTTGCGCTCGTCTGTGCTACGGTCAGGCTCATAAGTCTTTTTCTAGCAGCTATTAATCATTTATTGACAGATACTTACAAAACGTGATTTCGGACTGTCGATCCGAAAATTGAGGGTTCGAGCCCCTTCGGGGTTCTGATATGCCTTCAAAGTATGTTCATCTTTCGGGTCGCGACGTAGACCAGGCACTGCTTAGACTGAACAATATCGCGGTTTCCGAAAAAGAGAGCAGAACAGAGAACTCTACTTTAAAGACTTGTCCACGATGCCGATTTAGTAACCCACCCGCCAACAGGTTTTGTAGCCGTTGCGGTATAGTCTTGGATGAAAAAATGGCCACTGAGTTAATGAGAAGTAATATGGATCGCAGATATGCTGACGACATCATGGATAAGCTCGTCCAAGATTCTGAATTTAGAGCTGTTCTTGAACTGAAGCTCAGGGAACTCACAAAACGTGAAAGTGCTGCTGTGGGCTCTTACTGAATTGTTTATAGCCTTGACATAAAGAGCCGGTGTCAAAAAATGTCAGTCGCCAGTGGTTAGCCACTGTAAAATTGACCTGTTAGCCACTTGTTAATTACTTGCAATCCTCATTTTCAGTCCAAAAAAGCCTCATAACTCTCTTGTTAACGATACGTTACAACCCGAAGGTTGGACTGAAAATCCGTGTGTCGGTGGTTCAACTCCACTCCTGCCCATTGAAAGTTTGTGCTGATGGGGTTCTTGCTTGACAATTCCTTAATATTTTCCAATACTGATTTTGTCTGAAGTCTTATTATTTGGAGAACCAAAATGAAAATACGATGGGGATATATCTTTGCAGCGGCGGTGCTGATTTTTTGCGTGGGGTGCGCAGGAAGAACATCGCAGGAACAAAGTGTGGAGAAGGAGATTAAAAGCGGGAAAATGGCAGGAGTAAAGTACCGGATTTATGTGCCTGCGTCAGTTAAGAAGGACAAGCCCGTGCCGGTAGTTTTCGCCTTTCCGGGTAATAAAATGAAACCCTCCAGAATGGAAGTGCTGTCAGGATTTGATATTCCGGCAGACCGGGAGGGATTTATTGTAGTCTATATGTATGAGTACACGGCTGAAGCAACTTTTGCGGTTCTGGATGAGATTGACCACGACTACGGAGTTGACCGGACCCGAGTTTATTCAGTAGGGTTCTCAAAAGGTGCATACTTTACCTACCAACTCGCCTCGGAACATTCGGACAAGATTGCGGCAATAGGTATTGTTGCCGGTTACAGTCTGGCTGCACCGACAAAACCTGTCTCTGCGGTAATTATTCACGGCACAAAAGACGAGTATAGCAAAGGTCCTGAAATGGCGGATAAATGGGCGGCTGCGATCGGTGCCTGCAATCCAGAGATGGTTATGATGGCGGATAAGGAAGATGACGGTCACCGTGTTACCAAGACAACATACAGCGGTGGACGGGAAGGGGCGGAAGTTGTTCTCTATACGGTTGAGCCTGGGATTCATGACTGGCCTTTGGGTGGCCGCCTTCGAGATACGAAGAAGGAATCCTGCCGGGATATTGAGTCTTGTGAGGTTATGTGGGAGGTTTTTGCACGGCACTGTATCCATGAAGCAAAGGAAAGTAAGGCCGCAATGGTGGCGCCGGAGCGGACGATTTTGTATATTATTGACGGGTTGGCGGAAGGCGCTCCGGAGAAAATGCCGCTTGCCAATATCGAGGAGCTAAAGAAGCGGGGCTGTTACTATAAAGCGGTGCATTTGCCTTTGCCGGACCATCCACCGCAAAGCGCTGATTATCCGTACACCTGCTCGATTCCCAATCTGGTGATGATGAGCGGGACGGTATTTTTAAGGCCGAATCTGGAAATGCTGCGGGATTGTTTCGCGGGTCAAAAGAGCGCCTTTATTGTTAATGCACCTGCGTATGTCTCAATCAGTAATGGGTACAGTATCTATGAGGCGATGGAAACTAAACCACCGTTCGATGATGAAGTAGTTGTGAGTCGGGCAAAAGAAATTATTGAGAAAGAGAATCCGCGATTTTTGCGGATTCATCTTCAGGGTTCGGGTGTCGCGGGTTATGAATCCAGGCGAGAAGAGAATAAAGCTAAGGCGTGGTATCATAATATCTGGCATCCGGAATCGCCTTATATTGCTGTGTGCAAAAAGAACGACAAGCTTCTTGGTGAGCTTGTGCAGTACTTAGAAGATAGCGGCAGGATGGATAAAAGCGTTATTATCGTAATGGGTGACCACGGTCAGGCCAGGGGCGGGGGACATCCGCCTTACGAGGAGGGCAGCAGCGTTACACCGATGCTGATATTTGGGCAGGGGATTAAGAAGGGTAAAATTTTTGATTATGCGGAAATGATAGATGTCGCGCCGACGATAGCGTATCTGCATAATGTGCCTGCCCCGAAGGGGTCGATTGGGCGGGTGCTTTTGGAATCTATCGAGAGTCAGGGAATAGATGCAATCCCAGCGCAACGGTATATGGAGCGATTGAATAATGCTTTGATTGCGCAGCACAGACTTTCGGCTGACAGGGGCGAACCTTCAAATCCTATTCGGGAAATCCCGCAATGGCATAAACGATTTGGGGATATGAAGTCTCTGGTGGAATACGAGGAGGGGCTGTCGCGCAAACCACGTTAGAAACGCGTTCATTTCCGCGGGGTGAGTTTGGCGAAGGTTTTCTTTGCATTGTCGCAGGCGGCGGGTGAGTTTTACTTGATTGTAAGTGAAGAAGCGGATAATATTTTGGCCTGTTGATGCAAAGGTGATTTCGGGAGGCGGAAATTATGGGACAAAATATGATTATATCGGTGGAAAAATTGATGCAGTTGGTGCTGCCTGTATCGGTTTTTTTGATAACCTTAATATCAGGCTGGATTTTACGGAAGATTGTTTTTATAAGGCTTGCGAAGTGGTCTGAGCATACAGAAACAAAGCTCGATGATATTCTTATCTCTGCGATTAAAGGTCCAATCATAATATGGTTTCTGATATTAGGTTTGTATTTCGGTCTGGAGGTATCGAAACTTCCTGAAAACATTGTAGATGTCGTACACAAGGTGCTGCTTGCGCTGGTTATTTTTTCGGTGACGGTAGTATTGGCCAATATAGTTGGCAACCTGATAAAAATATACTCGTCTAAAGTCGAAAGTGCGCTGCCTGTTACATCGCTTACGCAGAATATCAGCAAGATAATTATCTTTATCATTGGCATTCTGGTCATTCTGAATAGTCTGGGGATATCCATCACACCGATACTGGCGGCATTGGGAGTAGGCGGTCTGGCGGTGGCACTTGCGCTGCAGGACACGCTATCGAATCTTTTCGCGGGTTTTTATATTACGGTGGCAAGGCAGATCCGTGCCGGGGATTTTGTGAAGCTCGAATCCGGTGAAGAAGGCTATGTTACGGACATAACATGGCGGACGACGACAATAAGAATGCTGCCGAATAATACGGTGCTGATACCGAATGAAAAACTTATCAAATCGATAATTATCAATTATTACCTGCCGGACAAAGAGATGGCGGTTCTTGTTGAAGTCGGTGTCCACTATAACAGCGATTTAAAAAAGGTCGAGCAGGTTACGAGCGAGGTGGGCAGGGAAGTGATGAAGGAAGTTCAAGGCGGGGTTCCGGAATTCGCGCCTTTTATCCGGTATCATACTTTCGGTGATTCGAGCATTAACTTTACAGTCATCTTAAGGGCGAAGGAATTTACCGACCAGCATTTGATTAAACATGAATTCGTAAAAAGACTGCATGAGCGCTATTTGCGGGAAGGTATCGTAATACCGTATCCAATTCGCGCCATCAATTACGAGCAGGAAGCAAAAAAATAAAAAAAATTCTTCGACTTAGCGTCTGATAATCTGAAGTTGAAGTTAGTTTAGTCAAACTCAAAATGCTAAGCGGGGTAAGCTGGGGGTTGGGGGATAGAAGGATATCGGACTTAAAATTGCAATTGGGCTCCATCAGGAAAAATTTATAGATTGTGGGGTCGTATCGTAGCGGGTTTTAGTGGAAAATATTTTTGAATATGGTAGAATTTTTTGCCGTTAGAGGGGAAGTTATTTTGTCCTGATAAGCGAGGCCGGGACTTGCAAAAGAGATATAAGTTTAATCCGCAGGTTTGGTGAGCGATGCCGATAGTAACAATTTATTTTCAGATGCATCAGCCGTTCAGGCTTCATCCTGACCGAGATGAGTTTCTCTGGGACGAAAGAAACAGGGAAGTTTTCGAGAAGGTCTGTGAGAAATGTTATTTGCCTGCGACGCGGATGTTCGCCGACCTTGTGTCTTATTATCCGCGGTTCAAAATTACGTTGAGCATGTCCGGTGTATTTCTCGAACAGGCCCATATGTACAAGCCGGAACTGATACGCACTCTACATGAACTGCTTTACGCCGGAAAGGCTGCCAACCAGGTGGAATTTCTGGCGGAGACTTATTACCACTCGCTGACAAGTTTGTTCGCCGACCCGAAGAGGCAGGAATTTCGCGACCAGCTCGGTCTTCATCGCAAACTGATGGAGGATATATTCGGGAAAAGGCCGACGTCGATACGCAACACCGAGCTTATGTACAACAACGAAATCGCTAATGTTACCGCGGAGATGGGCTACAAGGCGATACTGTGCGAAAAGCGCGGGGACATGTACGGCATCAAGGAGGGCAAGGCAGTGTCACCAAATGCGATATTTCGCGCCAAGGGAAACGACCTAATTGTTATTCCTCGCAACAGGGAACTGAGTGATGATATAGCGTACAGGTTTCCGCACTCACCTATATCAGCGGAGCAATACGCGAAAAATATCTCGATAATTGACGGCGAAGCGGCGCTGCTTGGCTATGACTATGAGCACATCGGTGAGCATATATGGCAGGACAAGGGGATATTTGAGTTCTGGAAGGCTCTTCCGAGAGAATTAGAGCGGTACGAGAGCATAAAGATGGCCAATCCGAGCGAGGTCGCAGAATTGTTTAAATTTGCCGACTGCCCGATAGCGGACATTCACGGTTTATCGACATCTTCGTGGGCGGACACGACGCGGGACACGCACGGGTGGCTTGGCAACAGGACGCAGCAGGAGCTTTTCTACCGGATAGAGAATCTGGAAAAAAAGGTCAAAAGGACGGGAGGAAAATTACTAACAAAATGGCGGTATCTGACGACATCCGACCAGCTTTATTTTATACACGAAAGCAGCGGCTCGGACCATGCGGTACATTCGTATTTTAGTCCGTACGGTTCGATTGGCGAAGCGGCGAGGATTCTTACGGACAAGATATGGCAGATAGAAAAGACGACGGAGAAATTTCATATATTAAAGAAAACCGCCAGGACACCCATAATAATCATAAGCCCGGAGACGGACAAGCTCCCCACACAGGGAATGGGGGAATTCGCGAAGTACGTGGCGGGCAAAAGCGGCGGGATGGGCGAAGTGGTATCGGCACTTTGCAGGGGGCTTTGGGACAGGAAAATTCCGGCTTACGTTGTTACATTGAATCTGAAGCGAAGATTTATGGAGAAATCCGGGATAGACAGAGAGGAGTATATAAAGGAAATATTCCGGGTGCCTCACGACCATATAAAGATGATAGATTCGGCGATATTTGAAAATCACGCCAGTCCATACGATGGGGACCCGAAACAGACGGCGGCGGAATTCCAGAAGCGAATAAAGCAGACCATTATAAAGGAAATAGTTTCGGAGCACGAGGGCGAGGGGATTGTCCATTCGCACGACTGGATGGCGGGGGGAATTATCACGGCGTACTGCAAGATGCGCAAGGTGCCGGTGCTGCATACGGTACACAACGCTCATACCGGACATGTACCTTTGGAGATGTTTTACGGGGTCAACATGGGCGAATTGTGGGATTATCTTTATTCATCGAACGACGGTGGCAGGACGTGTGTTGACTGTCAGGCGACGGCGATAAAGAACGCGACGCTTGTAAATTACGTTGGCAGGAGATTTCTGGAAGAGACGGTGAACGATTATTTTCTTGACCGTTACGTGATTCCGTGGAGCGTGCGGCAGGAAACCAAAATGAAGTTTCGTTACGGTTCGGTCTTCGCGATACCGAACGGAATTTCACCGACGATGTACCCTGAGGAGCAGATTGAAAATTCGCAGGTAGATAAGCCGGGACTGGCGCAAAAATACGGTGTGAGAGACAAAGTTATAAAGGCCAAGAAGCTTAATCTTGTAAAATTCCAGAAAAGCACGGGGTTGCTGGTTAACCCCGAAGCAATATTTTTGTACTGGCCGAGCCGGCTGGATCCGATGCAAAAGGGCGTTGAGCTTCTGGAAGATATCGCGCTTAGATTCGTGATAGAACATCCGGACGTGCAGATAGGAATTGTGGGAAGCCCCATCGGAAACGACTGGACGCACGCGGATATTTTGGGGCGAATCGCGTGCGTATCTGGCGGGAAAATCGCATATCATCCTTACGACGATGACCTGAGCGTATTGGGTTATGCGGCGGCAAGCGACGTTTTCGGCGCTTCGCTGTATGAGCCGTTCGGACAGATAGACGTAGTGGCCAATCTTTATGGCGCGACGGCGACGAACCGTGATACCGGCGGCTATCATGATAAGATTACACCGCTCAAACTCAAGAAGCTCGGCGCAGACGAGGACAGGGGCAATGGCGTACTTTTCAACGATTATTCGTCCAGCGGCCTGTGGTGGGGTTTAGAGCAAACGGTTAAATTCCACAGGTTCTTCCAAAAAAATCCGAAGGAATGGGAGAACCAGGCAAAAAGAATAATGAAGGAAGCGCGCAGCAAATGGAGCCTGGACACAATGGTCGAAGGCTATTTATCAGCCTATGGCCGGCTGCTGGGCCATCCGCTTGTCTAAAATATCTTGCGCTGGCTTATTCCGTCCCGCAACCGCAAAGATTCTTCCTTAAGATGTTTCAATGGAATTACCCGCAAGCCTCTACGGTGTATCCGTCGTCGTAATCTGAAAAGCAAACAGATACGTAAAGGGGTAGGGAACGGGGTCGTATGTATCGCAATCACTATCATAAAGCTGATAGTAATATGTGTTTCCTGTTGCGCTGCTGGTCGAAACCGTCGCGCCTTTGGGTAAAGGTGTCCCATCAGGATATTTGCCCATGTTGCCGAATTCATTAGCGTCGCCGCTTCTGATAAAACAGCCCCATGTACCGCTGGCGGGCAGGGGAAGGTCCTCACGGTCAAATGTGATAAAGTATTCGCCTGCTGTTACCGGAAGCCCACCAAAATCGATAACGAGGTCGGCATATTGTCTGGTAGGAACATCCGGCTCCGTGTGATATGGGGCCGAGTCAGGTGTAGTCAGGGAATGGACGAATATCGCTGGATTTCCTACACCGCCCGGGTTGGCTCTGGTTATCCCGGTATGGTTGTAATTCAGATAACCTCTGCCGGTAACATTGAAAAGACGAACATGTAAAATTTGCCCGGCTCTCCAACCAGGGTCACCGCCGGTCATACACTTAAATATACCTCTATCCAGTGCCGTATCCGCGGGGACTTTAAATGCCATCGCTAAACCTTTCAGGTATTGTAATACGCGGTAAGCGTTTGCCGTGATATTTCCGCTCGAATCCTGCGCAGTTCCGTAAATGGTTTGCAACAGTACATTTTCGGCAGCTTTGGCACCCCAGTTGTTCGCAAGATGTGAGTAATCGGTGAAATCGACGTCACCGCCTGCATCTATGTCCGCTTTGCCGCACCAGTTGTTCCCTGTGCCGCAGCCGCTGTCAAGCCAATACTGCGCCAGTACACCGAGGTCGTTCAAATCAACAGTGTCACCACCGGATATATTTGCCTCGATGTCGTTGAAGTCCCAGCCTGCCGGGGTGCCTGCGGAAAAGTACATTGTCACATCCGGGATAAAGACCACACAATCGAAAGAGCCCGTTGTCCAGTCGCTCGAACCTGCCGCGTTTGTGGCCTTGACGCGATAGCGGTAGCTGCCGTTGGTGATGTTTTCCTGGTAAGAAGGGGTCGCGCCGGAATAAATCTGGCCCCAGCTTCCTCCGCCGTTACTCGAACGCTCCAGTTGATATGAAGACGCACCGCTCGATGATGCCCAGCTTACGGTATATTGCCCACTATTGCTGGTTGATGGATATGTGATTGAAGCTGGTGGCAGCGGCAGTGTAACTAATGCAACCACGCAGTCCCAAGTACCGGTTGTCCAATCACTGGAACCTCCGCCGTTCCCAGCCCTGACACGGTAGCGATAATTGCCATCGGTGACATTTTCCGAATAAGATGGATTGTTTCCGGAATAGACCTGCGACCAGTCAGTTCCACCGTTGTTTGACCGTTCCAGTTGATATGAAATCGCGCCGCTGGATGACGGCCAGCTTACCGTATAAGAACCTGTATTGCTGTCGGTTGGATAACTAATCGATGCCGGCGCCTCCGGCGGGTCCGGAATCGTCCCTCCCGCTGTAACATATGTCTTGTTTTCGCCGCTATTGTAACTGGCTGTTACATTAGTCCCTACTCCCGCTATTTTGGCTGCGACGATGTCCGTATTTACCTGGTCTGTTGCATCGCCGGCTATCGTCATCACACCGCCTTCAGAAATATATATGTGACCGGTGCCGTTGGATCCAATTGTATAAACATCAACATTAACAACACCTGTGCCGTAAATATTCATAGTTCCGGTACCGGCGCTGCCGGGGTAATTACATATCTGCAAATCAGAAGTGCCATTGGCCGGGTTCAGGCTGATAATATTGAGCGTGCCCCAAACATTGACTGTCTCGGTGCCAATTTCAGCGTTGCCGCTCGACA
>Ga0214473_10002658_pt1 | contig 21926 bp, 18 predicted proteins | sample RVTome_7_FD_203509 | JGI IMG/M metagenome (GOLD analysis project Ga0214473, IMG submission 203509) | Soil microbial communities from uranium-contaminated site in the Upper Colorado River Basin, Wyoming, United States - RVT98D197 | ecosystem: Environmental > Terrestrial > Soil > Contaminated >... | reverse complement strand
CCTCCTGGGTGATGGCTACGCAAAAGGCAGGAAGGGATGGAGGGCTTTGCCTATGCGAGCATAGACGCTGTGCGAAGTACAATTCCGCACGTTACGTGCAGAGCAACCGACCGTCAAGAAGCTCAGGAGGGACACCTGGCATGAGATGGCTCTGGAAAGATAATCGAAGAGCATCATGCGCTGTCAATCCTATGAAGAAGTCGCGGGCAGTTCTGGGATTTTACTTATCCGGGATGGGCTTCGGACGACGTACCTACCTGGATGAATCACATGATGAATTCCATAAAGGAGATCAAGATGAAAGTGCACAGACTGGGGAAGACCGGCTTGCTGGTGATGGGGATGATGATTGCGTCCTTGCACTCTGCGGGACAAGCCGCACAGGGGCAAGACCTCGACTCGGACGGGTGGCAACTGAGCGTCACGCCGTACTTCTGGTTCTCCGGGATCGAGGGCGACGTGAAGGTCAGGGAAAACACAGCGGATGTCGACGTGGGTTTCGACGACATCCTGGATGCCCTCGATTACGGAGTCCAAGTCCATATCGAGGCACAGCATGGAAGATGGGGCCTGCTGTTGGACCCGACGTTCATGGCGCTGTCCGTCGATGATGACGACCTTGATGCCGTCGTCAACGCCGAGCTCGAAACTGACCTGTGGATCGTGGAGTTCGGAGGGTTCTGCCGTATCGTCGATTTGCCGGGCGACAGAGGCTTTCCCATGTCACTGGATGTACTCCTCGGCGGCCGATACTGGAACCTGGAAACGCAGCTCGACATCGGGCCGCTCAGCCGCGAGTCGGACAACGACTGGGTCGATCCCTTTATCGGGCTGCGCTGGATTGCGCAACTGACCGACCGGCTTTTGGTGCATATCCGGGCGGATGTCGGGGGCTTTGCGATCTACGAGGACGCATCGGAACTCACGTGGAACATCTATGCCGGACCTGCAATGAAGCTCTCGAAAAACATGACCTTGGTGTCGGGCTATCGGGCTCTCGGCATCGACAAGGAAGAAGGCAACAATTTCGAAGCCGACCTGACCTTTGCCGGCCCGGAGATTGGGTTGCACATCCAGTTCTAACGATGTGACGGCACTGCCCGCTTCGATACGGGCCTCAACGAGGCCACAGACCGGTCGTGAGTATGAAGGACGACGGGAGGGGATCTCGCGTGCGCCTTCGAAAGGCAATAAGAAAGGAGCAACGGCCATGAAACCGACAGGAATCTTGACACTGACGACGGTCGCTGCGCTCGTGCTCGCCGGGCCATTGTGGGGTCAGTCTCCAGAGGTCCAAGAGCGCGTAGTCGCTCTCAAGAAGACGCTCCAGGACGATCAGACAAAGCTCAAGCAATACGAGTGGATCGAGACCACCATCGTGAGCGTCAAGGGCAAGGAGACGGTGCGAATGCAGAACCGATGCTACTGGGGCGAGGAGGGCAAGCTGCAGAAAGTCCCGGTCGTGGCCCCGGAGGAGCCGAAGAAGAAGCGAGGCTTGCGCGGCCGAATCGCTGAGAAGAAGAAGGAGGAAATGACGGACTACATGAAGAGCGCAGTCGAGATAGTGAAGCTCTACGTCCCGCCGGACCCGAACCGGATCGGGGCCGCCAAGGACAAAGGCAAGGCGTCGCTTCACATGATTCAGCCCGGCAAACGCGTCCGATTGGAGTTTCGCGACTACCGCCTGGCGGGCGACATGCTCGGCGTCGAGATTGACCTGACCAACAACCACCTCCTCGGTCTTAAGGTTGCGACCTACCTGTCAGACCCCAAGGACGCGGTGACGCTGAACGTCAAGTTCGCCTCGCTAAAGGACGGCACGGGCTACCCGGCCAAAACCATCCTCGACGCGAAGGCCAAGGAAATCAAAGTGACGGTCGAGAACTCCGGCTATCGCAAGGCTAAGCTCGAGCAAGACTCACAACAAAGACCGTCGTCGAATCCCTGAAGACAACCCTGATCGGCGGATTGCCGGCGATGGCAATAGGGGAGAGACCTCAGTGAACAAAGGAGAGACCACAATGAACGGGAGACTACTACCCAACGTGACATTGTGCCTGGCCCTGCTGGGTATCGGCCTGGCATTCACCGTTCCACTCGCTGACCAAGCCGCTGGAGCGGACAAGCTCGACCGCACCGTCTTGCCGATTCCGGAGCCTACTTACAAGCCCATCACCGAGCTGGACGCGCGCAAGGCCAAGGCGCCGCCACACTTCGAGGTGAAGGCGCCCCCGGGCGCGCCCAACGTGGTGATCGTGCTGATCGACGACCTGGGCTTCGGGCAACCCAGCACATTTGGGGGCGGCGTCGCCATGCCTACGCTGGACCGGCTGGCGGCGGGCGGGCTGCGCTACAACCAGTTCCACACCACGGCACTCTGCTCGCCCACGCGTGTCGCGCTCAAGTACGGTCGCAACCATCACTCCGGCAACGCCGGCTCGGTCATGGAGATTGCCACCGCGTTCCCCGGCAACCAGGGCCGGATTCCGAACAGCGTGGCGCCGCTCGCCGAGATGCTGCGGCTCAACGGCTACAACACCGGCGCGTTCGGCAAGTGGCACGAGACGGCGCCCTGGGAGGTGAGCGTCTCGGGCCCCTTCGATCGTTGGCCCACCCGCCAGGGCTTCGACAAGTTCTACGGGTTCATCGGAGGCGAGACCAACCAGTGGACGCCGCTGATCTACGACGGCGTGAAGAAGGTGGAGCCACCCCGCGACCCCAACTATCACTTCACCACCGACATGGCGAACCAGGCGATCACCTGGGTGAGGGCCCAGCAGTCTCTCACGCCCGACAAGCCGTTCTTCGTCTATTTCGCGCCCGGCGCGACGCACGCCCCGCATCACGTGCCGAAGGAGTGGATCGCGAAGTACAAGGGCAATTTCGACCAGGGCTGGGACAAGTACCGCGAGGAGACGCTCGCGCGGCAGATCAAGTTGGGCGTCGTGCCGCCGGGCACGAAGCTCGCGCCCAAGCCGCCGGCGATCAAGGACTGGGACGCGCTCTCGGCCGACGAGAAGAAGCTGTTTGCCCATCAAATGGAAGTCTTCGCGGCCTTCGGCGAGCACACCGATCACGAGATCGGACGGCTGACGAAGGCGATCGAGGACATGGGGGCGATGGACAACACCCTCTTCATCTACATCGCCGGTGACAACGGCGCGAGCGCCGAAGGCAGCATGGTCGGACTGTTCAACGAGGCCTCCTTCTTCAACGGCGTCCCCGAGCAGTTCGAGGACGTGCTCCGCTACATGGACCGCTGGGGCGATCCGACGACCTACCCGCACTACGCGGTGGGCTGGGCCGTGGCGGGCAACACGCCCTTCTCGTGGGCCAAGCAGGTCGCCTCGAACTACGGCGGCACGCGCAACGGCATGGTGATCCACTGGCCCAGGGGCATCAAGGCGAAGGGCGAGCTGCGCACGCAGTGGCACCATGTGGTGGACATCGCGCCCACGGTGCTGGAGGCGGCGGGGCTGCCGTTCCCGAAAGTGGTCAACGGCGCCAAACAGAAGCCGTTCGAGGGCGTGAGCCTCCTGTACACCTTCAACGACGCGCGCTCGAAGGACCGGCATCTCACCCAGTATTTCGAGATCGGCGGCAACCGCGCCGTCTACCAAGACGGCTGGCTCGCCGGCACCGTGCACCGGGCGCCGTGGGAGCCGAAGCCCCGCACCACGCTTGACCAGGACAAGTGGGAGCTCTACGACACGCGTAACGACTTCAGCCTGGCGAATGACCTCGCCGCGACGAACCCGCAGAAGTTGAAGGAGATGCAGGGGCTGTTCCTGAAGGAGGCCATCACGTACAGCGTGCTGCCCATCGACGACCGCAGCATCGAGCGTTTCAACCCCGCCATCGCGGGGCGCCCCGATCTCATGGGCGGCCGCACCTCGCTCACAGTGTATGAAGGCATGACCGGCATGATGGAAAACGCCTTCATCAACGTCAAGAACCGGTCGCACACGATCACCGCCGAGGTGGAGATTCCGTCGGGCGGCGCGAACGGCGTGGTCATCGCGCAGGCCGGGCGCTTCGCGGGCTGGAGCCTCTATTTCAAGGACGGCAAACCGGCCTACGTTTACAACTGGATCGGACGCGAGCACTACACGTCGGCCGCGCCGCAGCCCGTCGCGCCGGGCAAGGCGACGATCCGGGTCGATTTCGCCTATGACGGCGACGGCCTCGGCAAGGGCGCTACGGCCACGCTCTCGGTCAACGGGCAAAAGGTGGCCGAAGGCCGCATCGAGCGCACCGTGCCCATGGTCTTCTCGGGCGACGAGGGGGCGGATGTGGGTGTGGACGAGGCCACGCCGGTGACGGAGGAGTATAAGGAGCATGACAACACATTCACCGGCAGGATCCACAAGGTGACGGTCGAGATCAGGTAGGAAAGGAGTACCGGCCATGAATGGACATCGTCATGCGAGTTTGCGCCCGCTGGTGGCGCTGGCGGCGGTTGCCTGGAGCTGTCTGTGGGCTGGGGGCCGGACTCTTGCCGTGGAAGATCCGGGCTGGCCGCGCGCCTTCGAGGCCGGCGGCGCCAAAGTCGTCATGTACCAGCCGCAGGTGGATGAGTGGAAGGACCACTCCAAGCTGACCTTCCGCTCCGCCGTGGCCGTGACTAAGCCCCGAGAAAAGGAAGAGAAATACGGCGTGCTCGCCGTGGAGGCGCGGACGGACACCGACTTCCAGGGGCGCAGCGTCCTGATGCACGACTTTCAGATCACGGACGTACGCTTTCCCAACCTTCCGGAGCAGGAAGCTGTGGCACTGGAGCGCATCGTGCGTGACACGCTCCCGAAGGACAGGAAGGTGATCGTTTCGCTGGACCGTGCGCTGGCCTATGTGGAGCAGGACCCGGCCCAGCAGCGTGCGGTGGAAGTGAACCTGGAACCGCCCGCGATCTTCCACAGCGGCAAACCGGCCGTGCTGATGGTGTTCATCGGAAAACCCGAATTCGTGCCGGTCAAGGACACCGCCTTGATGACAGCCGTGAACACGAACTGGGACCTGTTCCTCGACACCAAGTCCAACCAGTATTTCCTCCTGAACGGTGAGTCCTGGCTGGCGAGCCCCGACCCGATGAAGGGACCGTGGACCGCCGCCAAAACGCTGCCGGCGGACCTCTCGAAGCTGCCGCAGGACCCGAACTGGGAAGACGTCCGCAAGAACGTGCCCGGCAAACGGGGCCAGACGGTCCCTGTCGTGTTTGCGAGCACGGAGGCGGCGGAGCTGATCGTGACTGCCGGCACGCCGAAGTACAGCCCGATCCCGCCGACGCGCCTGATGCAGGTCTCCAACACCGAGAGCGTGCTGTTCCTGCACTCGGGCGAAAAGCAGTACTATTACCTTGTGGCCGGCCGGTGGTTTCGCGCCAAGAGTCTGGACGGCCCGCGGACAGGGCGCGGCCGTCAAAGGCAAGGAAGGCAACGTTTACGTCGGCCACGACGGCAATGTCTACAAACGCGGCGACGATGGCTCCTGGAGCAAGCACGAAGGAGGGTCCTGGTCGACCGCACCGGCCCCGACGGCTGAACGCCAGCGAGGCACCGTCGGGACCGGGCAGTCCCGCGCGCCGGCTCAGCAAGATCTCCAGCGCAGCTTCGAGGCGCGTCAGCGAGGCAACCTCAACGCCGAACGCGCCCAAACGTTCAGCCGAAGCGGCGGCCGTGGGACGGCAAGAAGACGGTGATGGACACCTCACGGCGAGCGCCAATCACACACCGGCGTAAGGAGCACAATCATGCGAGAAGACACCTTCACGTTTCGGACACTCGATACCTCCCTGTTGCGTGCGGGCTTGGCCGTGGGTCTGGTCGTCCTGGCAGCGACGCATGTCGCTCTGGCGGCAGAGGGGGGCAAGCCCCCTGAGGAAGATCTGGCCAAGAAGCTGGCGAACCACATCTGGTCCTTTGCAGGCGATGACGACCGGACTGACGTGGACGCGACGTTCTTGCAGCCGTTCATTTCCTACATCACCAAGACAAAAACCACCTTCACCCTGAATACCGAATCCACGTACGACTGGGAAGCTGAGGAGTGGTCGGTGCCCATCAATGCGACCGTGAGCCAGTTGTTGAAGGTGGGAAAGCTGCCGGTCCAGGTTGGCGCCGGGGTTCGCTACTGGGTGGATTCCCCGGACAACGGGCCGGAGGGCTGGGGCGCGCGGTTTGTCGTGACAATCCTGCTTCCGAAATAGAGAGGATCAGGGTACAGGCAAATCCACCTGCAGGCCGGCATGGGGCTGATGCACGTGGCCATTTCAGTTCCCGTCTCCTCCAGGTATAATCAGGCTCATGGCAAATGCAGCGCTCAGCGCGATCTTCAGCCAGATGGCCGACGTGATGGAAATCCTCGGCGAGGACCGGTTCCGCATCAACAGTTACCGCACGGTCGCGCGGGTCATCGAAGAGACCGGGACCGACATCGCGGTCCTGCTCGAAAGCGGCGATCTGGCGCAAACCCCGGGCATCGGCAAATCGTCGCTGGCCAAGATCGAGGAGTACGTCAAGACCGGCCGGATCCAGGCCCACCAGGAACTGCTGGCGAAGATTCCGCGGGCCCTGCTGGACCTGCTGACCATCCCGGGCGTCGGGCCTAAAACGGTCAAGACCCTCTACGAGCGTCTGCACATCAGCAGCATAGCGGAGTTGAAGATGGCCATCGAGGACGGGACGATCGAGACGCTGCCGGGGTTCGGGGTCAAGAAGGCCGCCGCGATTCTGCGTGGCATCGAGTTCTTGCAGAAGGCCACGGGCCGAATCCGGCTCGACCAGGCGATGATCGCCGCACAGATCGTCACGGACTATCTTCGGCCGCTGCCCGGCATCGACCAGATTCAGACGGCCGGGTCCCTGCGCCGCTGGGCGGAAACCATCGGGGACGTCGATCTGCTCGTCACCACGGACAACGCGGGCTCCAAAGCGAAGCAAACGCCTGAGCAGATCATCGAGTCGTTCACCGGCGCCCCGTTCGTCGAGCGGGTCCTGGCGGCCGGCGGGACCAAGGGCTCCGTCATCATTGCCACGGAGACGACGCCCGTGCAGGTCGATGTCCGCGTCGTGCCGCAGGAGAGCTTGGGCGCCGCCCTTCAGTACTTCACCGGCTCCAAGGCGCACAACATCAGGCTTCGCGAGATCGCCGTCAAGGCCAAGCTCAAGCTCAACGAGTACGGCCTGTTCAAAGACGACAAGATGGTCGCCGGAGCGGTCGAGCAGGAAATCTATAAGAAGCTCGGCCTCGACTTCATCGATCCTCTGCTGCGCGAGGACCGCGGCGAGGTCGATGCCGCCAAACACCACGCGCTGCCCAAGCTCATCCGGGTGGACGACATTCGGGGCGACTTCCACGCGCACACCGTCGCCTCCGACGGCGGCAATACGATCGAGGAAATGGCCCGGGCCGCAAAGGAGCGAGGCTACGAATTCCTCTGCATCACCGATCACTCGAAGTCCTCCGCCATCGCCAACGGGCAGTCCCCGCAGCGGCTGGCGCAGCAGATCAAAGAGATCCACAAAATAAATGCCAGGCTCAAGGGCATCACGCTCCTGGCCGGCGCGGAGGTGGACATCCTGGCGGAGGGCAATCTCGATTTCGAGGATAAGCTGCTGGCCGACCTGGATTTCGTCGTCGCGTCGATCCATTCGGGTCTCGGCAGCGTCCGCGAGCGAGTCACTATGCGTACGCTCAAGGCCATGGACAACCCGTACGTGACGTGTATCGGCCATCCGACCGGGCGGCTGATCGGCCAGCGCGAGGCCATGGACCTCGACATGCCGGCCGTCATCGAGCGCGCGGCTCAGACGGGCACGGCCCTCGAAGTCAACGCGGACCCGAGCCGTCTCGACCTCAAGGACATCCACTGCAAAATGGCCGTCGAGGCGGGCGTCAAGCTGGCCATCGACACGGACGCCCACAGCATGGACAGCCTGGGCCTGATGCCTTTCGGCGTCGCCACCGCCGCACGAGGCTGGGCCACCAAGAACGACGTCCTCAACACCTTTCCCCTCTCCAAGCTCAAGACCCTTCTCAAAGTCAAACGCCCGTAGGAACTATTCGCGCAGCGACAGGGGTACGCGACAAAGAAGCGGCGATTGACGCGGGGTGGCATCGTCAAGGCCGTAGGCATTGGCGATGGTTGTACCGCATCTCAGTAGCGCCACCGCCAAGCTGCGCTTGACGCTGCCACCCATTCTCAATGCCTTGAAGTCCTCACCGACACCGGGCGCAGAATCCGCCATCCTCTGAGTGGCGTTGCTCGCGACGGAGGGGTATCATGGGAAGACCGGACATGTAAAGAGTTCATCATCAGTTTCTGGAGATCAACGATGAGGACATGGGATCGCTGCAGGCAGGCCGCCATACTCTGGCTATTGTTGTCTGTGATTGTGCAAGGCAAAGAAACGACGGGCCTGGTTCCCGTCACGGAGATGGGAGAGGGCCAATACAAGGGGCAAACAGGCGGCCTGTACGGCGGCGGGCAGAACACGCCCCCCGAGTCCCACCTCAAGGCGGCACAGGAGCAGACGAGTCTGATTCAGCCGCTCGACGCGAACGGGGTCTCATCCGAGACCGGCAAGATCGTGCTGATCTCGCTCGGCATGTCCAATACGACGCAGGAGTTCTCGGTCTTCAAGAAGCTGGCCGATGCCGACCCGAACAAATTGCCGCACCTGGTGATCGTGGATTGCGCACAAGGCGGACAAGCCGCCCGTCAATGGGCCTATCCCGGCGGCAACTCAAACCGGCCTTCTCCCTGGGTCGTGATGGACCAGCGGCTTGAAAAGGCCCGCGTCGAACCCAATCAGGTGCAGGTGGTATGGATGAAACAGGCCGATATCTCGCCGGCTCAATACGGGGCCTTTCCCGCCCACGCACAGGTCTTGCGGGACAACATGCGCCTGATCCTGCATATGCTCAAGACGCGATTCCCCAATCTGCGTGTCGCGTACCTGTCCAGCCGGATCTACGCGGGCTACGCAACGACCGCCCTGAATCCCGAACCCTACGCCTACGAGTCCGCCTTCTCCGTGCGATGGCTGATCGAGGCCCAGATCACCAACGATCCCAACCTGAACCACGATGCCGCCAAGGGCCCGGTGGTGGCGCCATTGCTGTTGTGGGGCCCGTACCTGTGGGCCGACGGCACGACGCCGCGCCAAAGCGACCACATGGTCTGGCTCCGGGAGGATTTGGGCAATGACGGAACACATCCGAGCACTTCCGGCCGACAAAAAGTCGCCCAGATGCTGCTCGACTTCTTCAAGGCCGACCCCAACGCGCGGCCGTGGTTCCTGAAACCGGCCGGGCGCTGACGATGCTCCATTCGCGTGACACAGACCATCGCACGTCGCAAAAACATTTTCTGCAACCCCTTGACGACGGGCAGCGTAGAGTTTCTTATAAGGGGTTGCACATCTCGGTACAGTACTACGGCTGATGAAATCCGTTCTTTGAGGCCTGTGAACCAACCAATGCTGAAGCAATTGTACATTATGGATGGGAAAATCACGGAGGTCGGCGAGGGCGAAGCTCCGGTCTGGGTCTATACGGCCCCGGACGAGGCCGAGCGACGATTCCTCATCGAGCAACTGAAGATCGACGAGCACACGCTCAGTTCGGCACTCGACCCCGATGAGCTGAGCCGGCTCGAGTTCGAGCCCGAGCACGTCGCCATGATCTTCAAGAGGCCCAAGCACTACACCGCCCAGGACAACTTCCTCTTCAAGGTGGTCTCCACCGGCGTCTTTCTCTTCAAGGACCGCCTGATCATCGTCCGGGCGGACGAAGCGCCGCTGTTCGAAGGCCGGCCGTTCCTCAAAATGCAGTCCGTCCAGGACGTGTTTCTCAAACTCATCTACCGGGCGATCTCCCATTTCGTCGAGCACCTCAAGGGGATCAACATGATCTCCACGGAGCTCGAGCAGCAAATCAATACCTCCATGGAGAACAAGTACCTGCTCAACCTGTTCACCCTGGAAAAGAGCCTCGTGTACTACCTCAGCGCCATCAACTCGAACGGCGTGCTCGTCGATAAGGTAAGAAACAACGCCGTCAAGCTGAGCTTGACGCAGGAGAACGTCGAGTTCCTCGATGATATTCTGATCGAGAACAACCAGTGCCGCGGCCAGACCGAGATTTACTCTCAGGTGCTTTCCAGCCTTATGGATGCCCGCGCCTCGATCATCAGCAACAACCTGAACGTGCGAATCAAGGCGCTGACGATCATCACCATCGGCATCATGCTGCCCACGTTGATCGTCAGTGTGTTCTCGATGAACGTCAGTATCCCCATGGAGGATTTCGAGTACGCGTTCTGGGTCATTGCCGCTCTGGCAGCCAGCTCCGCCGCGATCGTCGCCATCCTCTGGCGCAGTCTCCGATGGTAGATGGGACGCATCGCCCTGCTGGCTAACGCCTTCCCCGCCGCTGCCGTGATGATTGGCAGAATCCGCAAAGCCGGGATGGTTGAGGCGGATGACATCCTGGACTCCCTGGCCGCCGCCTGGACGGCCGCCAAGGCCGTCATCGGGCAGACAGCCACCCTGCCCGAGCACCCTGCCACTGACCGCAAAGGCCTCCGCATGGAGATTCTCAGACCCATTTTCTGACCCTCGACAGTCGGACCATCGGCAGGCATTACCATCCGACGGGTGGCAGCGGCAAGGCCAAAGGGCTTGCCGATGGCTTGCTTGTATGCAAGAACGACCATCGGCAAGCTGGCCGCTTGCCGCTGCCACCCGTCGCCACAAAACGTGGGCGTATCCTCAATTCCCAGCTTTGCCCTTGCGAATTTCTCGGCCCTGTGTTGAAATACAGGAGACGAGAGATGACCGTGAGAACCATGTGATGGGCTTCTATGGATGTCTGAAAACTGGGCCGATGCAATAACGGAACGGATTGCGGGGACAAGTCCTCCTCCAAAGGGCAGATTCCTGCTCCTCGGCGCCGCGGATACGGGCAAGACGACCCTGTTGATCGCGTTGGCGAATCGATTGGCGCAGAGCCAGCCTGTGGCTCTCGTGGATGCCGATGTCACGGGCCGGGACATCGCGATCGGCGTCATCGAGCGCTGGCGGCAGGAAAAGGCGAAAGGCACGATACGGGCCCCGAAGCTTGATGTGCAGTGCGTGCGCTGTCTGACTATTGGCGACGTGAGAATCGCTGCCCCGTTTGGCTGGAGTTAGCACGATGGAAACCACTCTGAAGCATCGCAACTTGATTGATCTGTTCAACCAGTCGTTGGCCGCGGTCACTCCTCTGGACAAGACCTGTGTCGAGATCATACGCCCGGATCGCCACGAAACGATGACGTTCCGGCAGTTGAAGGAGCGGGCGGAGGCCTTCGCGACGTGGCTGCTGCATGACTCCGGTCTGCGCCGCGGGGACAAGGTCGCCCTGGTCAGCAAGAACCGCACGGATTGGGATGTCGCCCTGTGGGGCACGATTCTCGCCGGGATGATCCCTGTCCTGATCGATCCGGAGCGCGGGCCGCAAGGGGTGATCTCCCATCTGCTGAGCACAGATGCCCGCGGCCTGGTCATGGCGGACGATTACGAGCATGAGGACGCCCGGTATGAGCTGGCCCAGTTTGCCGAGGCCCACAATCTCCGCATGGTGACGATGACCGACGGGCCCCTCTGTGCGGTCAATGTCCCGGACACCGCCGGCCTGGCGAACATCGAACGGCAGGTCAATCCAGAGGACACCGCCGTGATCCTGTGCACCTCCGGCACGACGGGCGATCCACGCGAGGTGGAGCTGACCCACGCGAACTTCGTCGCGAACATTCAGGGCTCGGTCCGCAAGGTCGATGTCTCGCCGAGCGATATCCTCGGCCATATCCTGCCGCCGCACCATTCCTTCGGTCTGACCGTCGGCAAGTTCCTCGCCCTGGCCGCCGGCGCCACGAACATCTACACGAACAAGTATCGCGAAGTGTCGGACCTGATCCGGGACAGGCATATCACCATCTTCATCGCTATCCCGGCCCTGTACACCACCCTGGCCAAGAAGATCGAGGAGGGTGTGACCCGGCAGAAGAGAGAGAAATGGACTATTGCTCTGCTCGACCGCTTCGCGCCGCGATACCTCGGCCGCAAGATCCGCGAGAAGCAGGGCTGGACGCAAGTGCGCTTCTTCCTCTCCGGGGCGGCGCCGATGCCCCGCTGGGTCCTGGAAGTTCTGTGGAAGCGAGGCTTCAAGATGTACGAAGGCTACGGCACGACGGAGAACTCGCCGGTGTACGGGTTCAACGACCGGCTGGAAAGGCTCGGCTCCGTAGGCAAGCCCATTGATACACTTATCACCAAGATTGTGGATGACGACAATCAGACGCTGCCGACGCGACAGAGGGGCGAGATCTGCCTCGGCGGGCCGTGCATCATGAAAGGCTACTACAAGAACCCGAAGGCGACCCAGGCCGCCCTCGACACGGACGAGCAAGGCATCCGCTGGCTCCATACCGGCGATCTCGGCTACCTCGATGAAGAGGGCGACCTCTATATCACCGGCCGCAAGAAGTACCTGATCATCCTGCCCGGGGGCAAGAACGTGAACCCCGAGCGTGTGGAGGCGGCCCTGTCCGAGGCCCAATTCGTCAAGGAGATCCTCGTGGTCCCGACGCGGCGGCTGGACACCAACGGCATCATGGAGGAGGGCGTCCGGGCCCTCGTGCTGCCGGCGTGGGAGCTCCTGGAGAGCCATACCGGCCGCAATCAGCGGGACCTGCTCGCCGACCCGCAATTCGTCAAGAACCTCCTCTGGGAAAGCATCCGCGACTGCCAGCAGAAGAACAAGCAGCTCTCCGGCTTTGAGAAGATCGCCGCCCACCACCTGGAGATCCACCCCGGCGAGTTCGTCAAGACCTCCACCGGCAAGGTCAAGCGCGAGCACTACATCAACCTCGAGCACCTGGAGGCCAAGCACACCCCCATGGCCGAGTACGCCGCCTCGCGAACGGCCAGGACCGGCACGTGACCGAAGCCATTTGTTATTTACTATTTACGATTTACGATTTACGATTGGGCCTACGACCGGTACAAGAAATGACAAATCGTAAATAGTAAATCGTAAATCTCAAAGGAGGATTGGAGAATGTCTCCACTACGCAAGCCTACCGAACTGTCTGCAACCCACCCGTCCCTGACGCGTCGCGGCTTCATGGCCGGCGCTGGCGCCGCCGCCATGTCGTTCGCCGTGATCCGGCCGGGACTCGTCCGCGGGACCGCCGCCAACTCGAAAATCAATCTCGGCCTGATCGGCTGCGGCGGACGCGGCACCTGGATCGCCAAGCTCTTCAGGGACAACGGCGGATACAACATCGCTGCCGTCGCCGATTACTTCCAGGACCGTGCCGATGGCGCCGGCAACGAACTCGGTGTCCCGCAGGCCAATCGTTTCACCGGCCTCAACGGGTATCTGAAGGTGCTGGAGAAGGTGGATGCCGTGGCATTGGAAACTGCCCCGTACTTCCGCCCCGAGCATGCAGCCGCCGCCGTCGAGGCGGGCAAGCACGTCTATGCCGCCAAGCCCGTCGCCGTCGATGTCCCCGGCTGCCAGAGCATCGAGGACAGCGGCAAGAAGTCCACCGCCAATAAGCGGGTCTTCTTGATCGACTTTCAGACGCGGGCTGATCCCTTCTATATGGAGGCCCTGCGGCGCGTGCATGAGGAGAAGGCCATCGGCGAAATCGCATTCGGCGAGGCCACCTACCACGCGACCTGTCCCTTTGGCCGGATGTACGACACCTGGCGCAGCGACCCGGAGAGCGGCGAGAATCGCCTGCGAGCATGGGGTCTCGATAAGGTCCTCTCCGGCGACATCATCACCGAGCAGAACATCCACACGCTGGACGTGATGAACTGGATCATGGGCGTGCCGCCGCTGTGGGCGGTGGGCACGGGCGGCCGCAAAATCCGGCCCGTCGGCACCTGCTTCGATACGTTCAGCGCCCTGTTCCAGTATCCGAACAACGTCGGCATCACCTTCAGCTCTCGCCAGATGGAAGGCCATGGCACGCAGCCCGAGGGCATCCGGAACCGCATGTTCGGAAGCGAGGGCATCATCGAGACCGAGTACGGCGGACAAGTCATCATCCGCGGCAAGCATTTCTATCGCGGCGGATCCTCCCCGGGCATCTACCAGGAAGGCGCTGTGGCCAATATCAAGACCTTCTACGAGAGCGTCACCGGCGGCAAGTTCGACAACCCGACCGTCGAGACCAGCGTGCGCAGCAACCTGATCACGATCCTCGGCCGCACCGCCGCCTACGGCAATCGCATGGTCACCTGGGACGAGCTGCTCAAGAGCAAGGAGAAACTGGACGCCAACCTCAAAGGCGTCAAAGCCTGAGAGTTGGTATGAAATGTAGCACGGGCGTCTCGCCCGTGGGGCGACAGCCATGTGCCGGGCTGAGATGCCCCAGGGACACATGGGCAAGATGCCCATGCTACGACGAACGAAGTTGTGATCCGGAGAGAACCACATGAGATGCGAACAAATCAGTCGGCGGGAACTGCTCGCGCGGACCGGAGGGGCCATCGCGGGCCTGACACTCGCCGCCTCCGGCCTGTCGCTCGGGCAGGAAACCGAGCAGAAGAGAAGGCCGAGAGGATTCAGGATCGGCGTCTGCGATTGGACGATTGGCAAGCGGACTGATCCGGCGGCCTTCGCGGCGGCAAAGAAGATCGGCCTCGATGGCGTCCAAGTCGATTTCGGCGGCGGAGAGAAGGACCCGCCCCTCTTCAGCCCCGAACTGCAGAAGCGATACCTGGAAGAGGTCAAGACCCAGGATATGCGAATCGCCTCTTTGGCGATGGGCGTGCTCAACGATGTTCCGTACAAGAGCGATGCCCGCGCCGAGAAATGGGTCGATCAGGCAATCGATGTCGCCCAGGCGATGCGGCAACGGATCATCCTGCTGGCCTTCTTCGGCAAAGGCGATATCAAGAACGATGCGGCGGGCGCCGACACCGTCGTGAGCCGCCTCAAGAGCATCGTGTCGAAGGCGGAGAAAGCCCGCGTGACACTTGGGATCGAGTCGTGGCTCAGCGCCGAGGAGCACATGGCCATTCTCGACCGCGTCGGCTCGCCCGCCGTGCAGGTGTACTACGATGTCGCCAACTCGCACAAGATGGGCTACGACATCTATAAGGAGATTCGCACGCTCGGCAAACGCATCTGTCAGGTCCATGCCAAGGACTATGATGACCTCTACGGCAAAGGCTCGATTGACTTCAAACGGGTCCGGGAGGCGTTGGATGAGGCCGGCTACCGCGGCTGGCTGGTCATGGAAGGCACGAAGATGCCCCTGGGCGTCGAGGAAAGCTGCCGCTACGACGCCGAATACTTGAGAACGATATTCCCGCGGCAAGTGTAACGTGGGTAGCAGACAACAGCGGGTGGCAGCGTCAAGCGCAGCTTGGCGATGGCGTCGAGCGTGTAGGGTGGGTTCTTAACCCACGCGCCCCGTGTGCTTCGATGAGTGAGCGCGTGGGTCGAGGACCCACCCTACAGACCGCATTTAGGGTGACAATGAAGTGCAAGGAATGAAACAAGCCGGAGATTGGAGAAAGGTAGGTTTGATGATGAGAGTGCAACGAAGGGTCTTTGTAGTCCTGCTAAGCTTATTCATGGCGGCCGTGGCGGTCGCGACGCCGCTCGACGACTATATCGCCAAGCCCGATCCGAGCTATACCTACACCCTTGTCCAGACCATCGATAATCCTGTGGGCAAGGTCTATATCATCGACCTGAAGTCCCAGACGTGGCGCACGGAGAAGGAAGTGAACCGCACGCTCTGGCAGCACTGGCTGACCATCATCGTCCCGAACGACGTCACCTCCAGCACCGCCCTGCTCTTCATCAACGGCGGCAGCAACAGGAATACCAAGCCGCCCAGCCCGGACCTGATGCTCGCGCAGATCGCCGTGCAGAGCAAGACCGTCCTCGTGGATCTCAAGCAGGTGCCGAACGAGCCCCTGATCTTCGCCGACGATCCGGGCAACGAGCGCAGCGAGGACGCGATCATCGCCTACACCTTCGACAAGTTCCTCAAGACGCAGGACCCAACCTGGCCGCTGCTGCTGCCCATGGTCAAGAGCGCGGTTCGCGCCATGGACACCGTGCAGGACCATCTGGCCAAAGCGACCGGCGGCAAGGTCCAGATCAAGGACTTCGTCGTCGCCGGCGGCTCGAAACGCGGCTGGACGACCTGGCTAACCGCCGCCGCCGACAAGCGAGTCCGGGCCATCGCCCCCATCGTCATCGACGTGCTCAACATGGGCCCGCAGATGCAGCACCACTTCGCCGCCTACGGATTCTATTCCCAGGCCATCGGCGACTACGAGCAGATGAAGGTCCTCGGCCAACTCGACTCCCAGAGTGGCAACCAGATCCGCAACTTCGTGGACCCCTACGAGTACCGCGCCCGCTACACGATGCCCAAGTTCCTGATCAACTCCTCGGGCGACCAGTTCTTCCTGTGTGACTCAGCCCAGTTCTACTTCAAGGACCTGCCCGGCGAGAAGTACCTGCTGTACTGCGCGAACACCGATCACGGCCTCAATGGCTCGGGTGCGGAGAAGGCCCTGCTCACGTGGTACACCGCCGTTCTGTCCGGCAAAGAGCGACCGCAATTCTCCTGGGATGTCGCCGGCGAGGGCCACATGGTCGTCACCGCCAAGACGCGGCCGACGCAGGTGACATTGTGGACGGCCACGAATCCCGCCGCTCGTGACTTCCGCCTGGAAACCATTGGCAAGGCATGGACAAGCTCGCCCCTGACTGGAAACGACAAGGGCATCTATGATGCCGCTGTGAAAGCACCGGAAAAGGGCTGGACCGCCTACTTTGTCGAGCTGCAGTTCGATTCCGGCACGCTGCTGCCCTACCGCTTCAGCACCGAGGTTCGCGTCGTCCCCGATACCCTGCCGTTTGCTGACAAGCTGAAAGCGACCGCGAAGTAATCGAGAGAGGCGCTGGACAGGGCGACTATGGCGATGATACGTTGTCAACCGCGAGGCGGGCTTCAGATCGCCGCATTGACTCTGTTGCTCGTGGGCGTCACAACCTCTGCATCGGCGGTTATTTCCCGGCAGCAGATCGAAGCCGATTGGGCGGTTCAGGACAGCTTGCGAGTTCCGGAGTCCCCTGTCACGCCCCAGCAGGATGCCGCCGGCGCGTGCGACGGCCTCAAGGACGGCCAGTGGGGCTTTCATACCCAGTCCGAAGATCGCCCATGGTGGCAGATCGATCTTGGCAGATCCTATGAGCTGGACTGTCTGCATTTGTACAACCGGACCGAGCTCGCGCAAAGGGCCGCTCGACTGACCGTCCTGGTCTCAGGGGATGGCAAGGACTTTCGCCAGGTCTATCAGCATGATGGGACCGTATTCCTCGGCCACGCGGATGGCAAACCTCTCAAGGTGCCGCTTCACGCTGTCGCCGCCCGCTTTGTCCGCCTCCAGCTTCCCGGCAGGGACTACCTCCATCTCGACGAGGTCGAGATCTATCCGGCCGGGGCCGCGACGAACATCGCCCTGGGCAAATCCTGCACACAAAGCTCGATCAGCCAGTGGTCCCGCAAGCACGGGCGGCCGGATGCCGCAATCCCGTCTGCTGATCTGGTGCTGGAGCGGGGATTCCGACTAGCCGACCGTCTGCGAGAGATGGGCGTGGACGTCGAAGCGAGGAGTGCCTCTCTGAGGGCCATCGCGGGCCAAACGGCCAATGACCCGGAATCCTATCAGCGAGCGAGATGGCTCATTCGCGAAATGGCCATGGTGAACCCCCTTCTGGATTTCGACAGCCTCCTCTTCGTCAAGCGGGCCCCGGGGACGCTGCCGCACATTTCCGACCAATACTATGGGTGGTGGTCCCGGCCCGGCGGCGGCATTTACATCCTCGACGGCTTCAAGACCGCATCGCCCCGCCTGCGCTGTCTGACCGATGAATGGCCCGATGGCAACTTTCTCCGGCCCGATCTGTCCTACGACGGCAAGAGAGTCCTCTTTGCTTATTGCCGCTACTATCCCGAAGTCTCGAAGATGGAGAAGGTGGACAAGACCCGGCTGCCGGAGGGGGCATTCTACCACGTCTATGAGATGAACATCGACGGCACGGGTGTCCGGCAACTCACGCACGGTCGATATGACGACTTCGATCCTCGCTATTTGCCGAATGGCGGCATCGTCTTTCTCTCCACGCGCAAGGGCGTGTTCCCCCAATGCACGAAGGCCAACACGGCCGGCACTTTGGAGCGAACGCTGCCGGACAGCTATGTTCGTTGCGGCGGCGACAACGTGCGTCCCTGCGCCATCTTCACGCTGCACGCCATGAATGCAAATGGCGGCGATATACGTCCCATCTCGGCCTTCGAGAGCTTCGAGTACACCCCTTCCGTGGCCGAGGATGGATGCATACTCTACACGCGATGGGACTATATCGACCGCTTCAATGGGCACTTCTTCAGCCTGTGGTCCGTCAACCAGGACGGCACCAATCCGCAGCTCGTTTACGGCAACTACACCGTCAAGCCGCAGGCGGTCCTGGAAGCATGCTCTGTGCCCAATTCGACCCGGATTCTCTTCACCGCCGCCGCGCACCACTCCGTCGTGGGCGGCTCGCTCGTGCTGCTGGACCGCACCCGCGGCAACGAGTATGAAACGCCGCTGACGCGGTTGACGCCCGAAGTCCCCTTCCCCGAGACCGAGGCCTCGCACGACACGTATTATGCCAGCCCCTATCCGCTGTCGGAGGACTTCTATCTGGTTGCCTGGAGCACGCGCAAGCTCCCGCCGCACGCGGGCAGCACGCCGATCGCGGATGACCGCAACCCGGCCAACGCACTGGGCCTGTACCTGTGCGATCGGTTCGGCAACCTGGAGCTCCTGCATCGCGACGAACGGATCTCCAGCATGTACCCGATCCCGATTCGCCCGCGCAAGAGACCGCCCACGCGCGCCACCGAGGTGGACTGGGACGGCGTCCAGGAGGGATCGCTCCTTGTCCAGGACATTTATCAGGGTCTGACCGGCGTCACGCCGGGGACGGTCAAGCGCCTTCGCATCGTGGCGGTGCCTCCCAAGGTCCAGCCTCACATGAATCAGCCGTGCATTGGCGTCTCGGCCGAAGACCCCGGCAAGTACGTTCTCGGCACGGCCCCCGTCGCATCGGATGGCTCGGCGTTCTTCCGCATCCCGTCCGGCATCCCCGTCTTCTTCCAGGCCCTCGACGACAAGGGTTTGACCCTGCAGACCATGCGGTCCTTGACCTATGTCCTGCCGGGCCAGACGCTCTCCTGCATCGGGTGTCACGAGTCCCGCGATCAGGCCCCGCCCGCCGGTCGTGTGCCGCTGGCCATGCAAAACGGTCCATCGAGATTGACTCCCGGCCCCGAAGGCTCCTGGCCGCTTCGCTTCGACCGGCTCGTCCAGCCGGTCCTCGACAAACGGTGCACGGGATGTCACAATCCTGATGCCGGCGACGCCAAGGCCGCCCGGTTCGACCTGACCGGGAAGAACGCCTATCGCAACTTGATCACGTTCGCCGGGAAGGACTTGGAGAAACTCGCATTCGAAAAGGATATATCCGAAGTCGGGCATGGCCCCGCGCGGGACAGCAAACTGCTCGCCCTGCTCTCGGAGGACCCGACGCACAGGGAGATCGTGCTCGACCGGGACAGCATCGAGCGGCTGGCCACCTGGATGGATACCTACGCCCACAGCCAGGGCCACTTCAGCCCCGAACAGGAAAACCAGCTCATCGCGTTCAAAGAACACTACCTCCATTTGCTCGATCACTGAGGTGAGGAATTGAAAGCACTACTGTACACAGCACCGTACACGCTGGAATATACGGACTGGCCCGAGCCGCAGGTCGGGGATGATGATGTCCTCGTCCGCGTCAAGGCCTGCGGCATCTGCGGGTCCGACGTGGCGGGCCATACCGGCAAGACGGGCCGGCGTCTGCCGCCTCTGATCATGGGCCACGAGGCCGCTGGGGTCGTTGAGCGAACGGGCAAACACGTCAAGGGCTTCGCTCCCGGCGACCGCATCTGCTTCGACTCGACGGTCTACTGCAATCAGTGCCCAGCCTGCAAGAAAGGCATGTACAACCGTTGCGTGAAGCGGCAGGTCCTCGGCGTCTCGGTGCCCGAGTTCAAGCGGCACGGGGCCTTCGCCGAGTTCGTGGCGGTCCCCCACTGGATCTGTGCCAAACTGCCGGAAGGCATGTCCTTCGTGCAGGCCTGCCTGCTGGAGCCCGCCTCCATCGGCACGCACGCCGCCAATCGGCCGCAGATTTCTAGCGGCGATACGATCTTTGTGATCGGTGCAGGAACAATCGGCCTGTTCATCCTGCAGGCCGCAAGACTTCGCGGCGCGAAGGCCATAGCCTGCGACATCAACGATTTCCGGCTTGACCTCGCAAAGCAGGTCGGCGCGGACGCCTGTATCAACTCCGCGAAAATCAATTTGAAGGACGAGATTCAAAAACGCACGGACGGCCGCGGCGCCGATGTTACGTTCGAGGCCGTCGGCTTCGGCGAGACGTTCCGCCAGGCGATCTCGATCACGAAGACCGGTGGCACCGTCGTCGCTGTCGGCAACCTCCAGAAAGAGACCGAGTTCAACCTGCAGGAGCTGGTCTCGCGGGAGCTGACGTTCATTGGCTCCTACGCCAGCGCCGGCGAGTTCCGGGCCTGCATCGACCTGATCGCCTCCGGCAAGATCAACGTCGGCCCGCTGATCAGCGAGGTCCTGCCGCTCAAAGAAGGCCCCGCCGCCTTCAAGCGACTGCTCGAAGGCAAAGAGAACCTGCTGAAGATCGTGTTAGAACCGTAGCACGGGCATCTTGCCCGTGTTCATGGGCACTCGCGCCCATGCTACCTGGAATTGATGGGTGGCAGTGTCAAGGCCGAAGGCCTTGGCGATGGTTTCCTTGAATAGCCATGAAACCATTGCCAAGCTGCGCTTGACGCTGCCACCCAATGACATTGGAGTGACCTTCGATTATCAGGAGTAGTGACGATGGAAAACCTGTTTGACTTGTCGGGGAAAGTGGCGATTGTGACGGGGACCAGCCGGGGTCTCGGCCAGTATTTCGGCCGGGCGCTGGCCAAGGCGGGAGCGGACCTGGTCATTACCAGCCGCGACGTGTCCCGCCTGGGGCCGTTCAAAGAGGAGATCGAGCGTCTCGGCCGCAGGGCCCTGCCCGTCAAGCTCGACGTGCTCAACGAGTCCGACATCGCGAACCTGGTCCCCGCCGCCGTCAATGAGTACGGCAAGATCGATATCCTCGTCAACAACGCCGGCCTGAACATCCGCCACCCGGCGGTAGAGTTCTCGTGGAAGGAATGGGACACCGTCCTGAATACCAATCTCAAGGGTGCGTTCTTCGTCGCCCAGGCCGTCGGGAAGGAAATGATGAAGCGCAAGTACGGCCGGATCATCAATATCGGCTCGTGCACCTGCGTCTTCGGCATGGAAGGTATCAGCCCGTACTGCGCCAGCCGCGGCGGCATCCTGCAGATGAGCCGCAGCCTGGCCGCCGAATGGGGCCGCCACGGCGTCACGGTCAACGTCCTGGCGCCCGGCTGGTTCAAAACCGCCCAGAACAAGATCCTCTACGACAACACAAAATGGGTCGAGTACATCACCGACCGCATCCCCCTCGGCCGCCCCGGCCAGCCCAACGACTTAGACGGCACAGTGATTTTCTTAGCCTCCGACGCCTCCGCCTACGTCACCGGCCAAATCCTCCTCGTAGACGGCGGCTTCACCACCGGCGCCACAAGAGCCATCCCATAACTATCCGGACCATCCTGAATACTGATAGCCGAATAGGGGCTGTGGCGGTCTATTCCCGCGTAGGACATGGCAGAGCATCCTTCCTTCGTTGCCTTCTACACTGCCATTACAGCA
>Ga0214473_10002657_pt1 | contig 21928 bp, 19 predicted proteins | sample RVTome_7_FD_203509 | JGI IMG/M metagenome (GOLD analysis project Ga0214473, IMG submission 203509) | Soil microbial communities from uranium-contaminated site in the Upper Colorado River Basin, Wyoming, United States - RVT98D197 | ecosystem: Environmental > Terrestrial > Soil > Contaminated >... | reverse complement strand
GGACCGGCTCTGACGCGCTCCGGGTCGGAGCGTTGACGGGCTTGGCCGTTGGGGGTACAAGGAACAGGTCGCTAGGTGTGCCCGGCCTTAGCCGGGCTGAGATCATAACCTTTGAACCTGATCAGGGTGGGCCGGGGGTCTGGGACCCGGGCCCCGATCAACTGCGCAGGGAAGCGACGCCGGCAGCCGATCTCGACACCCTCCCGCAGTGCGCCACCCCTTGACCGACCGGCTCGAACGATGGTGCCGGCCTGGGAGGAGACCTAGCCATGACCGCCAGCGAAACCAAGCCCGCGGCCGGTGAGACCGTGCCGGGTTACTCGCCGCTCACGGAGCCCTTCCCGGCGTCCCGGAGAATCTACGTGCCGGGGGTCCAACACCCGCAGATCCGCGTGCCCATGCGAGAGATTCGCCAGTCGCCCACCACGATGGCGGGCGGCACGCGCGGCGAGGGGCAGGTCATCCCCAATCCGCCGGTAACGGTGTACGACACCTCCGGCCCCTACACCGATCCGGCCGTGGTCATCGATGTGCAACGAGGACTGAAGCCGCTGCGGCTGGAGTGGATCCGGGCCCGCGGGGACGTGGAGACCTACGCCGGCCGGACGGTCAAGCCGGAGGACAACGGGTACAAGCGTGTCGGCGGTGCTGCGGAGGCGGGACGGTTCCCGGATGCGTCGCGCCGGCAGCCGATGCGGGCCCGGCCCGGCCGCAACGTCACCCAGATGCACTACGCGAAGCGGGGCATGGTCACGCCGGAGATGGAGTTCATCGCCATCCGCGAGAATCAGCGGCGGCAGGGCGATGCCGACGCGCCGGCGGCGGGTCATCGCGGCGAGCCCTTCGGCGCCGCTATTCCAGCGGTGATTACACCGGAGTTCGTGCGTGACGAGGTCGCCCGCGGCCGGGCCATCATCCCCTGCAACATCAACCATCCTGAGTCCGAGCCGATGATCATCGGGCGGAACTTCCTGGTGAAGATCAACGCCAACATCGGCAACTCCGCGGTCGCGTCGTCGATCGAAGAGGAAGTCGACAAGATGGCTTGGGCGATCCGCTGGGGCGCCGACACGGTGATGGACCTCTCCACCGGCAAGAATATCCACGAGACCCGCGAGTGGATCCTCCGCAACGCCCCCGTCCCGATCGGCACGGTGCCGATCTATCAGGCCCTGGAGAAGGTCGAGGGCCGAGCGGAGGAACTGACCTGGGACATCTTCCGGGATACGCTCATCGAGCAGGCCGAGCAGGGGGTGGACTACTTCACCATCCACGCGGGCGTGCTCCTGCGGTACATCCCGCTGACCGCCAAGCGCGTGACCGGCATCGTGTCCCGCGGCGGGTCGATCCTGGCCAAGTGGTGTCTGGCCCATCATCAGGAGAACTTCCTCTACACCCACTTCGAGGACATCTGCGAGATCATGCGAACGTACGACGTCGCGTTCTCGCTCGGCGACGGCTTGCGGCCGGGGTCGATCGCCGACGCCAACGACGCCGCCCAGTTCGCCGAGCTCGACGCCCTCGGGGAGCTGACCCCGATCGCCTGGAAGCACGACGTGCAGGTCATGATCGAGGGGCCGGGACACATTCCCATGCAGATGATCAAGGAGAATGTCGACCGGCAGCTCGAGGTGTGCGGCGAGGCGCCGTTCTACACGCTGGGCCCGCTGACCACCGACATCGCCCCGGGCTACGACCACATCACCAGCGCCATCGGGGCGGCTATGATCGGCTGGTTCGGCACGGCCATGCTCTGCTACGTCACCCCCAAGGAGCACCTGGGCCTGCCAGATCGCGAGGACGTTCGCCAGGGGGTCATCGCCTACAAGATCGCGGCCCACGCCGCCGACCTGGCCAAGGGACACCCCGGCGCCCAGCTTCGCGACGACATCCTCTCCAGGGCCCGGTTCGAGTTCCGCTGGGAGGACCAGTTCAATCTTTCGCTCGATCCGGAAACGGCCCGCAGCTTCCATGATGAAACGCTTCCGCAAGAGGGCGCCAAGGTGGCCCACTTCTGCTCGATGTGCGGCCCACAGTTCTGCTCGATGAAGATCACGCAGGAAGTCCGCGAGTACGCTGCCAGCCACGGCGTCGCCGAGTCCGAGGCCATTCCGATCGGTCTGCGCGAAAAGGCTAGCGAGTTCAGAACCGCAACCGCCCAAGGAAGTCACCAATCAGGAGAACCGCGATGAACTGGCAAGAGCGGATTACCGTAGACCCGAACGTCTGCCACGGTCAAGCTTGTATCCGGGGCACGCGGGTGATGGTGTCCGTGATCCTGGATGGTCTTGCCGCCGGGGAGTTGGCGGAGGACATCGCCCGTGATTATCAGATCACACGCGACGACATCCAGGCGGCTCTTCAGTACGCCGCCGAGCTGGCCAGCGACAGAATCGTGCCTTTCTCGGTGGCCGGCTGATGAGATTCAAGATCGACGAGAACCTCCATCCGGAGGCGGCTGGTCTACTGGCCGATGCCGGGCACGAGGTGACTACGCTAAGCGCCCAGGGTCTCCGCGGTCGCCCGGACGGCGAGATTGCTCGAATCTGTCGCGGTGAGAATCGCGTCCTGATCACGCTCGACAAGGGTTTTGGCGACATAAGCAACTACCCGCCGTTGCAGTATCCTGGAATCATCGTTTGTAGATTGGCTGTTCAGAGCCGCTCCAACGTAGTTGCGGTGATGAAACAGCTCATTCCGTGGATCGAACAACGTCCCTTGACGGGACGACTTTGGATCGTCGATGAGCGCGAGATTAGGATTCGCGGAGGCCCCGAATGAGTCCGTGAAGCCCTCGCGCAAGACCGTGGCAGAAAGACAGCCTCTTGGTCCGTCGGCCCGTCGATGAGGGATGGCTCGAGCGTGCGGGATGACCTCTGTATGACCGTACTTTCGCCAGTTGATCTCGAACAGACCTTGCATACGGTGGTCCAGCGCCTGCGCGGCGCCCTCTCGCCCGTGGCGATCTACCTCTACGGCTCGTATGCGTATGGCACGCCCAAGCCGCACAGTGACATCGATCTGCTCGTCGTGGTCGAGAAGAGCGACTTGACGCCGGCGCAGCGCGACGCGATCGCCTATCGTGCCCTTGGAGACATCCGCGTGCCGATCGACGTTCAGGTGTATACCACGGCGGAGTTCGAAGAACGGGCCGCTCTTACCGTTTCGTTCGAGCGAACGGTCAAGCACAAAGGAAGGCCGCTTCATGCCGCCTGAGCTGGCCGAAATCAGGAGGTGGATCGAGAAGGCGGAGCATGACCTTCAAACCGCCGAATTGGCCATGCGTTCGAGGCGTGCGATCACGGACATCGCAAGCTTTCACTGCCAGCAGGCGGTGGAAAAGCTGCTCAAGGCCTATCTCGTGTCGAAAGAGCAGGATTTTGAGAAGATCCACGACCTCCGGGCATTGACTCTTGCGTGCAGTGATTGCGACTCCGCGTTCAAGGAGCTTCTTCCACGGGTCGGACCTCTGACCGCCTACGCCGTTCGCTACCGTTACCCCGGGCCGAACGATCCCACGGTCGAGGAAGTAAACGAAGCGATCGAGGTCGTTGGTGACGTCTGGGCGTTCGTGCTGGACCGCTTGCCGCACGAGGTTCGGCCGAGTGGCGGGCCATCCCACGGTCCATAAACACGTTCCAGCGGACGAACCGGCCGGACCCGAAGCCGAGAGGCCGGCTGAAGGGCTCGGATCATTCGACGCTGCGTCCTGATGTGGATCATCGCTCGAACGGCGTCCCGCAGCGGGGACAGGCCGGTGCATCGACGCCGCTGAACTCGAAGCCGCATTGCCGGCAGCCGCTTCGCTGCCAGCGGATCAGCTCCCGGGCCACCGCCTGGGCCCCGGCCAGGCTGAAATGACTCTCGTCCACGAAGGCCGTTTCGCCTAGTTCTCCTAACACAGGCAGCAGGTCCATGCACGGGATGCCATGCTCCTGACAGAACCGGCAGAGGCGCCGTTGCACCGTCGGCTCCGGGGCGTCGTCGGCCAGTTGAAAGCGGAAAGGAAACACCACCACCGAGAGGGGGCAGCCATCGCCGCGGGTCTGCTTGTCCAGCTCGAGCAGGGTGGCGAAGAGGGCCTGCCATCCGGACTCGACCGCCGGCGATGCGGGCTGCCCGAACAGCTCCTCGACGGTATGCACCTGTCGGGCCTCGGCGTCCGCCAGCCACCGGACGAACGCCGAATGACGCATCAGCAGGCCGATCGCCCGGGGCGGTGGGGCGGCCAGGTTGTTGTGCATCTCCGGGATGTCGTTGAGGCAGACGCCCAGGAACACGTGGTCCGGTCTGTATTTCCGGGCGATCTTCTGGTACGCGGCCAGCTCTTGCTCCGTGGACCAGCCGGCCAGGGCGATGTTGAACACCTCTGCGGGTGCTGACGCTTGCCGCAGATAGACCTCCAGCCAGTGGGGGTAGGACTCGGCCGGGTCGAGGCCGTACCCCATGGTCACGCTGTCGCCGAGGCAGGCGATGCGATACACCCCCGGCGGTTTTTCGATGGGGCGCGGCCGGTCGCGGACGCCGTCGGCGTTGTACTCGCGGCCCTGCAGCACCCAGAAGCTCTTGCCGTCCGGCGACCGATGCCAGACGGAAATGGACTCCTCGACCCCGCGAAGCGCCCCGAGGCCGGCGAGGCGGCAGATCAACTCCGCCGCCACCAGCGGGGCGATCCCACACGTCAGGCCGAAGAGCAACTTCTTGCGCACGGATAGGTACGCCGTCGCAACGCCGGGCGGATCGGTGCGCTTGGGCTCGGTCGGCGGCGCTGTCGAGGGTTGCGGCGACATCGTCGCGCCGATTGTCCCCGTCCCTCGGCCCTTGTCGATACGGTCGCGAGGCAGGTAACCGGCAGCCGCGGCATTCTCCAGGCCATGCGGTCGCGCCGCCCAATGCGAACGAAGTCGCCGGTCGCACGTGCGTGACCGGGGCGAGTCCGCCGCGCGGGCCAGAGTTGATCCGCGTCGGGCGGGCTCGCACCAAGCTGACCAGGCGCGGCGCGAGTCTCCGAATCGCCCATGGACGGTCGTTGAGCGGTTGTTAGGATACGCGGCGAGGCCGAGCGGCAGCATGCCGGTCACAACCTGTGCAGGGACGAGCCGCGGTGTTCGGACGACAGAACGACCTGTTCCCCGATCACGATCCGATCCGCCACGGCTCTGGACTCCGTCGCCGCCGGCTGGTGCTTCCCAGAGACCTGCACCGTCAGGCCGTCGGCGCCCCGGAGCTTCAGGGCGACGCCTGGCGCGAGGCCCATGCGATCCTGATCAAGTGGGCCGATCTCGAGGAGAAGGGGCGACTCGCCGGCGCGGGCGAGCCGAGCCTCCGAGGCGAGTTCCTCACCGAAGTCTTCGGACGCGCCCTCGGCTACACGTTGTTCTCCGAGAATGCCCCGTATTGGAACCTCCGCCCGGAGTTTTCCGTCAACGGTTTGACGGCCGATGCCGCCATTGGCGTCTTCCGGCAGAACCGGACACCGATGGTTCGGGCCGTTGTCGAAATCAAAGGCCCGACGGTCGACCTCGATCGTGACCGGTCCCGCGGGCGAACCCCGGTCCAGCAACTCTGGGACTATCTCAACGCCCTGCCCGAGTGTCCCTGGGGTGTCCTGACGAATCTGGTGAGCTTCCGGCTCTACCATCGTGACCGGACCCCGCACGCCTACGAACTCATGACCCTCCAGAACCTCCGCGAGGAGAAGAACTTCCGCGAGTTCTTCGTTTTGTTCGCCCGCCCGGGTCTTGTGCCGGCGACGCCTGGGCAGCTCGCCTATGCCGACGTGCTTTTGCGCAACGCGGAGGCCCGCCAGAAAGAGGTTGGAGACGAACTCTACGAGAAGTACAGCCAGGAACGCCTGGCCCTGATTCACCATCTTCATGAAAAGGCGGGCCTGACCGTGGACGGCGCGATCCGCGCTGCCCAGAAGCTGCTCGACCGCATCGTCTTCATCGCCTTCTGCGAAGACCGCGACCTTCTCCCGCCGGAGACGATCGATCGGGCGTGGAAGAACGTCGCCCCGTTTGCGCGGGTGACCAACCCTAAGTGGCGCAACTTCCTCGAACTGTTCCGCAGCGTTGACGCAGGTAATCGGCCGGCCGGAATCGAGCCCTACAACGGCGGGCTCTTCCGCGAAGACGCTGAGGTCGACAACCTTGATCTCAAGGACGAGTGGACCCAGTTTTTTCGCGACCTCGGGCGGTACGATTTCCGCGACGAAGTCAACGTAGACGTATTGGGCCACCTGTTCGAGCGATCCGTGACCGAGATCGAGAAGCTCCGCGCGGGCGGGTTGTTCGCCGAGCCGCTGCCGGCCGCCCGGGCCCGCGGAGCTATGCCTAAGTCCGCGCAGCGCAAACGCTTCGGCATCTACTATACGCCGCCAGCGTTCACGGGCCTGATCGTTCGCCACACCATCGATGCCGTGCTCGATCGGCGCTTCGCCGAGATCGCCGCGCGGCTGGGATGCGACGGTGACACTTCGGAGGCTGCCCAGCGCCGGGACGAGTCGCTGCCGTACTGGAGCGGGTGTCTCGAGATTCTCCGCGATCTCAAGGTCTGCGACCCGGCGTGCGGGAGCGGGGCGTTTCTCATTCGGGCGTATGACCGTCTTGAAGAGCGTTACGACGAGGTCGTCGACGGGCTGCGACGCGCTGGACACCCCGACGCCGATACACTCGGCGACGGCATCCCCGACCGCATCCTCCGCGACAACCTCTTCGGTGTCGACCTCTCCGAAGAGGCCGTCGAGATCACTCAGCTTGCCCTGTGGATCCGTTCCGCCCGCCGGGGGCGGACGCTCGCCGATCTTTCCGCCAACGTCGTCTGTGGCAACAGTCTCGTCGACGACCCCGCCGTCGATCCGAAAACCATGAACTGGGAGGCGACGTTCCCCGCGGTGTTCGGGGGCGACGAGCCCGGCTTCGACTGCGTGATCGGCAACCCCCCGTGGGAACGGCTCAAACTCCAGGAGCGCGAGTTCTTCTCCCACTCCGCCCCGGACATCGCGGGCACGGTCAGCGCCGCCGATCGGCGCAAGAAGATCGCCCTGCTGGAGCGTACCAATCCCGACCTGTACGCCCGCTACCTTGACGCCGGCGCCCGGGCGGAACGCATGCTCGACTCGGCGCGCACGTCGGGTCGTTTTCCGCTGACCGGCAAGGGCGACATCAACACCTACGTGCTGTTTGCCGAACTGGCCCGCACGCTGGTGGCCGGCGACGGGCGGGCCGGGCTGCTGGTGCCGTCGGGCATCGCGACCGACGATACGACCAAGCGTTTCCTCCGCGCACTGATGGAGGAGGGATCTCTGGTTCTTCTCTATGATTTTGAGAACAAGTTACCCCACTTCCCCGATATCCATCGGTCGTTCAAGTTCTGCGCCCTCATCTTCGGCGGTTCCCGGGCCCGCTGCGATCGACCCGATTTCGTGTTCTTTGCCCATACCCTCGATGATCTCAAGGACACAAAACGGCACATTACGTTGAGTGCCGAAGACCTGGCCCTGGTCAATCCGAACACCAAGACCTGTCCCATCTTCCGCACTCGTCGCGACGCGGACCTTACGCGGCGCATCTACGGGCGCGTGCCGGTGCTGATCGACCGCAACCGCAAGGCCGGGGGGAACCCGTGGGGAATCAAATTCCTTAGGATGTTTGACCAAACCAACGAGGCCGAGCTCTTTCACACGCCCGACCGCCTAGCCAAAACGGGCTACAAGCGAGCCGGCAACCGCTGGAAGAAGGGCAAGCAGGTCTTTCTGCCGCTGTACGAAGCCAAGATGGTGCAGGCTTACGACCACCGCGCCGCCAGCGTGGTCGTCGAAAAAGAAAACTGGATGCGGCAGGGGCAGACCGTGCCGACGAGTCTGGTTTCCCACCAGAACCAGGAATTCACGGTCGAACCGCGCTGGTGGGTCGCACGGGAGGAAGTTCTGGGCGTGCTCGGCGACCGCGTCCAACCGGCATATCCATGTTTCAAAGATGTGACCAGCCCGACCAACCGGCGGACCATGATCGCCGCGTTTATTCCGTTGGCCGCCGTGGTCAACTCGGCCCCGCTCATCCTGACGGGCGACGGCATTGGTGTCCGCGCTTCCTCTTGTCTGGTGGCGAACCTGAACAGTCTCGTGTTGGATTTCGTCGCGCGACAGAAAGTGGGCAACATTCACCTCAACTTCTTTATCGTCGAACAGTTTCCAATTCTGCCACCCGACGCGTATGAGGAACGGTGCCCGTGGGACCTCCGCCACACGCTGGAGCGCTGGATCAGCGAGCGCGTCCTGAAACTCACATGCACCGCCGAGGACATGCGTCCGCTGGCCGACGCCGCCGGGTTCCCGAAAGGCGTTCACAAATGGAAAGAACCCGAGCGCGGCGAGCTCATGGCCGAACTCGACGCGGCGTATTTCCACCTTTACGGCCTCAGCCGCGACGACGTGGCGTACGTTCTGTCCACCTTCAGCGCCGGTCGGCAAGGTCCCGCGGCGGGGCCGGAGGCGACCGGGGCCTTGAGCCTGATGCTCGCCGCATACGATCGTCTCGGCAGCACCGGTTGACGCACCTGCGGCGGACCCCCGGGGGGAACCTGCTTCCGGTGCCCGTGCCCGCGGGCCGCTCCGTCAGTTCCGAACGCTCGCCCCTGGGGGATCGACACATCGGTTCACGGTGGTGGGATGATCTCGGGCGCGGGGGCTACACGTTCCACGGGTCGGAGTCGGATCCCAGAACGGTCCCATCAGCCCGATGCCGGCGAAGTTTCCGGGCATCTCCTTGGGGGAGGCGGCGATTCAGGCGTTCGTCTCGGCGCACTTGCGGATGTAGCGGCTGAGTTTGTCGTAGAACTGCAGGGCGACGGCCTGCTCCGCCTTGACCACCTCATCGGCGCCCAACTGGGCGGCGCGCATGCCCTTGGACGAGTAGTTGGTCCGGGCGATGATGAAGATCTCCGGCCGCAGCCGCCGCGCCAGAGAGGTGGCCTGGAGCACGGCGTCCTCGTCGGGGATGGTCAGTGCCAGGATGGCGGCAGTGTTCAGGCCGGCCTCGAGCAGCGTCTCCGGGCGGGTGCCATCGCCCTGGAGAATCCGCCGGCCCAGGGCCCGCTGGGTCTCCACGGTGACCGGGTTGCGCTCGACGATGGTGCTGTCGATCCGGGCGTGATCCAGCAGCTCGGCGATGCACCGGCCGGCCAGGCCGAACCCCACAATGATCACCTGCCCGGCGAAGTTGTAGCGGGGGTCCGGCGGCAGCAGGGGAGTCACGATGACGCTGGTGCCGTCCGGCCAGTCCACCGGCCGATCCAGGTGCAATTGGTGGTCACGGTAGACCGCCCCTCGGCTCTGATCATCGATGAGGCTCAAAGCACTTCTCGCCCCGACAGCCTTTACTGTCCCCGCGGCGGGCGGCGACTCCCGCGCGTGGCGGCACGCCGAAGGCCTTCCCGCTCGACGGTGATTGTCGGCTATGCGGGTTTTGGCGTGACCGTCTTGATCGCTTCAGCGACAAGATAAAACGAGCCGGTGATGCAGATCAAGTCTTCGCGGCTGACGGCGCCGAGGGCAATCTGCAAGGCATCCTCCAGGCGGGGGGCAACCTGGGCCATCTTGCCGGAATGCTCGGTGTACTCCGCGGCCAACTCCGCCGGATCGGCGGAACGCGGCGAGTTCGTGCTGGTGAAGATGATCTTATCGGCGCCGAGTTGGATCTGCCGGATCATCCCGGGGATGTCCTTGTCCTTGTGGCAGCCGAAGATCACCACCATCGAATCGTAGGTGATGTTCTGCCCGATCGCCCGCATCAGGGCGCTGATGCTCGCCGCGTTGTGGGCAGCGTCCACCAGGATCCGGGGGTCCTCGGAGAGCATCTCCATGCGGCCGCGCAGGCGGACGTTCTGCAAGCCCGCCACGGCCTTCTGATCCTCGATGGCGAATCCCCGCCCCTTCAGCGCGTCCAGGAGCCCCAGGGCCAGCGCGCAGTTCATGGCCTGATGCTGGCCGAGCAACGGCACGTGCAGGTGCTCGAAGCGGCTCGTCGGCGTCGTCAGGCAAATCCGGGCGTGACGGCCGTGCGAGCGGGAAAACTCGAACCGGTAGCTGAAATCGACCTCTTCGTCGGCGAAGCGGAGCGGCGCACCGATCTGCTCGGCCGCCCGCATCAGGGCCTCTTTCACGCTCGGGCGCTGCGGGGCGCTGATCGCCGGCACGCCCTTCTTCATGATGCCGGCCTTTTCCGTGGCGATCGAGACCAGGTCGGTGCCGAGCTGGGCGAGGTGGTCGTAGCTCACGCTGGTGATGCCGACCGCTTCCGGCGTGATCACATTCGTGGCGTCCAGCCGGCCGCCGAGCCCGGTCTCGACCACCGCGATGTCCACGTCGTGCACCGAAAAGTGATGGAACGCGGCGACGGTGAGCACCTCGAAGTAGGTCGGCTGCGGCACCCTCGCCTTCGTGGTGACCGCGGCGACGGCGGCGATAGCTTTGGCGAAGTTGCTCTCGGAGATCATCTCCCCGTCCACCATGATGCGCTCACGCACACTCAAGATGTGGGGGGAGGTGTACAAGCCCACCGTCATGTTGCACGGTCGAAGCATCTCCGCAAGCATCGTGGCGGTGCTGCCTTTGCCCTTCGTACCCGCGATGTGAACCGACTTGAAATCGCGCTCCGGGTGCCCCAGGGCCGCAAGCAGACGATTGACCCGCGCCAACCCGAAGTTGTTCGAGTTATAGGGAATCCGCGCGTTCCGCTCATGATTCGTGAGCGAGTCAAGGTAGCTAACCGCGGAACGAAAGTTCCTGATTTGACGTGGTGCCGTCTTTTTTTCAGTGGACCGCTTGGGTCTCGCGATCGTAGCTCTGGTCATTGGCGGGATTGTAATCGCCTTTCACGATTTCGTCAACGCTGAACCAGTAACGCAATCGTCTCGGATCGTTGTCCGGTCGCATGCTCAGACGTCGTAACTTGTTGTCTGTTAATAACTTCTGGACCCGAGCGCTTTCCCCAGGTTCACAGGCGCAGCGGCATGGCGAGCCTGGTTTGGCAGAGTGTATACGTTTTCAAGCTCGTTGCGTTGCTGGGACGGATGTAAAGACATGTAGTCTCGGCCAATCTTGGTTTTATGCTTGATTTATTGATCCTTAAATGGAACATCCGGTGGCAGGTTGGGTGGGCGGGAAACGATCCGCGGTGGTGGTACACTTGGGGGATGGAGTTCGACCTGCGCATCGAGATCGGCCATGAGTCGACCTGCCTGGCCGTTCGTCCGGGCATCATCTATGAGGTTGGGCGCCTCCTCCGGGCACTGATGACGGACGACCCTGCCCCGGTGGCGTTGGTGGTGACGGACGGCCACGTGGGCCCGTTGTACGGCACGGCGGTCCTCACCTCGCTGAGCCGTGCCGGTTTCCCGGCGTTCGAACATCGGATCGAGCCCGGTGAACGTTCCAAGTGCTTGGCGGTGCTCGACGAGGTGTACCGCTCCCTGCTTGACGCATCGGCCGGACGTGACGCCGTGGTCGTCGCCCTAGGCGGAGGAGTGGTGAGCGATCTGGCGGGGTTCGCGGCGGCGACCTGGATGAGGGGTGTCCGATTCGTCATCTGTCCGACCACGCTTGAAGCGGACGTGGATGCGTCGATCGGCGGCAAGACCGCGGTGAACCTCCCCGGTGGCAAGAATCTGGTCGGCGCGTTTCATCAGCCGATACTGGTCGCCATCGATCCGGAATGCTTGCGCACCCTCGATCCCCGGGACGTTCGAGCCGGCATGGCCGAGTCGATCAAACACGCCCTGATCTCAGCGGAGGCCTTCCTGGCCTGGCACGAGCAACGCGCCGAGCAGATCCTGTCGCTTGACGACGCGGTCATGTCCGAGTTGATCCTCCGAAACCTGCGGATCAAGGCGGAGGTGGTGCACGCCGACGCACAGGAACGGATCGGCTTGCGGATGAGGTTGAACTTCGGACACACGCTCGGCCATGCCATCGAGGCGTGCAGCGGCTTTGCCCTGCGGCACGGAGAGTGCGTGGCCCTGGGGATGCTGGCGGCCTGCCGCCTGTCTCGGATGATGGGGTTGCTCGAAGCATCCGTGGAGGCGCGGGTGAAGCGGCTGCTGGAACGGATTGAATTGCCTACCCGGCTGACTCCGCCCATCGACCCGGACGTTGTCCTGGCCACGATCCGCGGCGACAAGAAGGCCCGCGGCGGCCAGGTGCAATTCGTGCTGCTGGAGGGGGTCGGGCGGCCGGCAGTCCGCGCCGACGTGCCCGAGCGAGTCGTGCGCGAAGCGTACGAGTCACTCTATCGTTGAGCGCCGCGGTTGCTGGCCCCGTGCCGCATGAAACGGCCGCTCAGCCCGGCGCATTTCGATCGGAACTCCTGCCAGGGCAGTTCCACGAACGCAGCATCTGCGTGACCAGCTCCACGGGAAGGCCGACCACGTTGCTGAAGCTCCCCTCGATCCCAACCACAAAGGCGTCGCCGTGATCCTGGATGCCGTACGCTCCGGCCTTTCCCGCCCAGGCCCCGGAATCCAGGTAGGATTCCAGTTCCGCAGCGGTCAATGCCCTCATGGTGACCGAGGTTCGGTCGTGCCGGATGAGCCGGTCGCCCGTGGCGGCGTTGACGAGGGCCACCCCGGTGATCACCTGGTGGGTGGTGCCGGCAAGGGCTTCGAGGATGCGGCGGGCGTCGGCGCGGTCCGACGGCTTGCCGAAGAGCGTCGCTCCGACGGACACGACCGTGTCACCAGCGAGGACGATGCCGTCATCCATGGCCTCGGCGACGCTTCGTGCTTTGAAGAAGGCCAGAGCCTCGGCCCATGCTTCCGGCGAAAGATGGCCGGACGGAAGGATCGGTTCGTGCAGTGGGGACGGCCGGATCTCGAAGTCGTATCCCTGCTCGCGAAGAAGCTGGGCGCGCCGAGGACTCTGCGAGGCCAGGATCAGCCTCGGACCCGTTGCGTCGCCATGGCTCCGGTGGGGCGTCATCGACCTCGGTGCACCCGCTCTTCACGACACATCGATCGCAGCACTGTACGGTCGCTTCATTCCTCGAGCTACGGTCTCGCCGGTCCGCGAGGCGCGGCGAGCGACCCGGGCTCACGACGCTGGAGCACGGTGAGGGTCGGGCTGATCTTGCCGGGCACGGGAGCGCCCCAGCCTGCGAGGCTCAGCCAGGAGGAGCCCGTCCCCAGGAACCGTCCGTGGAACTCCACCACCGGTTCATAACCCAGCTCGCCGCGCATCAGCGAGGCCATGCAGTCCCGCTGCCGCTCGTCGAAGTCAACATAGTGGTAACTGGTCAGCAGCAGGTAGTCAGGCTGCGGCCGGTCGAAGGACTCGCGGGTCATTTCGACGCGGTAACTGCGGTAGCCGAGCGGCTCCAGCCGCGGCAGGTATTGCGGGTCGGAGAAGGCCCCCACCGAGGCGGACGGCGGCACGTTCTCGCGGAACCAGGCCTCGGCGTCGTACCGCGAGTCCGTGATCATCTCGGCGTTGACCGCTGCCGCGTAAGCGAGCGTCGGCAGCAGGACTGCTCCGAGAACGGCATAGCGGAACGACCGCGGCCAGGCAGCCTCCCGCCAGAACGCGGCGCCCGCCAGCCCGACCAGCATGCTCAGCAGGGCCAGCGGTGGAAACAGAAAACGGGCGTACACGAATCCGATCGGAAGGAGGACGATGAGGCAATAACCTACCGCCGGCACGAGGAGGATGACCGCAAGACGGCACTGTCGAAAGAGCGCCCAGCCCGCGGAGGCCGCCATGGTCACGAGCATCGGCCAGCCCACCGCTCCCGCGGCATACCGCACCGTTGCGAGCATCAGCCCCCATGGGTCGGGATAACGCAGTTGCCCCGCGTGCAGCGATCCCGCTGGGGGATTGAGCCAGTAGCTCATCCGCTCGAGGTATGCCGCCGGATCGCTCCAGGCGCCGTAGAGCAGCAGGTAGGGGAGGACGAACGCCATCGTACCCGCAAGCCACTTCGCCTGCAGGATGGCGCGGGCCACGGCCTTACCCGATGACATCGTCTGACGATGCCGACGCAGCTCCTCGGCCAACAGCACCACGGCCATGCCGGGATACAGACCGGCGGCGGAGTCCTTGGTGCTCGCGGCCAGGGAGCCGAAGAGCCCGAGGTAAAGGGCGTCCGTCCAGCGATGCGACCGGAGGAGTCTCGCGAAAAAGAAGAGGCTCCATGCGATCCAGCACATGGAGGGCACGTCGACGTTGCCGAGGTGGGCGAAGTACGTGAACTCGGCGCCGGACATGAAGGTCAACGCGGCCAGGAGGGCCGCGAGATCATCGCCGGTCAGCAGCCGGGCCGTGGCCCAGATGCCCCACCCCGTGGCGACGGCCATCAGCGCCGAGATCACCCGGGCGACGAGGAGAAGGCGGCCGATCTTCGGAGCGTGGGGCTCAGTGAGGGCGGCCTGGCCGGTCTGCGGGTCGACGACCCGCACTCCGCTTCGATCCCAGGAGCGTAGGATCGGTTGGTACGCGGCACCGAGCAGGAGGTACTGGAGCGGCGGGTATCGACCGCGCCACGCCGCCGGCCAGCTTTCCAGCGCCCCGAGGGTCCTCAGACCGGCGATGGTATCCTGGCTCCAGGACCTCGTCGCCGGCAGACCCCAGTTCAGCCCCGGCGCGTAGCATGCCGCCCCGAAGGTTGCGATCGCCAGCGGAGCGCCAAGTCGACGAAAACGCGTGAATCCCGCGCGGTGCCCGGCCGGGGGCGTGGCGGCGTCAACATCCTTAGCCACGAGTGTCATGACTACGTCGCTCGTTCGCCGGGAAGCGCAGCTCGAACCCTCCGTCCCGCGCCCGGCCCTACGCCGCATCAGCGACTCGGGCACAGGCCTCCATCACCCGGAGTACGTTGCCGCCGAGAACCTTGACTAACTCCTCCTCTGCGTAGCCGCGGCGGAGCAGCGCCGCCGTCAGATAGGGCAGTTTCGAGCAGTCCTCCAGGCCCGCCGGGAGGGCGGGGACGCCGTCGAAGTCCGAGCCGATTCCCACGTGGTCCGCGCCGATAGTGCGGAGGGCGTGGTCGAAGTGGTCCACGAGCAGCTCCAGCGGGGTGCGATGATCCGTGACCGGCCGGCTGAAGTCGCCCGCGGCGAAGTAGGCCTCGACCACCTCCGGATCGAGTCGGGGGAATCCCGGGTCGACGAACGCGGCGGCGAAGTTGATCTGCACCACGCCGCCCGAGGCCGCGATGGCCCGCATCATCTCGTCGGTGAGGTTGCGGCGGTGGGGCGAAACGGCCCGGCACGACGAGTGGGTGGCCACGATCGGGGCCCGTGAGGTCTCCACCACGTCGAAGAAGGTGGCGTCGCTGACGTGAGAGACGTCCACCATCATGCCCAGACGATTGAGCTCGCGAACCACCTCGCGGCCGAACGCGGTCAGCCCGCCGTGCAGGGGCGCCAGGGCCTCGTGGACGCCCGAGGAGTCGCCCCAGTGGGTGTGCAACGCGTGTGTCAGAGTCAAGTACGTGGCACCATCTCGCCGGAATTCGCGGAGCACCTCCAGGGAGTCGTCGATCAAGTGCCCGCCCTCGATGGCGACGAGGAGGGCGATGCGCCCGCCGGCCTTGGCCCGGCGCACCTCGGGGGCGCTGCGGGCGAGGGCCACAACGTCGGGATAGCGGGCCGCAGTTTCGTGAATCCGGCGGATCTGCCGGCGGGCCGCGGCCACGGCGTCAGCGCCCTGCCGGGCCGGCGGCACCCAGACCGCCAGGAACATGGCGCCGACGCCGCCCTCCCGCAAGCGGGGAAGGTCCACGTGCCCGCGCGGGTCGCGGAGCCCGAAGTTCCACGCGGGGTCCTTGAGCCGTTGGGTGGTGTCACAGTGCGTGTCCACGACCAAGGCCCGCTCGTGCAGGGCCCGCGCCCGTTGAAGGTAGAGGTCGACCGTGTTCATGGGCGGGCATTGTAGCAGGCCGCGTCGGGGCCGCAGAAACCGCCGGCCGACCCGCGCGGGCCCCGTTTTTTAAACGCCGTCCGCCGAACTCGCCCACCGCACGGCTCGAGGGCACGGCCCTCACCGGTCGGGTTGCCCGCGAGGTCGCGGAAACGGCCCGTATCAACGCTGGCACCGTCAACGGCCATGATGCCGCAACGGTGCCATCGACGAATGGGCTTAGCCGCCGATGGAACGCCGGGCGGCACCAAGACGCCCCACCGGCCCGTCGCCCGGACGCGCCCGTCTTCGGGTCATCCGGTCCACCGGAGACACCCGGCGGCATTGAGTGCAGGCGGATTATTGGACGCACGAATTCGGGTCCATGCCTAATCAAATCTCCTCCTCTAGTCGCCCGATAATTTGCGAAGGTTGTTCCGAAGACTGCTCGATAGTTATGGGCGGAACCACATGGGAAGGGCTTCGGTCCGACCGAGTCGGGCCGATCCGCTGAATCGATCCTCGATCGACGCCGTAGGAGTAAACGCAATGTCCGTGAAGTTCATCCGGTTGACGATCCTGCCCCCGTTGCTCGTGGCTGTCGCCGGCTGCAAGTCGGCGCCGACGGGCACGAACCTGTCGATGCAGCGTATGGACGAGTCGCGGGACGCGCCCCGCTCGCACCTGGCCTACATGGTCGACAACGCCATCCTCCACGACATGTCCGTCGCCGACCTGCACTTCGTGCCGCACTCGGCGGAGCTGAACGGCACGGGGGTGGCGCGGCTCGATCGCATGGCCAAGCTGGTCGACGTGTACGGCGGGACGGTGCGCTACGAAACGGCCCTGACCGATCAGTTTCTCATCTCGCAGCGGATCGAAAACGTCCGCGAGTATCTGTCGGTGACAGGGTGTGACATGGGTCGCGTCGACGTCCGGGCGATGATCTCCGGCGGGCGGGGCATGCCGGCGGACGAGGCCATCAAGATTATGGAGCAGGGCACGCGGCCCGCTACCGGGCCCACCGGCGCCACCGGCGCCATGGGGGCCGGCTTCGGGGCAGCAGCCCGACCGTAAGGACCGGGGCAGCACGGGAACGAAGGGTCAATCGACGGCTTGCATTGTGAGGTGAAGCCACCATGCGATTCAAAGGCACAGGTACGTTGATGACAGTGGCGGTGTTGTGGGCGGGCGGGTGTGCCCACTCCGATTTCCCGCTGTCTCGAAATGGGCAGACGCGTTGGGGCCCGGTCGACCAACGGGCCATCCTCGAGGCCAAGGACGTGGTCCCGCCGAAGATCCTGCCGCAGACCTACTACGCCGCGGCCCAGTTGCTCGAGAAGCAGGGCCAGGTGCTGCCGGCCATCGCGCAGTATCGCAAGGCGATCGCGGTGAACCACGAGTACGTCGCGGCGTACGATCGCCTGGGCGTCCTGCTGGGCAAGGTCGGGATGTACCCGGAGGCAACGGAGACGCTGCGGCAGGCCGCCAAGCTGGCCCCGGACAACGCCTCGATCCACAACAATCTCGGCTTCCAGCTCGTGCTCAACGGCGAGTGGTCGGATGCCGAGCGGGAGTTCGACCGGGCCATCGAGTTGGTCCCTGGCTTCAGCCGGGCGCACATCAACCGTGGCGTGGTCATGGGCAAGGCCGGGCGCTATGATGAGGCCCTGTCCAGCTTCCTGGCCGTTCTGCCCGAGGCCGACGCCTTCTACAACCTGGGCATCATCTACCGCACGCAGGAGAAGTACGAGCAGGCCGCCGAGGCCTTCCACAACACGCTGGCGGCGGACCCCGAGTTCGCCTCCGCCCGCCGGCAGCTCGACGTGATCGCGGAGCACTTGGCTCCGCCCACGGCGCCGCCGGCGGTCGCCGTCGCCTCCGCCGACAGCGACGCGGTCATGGCACCCGTAACGCAACCACAGAAACCCACGCTGACCGCGCAGGTGCTCCCCCCGGTGGAGACGCCGACCGCCCCGGAGCCTCGCGGCCTGGAGCCCACGGCTCGGACGGTTCGTCACCGGCCGATCGTCGAGTCGGTCACGACGGTGCCGGCCGAGAAGCCCTCCCGCGGAACGGCCCCGATCGAGCCCGAGCGGGCTCCGGCGACTCCGCCGGTCAGTCGGGCCGATAGGCCCACGGAAATGACGCCCATCACCCCGGGCATCCAGACCGGCCGCGACACGGACATCGCTGACGACATCGCCCCCTCGAGCGTGGCCTTTGCGGATGGTCCGCCCGCACCGAAGGGCACGAGCACCTCCGATGTTTCGACGTCCACTCTGGAGCCCTGTGAAGACACGCTCATCATCGAGCAGTCGGCGCACGCGCCCGTGGACTACGCCATCATCAATAGCCCCGTGACCGTCGCCCCTGAAGAGACAATCGCCACCATGCAGGAGCTGCAGGCGAAGTTGACCACCGTCCGAGAGGAAATCAACTGCCTCACCAAGACGGCTGCCGAACAGGAGACGCAGTCCGCGGTTCATCACCGGCCCTTGGCCGACGGCTCGAAGCAGCCGGTCGGCGGCGACCGTGTGGAGCACCGCGTAACCCAGCGGCCAACGGCTTCGGCGAGGGCCGGCTCAACATCGACGGCGGAGGTTTCGCGGAAGCAGACCGACGCTACGGTGATGTTGCCGATGACCCTCCTCGAGGATTCCCAGGGCGCGCCACGTGCGTGTCCGTCGGCCACGGGCGACAAAGCGATCTTGACCCGCAAAACCTGGTCGGCCCCGGCGAAGTCCTCGAAGACCGAGGGGCGGCATGAGCGGACGGCCGTACGGACACAGCCGTCGCCGGAGCCGGCGTTCGAGGAACTCAACGATCGCGCCTCCGTGGTGGACAATGAGGTCCGCTGCCTGGAGACGCGCGGCTTCGAGAACACCACGGAAGGGATGGGTTTCTCCGGCATCACCAGCCGCGGTGAGCTGCCCCCGTCGGTCACGTTTGACGAGATGGTCGAGATTGTGACCAACGAGGCAGCCATCGTCGACCAGGGCTCCACCGGCAACGAAGAGAGCGAAGCGATCTCCTACGTCGAGGAGGCGCAACCCGCCGACACCGAGCCGTCGCCCATGTACGAGATCCGCGACGACCAATAAGGCGGAGCCCGCCGACCGGCGTTTGTGCATCAGGCAGCGGCGTGGTTGTCTCCGCCAACGGTATCGGCGTCGATCAGGTTGACGTTCGGCATGGGATCCGTGCTGTTGGGCCCGTGAAGCTGGTCGAAGGGATCGTCCACGTCGAAGCCCTCAAAGTAGACCCAAACGCCGGACGCCGGCGGCTCGACCTTGGCCACCAGATCGACCAGCCGCCGCTCAGCGCCCTGTTCGTCGTCCGGAGATATTCTATACGGAAAAATCCGCCGGTCACCGTTGTTGGGACAGCGGTCGCAGCCAGGATTCGGCCTGTCGTCGCCCCCGCAGCCGGGGCCCGTGTTGTTGACCTCGCCGCGGACCTGCGACTCCAGCCGCTCGACGTGACCACCTTCACGTTGTCGTCGTCTTTCCAGCAGCGCCGGTAGTCGACCCAGAAGTACGCCGGAGCCTCGGCCGCATCCGTCGCCACCTGCCTGTTATCGCGATGCGTACGTATGCAGTGCGATGAGTCCCTGTCATTTACTGCTCCGTTGGTTCGAGTGGCGCTCGAGGATCTGAATAACGACCGCAACGCCCAGCGCCGCCCCGAAGATCGGCAGAATCGGAATACTCACAAACGCATCGTATTCAGTGGCCTCCCACCAAAGGGACAAGCCGTAGAGTACGTCCCACGAAATGAGACCTAATGACGTCTGCGGGGTTTGTGTCCACAGAACGCGAATCGATGTTCCGTTGAACCCGACCTCCCAATGTCTTCCTAGGTGGAGATCAAGAGGATTTCCAAGCGCAAGCACGATGGCCCATCCAACCATGATAAGAACACAGAGGCAGTAAGCACCCTTCTTGGAATGCGACAGCCAAGGGGTAGCGTTTTTCCTCGGAACTCCGAAGCCCATCATGGCCCCTCCGCTGGGCTTTGAGACTCTGATGGCCGCACCATTTCATTCAGGAACTGTTGGGCCGCTTCGCATAATCCTCCATCCTGGGCCTCCGCCAGAACCTGGCGCGCCGTCTCGACAGCGCGGTCTCTTTCGTTCGTTCCGAGAAGCGCGTGCGCAAGCTCTAGGAGTGCGCGAACGCGCAGCGGATGCCCATTCTCAAATGTTGCGGCAGCGTCCTCGAGCTCCTTAGCGAGGTTGTCGCGTGATGTGCTGGCGCCCGCTGTGAGCAAGGCGGTGCGGAGTTTTGCGGCGCGTCGAATGGCCAGAGCGCCGCGAGCGTACTTTCCTTGCACGGTGTCGGGGAACTCATCGGCGAGATGCTCTAACGTCGGGACCGCCAACTCGCCATGTTTGTGTTGCAGCAGAAGTACGGCAAGCGCATCGAGCGCTCCACTCACTAGAAGCTGCTCCGCCGTTGGCTCTGCGGGCCGCGTAATCTCGATGGTGAATCCTTCGGCTTCGAGCCCGCTCTCCACACCTTTGACTACCACGCGGAATCGTCCTGGAACCGTCCAGAACGTAAAACGCGAGCGGCCTCCTCCCGGTTCCTCGATCCCGAACCAGCCCATGACTGTGGCGTGAAGGTCGTGTTCAGCATCTTCCAGCGGGACAAAGCGGACTCCACCGATGAATGCTGACGCTACGCGCTGCTCGCCGTCCCATAACTCCGCAGCAATGCGATGCGTTAGCCCTCCAGCCTTCTTCGCTGCCGCTGGCGGGTCCTCGACGTTTGGTCGGTACGCTTGCTCAAGGCGCAGCGATACCTCCAGAATGATCGGCTCGGCGGCCTCCAACACATCTTTGGCCGGCCGGGCACTGAGCGAGTCTGCACGTGCGGAAACGGAGGACGCCAAGATTCCTGTAAGTATGACTAGAGGCCATGCAAATCGGCGCGAACGAACAGTCGTCTGTGCCATAGGATTGTCCCTCAGCAAGCACCACAGATCTCGACACTACCAAACCGGCGTAGCCCGGAACTTCTGCAGACTTTTGGCCGAAAAGTCGTTCTGGTTCTTGGGCGCGCCTTCCGTCATGATTCCGTAGTCAGCGTGATTCGAATGCGCGTGACCGATCTCGTGAACCATCGTATGCGCCTCGTCACTTCCAGCTACGCACGCGTCGTCATCGGCGATCGCCTGAAGGAACAGGACGCTGTTTCCGTCGGGGGGGTCCGTGAGTCCAAGCGCGGGTGACTCTGCGCCGTCGCGAGGGAGCGGCGGCATGAGCAGAGTGAAGCAGTTGTCCGGGTCTCCGTCAGCGTCACGGTGAAGCTCCAGTGGATCGTTCGAGCCCTCCCAGGTCCCGACAATAAACCACGCCCAGAAATCGGCCGACGAGTTCAGGTCGCGGGAGTCATTCCACGAGCCCTCCCCATACTCGATCTCCCAGGCGTTCAAAATAATCCTCGAACGGAACCGCGTCGTCGTAGGGTGCCCCGGCGTAGACCGGCATAATGTACGCAGGTTTGAAGGCGTCGGCGAGCAGACCGCCGCCGTTGGGAAAACGCGGACTCGATGGGGTACCGAGAACCATCGCGTCGTCGTCGTCGCTTACAGCGACGACGGTCCCGACTGTCGCGCACGCCCCGGGCGTACCAAGGATGATGATTTGATGCGCCGTCTCGGCAACTGAATCGCCTGGGTAGCTCTCCACGACTGGAAACGTGTCCACGCCGGCCGGACAGTTGTTGAAGCTCAGTATCCCTTCCTCGTAGTTGTTGAGGTCCGCGGTGAAGTTCACAAAGTACCCATAGGGGGTGCGGATGGTCGTTAGCCCCGGACGTCCGGGGGTAGAGAAAATCGATTCAATCTCGCCCACGGCCCGCAGATTGGCCGGGTTTGGCGCTTCCATCGTGTCTCGTTCGATCCAGAGATGCCGCCAAACGGTCAGCATTTCGCTCCAGACGACGGGGCACTTGTAGCCGGAGAAGTTGGGGACAGCGTTCAGGGCGTCGGCGTCGGCCTGGTGGACCTGCTCCCGGGCGTCCACCAGCAGGG
>Ga0214473_10002656_pt1 | contig 21931 bp, 19 predicted proteins | sample RVTome_7_FD_203509 | JGI IMG/M metagenome (GOLD analysis project Ga0214473, IMG submission 203509) | Soil microbial communities from uranium-contaminated site in the Upper Colorado River Basin, Wyoming, United States - RVT98D197 | ecosystem: Environmental > Terrestrial > Soil > Contaminated >... | reverse complement strand
GTACGCTGCTTTGTGGGATGGTGCTAGCGTGGCATGCAAAGTGTCTCCAATCGACCACAAACGTGGTACTTGTGCTGTGCATTCAGAGTATTATTTGCTAAGAGGCATACGAGATGTTACGAGGGTTCCTCGACCAATTGCTCTTATTGGCATGTTGGAAATGGAGATGATGGTCATGGAGAGACTAGATAGGTCACTCTCTAATATGTTGGAGGAGACCAAACTGCCATTCTCTGAACTTGTAGCTATCAGAATATGTAGTGACATCATCAAACTCTTACGCGGCATGCACGGCAAGAATTTGGCGTATTTGGATCTCAAACCAGCCAATATCATGGTTGGATTTGGCGAGAAAGGACACGTATTACACTTGGTAGACTTGGGTTGTGTCTACAAACTCGATACACCACAAAAGAATGTTGGCACTCCACTCTTTAGTAGTACTGCTTGTCATCGAGGAGATGTTGTACATGCTGTAGACGAATTGGAGAGTCTTGCTTATCTCACAGCACACCTAATGCACGGTCTGTTGTGGGTTGGTCATGTCATGGGTAAGAAGAAATACACACCTCGCATATTTGCCAAAATCCTAGAGGCAAAGACCAATATCACTCCAGAACAACTCTTCCCAAAGAGTCTCAAAATGCAAGAATACATGCGTGAGATCAATGCCATCAAGCTAGGTCAGACAGAGCTGAATTATGACAAATTGTTGGAGATGTTAACCACCGACACTCCATACACTTGGCCATGTAGGAGTATACCTATTAATATTCTATCTACTACTACTGCTGCAGACATAAAAGATGCAATTATTGACAAGTATTGTGTTACAATTGCGCCAGACATTGAGCCTACACCGCCACCCATGATCCAACAACTTGCTGATGAGATTGCTGCAACTGGGAAGTCTCTAGAGAAGATTCTACTTGACAAGACAAAGAAGAGACGCACCTAGCCATATATTCATAAACTACTATCACGTGTCTAGACACGTAATATAACTGTCCCTACTCTGTACGAAGTACAGACTAGAGGCCAGTGCTACCAAATCCACCAGTTCCTCTTGCTGTTGGTGGCAATATAGTAACAGGCATGAGTGTAATACGAGGACATGGGTATATTACCAGCTGCGCAATGGCCTGTCCTGGCTTCACAAAATAGGCATCGTCCGTATTGTAGAACATTACCTCTATTACACCGCGGTAGTCAGAGTCGATGAGTCCTCCAAGTACAATGAGACCATGGTTAAGAGCAAGACCAGATTTTGCTTCAATCTTGCCACAATATCCTTCTGGGATAGCTAGTGAGAAGCCAGTTGTAATCTTCCTACGACAGCGAGGTAGGAGAACAACCTCTTCTTTCTCTGCAGAATACAAGTCTAATCCTGCTGCACCAACAGACTTGTATTCTGGTATTTTGCCAGTGTGGTCGCATGCGATTGTGAGTGCCACTTCACGTAACATGTTAGTATTGTTTGCCAGTATAAATAGCAAACAAATGAGTAATCATATTACATCTCCTCTAATTCTTCATCAAGTTCCTGCACAGTGGATAATCCCTTCTTTGTTCTCTGTATTCTGCTTCCTGCTAGCACTCCTATTCTTATGCCCTTCTTAACAAGCGCATTGACAATGCTCTTTGCATCAAATCTTACCCTTGCAATGTTCAATACCTCATCCGATTCATTGCGTAGTATTTGCACCGCCAAAACAGTCCCATATTTGTTGAGTTCTTCAACTAGTACTCTCTCATTAACACCTTCTGGGAAATCTATTACGATTGTCTCCAATGCCTTGTCCTTGTCTGTTCTTCTCGGAGAGGACTTCTTGATTGTTCTTGTAACTGGTGACTTCCTAGTAGCTACAACTACGCTAACTTTGCTAGGATTCTTCCCTGGAGGACCCCCAATAGGACTTTTAGGAGGACTCTTCCTTGGAGGACTTCTAATAGGACTCTTCTTAGGAGGACTTCTCTTAGGAGGACTCTTCCTTGGAGGACTTCTAATAGGACTCTTCTTAGGAGGACTTCTCTTAGGAGACTGTCTTCTACCTCTTGACCTAGTAATAGATGTTGGTTTGACGGTTGGTGGCTTCAGAACAATCCTGCTACTAAGTGGTACTCTACTTCTTCTCTCTTCTAGTTCTGCATCGATTTGTCTTCTAATATTCTCAAGTGTAATAGTGGAGGAAGCCTTCAAGTGGAAGGAAATTGCCATGCTTTATGAGCTACATGACTAATACACCAACACACTGCGACACAAATATAACAAAGATGTTGCTATTGATACTCTTTATCTTTGCACCGCTAATAGCATTTCCTATAGGAGGATTGATTGGTTTTGTTGCAGGTGCAATCATAGCCTTGTTCCTATTCCTGCTAAATACGCTTCTGCATGTATTGCACATGATTTTGCAGTTCTTGGGCTTGATTGGACTACGAGAGATGTCGCATTCTTGTATACATATATGATACAATGCATAATATGTGTATATCTACACATATTATTAGTATGCCACTCAATATTACTAGTATACTACTCAAACACCAGCTTGCTTGCTAAGAATGGCCTCAATAAGTGGGTCCTTGTTCAGACGTCCAATAGAGATACCCATGCCCTTTGCCAGTGGCTTGAGAAGTGTCAATGGCATGTTTTCCAGCATAAGTTTGGTATACTTGCCTCCCTTCTTACTAGGTGCTCTCTTGGCAGATGTCTTCTTGCTTGGTGATCTCTTACTCAATGACTTACTAACTAAGCTAACTTTGCTAGGAGACTTCTTACTCGGTGATTGTCTGGTCGCAACAATAGGACTCCCAGAAGACTTGCCAATAGGAGATCTCTTACGAGATGTAGGAGACTTCTTAGGGCTTCTTGGTCCCTTCTTCTCTGGACTTCTCTTTGGGGAAGTAGGAGGAGACATACTTTCCTCGATGCTACTCTCTTCGCTGGTACCACCAGATTCAGAGCCAGACTCTTCTTCAGTGGGTTTGAATGTCTTCAGAATGTACTCCTGTACTTGTTGATCCTTAGGAGCATATATTTTTATGCCACTAATGAATCTATACAAACCACCACGTCTGCCAATGTGCCATTCGTGTTCACCCAACTCTTCCTTCTTCAACTCCCTACAATTCTTGCTTGGAGGTTCTCCCAGACGATTTGGCAGACAAGTAGGATTGGGTGTTTCGTCTAACCACGTTTTGCAATCCCATTTGGGCACTTCTCCCTTAGCTTCTGCAGTAATCTTCTTGCCGTAGCAAGTGCGTAACTGACTACGCGATTTGAATGGCATATTTAATTGTGTTGTAGTTATATGTCTAGTTTATTAGTATGTTATGTTTGTTAGTGCGCTATGGTTGTCTGTGAGTTTATATTGTGTATCTATTTGAATATGACTACATTGCCGTATCCGACTCATAGGTAGACTAAGAATGGTTGCTCCTGTCATCATATCTATTGTACATTGGTGTAGCATGTATGGGTCTACTCACAGCAGTAAGTGTTGGCAATGCACTTACATCCTGTATACCATGGTGTGGTAGACGAGTTGAGGATGCAACATACATTGGCTACGAACATGAGGACTTGCTAAAGAGTAACGCACCAGACGTAATGGTGGCAATTCTGATGAAGGTGGAGCCATCCTATGAGGTACTATCACCTCACAAACAACAGATAGACTATACCAAGTATCAGGTCAACCATTCTCAAGGCGTAGCCGTATTCCACGTACCAAAACAAGGTCAATATGCGCAATACGGGATATTTGGTATCGAGACTGTCTTTGCGCCTGGCTCTGACATCATACTAGGCATAAGGATGGTATGGAACACTGACAATACTGATTGGTACAGTCCGAATGTCTATGATCCTCCCCATTTCAGTGTCAACCACGGTACTGTACCTCCTCCACAATCAATGCCTCCTGGCTGGAAGCTTGTAGACTGGGGTTATCATGCACCTCCCATGCCAGATCATACTACAATCCCCATCCAATCCTATACCTATTCACTAAGCTATTAGAGTGTCTGTCGACCTATACAAGGTCTACTGACTATCACAAATGCACATACTATAGTCAACAACCATGTCCATTACACACTGTCTAGTATGCGGAGCCAATATCACTATTCCCAATCTAGAACCCTGTATATTCTACTCGAGGAGAGTCGATGGAGTAGGCTGCAGTCCAATATGCAGTACCTGCGCCATCCCTAATATACCAACTACCTACAAAAGATGTGTAGAGTGCAGCAAGACGACAATCAAAACCATTGTCTTGCCTCACAGTCTTGGTACTGCCTATTCGTGTGGCTCTACTACGTGTGAAGAGAATATAACTCGCAGTCTAGCACTCAGTAATAATGATAACTCCCTGCGCGACCTCATTGTTGATGGAGTTCGTACTGCATTCTCACAGATGAATGCATGTCCATCATGTCTCAAGCATATCAACATCAAGACAGCATCACGCGGCTACTTCCACGCTGTCAGCACTCCAGAAGATGATGGTATTACTAGCAAGCTCACAATGCTCTCCCTCAACTGTAAGGACTGTCCTATATGTGCTCCTCCACGAGACTCTGCATGCTGGTGTGTAGGATGTTCGAAAAAGAGTACCCAACACCTAGTATTGCAGCGTCGTATCCCTATCACGCTACATGTCTGCACCAAGCCAAGCTGTATCATCAGAGGTGGGCGACTCCTCGATTGTGTCATAGACACCCATAGGCGTTGTGCTAGCTGTTCAGCAATGTCCATCAGTCCTAAACGATGCGGCGGATGTAAGGCAGTCTACTACTGTTCTAAAAACTGCCAACAGCTCGATTGGCAGCAACACAAAGCAACTTGTCATTCATCAATTAGCCAATAATACCTTGGCTGTTATGAGCACAAATAGAGTATGCTACACATAGCATACTTACCAACACTTTCCTATGTACCTGGAACCAGGCCAATCAACAAGTGACTGAGCATATCTAATACTCGCGATATTACAAGAAGGCTACTAAATGGAGTGTAGATCTCTACGTCTCACAGATCTAATACAAGACACAATCAGGCATTTATGTCGCTATCTCGACACTCACGCCATGGCCGCGATGCGTATTGCTAGCAAGCCAACATCAAGAATGGTGCGACAAGCCTTTCTTGATAGAGTATGTGTCTCGCCCGTAACTATACGAGAACTTCTAGCGATTCTACCACTGTTAAATCGCTTTGCTCTTGCTACAGAGACGAAACAACACGTATGGCCGAGAGTATTGTATAGGAAGACTGCTGATATATGGAATCTGAATAGAGGTGGTAGATACGACACAGAGATGTCAGAAGCGACACTATGCGAGTATATACAACGAGCTAGTGTCCTCGAGGTAGATGCTCCTACCTTCAGGATGGTGTTGAGAAGAAGGGAACATCTAAATGTCCATGAGGAACAGAGCATTCTACGGAAGGTGATGATTAGTCAAGCGAGTACACGTATAAACTACTTTGTGGCAGGCCCTGTGGATGCCTTAATGTCTGGAGATACTTCCTCGCTTCGCGACCTGAAGAAATGTACGCCTATGCGATATCCACGACCCATGAGGATAGACTACAACAACTATGTTGAGAACCTGCGTAATCTGGTAGAATATGTGGCATGGTTGACGTCCAATATGGAGTTGTTCAAGGTCTTATCCGAAATTAAAGAAGCTGCACCTGACGAAATAATTACTACAGCAATCATAGATGCACGTAGTAATAAGATGTTGGGATTCCTCAAGCTTGTTGTGACACAATTTAGAGCGTATTATTTGTCTATGTAACTACTAATCTACCAGTCCTACAAATAGGATTGATATACTATCTTGTCTACTCTGCTAATGCTCTCGCATAATCAACAGAATAGTATGAGGGTCACTAAACAAGCCAATCATGGCTGATTACAAGCGCACTATGGCAGCCAAGAAGCGCAGGTTGGTGGAAAGATATGAGACAAGAGATGTAAATACACATCTCTTGTAAGAACCTACATGCAGCAGTTGTGAACGCCAACAGAAATGTGCTCTGTATGCATATCCTTGACGTTTTCTACCACGATACCAGTGTTAGTAGTATAGTAGACTCTCCTAACATTGTAGTATTTTAGGATTTGTAGACAATGACTGCATGGTTTGGCATCTCTTACTACTAGCTTGCTATCAGTGGCACTAACACAACCAATTCTTGCAACATACACGTCAATCGGCTTTATGATTGCGTTCAAAACGTGGTTTCCTCGGTAAAAAGCGAGACAAAGCTGCTACCTCCGCGTGCATGGAAGAGCACAGTAGCTTGTTATTGGCACTCTTCATGCTTGTATGAAGAGCCAATCCTCTGATACGAATGTTGATGCTCGTTCGGTTTGTGTTGTGTCCAGTGGAGACAACCTTATTGCCAGAGACGATACATGCTCCAAGTTGATACAACATAGTAGACTGTTGCGCACAGTCTATCGCAACCTTCATGAACTTGGTCATTCTTACTAGATTTCCCTCCGGAATTATGACGATTGTTGGATGTCAATTGGTGTTATTCTACTCTACTAGCCACTATCAATATTCATACCTAATATAACAACCAAACAATCCTACTTAGTGTAATACTTTCTCAATACATTCAACACCTCTCCAGAAACAGTTTCGTATGTTTTGTAGGGCATATTGAGCACAAGATCACTAGTAGTATGCTCAGTGACACGTCTTACAAAGAGCAATAGCTGAGACAAGAGATTGTATGCCTCTAGTGTGAGTTTCTTGGCATAGAATCTAGAAAAGAAGTCTGGAGTTCTTAGGATTTCTTCTATTGTTGTGTTGTAGGGTCTTAATAGGCTATTAAGAGCACTTGTTACTAGTCTTTTAGCCTCTTTGCGAGCATAGTTATGATCTCTTATTACGCACCCCTCATTCAGATGCAAGACAGCCTCCAAATGTTCTACACTTAATACAAAGTGTTCAGAGGCTACTATCACATCTGCTAGTTGTTCTAGATTAACTATTGGTTTCTTAGCGATTTCTAGTCTCTTTCCAGCCTTCACAAGCGCTTCTCCCTTCAAATATCTGGATTGTTTAGGAAGTAAGTATTCTTGTATACCATTAACATGGGCATTTGTAGGTTCTACACCAGTATAAGTGGTCACTAAAGAGGTGTGGGAACCAACCCAACGTCCATTCTCTACACTAGCCCAGTTAATTACGTTAATTCGCTCACGAGCAATCAAATAATGCAAGTAATTAAATATCATGTCTCTTGTAATACCCACAACACATGGTTTTGATTTGAATGGTGCTGAGAGTCTTGCATCAATAGGTGGAGGAATATCTGCCATAATAGTATTCCTAACACTAGTTTCATTCAATGCATCAAAGCCAGGAACGACTAAGTTATTGACTACTATACCATTAACATATTGATACATAACATCGAACATATTGTCAGCCAAATCTATGTTATTTTCTGCAAAGATTTCCATTTCTCTCCTCCAATACTCCATTAGTATATCTAGACTCTTAATGTTGGCATACTCTACACTCAACTGCATGCATTGCTTTCTGTGCTGAAAGATGTCATACAATGAGAGTCTATCAAATACTAACAGATAGTCCTTGCTTGGTTCTCTCTCCTCAAAGTATCTATTGACCTTTTGATACAGTTCCTGATACTCTTTGAGAATAATATACTTGACAAATTGCCATCCTAATGTGTAAAGATTTGGTGGTATGTTAACAACATAGCCATTAGGAACAGTTACGTGTATCTGTACCGAATTTTGACGCAATTCTACGTATATTTTGAATTGGTATGTTGTTCTGTCAGGATGTTGTTGCATAAATGTCAGAGTTGGGAAGAGACCAAACCACACTTCAGTCATCCCTACATCAGGATTCAAGTCAAGATACCTTCTTTTCCTATCTAATAACAAGGAGACTTCTCGTAGACTAATCTCCAGATCACATAACTGCGCATATCCTCCTAATAATGTAGAAGCTTTCATTAGTTTGCTTAGTCTCTGCATTGTTGGTGCAACACTAGGTACCAAGCCAGGAATGTATCTTCTAATGTCACCAGGAAGTAGTTCTAGTGGTCCTTTGCCAATTGCTCCTACTGTTGGCTCTCTTGGTATCCTAACAACAACGTTAGCATAGCTAGGAGACTTCTTGCTAGGACTCTTAACAGGGCTTCTACCAGGCGATGTCTTAGTAAGACTCTTAACAGGCGATATCTTAGGCTTAGGAACCAGTAGTTTGTATCTACTCCATGCAGCAGACACTTCTGCAATGGCAGAATGCTTCCTAACAATGGAATAAGCAGATTTGAATTGTGGCCATGACAGGTTGGAAGGGAATGTTTCTTCTGGTGGCTGCATTCTATTTGTTTATTAACATGTTGTGACAATACTTAGAATACGACACTAACAAACTACAAGAATGCGTGCATGTACCATATTAGTAACTATTATAACAACACTAATATGTGCAATATTATTAGCCTTTCCGGAGCAACCGCTTACACAAGACATAATAACAGAGAAGAAACATGTTGCACCGTTACAACCCGTTATGTTAATCTATTCGCAAGCAGTTACAGCGGTTGAGGATGTAATGATTGTTTGTTTCCCAGCAGGGAAGATGTGTCTCGTATACCATACATATGCAATGCCAATCGAATCAATGTGTCTAGTAATTTTCATTGGTGCGCTTCAGAATGACTCTCAACATCTCTCTTTTGACTACTATGATAATTGTCGATACTCTGAATTAACAAAAGAGTCTAAGAAGAGGATAACAGACCCATCTTGTTTGGAGATTGACGCATTATTGTATGGTCAACTAATGAATAACATAGTACATTTGTGGCATAGTAGAGACAACTACAACATTCCTGGCAAAGTAGCTATCTATTGTGGGAATGGAACGCACAAAGTTGTCCAAGACAGTCTCCAAAGCCTATTAGAATTGGGTGATGTTCATCCTAATGTAATCAAGGGAATATTTGATGAGTTGTTTGTATAAGTTGTTTGTATATAAGTTGTTTGTATATTAAGTTGTTGTAAATAGTAAGTACAAAACACTAATAATAGTGTTTTGACAGTATGTAATGATTAGTGCTCGTCGATGTCAGAGCTATTGCTATCCTCAGAGACATCTGGTCCTTCCGATATATTATCTCGTATTCTCATAATTTCTGTGCATAGTGTAAGAACCAAATCTTGGCATGCCTTCGGATTGGTTGGATTGAGAGTAACACTGCGTAGTCTCTTGAGAATATTCCCAAGCCAACATGTCGTCAACAAGCGTAGGTATTGTAATCCTGCTAGTTGTGGCCTTCCAAATTGTCTTGGCATTTGTGATATACGACAGACACTATTACCGCGACAAATGGACGATGTATGTGCCATACCAACTCTGAATAAGTGCTGATAACATCGATCAAATGCAGGCTCAAATAGCATTCTTTGGATCTTCCCATGATTGAGTGAATACTCGGCATTGTTCATTATACACAGTAGCGTAGATGGATCAATAAGACCAGGAATGTGCTTATTTCTCATCATCTCTTCAATTGTACATCCTTGTGGTATTACTCCCATTTCCAACCTAGACAACTCTGCTATAGAGTCACGTTCATAAATAGTTGCATAGTAACATCTGTACACTGCAATCCTATTCGAAATCTCCACTTCTACTACTCTTACGTGCATTGGATCACCCAACAAGATGGTAAATCTCGTATGAACATCAGACTGTAATCTAGTACTTATCCATTCCAGTATTTGTTTCTGTGTAGGAATGTAACAAATACTATGAACATCTTGGAAATGTGGCTTATTGTTATCTAGCAGTCTTATTATATCTGCTATGGAATATTCAAGAGTTGTAACATGTCTTCTGGGGAAGAATATATCATGTTTAATTGACTCTGGGTTTGTATGCACCCAGCCCTGTATTAGAAACTGTAGAATATTCTTAATTTGGTTGTATTCTGTAATCTTAGTCTCTTCAACATTCTCTGGTAACTCAACTAGGGCGCTTCCTACCCATGTTGCTGTGTAGTCGCTGGATAGAATTACATCCAATGGACATATCGTTGGTCGCAAAATAGAAACTAAGAATGGTCTCAACATATCCTGGTAATATTTCGTAACCCTTCTTCTCATTGCTACATACATTTCTAACCGCATCTCTCCTAATACATGTTCTCTTCTTTGCACAAGCACTTTGAGTGTAGTTAATGGGTCAAGAAGACTACTATCAGCAATAATAGGAAGTAGAGTAGCATACAAATTGCAATTCTCCACTCTTACTGGTCTTGGAGGATTAACAACTGCTTCATCTCTGTCAATTAGGAAGGTTCTATGTACTTGAATGTTGCAAATTGTGTGTCTAACTGTCGGAATGGAGAAGTAGAACAATGTCTCGGTAGTTGTATTCTCTCCAACACGGGGACAGAACCACACTGGCTTGCAAGCTGTACATGTCTCATACATCAACTGCAAATATCTTAATACTTCCCTTGTACTTGGCATAGAATTGAACAGATGTAGCATTCTACTATCTGTTAGTTGTTTCATTCTCCTACTAACTCGTTGGAGACTTGGTATAGATTCATTAGGTAGGTATTTACTGAGGAAAGACACAAACAAGTCTGGAGGAAGGAGTAGCAGCATTATAAGTGTATTATTATCAATATACTAGCACTCTGATATACTCACATATTACAAGTGTAATATATGTACAGAAGCATATTAGACCAGTGGTTCGTTAATTTGTAGTAAGAGAGGATAGTCTTGACCACAAATATCGGTGGGAGATTGGGACTTGTCTGTTGGGGAGCCAGAAAGAGATTGTTTGATTTGTATCGTTGGCTTAATATCATCCAATACATCATCCAATACATCATCCAATACATCATCCAATACATCAACAATATCTAGCACAGGGGAAAGTGGCTCTACAAACATAGGATATTTGTCTATTACTTGTTGTAGCCAACCAAGGAGTTGTTTTGACATTTGTATACACGTTGGTTGCAGCTTGGAACTACGACAATTGTAGAGAACATCACAGAAGGTAATAGGTGTTATACTCTCCGTTGCCCACGCAGTAACAAGTGCAAGTAGTTGCACAATTCCAGTCATAAAACGTTCTAGAGGAAACCTAGTAGCGCTTGCCCTCTTCTTCTGCTTGTTAGCATGTTCTTTGATAGGAGAGTGAATGTATTCTTCTATTACTGTTCTGGTGTAGTTGTGTGTTTGAATGATAGTCTCCATCCAATTACCAGTCTGTAATTGCTTCCAAGCACTAGGAGATACCCACAATGGACCAACCATGTCGCCTATAATTGGTTTGAGCATCATTCCTGCCTCTTGTTGAGAATAACATGTGTATGTTTTGTGTTCTGTTGTTGTTATCCTCTGTTTTGTTATGTATTGACTCTTATATATGAACAATCGCATATTGACATAGCCCACTAGCAACACAGTATCTTCAAATGGCTCTAGCAATGCAAAGGGTGGTTGTAGCGTACCGGAATACACCAAGGAAGCAACGTGTTGAGAATCAAGCATCGTGTTGTACTTTGTATAACACGAGAGTTCTTATTAATAATACTCAGTTATTCTATTGGTTCTTCCTCAATGAAGTATGAGTTCTACAATCAATCTCTCAACCTCCTTATGCGTCTGTTTGTAACTCCTCCATATTAGCGGACATATTTGCATAAGTAGTTGTTCACTTCCGATTCTCGCATCTATTGGAGACAAACGAAGCTTAGAGTCACTCTTATTAAGCCAACACAATGTCAAGAATCTTATGAACTGGATAGAAAGTAGTTTGGGAAGGTTTAGTGTAGTTGACGGTTGGAATATCTTAGTAATATTCCCATGTTTATCTTCTTCAATCTCAATATTATCCATACTACTAACATCAAACAAAAGCTTGTAGTGAGAATTGAAGAGTGAATGATAGCATACATCAATGAGTTGCTTGTTAGGAGAAATTTTACATTCTTCTGCTACTTTTAAGAGTGTAATAGGATCAATAAGACCAGGAATATTCCTAGTCCTCAGCATCTCTTCTATGGTACAACTACTAGGTACACCAATCATTGTTATTTCTTCTATTTCTCCAGTCTTTGGAAGGCAATAACATCTATACAATGCTATCTTGTTTACAATCTCAATTTCTACAACAATGTGTAATGCTTTCCATTCCAAGTACATTGCAAGGCGTGTTAATGTATCATTTCTCAGTCGTTTGGTCAACCAATGCAGTATCATTCTAGTTGATGGAATACATGGCTTGAATTCAGCAAAGAATTCATTATAATTCTTCCCTATCTTCAATGCTGAGGTAATATCAGCGGCAAGATGGTCGGGCTCTGTTCTGAGCATGTAATTGGTAGAAGAGACAAGATATCCAAGCTTAAATGATTCTGCACATAGCCAACCTCTTATCAAGAATGTAATAATATTCCTAATTTGTTTGTATTCTACTCTTGTTGCTGCTGAAGAGTCTTGCGGAAGTGTTACAAGACAGTTTCTTATCCAATCGTCATATCTAACATCAAAGTAGAATTGAAGTGGTATGATTGTTGGTTTGATTACTCTGTCAAGAAGAGGAGATAATAGATTATTATAGTAGTTGTTAACCAATTCGACATATAGCCTCCTCATTTCATCTGAGAGTCTTCTTCTACGATATAGAAGAGTTTTCTGCATAGTATGTGGATCAACAAGCATGTTACCCGCAATTGCAAGTATTAGTTGTCCATACAAGTCTCTATCTATTATATCCATTTTTGCTGTCCTTACAATGCTAAAGGCTTCTCTATCTTCTAAGTATAGTTGTGCAAGTGTAACCATTCTAGTAGCATCTACTCTTAGATGTAGTAATCTGTCGAACAACTGGTTAGTTAGGGAAGGAAAGGGCTGTAGATACCATGCAACATCAAGATTAGTATCCGTTTCATACATTACTTGCACAAATCTTAGCACTTCTATGCAAGATGGCAGAGAGGTGGTTAGTTGCGCCATTCTAACATTAGTTAGTTGCTTCATTCTCTTACAAACTAGTTGTAGAAGTGGAATTGAGCCATCTCGTAGGTATTTAGTGTGAAGATATGTAAGAATATCCCTAGGTAGTGAGAGAATATTAGCATGCATCGTATTGTGTAGTTGCACAATACAAACTCTATAAGCTGTAGAATATCACATGCTATTCTATGGGATCTTCAATAGGTTCTTGTATGTTCTCAACCGAGTCAAAGATGCCACAAGCTCTTACAAGTTGTCTTTGCATATCCACTCTACACGAAAATGGTATTGTTCGTTCTTGTTTGGAGTCACTGCTAATCCAACACAATGCCAAGAGTCTCAAGAGTTGAACATGATGAATCTTGTCAGGAAGAAACTTAGTGAATAGACGCTTCACTTCTAGATGTAGTGCGGGATTCCTAGCAACTCGCTCGCTGCTAGTACCAAACACAACATTGTATGATGTAGCTATGAATCCCTGTATGAATTGAGAGTATTTAGAATGTCGTATGGTATCTCCATGGAAGAGTAATACTTGTTTGTGAGAGAATGAATCCAATAAACCAGGAACGTATCTACTTCTTAGCATTTCTTCAATGGTGAATTCCAATGGCACTATTCTCATCTTAATTTCGTCTGAGGAGATGTGATAACATCGGTACATTGCTACTTTCTTAGTAATTTCAATCTCCACTACAAGGGATGGAATTTGGGAGTATTCTAGGATAGCAAATCTAGTATCTTCGTCAGAAGAGAGTCTACTCAAGAGCCATGTTAATATCTGTTTGTGCGTTGGGAAGTTGTTATCAACGTGAGTAACGTTGCGGATAGCCTCTATTACACTTTCTGGTCCATCAAGACACCTCACCATCGTATCTACAATATCATAAGCAGAGTGCTCTTCATATCTCCTAAGTAGGTGTGTCGTTTCTCCAATATAAGCAGATATCCAACCTAATAATAGTGTCAATATATTGGTATTTTGCTTGTATTCTGCTCTAACGAATTCAGGAGCATTGTCTGGTAGTCTTCTAACATATTCTCTGGCATTACACAGTATCAAATCCACCGGAGAAATGGAGAGTTTGAGTACTTTGGATAGGAATGGTCTCAACATTTTTGTGTAGTATGCAAGTGCTAGTTCGCGATATCTACTCTCTTCTTCTCTAGGCATGTTCTTCTTCCGAAATAGCATCGTTTTGAGTAGTAGACATGGATCTGGGAATGCATTCATACCTACTAATTCAGAGAGTTTGTAATACAAGCTATGTCTAATAGGAGGAAGTTGATGCACAACATTCTTCTGTTGTGTGAATACATCCCTATTGCGCAACAAGACAGTATTTGCGACAAAAGCATGTGAGAACGTGGTCTCTTTATCAACGTAACAACCAATAATACATTCTAATCCATTAATAGGAGGACAGTAGAATACGCAGCGAGCATAACTAGCACACTCAAACATTGTCTGTACATATCGTAGTACCTCGTCTGTTGTTGGTATAGACGTCGTTAGTAACCGCATCTTTGTGTCTGTTACTCGCTTCAATCGCTTGCATGTTCGTTGTAGAAGAGGAATTGTTATGTTTGGTAAGTATACATTTATTAGGTGTGCTAGCAGATCTGCGGATAGAGACAGAATAGTAGTCTGCATATTTGTGTTGGTTAATAAGTGTTGGTAATATAGTAGGATATTCAGCTATTAAGTTCCACACCTATTATTAAGTGTAGAAATAGGAATATACTTACTTGCAATCTCCAGTGAGACAAGGACAAGCACTGTGGTAGGGAGTGCCTAATCCGCAATCCTTTGCGCAAGCAGAGAGTTGTTCACTGCCGTACAAATTCTGGACTATTTCTTGAAAGGGTTTGACGCAGTCTTCATGGTCTCTAGTGTCAGTAGAACAGACGGATCCACTAATGTGAAGATGGTTAGACTGTTGCAGAGAGCAAGTATTGAGCAATTGTTTGGGTAGCTGCCTAGGATGTAGGTCATTAAAGGTGAGAACAATATAGATTTGTACACCTTGATGTATTAGACTTGTTGAGGCCAATAACATGCCAATATCTTGTACTATTGTCTCTCCGTTCAAACAAATGATTATTGCATTTGCATCAGCGATGGCTCCGTTGTTGAGTATACCATATTCAGTGGGACACTCAAAGACCAACAATCTAGCAACAAACGTAGATTTGTCCTTTCTCATCGCGTCAAAATCAACACACCATGTTCCATGATATGGAGCTGTTGAAGTTGTGGGAGAATAGTCATTCAAAAGGCCTGCTTTGATGAGACTAGTCTTGCCAGATCCCTTCAATCCAAGAACTGCTATGTTGTATTGTACTAGTGGCTTTGATGCCATTCTGTTAGTAGTTGTGTAGTAGTTGTGTGGTGGTTGGTAGTAGCATATTGTATGTCTAGTCCTATTCATATCGTCGACAAATATGACCTGTATAGTTGTATGCTATTAGTAAACGAAACATGGAGACAAGAATCATCTTCAATAGTAATCTATTCCTAAAGTATACTACTATCTTCTGTACGTTCATTCGTATACAATTCGTTGCTACTTTAATACCATGTTTGTATGATATATGGTTTGGAAATGCATACCCTATGATACACAATGCAAGAGGTGTTCTATTCTTGTGGACGAGCTTCTCCTCCAAATTGTTGTATTGGATTAGTGACTTGGAATCTCTCTACTCTGCCCATCAACATCATGCTACTACACCGCTAGCCATCGAGAAGTGCAGAATAGTAGAGAGAATCGCAACATTGTTGTTCATCTATACACTCGTGATTGTGAGTGCTGTTCTTACACCATTATGGTGTCTTTTAACTGATCAAACACCCACTCTCAACACAATACTAACAATGCCAATAACTCCTAATCAAGTCATAATCTATTGTCTACTATTCTGGCAATTGTTTGTGCATGGTTCTATTAGGAAACTATTGTATATGTTGAAGATATATTAATTGTTAGTTGGCTAAACAGTTGTTACTGTTTAGTCGGAAGCATAGTAAATAGCCTGTATTGCAATAACCAAATTGTCCCTGATAAATACAATAGTAAACACCGTCAACATGTCCTCAGAAGGCACTCCTCTTATTCATGAAGCTACTAACAGGCGTAAACCATGGCTAACAATACTAATAGCGGCGGTTGCGTTATTAGCATGTGGCTCTCTAATTGGTTACGCAGTTGGATACAACCAAACAACTACTAATACGGACTCTGGACATCGCACCAAGTCGCCAACACCTCCACCAGCTCCAACACCATCTCCTTCCTGTTCTGCTGATGACAACTTGCAATCTTGCAAGCCTTGTAGCTGTCAGAATACCACTGCACAGTTCAACAATGTGAAAGGTGGTATTGCCGAGTTGGGTGGTGATATAGGCGATGTGCTTGGTGATACTACCAACATTCAACAGCAGCTAACAAACATTACTAACCTATTGAATAGTATTAACAACACTGTGCAGCCCTGTCCTTCACAAGAACTCAAATATTATGCCTTCTACTCGGAAACAGTGCTTGTTGACACGCAACGAACCAAGAATGGTACAGGCTGTAACGGATGTAATCTCACCGCTGCTGGTGGTCCACGCCTCATTGCACTCAGAGTATTCCGTCGCTCCCTCACTCCCGGCAATGGTAGTCCGCTGTGTGTTAGTGAACTCCATTCACTCTTTGCGGGAGGTTTTGGACCCAACTATCCTACTCTCAACACCACAAGATGCGTCCAGTTGTCTCGTACCTATCTTGACAATACACCCGTGACCAACCCACTTCCAGGCATTATTGTGGGAGGAGCTGGAGGTACTGGTATTCTTGCCATTCGACAAGCAGAGGAGCAAGTAATGAATGGTGTCGGCAATGCTTTGGTTGTTACCACCGTTGGCACAGATACTGCTGCATGTCCAACAGCCATCCCTGGTTGTGCTGGAAGTGGCGGTGGAGGATTTCCAATCACAGACTTTCGCGCTATCATCAACATTACTTCTCTTAACCTCAATCCTGCCCTACCCTTGTCAGCCATCCAAGTTGATGGTATTGGTACAGTGTGGGTGTGTATTGGAGGGTCGGCATCGGCCAATGGTTGTATTCAAGCTTCGGGTGGTATTACTAACAATGGTGCTGTCCTCAATGGATTAACACACATTCCCGGTATTGGAGGACCAGAACCTCGTCTTCGTGCAGTATTCCTAGGCGATAGCTATATTGCAGTTGGCAACCTATTCCAAAACTTTAGCGAGACACGAGCGGCCATTGGCATGTGGGGTCATGGCTTCGCCGGAAACTGGCCCAAGCACTTCTACGCCTATCCCAATGCTGCACAGCGTGTGTACTACGATTTGAAGCAGTCTACACATGGTGGTAGTGGAGATCTCGCATTGGACGTTATATGCGACAGACTTCGCGAATGCATCCGTGTGTATGTACAGGGAGTTAATACAACCTTTGATAATGCAGCGTGCAGTGGATGGGGTGTTGTTCCATCTCCGACAAACATTCTAGCCTATTGTGAACCGGGTGACCTCCTTGGCTTGGAGAACATTCCCAATGCATTGTATAATGTTCCTCGCTCTCTCGCAGTGCTTCAACTCCGTCCCTACGCTCCCACAAGTGGCCTAAGCATCAAGCCAGGAGGAGACTGGAACAATGCTCTAAAACTCTACCCCACCACATTCTTCAAGGCCGTCCTCAACAACGATGCTTCCCTTGCCACAGTAGCCACCACCAATGTCTTCCCCAACATTTTGAACGGAATTTACGTCAATCGCGTTCCTCCCATGCGCAGGAATGGCTTCAATCTCCAAAACACGACACTACAGTTTGACATTGACCCTTCTGGCGCATATTACATCCCCACAATGACGCCACGCACAAGTGGTCCCATTCCCAACCCTTCTCTCACACCAGGAGCCTTTTCTCTGTTTGGTAATGCGGCTTGGAGTCGCACGAGTGTTCCACAAGGAATAGCTCTCAACATGTCTTCCTTCCCATTCCCCAGTCGAGGAAGGAGACTAATCAACTCTACACAATATATTTGGCCTAATGGCGGTGGAGTCATCCACCTAGAAGCTGGTTCGAGTGCCATTGACAATACCTACAACTCTCCTCGTCTTGGTGCTTGGTTCTCACAGAGTGGTCTCGCCAAGGTGGGTTGTTTTGGGCCTAACCTAGCCAACTTTGGAGCCGTCCTTGCCAATAGCACAAGCAACAAGGTGTGGGTTTTGAACTCACCCACCATATTCCGCATTACTTGGTACAGAGGAGGTATTTTCATCAACAGTGGCTTCCTCCCAGCACCCATGTCGAGCCAATGTTCATTCTTCCCCAATGGAACCATCACAATCGAGTTTGACGACACTATTCTATCCAATATTACCGAGGCAGACCAGCGCTCACCATCTTTCATCGTGGGTGTTTCCAATGGTCGTGCTTATGTCGACAACAACGGCAAATACCAGCGTGATGCTCATCCCAACATACGCACCTTCACTGAACTCTTGCAAGGAACGGTTAACACCACTTCTACACAGTATGATGCAGTGTACGAGGAATATACTGCTGGACAACTATCGGATTGGAATGCTACTGTTCCCAACACTCCTCCCTTCAATAGTTTGTCGTAGATTTGCTAATTTATGAATACTGATCACCAAAATGGTGGTCAGAATAAGAGATACATATTACAACAAGCGAATTATCTCAGAAATGAAGTCGTGCAGTTCAGTAGACAGTGCTAACAGAGTTGTTGGTATGCATCTATGACTAGTGTGCGGTCTTAGGTTACCATTAGAAGTACCAAGCCACCCTCTCAGCAAAAGACGCAAAGATTGAGCAGCTACTAACTGCTGGTCGGTAAGACCTTGTGGTGCAGCTGGAACACGCATGCCACCAAATTCTACAATACCGCTAATAACACTCCCAATATCAACCGAGAAGACAGTCTTGTAGACAGAGAAAGCATCTGCAAACATGTATGCAGCGAATACTATCTTACTACACTGGATATTGTAATGTCTCATTACACTTGCGACTGTTGAAGGGTCAACAAGTCCAGGAATGTATCCATTCTCTTGTATTTCTTCTAGAGTACACCCTTCTGGTACTTCAACCATGTGTATGTCAGACACACTAGCATCATTGTTCTCAACATTCGACATGGTTATGGAGTAGGCTCTGTATATTATTACAGGAGTGGTTGGTGTAGGAACTATCCTAATCTCCACAACAGTTTGTCTAGTGCTTATTTGGTTCTTGTCACCAGGTAAGAGGATTCTTACACGAGTTGGTCTCTTCTGTTGTACTTGCATATGAATCCAACGTATTATTTGTCTATGATGTGGGAGACAAAAGCCACTAGTTGCATTGGTAATCTTGCTATGCTTGCTAAACGTCTTCAGCAGCTTGAGGAGAAAGAGAATATTTACATGCTCTTCCACTGCGAATGGTGTTGCTTCATGTAGTTCAGCATACAACCAACCTCTTATGAGAAAGTATAGTATATTCCCAGTGCGTCGCTGTTCTACTAACCGCTCTTCTAGTCTCTCTCCTACTAATGTTTGTACACATCTTCCCATCCAATCAGGATGTTCTAGAATGTCTAGTGTCGAAATGGTTAGTCTAATGACAGAAGAGAGTAGCGGTCTTAGTAACAAGTATACATACTCATTGGCCAAGCCCTTGTAGTGAGAAGACAACTCCTCTGATAGATTCTGTCGTCTGAGCAGAAGTACATGAATGAGTGTTTGTGGGTCTACCAACATGTCGTCTTCTATTAGTGTATGTAGGCGTAGTAGTAACAAATGAGATAGAACATAATTGCTACTATGAAGATCAGGATTGTCGTCATCGTCAACAAAGTCTTCCCTGTTTTGCAAACAGAGTCTTGTCATCACAATAGAACACATATTGTTGTCAGGTGGAACAATGGTGAGCCGCAATAACTGCTCTGTGTTTGGGAATTGTGTCTTTGGACAGTACCAAATAGGATTCACACGCGTATGACTCTGATGCGCCATTACCAAGTAGCGGAGTGTTTCACACTTAGATGGAAGAGAATAGGTTAGTAACCGCATTCTACTGTCTGTGAGCTGCTTCATTCTCTTACAAACTAGTTGTAGAAGAGGAATGGTGTGGTCTGGGAAGTATGCATTGAATAGGTGTGTTAACAAGTCTGGTGGTAGGATTAGTAGACTAGGCGCCATCTTATTGAGTTATTCTTGCTAGTATAATTGCCTGGTACTACTCATATGGATAAATGCCTGTCTTATTAGTAGACTGGTTATTGTAATGTTGAGAGCAAAGAAGACCTTCTATGAACGTGCGCAACCCAAACTAGTCAAATTGAAGACATCTGTAATAATAGGAATTATTCTCGTAATATTTGGCTTCTTGCTGCTTATGATGCGGAGTAAGAATGGTGGTACTGACGCTACAAATGGCAGATTAGAAGATGTAGAAGTCTCTTATGTTGGTAGTATATTGTTTGTTGGACTTGCTATGATATTTGTTTAGTATGTATTATGAGTAATTATTAGCATATCAATGCTAATAATATATGCTAATACAAGAATTAGGTTGGTCTGAGTGTATATCCCCAATTTGCAGCGTCAAACTCTGTTGGTGCTGAAATATTGTATGTTTTGTGCGCAATTTGGAGAACTACCTTCTTATTTGTATGTGTTGTGCAGAAGAGTTCACCCATCAGCATCAGAGCAGACATGAGTGAGCCAAAGAGACACTCTACACTTCTCAACTTGCCAAAAGTAGTATTAGACTTCCTATACAATGCCCTACAATTTTCTATGCATTCTTCAATGTCATTCTCTCTTGCGCTCAGTATAATATGTGCCCTTACTAACAGATCAAATACTCTCTGTACATCTTCCTTGGACGTGTAATGGGTTGGAATTGGTGACACCTTATTAACACTATTATTACCAGCACAATTATCCAAGTATTTAGCCAAATCTTCCAGCTTTTTGAGAGAAAGTGCCATTATTGTTACACCTCTGAGGCTGAGGTTGTTTGTATCATGGTTAACATAGTGTCTAATAATCGCATCTTTGTGCGTTTGTAACTCTTCTGTGGTCCACAACACTGGGTCTAATACAAAGCCACCACTATTTGATGCAGGTAGCAGTCTTCTTCCCATTAATTCCGGCACAGTACAATACAATCCTCTACAAACAAAGTCAAACCAACCTCTTACTAGTTTGGTGTATGCTCTTTGTACAATACTTGCATGATCCTTGCTAGTAATGATAGTGCTAGTAATAGTAATGTTAGTAGTAACACTAGAGAATCTTCTCTCCAGAATGTATTTTGCAATTCTACACGGTATTACAAGTTCATTTCTTCCGAGACTCTGTAAATGCATGATTAATAACCACCAATTGATACCATTCTCAATATCAGAGAGGGTGTATACATTACTAGTATGTAGTTTCTCGACGCGAAATTGCTCTCCTTTTTGACAAGACAGTCTCCAACTTCCTAGCACAACACTCTTAATGTTTTCAACACCAGTATTGCTAGTATTAGTGGGATGTAACATGGCATAACATAGTTTGAGTTCTACCATAGCAATATTACCAGCTCTTCCATCAATAAGGCTTCCTAGCTTATTAGTAGCATCCTCTAACAGAGAAAAATTGTGTTCTCGTTCTTTTGTACGCTCTGGTAATGTTGGTGATGTTTCTGGTAGCCAGTTAATAGTATAGGCATCTCTTACTATGGGAAGTACACTTAGCAAATCGTGACCAATAATTGGTGAATACCTCCACTCCTCAATAATTGGTAGTGTACTTGTCCTAAATGCTGATGAAAGACATGCCATCTTACCTGCTA
>Ga0214473_10002655_pt1 | contig 21938 bp, 18 predicted proteins | sample RVTome_7_FD_203509 | JGI IMG/M metagenome (GOLD analysis project Ga0214473, IMG submission 203509) | Soil microbial communities from uranium-contaminated site in the Upper Colorado River Basin, Wyoming, United States - RVT98D197 | ecosystem: Environmental > Terrestrial > Soil > Contaminated >... | reverse complement strand
CGCTGCTCCGCGGTTTAGTCCAACCCGTTTTATCCCTCCCGTCGCTCCTGCCGGCATCTTTCGCGAACTTGATTACTCCCACGCTTTAGGGATAAAACGCTATACGTTAGACAACAGTCGTCGATCTGCTTTTCGTGATTCGTTCGCACGATCGGTGTGATCGTTCAGCGGGTGTTCAGGAACCCGGGAGGTGACGGCGATGAAGAGATCAGCGCGATCCTACACGTTAACGCTCACGCTTGTCTGCGTCGCCTTGACCTTGGCACCGCTTAGCGGAGCCGAGAGCCAGCCCCTGGCGGTTGAAGGGAAGAACGACCCGGCCGTGGACGTGCAGGCCGTGCAAAAGGCAGTCGATCAAGGCGGGACCGTCCTGCTCAAGGGGCGCTTTGACTTCGGCGACAAGGGTAGCGTGACGATCACCAAGGATGTGAATGTGCTTGGCGAGACGGATGAGCGGGGAGCCCCGAGGACGACAATCCGGGGTGGCTACTATGCGTTTCACAGTCCCCTTACAACTCAGACTCTCCCGCCACCAGGCCCGAAGATCACGATCAAGAACATCCATTTCGATGGGGCGCTGTGGGCTCCTATCCGGTTGGCCTATGCGAGCGGCGTAACGATCGCCGGGAACAGGATCACAGGTGTTCGCCCCCATCCCGCCCCCAACCGACCGGAGATCGGCTTGCAGCACGGCATCTTGGTGGGAACCTTGCTTCCGATCGACAGGAGGGGACAATACCAGCCTGGAGCCGTTGTGGGGACGGTGGCGATCGCAGACAACGACATCGATCTCAGCACTGAGGCGCCGACGAAGACCATGGCCCAGGGCATCTTCGTGTTTGGGACGACGGGCATCGACGCGCGGATCGCCAGAAATACGATCACCAACTGTGCCCGGAACTCCATCGAGGTCCTCGACAACTACCTCAGCAATGACGGGGGTGGCTTCATCGTCATCCAGGACAACAAGATCGTGACGGCCACGGAAGGCGTCGCCCTTCCGTCGCCCCAGACGCCCAACGGGATCGTGGTGGGTTACTTCCGGGACACGAGTGCGGCCGTCGATCCCAGCCGCTTCATCCGACATGTGGTCCTGCATAATAGCGTCCGGACGCGCGGAAAGACATCGGTTGGGATCAACGTGGGCACGGACGGGGCGCTGGTGCGGAACAACCATGTGATCACCGAAGGGCCGGAGGCCCACGCGATCCGGGCCCGTGGATCCAATACCTACATCGGCAGAAACAGGATCGAGGGAAGCGGCGCCTTCGGGCTCCACCTCGTGCCCACCGCTCCAATGACCGCAAGCGGCAACGAGATGGAAGGCAACAACTTCGAGCAGTTCAAGGCGGCGGTCGTTGACGTGATGGTGGACAAGGGCGCCAACGGCAACTTCGTGGTGGGAACCAACGGGAGCATCATCGACCTTGGTGTCGGAAATGAGATCCGGGGGCTCAAGCGGCTTACCAAGTAATCTCGGTTTTCGAGCGACTTCTGATCTATGACCACACTGTCTAACTCCAGGTGGAACGGACGGGCCGCAACCGCCGTGCCGTGGTTATGCACCAGGCTGGCCCGCCGCTCACCACGACGTTATACAGACGGGATCTAAAATTTGAACAGAGTTCCTATCGAAGAAGTTCGAAAGGATGTGTCCTTCGGAAGACCGCATTTGGTTATTTTAGGAGCGGGGGCGAGTAATCAGGCGTTTCCTTCCGGTGACGCGCGCGGTCGTAAGTTGCCTACCATGCCACAGCTTGTAGAGATCCTAGCGCTGGAATCACTATTGTCCTCAGGGCCAGTACCTTACAAAGGCCGAATTTTTGAGGACGTATACAGCGATCTCGCAGATCGCACAGATTGTGCCGACTTGCTTCAAAAGCTGGATGAGATGGTACGACAATATTTCAGTGATCTTGAACTACCCAATGAGCCAACGTTGTATGATTATTTGCTCTTGTCACTACGACCGAAGGACGGGATTGCTACTTTCAATTGGGATCCTTTGCTTTTCATGTCCGCACTGCGCTTGGCGCCGAGAGTCGACCTTCCGTACTTAGACTTTCTTCATGGGAACGTCGCAGTTGGTTACTGCGACCAACATCGGCAGAAGGGTTATATTAGGCTCGCTTGCTCGAAGTGTGGCACCGCGTACAAAACGCCGAGATTGCTATACCCCGTAAGACAGAAGAATTACCAGGACGACATCTCCATCTCACGTGAGTGGCGTGATATCGAGAAAGCCCTGAAATCAGCATGCGCTTTGACTATCTTTGGTTATAGTGCTCCTGTCACCGATGTCGAGGCTAAACGATTGATGACACAAGCTTGGGGCAAGGCGGGCCAGAGAGAACTAGAGCAAATCGAAATAATCGATATTTTGTCAAAACATGAATTGCGGGACCGGTGGAGTAAATTTATCCTGGAGCATCATTACGAAGTAACAAACGACTTCTACGGTTCTCGCATCGCCCGGCACCCTCGAAGATCATGCGAGGCGATTTGGTCTCAGTTTATGGAAATGAAGCTCTTCGAGGAGGATCCGTTACCAAGTGGTGTGGATCTCAATGAGTTAGTCGACTCGATTAAACCCTATTTAGAGTGGGAAACGAAAGCTGTATAACTAGCGGTGATCGGGGTCAGGCCCGCCAATCTTGACAGTCTTTTCCTGAGGCCTGGCAATCCACAGGCGAAGACACCGTCGCGATTGTTTCTCTGGTCGCGAAGTCAAACTCTCACGCTGCCGCACCTTCTGTGCGTTCAAGCTGGAGCCGAAACTTTGCACCTGGGGCAACCTTTGGGATGACAGGCGCCGCAGTAAATTTTGCCACAGCGGAGACAGGAGATGGTGTCAAGAGATGGTGTCAAATCTTTACTTGTGACATTCATCGAACCTCAATTCTTACCGGTGTCAAAAGTAAAGATGCGACCCCAATCACGACCCCACGACCCCAATCACGACCCCAATCATTAGCGACCCCAATCATTGGACCGCGCGGCATGCGCCACCCCTACCAGGCGTTTTTGAGGCGGGCAAGACCCCAAAATGCCAGGCATCAGGCACCGCAGCTCTTGTTGTATAACTTCAGCCAGGCCGCTTGTTTCGCTCCGCTCTACGATCTCTCTCGCCCGTCACGGCAGCGCGATGCTGAGCCCATTCCAACAACGGACTCTTCGGAGCTACGTCCCTCTTGCCCAAACAGCGGAAGACGCCGCTGAATCGATGAGATGTGGATGATGACGCCCGATCCCTGCCTCAACATCAGGGGAAGGAGCCCGCGATCGAGACGAACGGCGGCAAGCAGGTTCTGGTTCAACGCGGCCTGCCAATCTTCGTCGCTGAGTGCCGCGAAGCCTCCGCCAGGTGCCGAAGACCCTCCGACATTGTTGACCAGAATGTCAACGCCGCCGAGGCGATCCCGCACATGACCGACGACCTTCTCCACACCCTCGGCCGTGCTGATGTCGGCTCCGACGAACAGATCCGGGTGAGGCAGGTCAGCGGGAGCAGACCTAGCTGTCGTGACTACCGTTGCCCCCGAGCCTCTGAGGCGCTGGACGATCGCCTCGCCCATGCCTTTGGTCCCGCCGGTCACGAGGGCGCGCTTGCCCGTGAATTCTGTCTCGGAGGAACCGCTCATTTGCCCATCTCCATCGGATCTTGCTTTGGCCGCCTAACGTTGAAGGTAAGCGGCGTGCCGAAGGCACGTCCGCTTGACCGACGGGTTGGGCATCATTGCTTCCCCGTCGGCAATGGATTGCGCTTGACCAAGCCCCAGAGACGTTGACCGTCCTCAGATGCGCGGCCTCCGATATCTAGCAAGAGTTTCTTCGTAGTTTCCTCGTCGGCGCCGACGACGTGCATGAGAGTTTCTAGCTTTCTCCACTGATAGTCCGGCGCCTCGAGCATGGCCAGCAGGAGCTTCTTTCGCGGTTCGTTCTGCTTTTCGAAGGTCTTCTGCTGGAGATGATGCGAGAGCCACTGGACCGCGACTGTGGCAACCGAGCCAATGACCGCACCTGCCACTCCGATAAGAGCAATAACGATCGACTCGCTCATGGTTTTGATGCCCAACTATTAAGTGAGCCGCCGTAGGCAGCGACAAATGCCGGTCGGCTTATCTCCGGCGGCGGCTCCGACAATAAAATCCAAATCGGTTGCAATATCCATCAGCTACCTCAATTTGTCAACGTTAACTTTTCCGCCAAAAGCTGCCGGGGCGGCGGGTTATCTCCCTAACGAGCGGCGGCTTATTTCGGCCAGCGCTCCAGTTATCACAGACGATCAGCAGGGCTGTTCACGCCTCTACCGCCGCGATTCAACACGTGCGTGTACACCATCGTAGTCGTCACGTCTTTGTGCCCAACCGAGATTACACTCGTTCAAGCGGTTCAAAACGTTCAAACCGTTCAATTCGTTCGAAGAAGAAAATCCGATGATCCCTATTTAAGCCAAAATTCGCTCTGAGTTTCTTGAATTGATTACTGGCATCTCATCCCATGTTCTCCCATCGAGATCGCGACCCGTTTGCTTTTTTCTCGTTCCGCCCCACTGTTTAAAGAAAAACGGAACGCTCTGTGCGATGCATCGGTCCCTAATTTTTCTCACCCATCGCGGGTCAATATTCCGGGATCCAGGGCCGGACTCTCCGCCAACGATTACCCAGTGGATTCCATGAAGCGGCAAACGAGGAATAGGTCCCAACAACGGCTCGACCGATAGGAACCGAACAGACGCTGACACCTTCCGCAAGTGCTCGATGCGATAGGTATAGTCCGCATTTTCAACGCTCACGCCCATCCAGATATTGTCGTGCCAGGGAAGTCGTCCGGCGAGTTCGACCAGCCTCTCAGATCGTTTCGTCAGAATCTGGAACGTGTGCCAATCTGCTTTTCCCATCACATCAAATACACGGTGTATAAATTCCAGAGGCACGCCAGGATGGAAAAGATCGCTCATCGAATTAAACAAACCCCAAGACGTTTCGGAAAACAGAAAAGGTTTTGACTTAATTGAATTATTGACTACAATTATGGTCAGTGGCGCGACGGTCTAAATTCACGCTTGACTACGCGCCGGAAGTCTATGAGCATTTGAAATCTATCGAGCGTAAATACCATCGCCTCGTCGCAGCGACGATTAAGGAGCAACTTTCCCATACGCCCGAAGTAAAGACCAAAAACCGTAAACCACTTGAAGAGCCAACTTCTTTCGGAGCAACATGGGAATTGCGCTTCGGGCCGAAGAATTCTTTCCGTGTTTTCTATGAAGTGGATCATGCGGAAATGGTCGTTACCGCGTTGGCGCTTGGCGTGAAAGAAGGCAATCGGCTGTTTATCGGTGGAGAGGAGTTTATGTTATGAAGATCGCGCCCCTGGCGGATGTCAAAGCCCGCCTCAGTGCTTACTTGGATGAATGTGAAACAGACGGCCCGGTCATCATTACACGCAACGGAAAGGCCGCCGCTATCCTGCTCGCGCCTAAGGACGAAGAGGATTTGGAGCGTTTGATTTTAGCCCATTCCCGACGCTTTCAGGCTATGCTTGAAAAATCCCGGCGCAGCATCAAGGCGGGCAAAGGCGTTTCGCATGATGAGTTTTGGAAAACAGTCGCACGGCGTCATAAAGTCAAAAAGGCCTCGCCAGTTCAAAGACGGAACCGCTCAAAGAGATCAAGACGTCGCGGATCGGTTTTAACGGGTTAAACGATTTGGACGTTTTGAACTATTTGAACGATTGGAACCCTCCGATCTCTCTGAACAATTGGAACCTTTGGAACGATTGGAACAGTTGTTATTCTATAGAACCCTGCAAACACCACCTTCTTCTCACCCGGTCGTAATAGAGCCAAAGAATATCGCCGCGGCGGGTTTCGGCGAAGTAGTATTCGCGCTGGATCTCGCGGTTCCACCAGCCGCCGGAGAAAACATAGGGGCCGATGAGCTTGTCGACGGTGCCGTACTTCGGACCCAAAAGCAGCCAGCCGTCTTCGTGGGTCTGGCGCGGGGCGGAAGACAAAATCACCGGCTTGGACATGATTCGGCGCACCAATACTTTAGCAGTCGGGCAGTTCAAATCGTTCAAGCCGTTCAAGTCGTTCAAATTGTTTTGGGGGAGTGTGACGCGGCTAAGCGGCTCCCAGGTGAATCTTGCTTCGGGCAGATGGCCGTTGGCCGGCTTGGCATACACCACGGCCTCATCGCCGAATTCGGCGCGCAGCCGCGCCAGCGCGCGGTTGGCAGCGTCGAGATCGCGGCTCGGTCCCTCGGCAAAGAGACGGAGTTGCTCGGCGGTGGCGGCGCATGCTGCGGCGCGCAACTCGATTTCCCCGGCGCCGGCGGAAAATTTAAGCGACTCCAGGCGCAGGCGCACGAGATCGAGGATCTGCACGGCATCGAGCGTCGGCACGGCCGGGCGGATCTGCTCTTTGAGCCAGCCGCTTCGGTCAATGAGAAAAGAAAGCCGGAGCGCCGTGAGCGCCTGGGTGCGCGCGGCGAGAACAGCCAGCAGCGGATGGAGCAGTTGCTTGATAAGAAAGAGCAGCCGCGTGGTGTCGCTCTCCGGATCGTCGAAAATATATTTTTGCGCCACGGGTTCTTCCGGCGCGCAGGGATCGAGCGGCGGCCAGAGATCACCGGCGGCCATGCGGTAAAGACGGTGCGCCTTCGCGCCGAAGCGCTCGCGCAAGCCGCCCGGCGGCAGCGAAAGCAAGCCGCCCACCGTCTTGATGCCGAGCTTGAAAAGCGCGTCGCGAAAGCCGGCGTCGAGATCCAAACGGCTAAGCGGCACTTGCCGCGCTGCTTGCTTCTCCTCGGCGGGATCGCAAAAAACCGTTATGCCTTTCTGGCCTCGCGCGACCGCATAGGTGCCAAAGCGAGTGAAGCCGATGGCGAGGTTGACAGCGAATTGCTGCGCTTCCATCTCTTGGTAAATTGCGTAGCCCCAGCTTCGGGGAGAAGCATAGAGACGCTTCAAGCCCGCGCCGTTGAGCCAAAAAACGCCGGGCTCATGACGCGAAGGCTCGACCTCGGGTGAAAAACGCACCAGTTGCCCGGTCAGCGCGTCGACCGCTCCTTCGATCTCCTTCGGCGCGACCTCGCCAGCGCGCAGCCCGCCAGCTAAAGAAAGAGCCGCCGCGTAGCGCAACCCCGGCAGCACGCCGAGCTGCCTGGCCTTTTCGTTGACCCAGAGAACCAATCCTTGCGGTTTGTCTTCGACGACGACGGCGACGGGCTGCGCCACCCACTCGGGGCGACGCTTGAGCAGAAGCTGAAGCGGGAAAGCCGGCAGATCAACACAGGCCAGCCGGCCCGGAGTAGAATTCTTCATGAGACCAGGTCGGCCCGCGCCGTTTGTCTTTGAGCACGCGGAGGGCGCAGGAAAAACGATTTTCGGCAACACGCTTCTTCTCGACATGCGCCCGGAGCGAGACCAGCGAACCGAGCGAGAATGTCCTGCGCTCTTTTTCCGTCAGGCAGGCCAGCGCCGTGTGATGACGATGGGCAAGCCCGGTTAAACGAGTTTGCAGTGGCACGGGAATATCGGCGGCGCCGAGGTCGAGCACGACGAGGCCGAAGCCGCCGGAGCGCACGAGCTTCTCGCCGGCGCGCGGGATACTTTCAGCACCGGACAGACGGACAACCACCAGGGCCGCCAAGTCGATCCCATTCTCCGCCACGTCGGGCGGATAAAAAGAACTGGCCGCCGAGGTGACCCAACCCACCGGCTCGCTTCTCTTCTGTGCTTGCAATACCAATCCAAAGGCGATCGTGAGCGATCCGGCCGACCTCGAAGCCGAAATCTCCACGAAGCGCCCGGCGATTTCCGAAAGAGTCCAGGGCGAAGAACTGATAACGCTCTGCTTGAGTCTTTGTGCGGGAAAAGAAGACATAACTGCCGTTCAAAACGTTCCAGTCGTTCAAAACGTTCAAATCGTTTCGGAGGTTCAAAGGGAACCGTTTAAATCGTTTCGGAACGGCTTGAACGATTTGAACTACTTGAACGGCTTGAACCATTGAATTTTGATCCTTTCATCCCGCTCCGTTTTAGATAATCAATCAAGTTGCTGATCATGATTGATAGGCGTCGGAAAGATTTGCTCACATCGTCACAATCTTTCTCTGTTACATAAGATTGATCCAGAGCCACATAAAGTTGCGAACGAACTTCCCCGCACGATGCTTTTGCGACATACAGAAACTGAATAAATTCTTGATTGCCGCCACGTTCAAATCCCTCGGCGATGTTTGACATTATGGAGACTGCCGCTCGCCGTATTTGATCACGCAAGGCAAAATCTTTTGAGAATTTCGGTTCTCTTGTCAGTTGATAAATTCCCCGTGTTAGAAGCCGAGCATCCTTCCATATCTCTAAATCTTCAAAGTTTTTCACTTGCATAATTCCCTCCCTATCCTAAACGTTTTGAACGATTTGAACGTCTTGAACCCGCTTAGAATTTTCTCATTAGCCCCACCACCCTGCCTACGATCCGAAACTCTCCGCTGGCGACCGTGATCGGTTTATATTTTTCATTCTCGGCTTTAAGCGTGACGACGCCGTCTTTTTCATAAAACCGCTTCAACGTTGCCTCGCCCTCGATCAGGGCGCAGACGATCGCGCCGTTTTGCGCCGTCCCCTGCTGCTTCACAATCACCCGGTCGCCGTCCATGATGCCGGCGCCGATCATGCTGTCCCCTTTGACTTGCAGTGCGAAGAGTTTTCCCGATCCCATGTCGCTCGGTATGGTTAAAAGCCCTTCGGAATTTTCCTCGCTGAGAAACGGCTTGCCGGCCGGAACCCGGCCCAAAAGCGGGATGTCGCGAACGGCGGTTAACACCGGAGCGCCGAGCGCCGACAAAACCTCGATGGCGCGCTTGCCGACACGGCGGATGTAGCCTTTTTTCTCCAGCGCCTTGAGATGATCCGAGACGCCGTTGGTCGAAGCGATCTTGAATTTGGCGCCGATCTCAGGGATCGACGGGGCAAAGCCCTTCTCCCGAATGGTGCTCAGCAGAAAATCATAGATTGCCTTTTGCCTCTTGGTCAGCGCGGGCAGCATGAAAGACTATATATACTGAAAATAATTTCAGTGTCAACAGGCCGGCCCAAAAGGCTCACCTGCTTCGTTGGCCTCGTCCGGCGAATTGTTCCAATCGTTCAAAACGTTCAAGCAGTTCAAGTCGTTGGTGAGCCAAAGGGGACTGTCCCCTTTCTTAGCTATAACTTGTATTGACGCGTTAGAAGAGATGTGGTGAAACCTTTCTATGCCGATTCCCGACAATCTCTATTTGGGGACTTCCAGTTGGTCGAGCCCGGACTGGGTCGGTCCTTTCTATCCGGCCAATCTAAAGCCGGGGCAGTTCATCGAGGCCTACGCGCGCCGCTTTCGCGCCGTGGAGATCGATTCGACCTACTACAGCATCCCGGCGCGCTCGATGGTGCTGGGCTGGAAGGAAAAAACACCGCCTGGTTTTATCTTCGCCGCCAAGATACCCAGCGTCATCACTCACCAGAAGGTGCTCAAAGACTGCCAGTCGGAGTTCACGTTGTTTCTTTCCACGATGGAGCTGCTCGGCGAACGGCTGGGGCCGCTGCTGCTGCAATTCCCATACTTCAATAGAAATGCCTTCGCCTCCCGCGAGCCGTTCGACAAACTGCTGCGCCCTTTTCTCAAGGCACTTCCCAAGGAATTCAAATTTGCCCTGGAGATTCGTAACAAGAACTGGATCAGCTGGGATTTTTTGGAGCTGCTGCGCGAGCACTCGGTCGCCTTCGCGCTGGTCGCCCAGGCGTGGATGCCGCGCATCGACACGCTGGCTAAGGCGCTCGATCTGATCACCGGAGATTTTTGCTATGCGCGCTTCATCGGCGACCGCAAAGGCATCGAGGCCAAGACCCAGAAGTGGAACAAACTGATCGAAGACAAGAGCGCGGAGATGATCGTCTGGTCCAACGAATTAAAGAAGATCGTCAGCAAAGGCGTCAAAACCTACGCGTTCTTCAACAATCACTACGCCGGCTTCGCGCCAGGCTCGGTCAAGCAGTTTGAAGATTTGTGGGAAAAAGGGACGTAGGATCGCCGAAACCCTTTCTCACCGCGCAGACGCGGAGGACGCGGAGTAAAGAGTTCTTGATTAAGAAATATTCCGAACTCTGCGAACTCTGGGCCTCTGCGGTGAAATAAGGATTTCATCTTTGGTTGCGAACTCGGCGCGTTGTGCACCTTGAACTTTGAACCCTTCGACAGGGCAGGCCTTGAGCTTTGAACCTGGAACCTTGAACCGGCATTAATCCGGCAGCCGCTGGTATTTCCCCTTGAAGAAAAGCAGCGGCCGGTCGCCCGTGGCGCTGGCGGCGAGAATTTCGCCGACGACGACGGTATGGTCCCCGCCGTCGTGGCATTGCGTGATCTTGCACTCGATGTAGCCGATGACACCGTCGATGATCGCGGCGCCGTTAGTGCCGGGATGCCATTGGACGCCGCTGAACTTATCGATGCCTTTGGTGGCGAAGCGCTTCGATGTCTCCTCCTGCTCTTCACCGAGGAAATTGACCGTGTAGCCGTTTCCAGTCTCGAAGCAAGCGTATGAAGCCGCGCCTTTATCGACGCTGATCAAAACTAACGGCGGATTCAACGATAGGGACATGAAGGCGTTGGCCGTCAGTCCCTGGGGAGTTCCATCTTTGTCCTTGGTCGTAATGACGGTCACGCCAGTGGCGAAGTGACCCATGACGCGGCGCAATTCTTGCGGTTCGATGGTCATGTTCTCTCTCGATGCGGCTGGAATTTCTTCAAGAGGTAACAGACCCCGCCGCGCGCTGTCAATGCGCTCAAGGCCCGCAGTGGACGGAGCCGCGGGGAAAGTGTAAAGATGGTCGCGACGAAGGGAGGGCAACTAATGGCCGTACAAGAACAGAGGGCAAGCAACACGTTGGAGCAATATATCGCCGCCGTTCGCTCGGCTTGGGGCGACGGCAAAGATCCGCAGCTGCCGTTCAAAGTCAAAACCTTGATGGAAAAACTGTTCGCCTCTACCCGTCCCGATGATCCCTGGATGGCCGAGCTGATCCGCGAAGGAAAGCCTTCGAGAGAACTTTGGCGAGATCCTGATTACGGCTTCATTCAAATGGGTCATGTGCACAAACAGGGCCACGGCAATACACCCCACGATCATGGGCCCTGCTGGGTCGTCTACGGCGCTTACACCGGCGTCACCGAGATTACCAAATACAAACGCACCGACGATGGTGCGCAACCTGGCGTCGCGAAACTTGAGAAAGACCGGCTCGATCGTCTTACGGCCGGGGTGGTCGTTCCCTATTTGCGCGGCGACATTCATTCGACGAACGCCGTACAAGGACCCGGGGTTGTCTTCCGCTTCTTGAGCTACGACTTGGACAAGATTGACCGTAACCGCTACAACCTGGAAAATGGGAAAATTATTCCAGTGCCGGCCCGATAAACAGTCTGCAGATTAGTGGCGGGGAATTGTTTTTTGAGCAGATACCTCCCACTTCATGGCGCCCTGGAATGAAACCGCACGCCGATTCAGGGAACGCAGAGGGGAATGGGGGAAGGAATCTAAAGGGAGGCCCGACATGCCTTATTTACAGCGGCCAGATTTGAAGCTCTATTACGAAGTGTACGGGGAAGGTCCGCCGTTTCTTTTTATCAGCGAGACCGCCTGTCACGGTGAGGTCTGGAAGCCCTTCCAGGTCCCCGAGTTCTCCCACGATCACCGCGTTATCATTTATGACCAGCGCGGCACCGGACGCACCGATAAGCCGTCGGCGGAGTACAGCACGAAGACGCTTGCCGACGATGCCGCTGCGCTCTTGGAGCACCTGGGGACCGAACAGGCCGTCGTCTACGGCCACTCCATGGGCGGGAGGGTAGCACAGCTGATAGCGTTGGATTATCCCCAAAGAGTCAAAAAGCTGATCCTCGCCTCCTCGGGCGCCGCGCATACGAGCAGGGGGATCCCGGTCAAGATGTGCGTGGAATTGGTCGAGAAGGGATACGAAAAATACGCGCGGGATCACGCGCTGAGGATCGGTTTCACGGAAAAGTTTATAAGAGAGCAGCCGCAGCGGGTGGAAGAATTTCTTAAGATTCGTTTGGCCAACCTACCGCCGCTGGAAACTTACCTGCTGCATGTCATGGCCCGCCAGGCCCATGACACCGCCGATCGCTTAAAGGACATCCGCATGCCCACGCTGGTGATGGTCGGGGATGATGAGGCCAAGACGACCAGCGACATCTCTCACTCGGCTTCGGCCGAAATCCTCGTCCGCGCTATTCCCCGCGCAAAGCTGGTCGTCGTTCCCGATTCGGGCCACTACTATTTTTTCGCCAACCCGGAGGCGACCCATCAGGCCATCCGAGACTTTTTAAAAGAGCCGTAGGGAGTTCTTCTGCCGCAAGCCGATTTTCCACGATCCAAGAGAACCGCTTCCGGTGTCCGTTGAACCCGGATTCCGCAATTGAACCCACAGAGGCGGCGTGAGAGAGGGGCGAGCCTGGAGTAGTGAAGCCACCCAGACGTGCAGTTTTGAAGTCGTATGCGCTTTTTCGCGTCCCATTTTCGGAGGATTCGGGCTGCTACTCAAACCACCGAGGATCGATGTCCGCTTAGAGGGAGCAATCCATTGGCTTCGCTACGGAAGGTTTGCCCCTCTCGCCATGAGTCAATTTAAATTACGGAATCCGGGTTGAAAAGCAGGACAAGTCCGGCATAACAGCAACACATGATTGGGAGATCCGTCCGCCGAGCCTCTCGTGATTTTGTATCGCGGTGAGACGTAGATGAAGCCATCGTCAAACTGGTCAACACCCGATATCATCGCCACGGTGCGCCGTTATTGGGGATATTCCGAACTGCGGCCGCTGCAAGAGCAAGCGATCCGCGCGGGGCTCGAACATCGCGACTCGCTGGTGGTCATGCCCACTGGGGGCGGGAAGTCGCTATGCTACCAGGTCCCCGCGGAGTTGGCGCGGCGCACGGATATCGTGGTCTCACCGCTGATCTCGTTGATGAAGGATCAGGTCGACGGGCTGCGCGAATGTGGCTATCCGGCGGCGGCGTTGTACACTGGCATGTCTCCGCATGCGATCCATGAAACGGAAGAGCAGTTTGCTGCCGGACGCTATCGGCTGCTGTTCGTGGCGCCGGAGCGGCTGCTCGCGCCGCGTTTTTTGCAGTTCATCGAGCGCATTCAAATCCCAGCCTTCGCTATCGATGAAGCGCACTGCATCAGTCACTGGGGCCACGATTTCCGCCCGGAATACCGCCGCCTCGCCGAGCTCAAGGCGCGCTTTCCGCGCGCCAGTGTCCATGCCTACACCGCCACCGCGACGGAACGTGTGCGCGCCGACATCGCTCAACAATTGCATCTGAACAATCCCGCAGTGCTCGTGGGGACTTTTGATCGTCCCAATCTGGTTTATCGCGTCATCCCACGGGTGGACACGCGGTTGCAGGTGATCGAAGTCCTGCGGCGTCATTCGCGTCAGGCGGCGATCGTGTACTGCATCACCCGCAACGACACTGAAGCCATGGCCTCGGCTTTACAGGACCATGGACTGCGTGCGGCCTTTTATCACGCGGGCATGGAAGCCGACGAACGCCGGCGCACGCAAGACGCTTTTGCGTCGGAGCAAATCGACGTGGTTGCCGCGACGGTCGCCTTCGGCATGGGCATCGACCGCAGCGACGTGCGCTGTGTCGTTCACGCCGCCATGCCGAAATCGGTCGAGCACTACCAGCAAGAGACCGGCCGCGCCGGGCGTGACGGCCTGGAGGCGGAGTGCGTGCTTCTCTACTCCGCGGCGGACGCGCTGCGCTGGGAATCGCTGATCCAGAAAAGCGCGCGTGACGCCAAGGAACCCGCCGAAGTAATCGCCGCCGCGCGCGGGCTACTGGAGCATATGCGCCGTTTTTGCGCCGGCGTTCATTGCCGCCACCGCAGGCTGTCCGAGTACTTCGGACAACGGTACTCCAAGCCAACCTGCGGGGCCTGCGACGTCTGTTTGAACGAAGTCGAAGGACTGGCGGACGCAACCGTCACGGCGCAAAAGATTCTTTCCTGCGTAACGCGCGTGGGTGAGCGCTTCGGCGCCGCGCATATCGTCGACGTGCTCCTGGGTGCCGACACCGAACGGGTGCGTCGCTGGGGTCATGAGAAACTGACGACCTACGCCTTGATGAAAGGCACCAGCCGCAAATCGCTCACCAATATGGTCTACCAACTTCTCGACCAGGACCTGCTCGAACGGAGCAGCGAGGATCTCCCGGTGCTGCGGCTCAACGAAGCATCGTGGGAGGTTCTCCGCGGCCAACGCGCCGTACGTCTGCTTCAGCCCAAAACAAAATTATCAAAGACCCGCTTCGATGAACAATCTTGGGAAGATGTCGATCCGGGATTGTTCGAAAGCTTGCGGCTATTGCGTCGGGAGATCGCGCGCGAGCGCAGCGTGCCCGCCTATGTCCTGTTCAGCGACGCCACGCTGCGCGACATGGCCCGTCTCCGGCCTGGCTCGCCCGCGGCGCTTCTCAGGGTGCGTGGCGTCGGCGAGCGCAAGGTAGCCGATCTTGGAAAGCGTTTCATCGAAGCGATCGCGAGCTACTGCCGTGACAACCGGTTGCCACTGGACACGAACATCGGCAACCAGCCGCTCCATGAACGGACCAGATAAAACACCATTAACTCATCTGACCTGCCATTGCCGCCGCATCCTCATGGCGGCTGAAAACCTGCAAATCGTCCGAATGCCCGTAGTCAATCTATTCCAGCACGTGGCACCGGACCGGGTTCCCAAAATATAACTGAAGACGAAGGCGCAGGAGCTGAAACAAGGACGGCAGAAAGCATCCTTCCGCCCTTATCTTTCATCCTTTAGATAATACGCCTCCAGCGCCGGCTTGTACGATCGCGGCAACCAGAAGGGGCGGCGCAGGTTGTCCGGCCCCGGCGCCGGTCGTGTCTTGCTCAGCCAGCGTTTGTAAATTTCGTGGGACTTGTTGGTATCGACGAAGATGTCGCCGTATTTATCGTCCGTACCTGGCCTCGTTACGCGTACTTTTTGGTGCCAGCAGTGCTGGCCGCTGATCCAATCTGGCTGCACGGGAAAGGTCAAATTCTGGTGCACGCCGCCGTCTTGCCAGAAGATTCGCTCGGAGTCGGGATCGTCGCTCTTAAACGGCTTGATGCCGTGTATCTGGCGCATCATCCATTTGCCGTCGCCCATTTGTTTGAGATCGACTAAAGCAGTCGACCAGCGTTCGCCGCCCTGCTCTTCCGCCAAGCGCCAGCGGCCAAGGTGGTGCGAGCAAGCGACGACGCCGGGTTTGATGCCTTCGGTCACCCACACCTTGTCGACGAAGTAGCCGATCTCGGTATGGACTTTCAAAAGATCCCCGGTTTTCACCTCGAGTTGCTCCGCGTCCTTCGAATTGATCCAAAGCGGATTGCGGTGCGAGATTTCGTACAGCCACTTAGAATTGCCGGAGCGCGTGTGAATCAGCGTCGGCAGGCGAAACGTCGGCAAAAGCAACATCTCGCCGGCGTTGACGTCGATGTTGTCCTGGTGCACATGGCTTTTGATGTAGCCGGGGATGGAATGCTCTGGCCACTTCCAATCCTTCAAAGTCTTTGAATAGAACTCCAGCTTGCGCGATGGCGTCGGGAACCCGGCGCACGCTTTTCCGTCCACCTCCACTCCCAGAACGGCGCCATTCTTGGAAATGACATTGGTCGTCGGGTCGGTAATTGATTCGGCCAGATCGGCGCTCTTGATCGCGGTTTCGTGGACGCGATAGACGTTATCTTCGATCAAATAGGCGCCATACTTCCGCATGTACTCCAAGGGCTTCAAGCCTTGCTTGGCCGCGGCCGCCGGCAATCCCGGCACGCTGTTCTCGAAGATCCAGCCATAATAATCGTCGACGGTCATTTTCTTGCCCGGCTCGTAGGGAGATTCGAAATATTTGCGAATGCCGAGCGATCCGTCGGGATCGACGCGCCACGACAGCTCGACCCAAAACTCGTCTTCTTCCCACACCTGGCCGATGCCGGCGGCTTCATGCGCTTCGTAAGTGGTATTGAACTTCTTTCCCTGCTTTTCTAGCGCGACCCTGAGGATCGGCTGGCGAAAGCCGATCCAGCGCGCCGCCTGGGTCTCCTGACTCATCAGATCGTGGCGCTCCGAAGCGTGCCCCATCGGCAGCACGTAATCGGCGAACCAGGCCGTCTCGCTCCAGGTCGGCGTCAGACAGGCGTGGCGCTCGACTTTGCTTTCATCCGAAAGCATTTCGATCCAGGTCATGCCGTCGGGGTTGGTCCACACCGGGTTGTAAACACGGGTGAAATACATAGCGAGTTTGCCACGCCCCTCTTTGATGAAATGCGGCAGCAGAAAACTCATCTCGAAAAATGCCAGCGGATATTCCTTCGGGATAAGGAGATCGTTCCAGACTTTCGCCGGCGGCGGCATCAGGGGCGGCGCCGGGATGTATTTGTTCGTCGCGCTCGGTGCGGTGCCGCCGGGCGTGCCAACGGCGCCGGCGAGAACGCTCAAAAACTGCAACGCGCGCGCCACCTGCCAGCCGCCCAGATTGCCGGCCGCCGTGTTGCGCCACACATGGGCCGAAAACGCTGAACCCGCTTTGGCGACTTCGTGGGCAACGTCGATGATCATCTGCGGATCGACGCCGGCTTCCTTGGCCGCGAACTCGGGCGTATACCGCGCGTAGGTTTGCTTCAGGATCGACACGAAGGAATGAAAAGTTTGCGGCTCATCGGCAAACTCCTCGCGCAGGTACTCTTCCCAATTGACCCATCGGCGGACGAATTCCCGGTCGAAGAGATCTTCTTGCAAGAGAACATTGCACATGGCGAGCAGAATCGCCGCTTCGCTGCCCGGCCAGGACGACAGCCAGTAGTCCGCCTTCGACGCGGTATTCGACAACCGCGTGTCAATGACGCAGATTTTTGTTCCCGCGTTCTTAGCCTCGATGATGCGCTGGGCGTGGGGATTGAAATAGTGGCCGGTCTCGAGGTGCGAGCTTAAGAGTAAAATAAAGCGCGCATTGGCGTGATCCGGCGATGGCCGGTCGATGCCCGACCAAAAGGCGTAACCGGCGCGCGCGCCGGCGGAGCAGACGTTAGTGTGGCTGTTGTGGCCATCGATGCCCCAGGCGTGAAAGATTCTCTGATGATAGAGCAGTTCGTGGCCGGGCCGGCCGACGTGATACATGATTTCATTGCGCCGGTCTTCCTGGAGTGCTTTGCGCACGCGGGCCGCGATGTCGTCGAGAACTTCGTCCCAACTGACGCGCTGCCATTTCCCTTCGCCGCGCTTGCCCGCGCGCCGCAGTGGATAACGAATCCGCTCCGGGTCGGTGACTTGATTGAGCGTCGCCGGCCCCTTGGCGCAGTTTCTGCCACGGCTGCCGGGATGTTCGGGGTTGCCTTCGAAGCGGCGGATGCGGTTGGTGTCTTTCTCGACGAATCCGAGGAGGCCGCAGGCCGCTTCGCAATTGAAACAGATCGTCGGGATGATCCGACAGTGTTTCTCGACTTTTCTCGGCCATTGCGCGGTGTCGTACTCGACCCAGTCGTCCCATTTTTCCACCGGCGGATAACTAGTGAGGCCGCCGGCCTCGAGCTGGGCGGCGGCGGGGTTTAGCGGAAATCGGTTGTCAGCCATGAGAATTCCTTCTTAGCTCAGCGGCACGGATTGTCCCGCTTTGATCCATAGGTTTTCGTACATCCACAAGCCGAGGAGCACCAAGAGCGACGCCACCATATTTGGCAGAAGAGAGCGGGTCGGCCAGAACATCAGCACGAGGGGAACGATGACTCCCAACAGCACGGCAAAAATCCAAAACTGCTTCCAGAGCGCGCCCCTGCTCAGCAATTCGGCCGATCGCCGCAGCTCCTCGCTGCCGTGATTCATGAACAGATCGCTAAAGATCATCGCCAAGCCGGCGCATAGCGATATGACCAAGGCATTGCCCAGCCAGGCAAACATTTGCGGGCTCATGAACTGAAAAGGGCTGATTAATTCCAATGAGCCGATGACCATGAGCAACGCGGCGCCGGCGCTGATCGATTGGATGAGCAGGTGCCAGAATAATAACGGGCTCTGCCAAAAGTCCCGGCCGCGCGCTTGAGCGAATAGAAACGCCGAGTAACCGGCCGAGGCGATGGCGAAAAGCGCCGCCAGCCAGTAGATGAGCGGAGCAATGGCCGGCTGGGTGAGCCCCTGCGCGAGCCACATTCCCGCGAGGACGCCGTAGATCATGAGGACATAGCCGCCTAGGGTCAGCCATGATTTCATATTGGGCTTGGTCAGAAGATAAAAACATCGACCGGGTTTCTTGAGGTCGAGCACGAGCAGCGCGAGCGTGATGCCGAGAAAGAACAAGGCGATCACCGGGCTGATGACATGCAGCAGCGGTGCGTCCGCCTCGAAACCGATATTTAAAAGGAGCGCGGACAATAGCAGTATCCCGGCGGCAATCGACTTGGCCCAAAGATAAGAAGCGATTTTCTTGCCCCACGGCGTCATGTGCGGCACGTCGTAAACTTCGCGCGCCGCGCCGGGGACCGGACGGTCGGGATTTTGCATTTTGAGCGCGTAGAAATCCTCGCCAGGATCTTTGTCGGCCCAAAAGTGGGTCGTTTGCGGCTCCATCATCGTCGGATTCAACAGATCGCCGTCGATTCCGGTATAAAACAGTTTCGGCTTGGTCCCCTTCTCAGGCTTCCGCACGGTGACTTTCTCCATGGCGATGCGCTTGCTGATGATACTGTTCGAATCGTCGAGATCCCCGGAAAGGATCGCCTGGGTGGGGCAAACGACCTCGCAGGCGGGCTTGTAGCCCATCTCGACGCGCGACGCGTCGAAGTTGCATTTGGCCGCCGTGTTGCGGTCGGGGTCGATGTAAAGCGCGTCATAGGGGCAAGCCTGCATGCACGATTTACAGCCGATGCACCGCTCATGGTCGAAGTCGACGATGCCGTCGGGCCGGCGAAACAGCGCCACCGTCGGACAAATCTCTATGCACGGCGCGTCGTCGCAATGATTGCAGCGCAGCACCGCGAAGTGGCGGCGGGTGTCGGGGTAGCGCCCTTTTTCAATATACTTCACCCAGGTGCGGTTCACGCCGACCGCGATGTTGTGTTCTTCCTTGCACGCCACGGTGCAGGCGTGGCAGCCAATGCAGCGGTTCTGGTCGATGAGAAAGCCGTAGCGCATTCGAGACCTTTCTAACTCTTCCTAGCGGGAGAAAGCGACGAAAACATATTTTGATATTGATACCAAACAAATCCGATGAGCGTCAATCAACGGCGCCGCATGGGTGATTCGATTTGGAATTTGAGATCGCTAGTTTTAGATTTTTCGAGTCGGAAACGCTGGCGGAATGATTTGCTCGACGGATCGGCCGTTCCAATCCCGTGCTCCCCAGTTGTTCCAGGCGCGAGTCGCTCCCGTTTCAGCCTGCTCGAAAAGCTCGTCATCGTCGATGCGCGTCGACCTGCCGTTCTCGACTACCACCTCGCCGTCGACGATGACCGTTTCTACATCCGCGCCGCTTCCGTATTCCACCAAAGCGTTGATGGGATCGCGCACCGGACCATAGCGCGTCGTGCGCAGGTTGATAATAACCAGATCCGCTTTGGCTCCCGGCGTGATTTTGCCGAGATCGTCCCGGCCCAGCGCTCTAGCGCCGCCGATCGTGGCGGCATTGAAAACATCCGCCGGACGCGCGCCGGACGCACCCTTGTCGACGAGCCGAGAAATCAGCGAGGCATAGCGCATCTCCGCAACGATATCGAGGGGATAGGTGTCGGTGCCTAAACCGATTCTTACACCGGCAGCGAGATATTGATCGAAGGATTCCATGGCGAAAGCCATCTTGGCGCATTTGTGCGGACAGTGGCCCACGGTCGCGCCGGATTGCGCCAGCAATTTGAGCTCATCGCCGCGCGGGTAATCGACGCGCGAATGACCGCCGGTGATGGCCATATGGCCGATGGTCGTGCGCGGCCCGAGAATTCCGCTTTCCGCGAGATACTCAACCACGGGTTTACGATAGGTGTTGAGAATTTGCAGAAACTCGCGGAAATTTCCGCCGGCGTGAATGTGAATCGGCATGTCGAGCTCTTTCGCTGCGGCAACGCTTTCCTTGAGCAAGGACAGCTCGCAGGTTTCCGCCTGCGCCGGATTCAATATCCCCTGCACACGTCCGCCGTGCGCGCCATGAAACTGCTTGACGAACTCGACGGCGCGCTTAAGTCCCGGACGGCCTTTGTCATCTCGTTCTTCGTAATAATGACGGCCTTGCGCATCGGTAAAAATATCGTGGCTGCGATACGGCGGGCTGAAGTAAACCCGGCCGCCTAACTGGCCGACGATGGCGACGTAGTCGTCCAGCGCCCCGGGTCCCCCGCCCGGGTCGAGCACGGTCGTCGCGCCGTTGCGCAGCGCGCTATAGAGTGCGTATCTTCTGCCGAGGGCCACCGCGGGCGCCGGCGGCGTCTCCACTTTTTCTTTCAGCGGCGCGCCGAAGACGAACCAGTTTGCTGCGAGATAATCCTTTTTGGTGACGTCGCCGAGCAGATAGTCGCCGATGTTGAGCTGCGAGTGCACGTGAAGGTTGACGAAGCCGGGACAAACGATTTTTCCCGAAGCGTCGATGACTTTGTCCGCTGGTTGAGATTTGTCGGTGCCGACGGACTTGATCGCGTCGCCGTCGATCAAAACCGAACCGTTAGGAATAATTTCGTGGCCGGCGCCGGACCAACCCACGATGGTGCCACCGTCGATGCGAATCTTCACGAGGGTTTCCCTTTTCTAAAGCGTAAGACCGGCCGCTTGTCTAACCCTCCCCGCGCTGGACGATCTCCTCAACCGGCTTCAGGCGCACGTCGATGAGCGCGGACTGACCCGCAGAAATGGCTTTGAGACCGCGCTCGACGGCCTTGCGCACCTCGCCGGGCTCTTCAACTCTTTCGCCATACCCTTCGAAGGCCTTTACGATCGTCGAATATTCCGGACACGGCACAATATGCAGGCCGGAAAAGTTTTTCGTTTTGACCGCCCAGCCGTCGGGATAATATTTCGGAATCCCAGACTTTTGAGAGAGATAGCCCTGGTTGTTAAACATGATCGTCAGGAACGGCAGGTTGTGTTCCTGTGCTGCGCCGAAGGCCGCCGGCGCGGGATCGTAATTAAACGAACCGTCGCCGATCAGGCAAATCACCGGACGCTTGGGATTGGCAGCTTTGACCCCCAACGCGGTGGCCAAACCCGTCCCCAAACCGCCGATACAGCCCGCGAAAAATGATCCGGGCTTCAACTGGTCGAGGTAACGGTGCACCGCTAGGCGATGCGTGATGGTTTCCTCCACCACCATCGCGTCTGCGGGCAACACCTGGCTGATCTCATGCGCCACCCAGCGGGTATCCATCGGCTTCTGCTTGGAGAGTCCCTGTGCCTCTTCGCGCCATTGTTTTCGGCGCGCATCGTTTTTGGCCTTTAGTTCCTCGGCGCGGCGGCTGCGCGACGCATCGCCTTTAGACACCCGCTTTTTGAGCGCGGCGAGCAAGTGCTCCAACGAGGATTCAATTTCTCCCGCCAGGCAAAGATCCGTCTGGTACCCATAATAAGGAAGCTCCGCCCTATGCGGATTTTCATCGAGCATCGCGACTTTTGCGCCGGGAGATGGTGTAATCGAGGCCGGATACCAGGGGGCGATGACCGCCAAAACAAAAATCACGTCTCTCCCTTTTAGGATTTCCTTAGTTTCATAGCCGCTGTGAAGCGGATGGGTGCGCGGAATGTTGATGGCTCCCGTGCTGCGAGTTTCGACCACCGGACAGCCGAGCAATTCGGCGATCTCCACCAGACATTCGACGGCCTTTGTGGTTCT